>Ga0209342_10004102_pt1 | contig 15210 bp, 12 predicted proteins | sample RifCSP16_2_FD_184023 | JGI IMG/M metagenome (GOLD analysis project Ga0209342, IMG submission 184023) | Soil microbial communities from Rifle, Colorado - Rifle CSP2_sed 16_2 (SPAdes) (version 2) | ecosystem: Environmental > Terrestrial > Deep subsurface > Rock core/Sediment | place: Rifle... | reverse complement strand
CTCCATTCCGTGTTTTTCTACTACCCTCTTCTCGAATGATTTTTCATTCCTGAAATGAAATACCGGGATCCAAATAGCAGAAGCCACCTCATCATTCGGCTTAATTTCCGAGCCTTCTGTTAGATAGGCAATATACGGGGTAACAACATAGTGATTAGCCTTTGGATTAATCGGACTAACATCATCCAACTCACCGAGGATTCTTCCAACCCTATTCAGGTCAATGCCTGTTTCTTCAATAGTTTCACGAATCGCAGTTTCAAGCTTGCTTTTATCCTCTACTTTCATCTTACCTCCAGGAAAAGCCATATGCCCAGAAAAAGGATCGCCTTGACTTTCAGGCCGTTTAATAAATAGCATCGAATATCCATTCTGCTCTTCTCTCAGGATTGCCATCACTGCGGCGGCTATAAAGCTATAATCCCTTTTAATTCTAATGCTTTTTCTTCCGTTTATAATTCTCTCAAGTTCTTCTATTTCGTTTGAATACATAAATTCAGACCTAATAACGTAATCTCTTGATAGGCTAGCAGAAATATAACAAACAGGAAAACTTATTAAAGATTAAGACCAAATCCTTATTTGCACTTAAAGTGCGACTTTTCTGAGATAATCATTAAAAACCTTATAAGTCTCCATGTCAAAAAGAATAAAATAAACCTTCTCGATGCTAGTTTTTTCATTCTTTAAATATTCAACAACTATATCAATCATCACTTGAGCACATTTATTTGTAGGAAAACCCCCAACTCCGGTTCCGATCGCAGGGAATGCAATAGTTTTTACCCCATTTTCATCCGCTCTTAAAAGGCTATTTTTAGTAGCTTCCCTCAACGGCTCTTCGCTTACATTACCACCAATGTGCATCCCGGCTGCGTGAATCACGTATTTTGCATTAAGTTTCCCTGCTCCTGTAACGGCCGCTTGACCTAAAGGAATAGAACCGATCTTATCGCATTCCCCTTGAATAGAATCCCCGCCCTTTCTTCTTATAGCCCCAGCAACCCCACTGCCAAGAAGGAGGCGTGTATTCGCTGCGTTTACAAGTGCATCCACCTCAATATCAGTAATATCACCTTGCTTAATAACTATTTTACCTTTTATATCCACTGAAACACCATTCACAAATATTTTACAAATATAAAAAAGAGGTGGCAACTTTATTAGGATATTACAAAGGAAAAATTCGAACGATTCTTATGGAGGGTGGATGTGGTTTTGATTACAGGTCCTAACAAGTATATAATTAGAATCCTGGTAGACGTTTGTAACAGATAATATAGAATGAACTGGGTACGTCTCATTCCAAAGTTCATTAGGCCGCTGATTGGAAATATCACATGGCTTTTTGCACCGACAAAAGTCAAGCACATGGCAGAGTTGCACTACTGGCAGTCTCGTTGGGAACAAGAAGGAAGAGTATTTAGAAATGACTTTTATGAGAAGCTGATGCTTGGAATAGCGAACGAGAAAGATGCTTCCTTTTTGAGAGATAAAATTGTGGCTGATTTCGGCTGTGGACCGCGTGGCAGTTTGTGCTGGGCTAGCCCGGCACGGATTCGGATCGGCATCGATGTTCTTGCAGAACAGTATGCGCGGTTTTTTAATATCGCTTCGCACAACATGTATTATCTATGCTCCACAGAGCAATACATTCCACTTCCATCGAATTACGTTGATGTACTATACACTGTAAACGCGATGGATCACGTGGCTGATTTCGAAAGTATGTGCCTTGAGCTTCTTCGGATTCTTGCACCCGGTGGCGAATTGATTGCCTCATTCAATCTCGATGAACCAGCCACTTTCTGTGAGCCCCAGACAATGACTGAAGAAAAGTTAAAGCGGGGCTTGTTGGGCTCTCTTGAAGTGACTTCATACCGTTTGGCCCCCTCAGGGCCTAACGGCGACTTTTACCGTTACTTCTTTGACAGCAGTGATATGCCCCAAATACTAAACCCAGATATCTTTGGATTCGAGGCAAGAAACGCAGCTAACCGAACGTTGAAGCAATCTGCCTACGTCTCAGCAGGAAATTGAGCGAGGAAGGTAGCTAGAATTTAGCAAAATCATTTTCCGAGACATAAAAGTCGAACCTGGAGTGAAGAGTAGGTGAAAATTTCTTTTTATAGACATTCCCTTCTTAGTAGAGGCGGGGACAAAATGACGATTGAATACGCCAACTATCTTACTGAAAAGGGACATAACGTAGTTTTGTGGTACAATATCTGTGACACAGTTTTCAAGCTACATCCAAAACTCAAACTGCTAAAAATTCCCATTCTGAAAAAACTCGGAACAATTATTTATGCGACTATAAATAGATTCAACTCAGATGTTGTTATAGTTGACATAATCGCCCTAGCTTCACTAATGTCTTTACGAAACCGCTCTAGGCTGATTTTCTTTGCACAGGATTATGACGAATCTTATTATAAGAACAAACTTATAAAATTTTTTATTAGAATCCTCTACTTTTTCTGCCTTAAACTTATGAAAGTAAAGGTAATCGCTGTAGCCGAGTGGCTCTCACAAATACTAAAAGAAAAATACGATGCCGATGTAGTAACTGTTGAAAACGGAATAGATTTGAATACCTTTTATCCTGACCCTGACGAAGATCTCATAAGAATTAAAGATGATAAAAAAGCAGTGCTTTTACTTTCAAGAAACGAGTACAGGAAGGGATTCGATATCGCAATTAAAGTCATAAATAAACTAAGCAATGAATATAGAAATAAAATCGAAGTCTGGACATGTGGTGAAGAGTTAAAAAAAGAAACCCTAAAAGCTAAAGTTAGAAACTTCAGCTGGGTTACGGAGGACAGAATGAGAGAGATAATTAGCAGCGCTAACACCCTTTATTATCCTACAAGACATGAAGGACTTCCTCTCCTGCCACTTGAAGCTATGGCTTGTGGCTGTTCCGTGGTTACAACTAAAGCAGTCTCTTATGTAAAAGACGGAGAGAATGCCCTTGTAGCAGACATAGAAGATACTGATAATTTAAAAGAAAAGCTTATGAATATTCTTAATGATGAACTGCTTAGAGAAAAATTAAAAAAAAGCGGATTTGAGACAGTTTCAAAATACGATATTAAAGAAAGCCAAAAAAAGTTTGAAAAGGCTATTATGGATATTTTCCCTTTTAAACACAATTCATCCCCTGATAAGCTACTAAAAATCTCTTCCAAGTAACGATATGAAAGGGAAACTTCTTTTATGCGCTTATTACTTTCCACCAATAGGCACACCAAGAAGCTACAGATGGGGAGAGTTTGTTACACATCTTTATTCGAAAGGCTGGAAGATAGATGTACTTACAATAGATACCTCCAATAAACATCCAAATTATGATTCAAAACTAATGGCTAATATCCCGGCCGAAGTAAGGATATTTAGAACATATCCTGGAATTATGCACCATCTCTCTAGCCTTCTTCTCGCTGAGAATAATGTCATTGCGAGCAAGGCGAAGCAATCTGATAATCTACAACTTACTTCACCCGATACTTCGATTTCCCTCAAGCAAACCATTGGAAAACTGTTATTTAAGACGTTTGAGAAAAGTCTCAGGACAGTTTTCATACCTGACGAAGCAGTTAGCTGGCTTCCATTTGCACTTTCAAAGGGGAGAAGGCTTATCAAAGAGAACAATTATGATGTAATTATTTCATCCGGCTTTCCTTTCACTAGTCATATAATAGGCTACTTTCTAAAATCACTTAGTGGAGGTAAACCCTGGATAGCCGACTATGGAGACCCATGGGTGAATAATCCCTCATTTGCCTTGCCAAAATGGCGTTCATTTATTGACAAAGAAATAGAGTTCAGGATTTTAAATTCGGTAAATAAGATAATCGTTAATACAGATAGAACAAAAGATCATTATTTGAATTTGTATCCATTTCTTAAGTCAGAAGACATTAAGGTTATCACACAGGGGTTTTCTAAAGAAGGATTTCATGAAGTCTCTCCAGAGATAACAGAGAAATTTAGAATTGTTTACACCGGGATATTCTATAAAGACAGAGAGCCTTTCATTCTCTTTGATGCACTTACTCATGTAAAGGAAATTTGGAAAGACCTAGAGGTAATTATTGCTGGCAATATAACTAAAGATGAATATAAACAATACGCAGAAAATAAAGGCCTATCTGAGATTGTTCGGTTAATTGGGTTCGTGCCACAGAAAAAAGCCTTGTCTCTTCAAAAAGGAGCTTCAGTACTCCTATTAATAGGCAACCGTGGCGGAATTCAAGTTCCCGGAAAAATCTATGAATACCTCGCATCCAAAAGACCGATACTATCAATAACAATTGATAAATACGATATTGCTTCAACATTCGTTGACAGGTTTAAACGGGGAATCTCTGTTGAGAATGACTCTCAAAAGCTGAGTGAATCAATAATTTACCTCTATAAACTGTGGAAGAATAAACGTCTTGAAAGCGAGTTTAATCTCGAGGATGTAGACGAATTTTGCTGGGATAGATTAGCTGAAAAGCTTGAAGAAACAATTCTAGAAGCTACGGACTCAAATAAAAAGACTTGAATATTTGTATATTACATCTTGCCACTTGGGAATAAGATGACATTAGATAGGGACCTTACGCTTCTAATGGACCAAATTTTACTAAAACTCTTCATAACGTCTGAACAAATTTATCAGTAGTTAAATGTCTATGATTTACCTGAATTCCTGTTCCTCGATGTAGTATATCAGATTACCTCTAGAGACAGCATGACGCTTGAGTAGATGTTCTTTTAAATACCACAAAATTCTTTAATGGTGTTTGTTTTATTCATAGAAATGTACGTAATTAATGGCCTCAATTTCGTCATTTTTCCTTGTCTCTTGTATAGGAGGTAGTTAGAGAGGAGACTTTTCCTTGACAAGAGATTATTCTTTGTGGACAATGAGAATAGAAAAGGTTTAAGTATAAGATGAGATAAAACAAAGCAACCAGACAAAACAGATGACCACGCTAGAATCCATAGTTTTCAGGATAAAATCCCGCCAGATTACAGTAGCCATAATTGGCCTTGGGTATGTGGGACTCCCGCTTGTGAGAGAGTTTGCAAGAGCAGGCTTTAGTGTATTAGGCTTTGATATTGATGAAGGCAAAGTAAATAAATTAAACCGTGGAGAAAGTTACATAAGCTATATTTTCTCGGATACCATTTCATCTCTGTTAGAGGACGGGAAATTTCATGCCACATCCGATTTTTCCAAACTCGCTTTTGCAGATGCCATTTTAATATGTGTTCCTACTCCTCTTAATCATTATAAAGATCCAGACCTTTCCTTTGTCATAAATACCACAAAGACTATCTCTAAGTATTTGAGAAAAGGACAGCTTGTTATACTTGAAAGTACCACTTATCCGGGGACTACGGAAGAAGAGGTGCTTCCTATTTTAGAGTCTAGCGGGCTTAAAGTAGGAAGGGATTTTTTCCTTGCGTATTCTCCTGAAAGGGAAGACCCAGGAAATAAGGATTTTACTACCTCTCAAATTCCTAGAGTTGTAAGTGGGGTGACATCTAACTGCCTCCTTTTAGCAAAATCACTTTATGAACAAATTGTTTCTAAAACGGCTCCTGTATCTTCTCCAAAGGTAGCAGAAGCTACAAAGCTTCTTGAGAACATATACAGGTCTGTAAATATTGCTCTAGTAAACGAGCTAAAGATCATATTTGAACGGTTGGGGATAGATATATGGGAGGTAATTGACTCAGCTTCAACAAAACCCTTTGGCTTTACTCCGTTCTACCCAGGCCCCGGCCTAGGAGGGCATTGTATCCCCATAGATCCTTTCTATCTTGCTTGGAAAGCAAGGCGTTATGAAATTCCAACCCGATTTATCGAGCTTGCTGGAGAGATTAACACCAATATGCCTTATTATGTAGTGAACAAAATCAGCGAAGGGCTAAATAAAAATAGTAAAAGCATAAGGCTAGCTAGCATTCTTCTTTTGGGTATATCTTATAAAAAGGACATAGATGATACGAGAGAATCTCCATCACTAAAGATCATGTCACTCTTAAAGGAACTAGGAGCAAACGTAGAGTATAACGACCCATACGTTCCTTCTATATCAGGTTTTCGTCGTTATCCGGGACTTAAAATGAAATCAACACCCTTAGCGGAGGGTTCGTTAGAGAGATTTGATTGTGTTGTTATTGTTACTGACCACTCGTGTTATAACTGGCAGGAAATTGTGAATAGGAGTCAGCTGGTGATAGATACAAGGAACGCTACGCGATTTGTGATGAGCGGAGGGGGGAAAATTATAAAAGCATAAATCCTCCGTACCAAATCAACTATATAGACCAAACAAATCACAAAATAGAAATGCGAAATCTGCTCTAATTACTGGTGGTGCTGGCTTTATTGGTTCCCACTTGGCCGAAGCCCTACTGAAGCATGGCTACCATTTTACAGTCATTGATAACCTCTCCACGGGTGGTTTGAGAATATTGCCTACCTGATAACCTCCCTAGCTTCCGTTTTGGGTACGGTAAGTTGCTGGAAAACCTTTCAAACATTTCACGAAACCATTATACTATGCTCCGTGAAATCGGTAATACCCTATATAATTGTATACTTAGACTAAAGAGAAGAGGGTTTACAGCAGGAGAGATAAGTGCATAACGTATCGAAAAAAATTACTCTTGTAGTAGGTGCAAGGCCCAATTTTATGAAGGTAGCACCTTTAATGCACGAGTTATTAAAGTATCCTGGGGTGTTTTACACTCAGCTCATCCATACCGGTCAGCACTACGATTTCGATATGTCTGATATTTTCTTTGATGACCTTGAACTTCCACAACCGGAAAGATTTCTTGGCGTTGGCTCTGGGACCCATACAGAGCAAACAGCCAAAGTAATGGTGGCCTTCGAGAAAGTATGTATTGAAGAAAAGCCAGAACTTGTTGTGGTTGTCGGGGATGTAAACTCCACAATGGCTTGTGCTATTACAGCAAAAAAACTTCACGTCCCTGTAGCACATGTGGAAGCGGGTCTTCGAAGCCGGGATTGGACAATGCCTGAGGAGGTAAACCGGATAGTTACTGATGCCATTTCTGATCTTCTCTTTACACCCTCACGAGACGCAGACAATAACCTTCTCCGGGAAGGTATCCCGCCGGAGCGAATCCACTTCGTGGGTAATGTGATGATTGATTGTCTGGTTACACACCTTCCAAAAACCGAAAAACGTGATACCCTTCGGCGATTCGGCCTGGAGGAAGGCAACTACGCTACTCTAACCTTACACAGGCCAAGCAATGTTGATGTTAAAGAGGTCTTGAGCGGTATTCTAAATGTCATGCTGGAGATATCAGAGAAGCTGCCAATAGTTTGGCCGGTTCACCCCCGGTCTCGTAATATGTTGACTGAGTTCAATCTCTTACACGTCGCAGAAAGTAATCAGGGATTAATACTTACCGACCCTATCGGTTACATTGACATGCTCACCCTGAATCGCAGAGCCCGAATGATCATCACGGACTCAGGGGGACTTCAGGAGGAGGCAACGTTTCTTGGCGTACCCTGTATCACCCTCCGTCATAACACTGAACGCCCTGTAACTATAGAGGCCGGTGCTAACCAGGTTGTGGGGAATCAACCTGCTGCGATCCGCTCTGCAATTTGTTCTATCTTGAATAAAAAAAGAAGTGAAATCCGCATCCCAGAACTTTGGGACGGCAGTGCCTCGGTGCGCATAGTTGACGTTCTAATGCGCCTCTACTCCCAGGGTTAACTCTATCAGAACTGATTTCGTCTCTAGCTTGGTCTTTTCATAGTATTTAGATTATTGGATTCGGTTTTATTGATACGTCTAAATACTTTCTAGCATATTGCCATCGTCGGTAAGGATAGCCTCATAAATTTTTACCAACCGCTGATTCAGTTTTTGGATGTCATATCGCTCTTCAACAAACTTTCGTCCATATCTTCCCATTTCTAGCCATAATTCTGGATTTCGAATAAGATAATCTAATTTTTCCGATAGAGCATCCACATCCCGCTCAGGAACAAGGAAGCCGGATTTGCCGTCGAGAACCACCTCAGGAATTCCACTGTGGCGAGTGGAAACTACAGGTAAGCCGCAAGCTTGGGCTTCCATAAGAACAGTAGGAGTCCCCTCCGTATCTCCATCTAAGGCAGTAACGCTTGACAAAATAAAAATATCGGCATCGTCCATATAATATTTTATCTCTGATTGATTCATCCGACCAAGTAGTTTTATGTTATTATTCATTCCTTCTTCTAATAATAGGTTTTCTAGATTTTTCCTTAGAGGTCCCTCACCGATAATTATATATTCAATCTTAAGTCCTAAATTTGTTCTTATTAAATTCGCAACTGCCTTTATTGAGTATTCCAGTCCTTTTTTTTCAGCCAATCGTGCAATCGTAATTATCTTCACTCCATCGCAACCTAATTTTCTCTCTTTAAATTTAAACTCATCAACATTTATCCCTATCCTATGAACAACGATTTTATCTTTGCTACAGTCCATATCTACTAATTTCTCTTTCCAAAAGTCAACAATAGGCAAAAACAGGTCTCCATGTTTAAAGAGTTTCTTATAAACATTTTCTCCTTTTTCATTGATAAAGGAACTCATATCGTATCCGTAAAAGGAAGTAATAAGCTTTCCTCTAAAAACACCCGCTTCCTTTAAAATCGCTCCTATAAGTCCATTAGAACCGTAGTGGGCATGTATTAAATCATAAGATTTTTTTGATTTATTAGTCACAAAGTCGTTCACATAAAATAAATCTCTAAGCGATCGGCTTTTTATAACTTCGGTATATGCCAAAGGATTTTTGTAAAAATTCTTTAAAACTATCTTTACTCCTCTGGTCAATCTCTTAAATATCGGGTCGAGTGAATCGGAATAATAAGCTCCTTCTAGCAACTTATACTGCTCTACCTGAGGATGAACTTTGCCCTCCTTAGGATTAGCCGAAGCGTAAATATCAAAGTTAATTCCCAAATCTATAAGCCCGGTTATCTGATTTAGGATGAAGGTTTCGGAGATAGTTGGAAAGTTTGTTAGAAAGAATGCTACTTTCATTACAATCCTGATTATCTTGCTTTAACAACTATCTGCTTTCCAAAAATGGTAAAAAGTTTTTCCCTTATTGTGGGTGGTGCAATTTTTATGAATCTGGAGAGGAGTCCACAATCGGCTTCGACTCTTTCAATTTTAAAATCTGATTTAACTAACATAGAACTGAAAGACTCCCAAGTAAAATAATGGAGATGTTCTACATCGCTGTATATATGCTGTTCTTCTAAGGGAAATTCACCTATTAATACAGTCAACCTATTTCGGTAAAAAGCAAAATTAGGGAATGAGGTGATTAAGTAGCCTCTTGGTTTTAATACAGATCTGACTTTTTTTAACACTGATTCCGGATTAAATACATGTTCTAGTGTTTCTAAACACACTACATAATCAAAATGAGTTTTGAGAGTATCAATTAAATTTTCATTTTCAATATCTATGACGTGTAAAGTGTCGTAGTAATTACTTGCTAACTCAATAGCTATGTTTGATATATCCAGTCCTACTAAAGATACGTTGTTAGGTTTAAGCTTTTCTCTCACTAGCTTCCCAAAAGTCCCTTCACCACACCCTATATCTAGGATGTTAATTTCCTCATTCCAATTATCCTTTTCTTGTAATATCATATCAAGTGCGATATTTAATCTAGGCGGAATCCGCTGTTTATATAAATAATTAGTATCTTTTCTCCATTGCCAGTACTTTTGATAGAAATCTTTCATGCTATTCATCTTTTTATGAAAGCTACAACACAGCCTAAGTTTATAATGGAGTTGGCAAAATCCTTCTTAAAAGCTTTATCAATACCAATATTTTGTACAAGGAAAGAGATATTAAGAAGCTTAGGTATGTACTTTGACCTTTAACAAACCTGCGTGTGATTATCACCTCTAAGTTTAAAGATAGCCGTTCCCTGTTTCTATCCCAAACATTACGACTCATAACTCACACCTTAAGCACAAATTCTCAGAAATTTTATAGTTACTTAGTCCAGTGAGCAAGATCTCTTCCTAATAGTTCACTAAGTCTCTCTATCTCCCCTGCAAACTCCGACTGTAAGGACTTTCTTAACTCTGGATTCATGGGTGGTCTTGGCTCATATATAGTGTTATACCTCTTGAGTGTTTCAAATAACCCTTGACGTAATTGCTGAGGAATTACTAGCTTTGCCAAGGACTGAGCGATTTGCGGCGGATTTCTTAATAAACTTGCCAGAAACTTAGTACGTGCCCGCTTGTTGGAGTTTATGATTTCAAAAACTGGTTGAAAATCTTCATTTACACCCAAGAAGCGTAGCGTCTCTTTATAAATCTTAGCCGTATTAGCTTTGAAATCATCGAAAATAATAACAAGAACATTTCCACTGCCAAAGACATCAGAGTATCTTTTAACTTGTTCAGTATACTGCCCAACTTCCCTATAAAAAAAACGTTCAACAGGAACTACCACGCTTTTTGGTAGACGGAGACCACTTTTTCGGTCAGGTTCTGCATCCAAGGCGGTTTTAAAATCGTCAATGTCTTCATCACCGTTATAAAGGGCTTGTGAGTGTACAGAATAGATCATGTCCACAGGGTTCCTGAGCATAATGATGATGCTCGCAGAGGGATTGAACTCCTTAATCTCATAAGCCGCACGTTTCGAGTACAGATACCAAGTTGATGCCTCACCGACTCGTTTCTCATTCTTTGCCTCTTGAAAATAAGAGAGATATTTTTCTTTGGTAAGCGTTGGACGAATAAACTTAAGGTCGCTCCCAAAGAAATGAAACTCCTTTCCTAGAAAAAGAGGTGGCTTCACCTCAGGCATAAAGATTTCCGGGTGTTGGCTAAGATAGTCTTGCATGGCAGTAGTGCCGCACTTAGGAGCTCCCACGATGAAAAAATCTGGTATTCTCATGCTTGCCTCGACAAACCTATTTCCCCCAGAGCTGTAGAATGGATTCCAAGCTTCCTATACACCCATATCGCTAACAGGACATTCCAAACTATCATGCTACTTGCTGTGGCAACGGCTGCACCTGTCAGCCCCCACTTGGGTATAAGAGTAGCATTAAGTACGATGTTTAACACAGCACAGATACCAATACCCATAGCAGCATAGCGTTCGTAGCCAGTCATGATAAGCAATAAACCAACCGACCCAGTGGCAGCATTTATAAGCTGACCAGCGCTCAAAATGGCAAGGGCTCCTTCGCCTTGGGTGAAATCCTGACCGAAGAAAAGTAACAAGAACCAGTGACCAAATACGATCAGGCCAAGTGCCATGGGCAAAGAGCCCAATAAGATCGCCCGTGCGCTTTTTGTAACCACACGCTGCAGTTTCTCCATGTCGCCTGCTGCATATAGGCTGGCAATGGTGGGCGCCAGTGCCATGTTGACAGCAAGCAGTGCAAACGTAATAAGTCCCGCCCCTTTTTTGGCAACAGCATAAATACCCACCGTTTCCGCCCCTTTCATCGCTCCCACCATAATGATATCGGTCTGAGCACTAATAATCGTCATAGAATCTATAAACAGCAGGGGTAATACGCTACGCATCCACATCCAGCCTTGGTAGGTAGGAGGCGCTTCTTTAGCAAACTGTGGAAGGCTTATTTTTAGTTGTCTTGCTCCTATAAGGAAAGCGATCCCAGCGGCCACTACCTGCGCCTCTATAGCTGCTGACGCACTTAGTGTATCCCTGAAAATCAGGTATATTCCGCCAACTAATACAACAAAGACGATAGGCATAATGAGCATCTCTGGTAATTGTCCGACCACAACGTGCTGAAGTCCCCGCATAGCCGCTTGTCTAAGACGCATGAGCACCAGTAAAGGTAGCATAATCAGAGCAATCCAAAGGGTGGATCTCATCTGTAATTCCAGATGACCCCTTAACATCCAGATAATAATTCCTGTTAGCAGCGCAAATCCCAGCGAGACGAGTAACCCCACAAGATTTGTCCAACGCAGAAGACCAAGCATTAAGTCCCAAGCCGATCGAGTGTTGTGTATCGCTATTTCCCGTACAAGCAGTTTGTCTAATCCCATTATGGATAGAACGCTTAGCAAGCTGATCCAAGCCATTGCGTTAATATAAGCACCATATCCTGTCGCCCCTAACAGCCGCGCTAAAAGAAGGCTTAGAAGAAACAACAGTGCTGTAGAAGCTACCTTGAGAGCGAACGTGCCTCCTGCATTCCACATAAGAGTAGCGCGTAAACTACCCTGTCTCTCTTTACCGCGGATGAGGGTTTCACCGTGTGCTATTAACTTACTCAAGTTCACCACGATCGCTCTCCAAGTACACCTTCCTTTACAGGTAAAACAGGAACCGATGTGCAGCTTCCTCGATTAACCCTGCCCTCGCTTTGATGTAAAATTCCTTTCGGTCCCTTGCTTTGCACCCATTCTTATATTTCATAGTGAATCAACATCTCATGTGATTAAAACGCTGTGGCCAACCGAATGGAACGATTTTAGATAAGCCCGTGTTTAAACACGCTGTAATAGTAATTCCGCCCCGTCAAATTTTCAATTGCCCTTTTCAGGTTTAGAACAAAAATATATATTCTCCTCTAATACGCCTTCAGGCATAAGACTATATCGATTTACTATATCTTCGTTTAGTTAAGTAAAATAAGAATCCACTTTCACGCTGAAACCCGCCTTTTCGAGCCTTTGCTTATAATCTAATCCATAAATCCGAAAGTGATCCTCTTGCCCAAAATATTTTACACCTTCTTCTGACGTTGTAATGGTTGGATCTTCAAGAGTTTTTCTCTCAAAATAGGAACTTGAAGTATTGCCCAACCGCCTGGCTTTGGAACCCTTAATAACTCTCTCATCGCTTTTTGGTCATCAACAACATGTTCCAGTACATGGTTACACCAAATAGAATCAAAAGTATTGTCCTCGTATAAAATATTTGTAATATCCATTTTGACCATTGCCAAAGGTGAGTTTAAGTCAACGCTTGTATAGTCAAGTTAGACATGAATCCTAAAGTTTTTTGAAAAATATATTCCGGTGCAAAGTGTAAAACCTTTAGATTATCGGAAAAGAGATTACTTTTGTTTTTAAGATAAAGCCATAATATACGGTGCCTTTCAGCAGAGTTACATCTTGGACAACCAACATTTGACCTCTTCTTATTTCCATATGGTAGAAGTTTACGAAAGCGCCAACCGCAACAAGGGCAGATATGCCAGTTGCCAATATATAGAAATGATCTGCAGATTCTATAAATTTCTCCTAAAGTCGGGTGGTATCGCTCCGGAACAATAGCTTTTACAAGTCTAATTAAATAGTCCACAGATTCTTCTTATTTCTTTAAAGAAAATTAGATATTAATTTCAAACCCTCGCTACAATATTTCCCCATTCATCTACTTCACATCTAAAATTCGGAGGGATAAAAAGCGTAGACGTGCTTTCTAAAATTAAGGCGGGACCCGAAAAGGTAAACCCCGTAAAGAAATCGTCTCTTGTATAAGACCACACCTCAATCTCCTTTCCCTTGAAAAACAATGGTTCCTTTTTTGATTGAACTTCTCTTCTAGTTGTATTTAGTCTTGGAAGCTCGATTTTTTCTTTCTCCATATTAGCCCTAACTCTCAAAGTAACAATCTCTATATCACTCTCCTGGTTGTGATAACCATACATTTTTTTATGAGCATGGTGAAACACTCGAATAAAATCCTTGCTAAACGGAATCGTTATCTCATGTGATTGTCTTTTGTAACGCGCGTCAAGAAAACGCTCAAACCTCAGTTGCTCTCCTGGTAATTCTTTACGTGCTTTACTCTCTAAAACCTTGAAACCCTTTTCAATGGCGTTAGGGGTGGCCTTTTCCGCATATAAAAAAGTTGTAAGGCTATAGTCCTTAAAAGAATCTGCCATCAGCATACCGAGTGCGGAAAGCGTCCCGGGCTCTCTTGGAAAAATTACAGTTAGAATCCCTAAACCAAGAGCAAGCTCACAAGCATGAAGCCCTCCAGCACCACCAAAAGAAAAAAGCGCAAACTCTCTAGGGTCAAACCCTCGACCAATTGAGATAACTCTAAGCCCCCTTTCCATGTTTGAGTTCGCAACTTTTATTATACCCTCAGCAAGTTGCATTATAGAGAGTTTTAACTTATCTGAAAGTCTTACCAAAGCTGCTCTTGATTTTTGAGGAAATATCTCCATTCTTCCGCCTAGAAACCATCCTGGATTTATTCTTCTAAGAACAACATTAGCATCCGTTACAGTTGCATTGAGAGCTTTTCCATAGCATGCTGGGCCTGGGTCTGCTCCTGCACTCATAGGCCCAACCTTTAAAGCCCCTCCTTGATCAATATAAGCGATAGAACCACCACCCGCACCTATGCTCATTACATCAACCATAGGAATTCTTATCGGAATTCCATCAATATTAGTTTCTGTTGTAAATCTTAGTGCTCCGTCGTAGAGAGCTACGTCTGTAGAAGTACCACCCATATCATAGGTAATTACTTTCTTATGCCCAATTGTCTCTGCGATTTTAAACCCGCCAACAGCCCCTCCAGCTGGGCCTGAGAAAAGGAGCCTTACGGGTTCTTCACCCGCCTGAATCGGCGAAACTACACCTCCACTTGATTGCATAATAAAGAGCCGACTCTCGTAAAGTTTTTTTGAAAGCTCATCCATATACGACTTAACCCTGGGAAGTAAATAGCAGTTTGCTACAGTGGTTGAGGTTCTTTCATATTCCCTGAACTCAGGCAGAATTTTTGACGAAGTGGAAATAGGAATTCCAAGGGGTTTTAGAAGATCTTCAACTCGCTCTTCATTCTTTGGGTTTGCATATGAATGAAGAAAGGAGATTGCAATTCCGCCGACTTTTAATTTCTTGAGTTTTGAAGAGATTTTCTTAACATCAGCTAATCTAACATTTTTTATAACCTTTCCCTGGAAATTGGTTCTTTCATTGACTCCAAACCTAAGTTCTTTTTTTATAAGTGGTTTTCGGGGCTCCCAGAAAAGATCGTATAACTTCCCCCTATTCTGCCTGCCTATTTCAATTACATCCTCAAACCCTTTAGTTGTGATAAGTGCCACTTTTGCCCCTTTTCTTTCAAGAAGCGCATTCGTGGCGACGGTTGTACCGTGTACTATTTCTATGTT
>Ga0209342_10004099_pt1 | contig 15212 bp, 8 predicted proteins | sample RifCSP16_2_FD_184023 | JGI IMG/M metagenome (GOLD analysis project Ga0209342, IMG submission 184023) | Soil microbial communities from Rifle, Colorado - Rifle CSP2_sed 16_2 (SPAdes) (version 2) | ecosystem: Environmental > Terrestrial > Deep subsurface > Rock core/Sediment | place: Rifle... | reverse complement strand
GGTCTTCATGTCTCATGAGACCTTCACCCCCGCGCGGGGTGGCAGCGCCTCGGCCGAGGTGGCGGCGCTCCGCCGCACCTTCGGGGCCGCCGCCAGCGAGATCGTGGTGGCCAACACCAAGGGCTTTACCGGCCACCCGATGGGCGTGGGGATCGAGGATGTGATCGCGGTGAAGATCCTGGAGCACGGGGTGGTGCCACCGGTGCCCAACCTCAGGGATCCGGATCCTGAGTTAGGCGCGCTGAATCTGAGTCGGGGCGGCCGCTATCCGGTGAAGTACGCCATTCACCTGGCGGCCGGCTTCGGCTCCCAGATTGCCTTGACGCTGACCCGCCGCATCCCGGGGGGGCTGGAGCGCACCGACCACAGGGCCCTCCACCAGAGGTGGCTGGCCGAGATGAGCGGCTACGACCGGCCCGAGACCGAGGTGGTGAAGCGGGTCTTGCGAGTGGTAGCGGCCGGGGCGCCGGCCCGCTTGCCGTCCCCCAGCCCCTGGACTTATGGCATCGGCCCTTCGCGCCGGGCTCCCGCGCCCGGGGATGGGGTGCGGCTAGAGGCGAGGCAGGCGTCGCCCCTAGGTGGTGGATCGCCGGCGATCGCGCCCGCGGCGGTCCCGACTCCGCCACCAACGTCACTACCGCAGCCGGCAGCGGCGGCCGCGACGGTCACCTCCGCCACGCCGGTCCCGGCTCCGCCGGCAATGGCAGGGCCTGATCCGGTGACGGACAAGGTGCTCGCCATCGTGGCCGAGAAGACCGGCTACCCACCGGACATGCTGGACCTCGATCTCGACCTGGAGGCCGACCTGGGTGTGGACACCGTCAAGCAGGCCGAGACCTTTGCAGCAGTCCGTGAGGCTTACGGCATCCCGCGCCAGGAGAACCTGAGGCTGCGCGACTTCCCCACTCTCAAGCACGTCGTGCAGTTCGTCTTCGACCGCCGGCCCGAGCTGGCGGTTACCGCCGCGCCTACCGCTCCGCCCGCCTCCACTGCCCTGCCCGCCACCACCGCGGCTGGCCCTGACCCGGTGATGCAGCGGGTGCTCGCCATCGTGGCCGAGAAGACCGGCTATCCGCCGGACATGCTGGACCTCGATCTCGACCTGGAGGCCGACCTGGGTGTGGACACCGTCAAACAGGCCGAGACCTTTGCAGCGGTCCGGGAGGCCTACGACATCCCGCGCCAGGAGAACCTGAGGCTGCGCGATTTCCCCACCCTCAAGCACGTGGTGCAGTTCGTGTTCGACCGCCGGCCCGAGCTGGCCGCCGCCGCGGTTCCACCCAGGGCTCCGGCGGCACCGAGTCCGGTCGCGCCGCCGGCAGCGCCCCCGGCTGCGGCGAGGATCGAAGACGCGGACCGCATGCCCCGCCGGGTCCCCGTCCCCCTCCTCCGCCCCTCCCTCGATCTTTGCAAGCCCACGGCCCTCATGCTGGGCGGGGAGAGCCGGGTGGTCGTGGTGTCGGACGGTGGCGGCGTGGGCACAGCCCTCATCGAGCGCCTGGCCGAGCGCGGCGTTCAGGTCCTTGCGCTAGACGCAGGCTTGGCGGTCGCGGATCTTGAAGCCCGGCTCAAAGCCTGGTCGGCCGACGGCAGGGTCCAGGGTGTCTTCTGGCTGCCGGCGCTCGACGCCGAGCCACCCCTGGCCGAGCTGGACCTCACGGCCTTCCGCGAGCTGAACCGCCGACGGGTCAAGAACCTGTACGCCACCCTGCGCGCGCTCTACGAGCAGGTGGCCGGCGCCGGCAGCTTCCTGGTCGCGGCTACGCGCCTGGGTGGCCTCCACGGCCACGGCGCCGAGGGCGCCGTGAACCCGCTCGGCGGCGCGGTGGCTGGCTTCACCAAGGCCTACAAGCGCGAGCAGATCGAGTCGCTGGTGAAGGTGGTGGACTTCGCCCCCAACGCTGCGCCTGCCGAGGTCGCCGAGGCGTTGATCGCCGAGGCCTTGGCCGACCCTGGCGTGGTCGAGGTCGGCTATCACGACGGACTGCGAGTAACGATTGGCCTGGAGGAGCAGCCAGCCGCCGACGGCCGGCCGGGGCTGATGCTGGGCCAAGACTCGGTCTTCTTGGTAACCGGGGCCGCGGGGGGAATCACCAGCGCCATCGTGGCGGACCTGGCCGCCGCCAGTGGCGGCACCTTCTACCTGCTGGACCTGGTGCCGGAGCCGCGCCGAGACGATCCGAAGATCGCCTTGCTGCGCGCCGACCGCGAGAAGCTCAAGCTCGCCTTGATCGAGGAGATGAAGGCGTCCGGCGAGCGGCCAACGCCGGTCGTGGTCGACAGGCAGATCCTGGCCGTCGAGCGCTCGGAGGCGGCGCTGCGGGCCATCGAGGCGGTGGAGGCCGCCGGGGGCGCTGCGCACTACCGCAGCCTCAACCTGCTCGACGGGCCGGCGGTGACCGCCGTGGTGGACGAGGTGCACCGGGACCGGGGACAGATCGACGTGCTGGTGCACGCGGGCGGCATCGAGATCAGCCGGAAGCTGTCCGAAAAGGAGCCGGAGGAGTTCGATCTGGTCTTCGACATCAAGGCCGACGGCTTCTTCAGCCTGCTGCGGGCGACGGAGAGGATGCCGCTGGGTGCTACCGTCGTCTTCAGCTCGGTGGCCGGACGCTTCGGAAACAGCGGCCAGACCGACTACAGCGCGGCTAACGCGCTGCTTTGCTCGCTCACCAGCCACCTGCGCCGCTTGCGGCCGGAGACCAAGGCGCTGGCCATCGACTGGACCGCCTGGGGCGGCATCGGCATGGCGACCCGGGGCTCCATCCCAGCCGTTATGCAGATGGCCGGCATCGAGATGCTGCCTCCAGAAGCGGGCGTGCCCACGGTGCGCCGCGAGCTGACGGCGGGAGGCGGCTCGGGTGAGGTGCTGGTGGCCGGACGTCTGGGCATCCTGGGACAGGAGTGGGACGAAACCGGCGGGCTCGATGCCGCCAAGGTCAACCGCCTGCTTGCCGCCCGTGAGCGACCGCTCCTGATGATCGGCACCGTGACGTCGGCGCGGCTCCATGGCGGCCTGACGGTTGCCACCACTTTGGATCCGAAGATCCAGCCCTTCCTGTTCGATCATCAGATCGAGGAGACGCCGGTGCTGCCCGGGGTGATGGGAACCGAGGCCTTCGCCGAGCTGTCCAGCGTTCTCTGCCCCGGCTATCTGGTCGCTGCAATCGAGGACGAGGAGTTCCTGCTCCCGTTCAAGTTCTTCCGCATGCAACCGGCCACCCTATATCTGTCCGCCACCGCCAAGCCCGAGGGCGCGGGCGAGCTGCTGGTGAGTGCCGTCCTGCGCTCGGTGATCCAGCCCAAGCCCGAGCTGCCGGTGCAGGAGCGGGTCCACTTCCGGAGCCGGGTGCGGATGAGCCGCGAGCCCCTGCCCAGGCCCCTGATGGCGTTCGAGCCACCCAGGCCAGAGCGCCTGACGATAACGGCGGACGCGGTGTACCGCGTCTACTTCCACGGACCCGCCTATCGTGTCATCGAGCGCGCAGGGGTGGCCGGCCCGACAGCCGTCGGCTTGATGGCGACCGGCCTTTGGCCGGACACGACGGATCCATCCCACGTGTGGGTGACCGCGCCGCGACTGCTCGAGCTGTGCTTCCAGACGGCAGGCCTCTGGCTGCTGGCGACCCAGCAGGTCATGGCGCTGCCCGCAGCGCTTCGCCGGGCGGTCTTCTACCGGCAGCCCCAGCCGGAGGATGCCAGGCGCCTCTACGCCGTGGTCACAGCGGTCGGGGAGGGCGCCGAGTTCGAGGCCCGGGTGTTGGACGAGGAGGGGAACGTGTACCTCGAGCTTTCGGGCTATCGAACCACACCGTTGCCCGGGCGTACGGTCCTGCGTTAGGACCTGCCCGCCGGCCAGGCCGAGCGGGCCGCGCCCTGGCTATCGCCCCTCGAGGTGCTTCTTCAGGAAGGCGATGGTGCGGGGCCAGGCCTTCTCGGTTGCCCTTTGGTTCGCGCCCTCGCGATCGGTCTGCGCCCGCAGGAAGCCATGGCCCGCGCCCTCGTAGGTCTCGACCTCGTAGGTCTTGCCGAGCTTCCTCATCTCGAGCGCGGCGGGCTCGATGGTGGCGGTCACCCGCGCGTCGTCGGCGCCGTAGAGACCCAGCACCGGCGCCCTGATGCTGGCGAGCTGCGCCGCGTCGGGCGAGGTGCCGTAGTAGACGACGACCGCCTCGAGTCCGGGTTGCGCCGCGGCGTAGGCGAAGCTGGTCGAGCCACCCCAGCAGAAGCCCACGGTCGCCGACTTGGCGGTGGCGGCGGGGAGCCGTGTGGCAAAGGCGCGCACGGCGTCAAGGCGTTTGGCGGCTTCCTGTTGGGACAGGCCGCGGATCGCCTTGACCACGTCGTCCCGGCTGGGCAGTGAGTCGGACCCGCCCCCGCCGGGGCCCAGGCCTGAGATCAGGTCGGGGGCGATGGCGATGAAGCCCTGTGCGGCCAGCGCATCGGCGACTCCTCGGATCCAATCGGTGAGACCGTAGATCTCGTGAATCACGATGACGACCGGCGCCTTGTCCTTGCGCTCCGGGTAGGCGACGAACGACCGGATGCTCGTCCCGCCGTCCATCTTGACGTCCGCCCACTCGCCGTGGCGAGGCGTCTTCTCGAGCGCCACCTTGGCTCCCTTCTCGTCGGGTGGAAGGGCCGGACCGGCGAGCAGAGCGGAAAGAGCCAGCGTGCCGAGCATGGGGACCTCCGTTGTGATGGGCTTTTCCCTCGAGCCCTTGAGGAGCGGCACTTCTACGCGCTGCGGCTTCTCGGTTGCGCTGTCCTTGGTTGGTGGGAACTATAGGCGCCTTCGGCCGCGGTGACAACCGCAGCCTTCGTCGTCCGCTCAGCCTCGTCGGCGGCCGGCGTTTCGTTTGGGGCGCCGCTGGGGCTCTTCCTGGGCCGCAGCCCTCAGCCGGAAGGCCGGCGGAGTCGCCTGGTCCCATTCCAGCGGGACCTTGTCCAGGGTAATCGTCAGGCTGCCGTCTTCGGCCCTTTCGCGGACCCAGGTCGAGGCTGGGCAGGTCGCCGAGGCCACAGTAGCCCTTTCCTCCGGCCAGGCGCCCACGCCCTTCGAAGCACGCAACGAGCGGGCATTGAGGACCTGCTGCGTCAGTTCGGCCAGGAGCGCCGTCGACACCGCCGTTCGCCAGCCCGACAGGAGGTTGGGCATTGCGATCCGACTCACGAAGTTCCAGCGCGGGACGGCCGCCAACGCCTTGCCGTTCAATGCCGTGACGTCGGTCCCACAGGCCCGCCCTCGTAGCTCGGCGACGGCCGCGGCCACTCGGGTGGAGTGGTCCGCCCCGCACAGGCGAAGGAACGGAGTTGAGAACGGTCGATCGACGTAGCGAGTGAAAGCCGTCTCAGCTTCTTGAGGGTCGCCCTCGGCAAGAAGCGGCAGGAGCCCGTGCATCATGCCGCCCGCAAACACGAGCGCCTCAGTCTGAAGGCCTCGGAGAAACAGATCTCTGGGATCGTCCTCGACCACGCGCCGCTGCCACAACTCGGGCACGCCTTCGAGCTGGCGCAGGGTGCCAAGCTGCATCTGGCTTGTAAGGTAGGTGATGAGTGCGCTGATGAGGTCAGGCCGAGTCCGGGTCCCTTCGCTCAGCTTCCATGAGGCTTCGAGAGCCGCGGCGACCGCCGCCGCGTCGCCGTCCACACCAGCGTCGAGGGCCCGAGCGAGAAGCACGCTCTGGAGGTCGCGCTGGGCGACCAGGCTGGGCACCGGTGCCGCCAAGTGTCGGCCGAGGTCGATCTCCCACTCGATAGCCGGACCGTCACGCAGGTGAACGATGATGGCCTCAATGTCGCTGCTGTGCGCAGCAAGGAAGCTGGTCGCCTCCTTCGAAGGCGGCTGCCGTTCGTCATCCGCCTTCCTTTCCATGCCGGTACCGAGGACCTTGGACACCGGAAGCGCACTAGGTGACGCTGGCGAGCGCGGCGCCAGCATCTCAATCCCCAGCCGGCCCGCCATATCGTTGAGCTTGATCGCAGCTAGGCTCGCTGGGGCCTTCGGAAACCGCCTCTCGAATGCGTCCATCGGCTCGCGAACCTTCGCCCACGCCCGTTCGGCACGGACCTCGAGTCGCCAGGCAGCCAGGCGGCCCAAGACGAACCAAAGCGCAGCGATGACGGCAGGTACGGCCAGCAAGCGCAGGATCCACCTCCACATCACACAGCCTCCTGAATGACAACGACGCCCATCAGGACTTGCCGTGCAGAGTGCAGCCGGGGTCAGCGCACTGGGCGCCGCCCGTCAACCGATAGCGGTTGCGAGCCACCCACCGGTAGGCGAGGTCGAGCAGGGTGCGCAGGCCGGGCAGGTAGTAGAGGCGAGTCCAGGCGAAGATCCTGCCTCGCGTCAGCAGGACAGCCACCACCGCCTCGGCCGCACGAACCACGCGCCCGTCGGGTCCGACCAGGTGCATGGCCTGCATACACCGATCGTGGGTCAGGCCCGGGAAGCGCTCGAGCACGCCCGGCTCCTGGAAGTTCGCGAGCTCGATGGCAGCGGGCCGGGCCCAGCGCGAGAGCCTGCGGGCACCTGCACTGCACAGGCGACAGTGCCCGTCGTAGAGCAGCACGGCAGGCCGGGTCACCGGATCAGCATGCGGCAAGACGATGCTCGAAGCGAACGCCCTGCCGGACCGGAGTCCGGCAGGGCGTTCGAGAACTGCCGGGCGTAACGGCCCAGACCCGTGCTACCAGCGGAAGCGGACGCCGAGTTGCACCTGGCGTGGATCACCCAGGCCGGCGCGGATGGTACCGTCGAAGTTGAAGATCAGGTTGGTGGTCTGGGGCACCAGCAGGTTGGTGCTGTTGAACAGGTTGAAGACCTCGACGATGGCCTCGATGGCCGCCGACTTGCCGGCCTTGAACTCGCGGGAAAGCCGCAGGTCGACGGCCGAGTAGGTGTTGTCCTTGCGCCCGGTGTTGCGTTCCACGATCGACCCGTCGGGCCGAATGCGGTCGGAACCCGAGCCGAAAGGCACCTGGGAGGGCTGACCGTTCGCCGCCAGCGAGAGCGGCTGCGCCGAGCGATACGAGTAGCGGAGATTCAGGTCCACCTGTCCCGGCGCCCGCCACAGCAGGAACCCGTTCAGCCGGTGGCGCTGGTCGCGGTCGGAATAGCCGTACTCGGCATCGAGGTTGGCGATTCTCACATAGCGCAGGGTGAAGGGGTCGCGCTCGTTGTCGTCGTCGGAGCGGTCCCAGGAGAGCGTGTAGTTCAGCTGGAACTGATAGTTATGCGACCAGCGCTTGCCGATGCCCAGGGTGACCCCGTCGTACAGGCTCTTGGCGTTGGAAGTGACCGTCCACAGCACCCCTACCCCGTTGGGGCCACCGTCGAGCCCGCTCGACCAGGGGCTGCCCAGCTCCGCCGCGTTGCGATCCAGCCAGCGGGTGATGTGAACGCCCTTGGCGTGGTTGTACTGGAGGAGAGCCGAGAAGTCGGTACCCAACTGCCGCTCCACCGCCAGCGAGCCCTGGTAGGTGCGCGGGTGCTGGAAGTCCTCGCTGAAGACGTACACGTCGGGCCGGAACGGGGAGCCGATCTGGCCGGCCGGGATCAAGTTGGGGTAGGCGGGAACCGGTCCCAAGACACCGGTGAGTGCGCTGTTGCGGAAGACGGTCTGACCCCGGCTGCCGTTGGTCGAGCGGGCGGAGGCCAGGGCCAGCCCCGGCACCCGGCCGTAGAACACACCACCGCTCAGGCGGACCACCGTCTTGCCGTCGCCCTTGGGGTCCCAGGAGACGCCCAGGCGGGGCTGGAACATCTTCCAGTCGGAGGGGATGTTCCCGTCCGAGGGGAAGGTCTGCGGTCCGGCGCTGGTGTTGACGGTCTTGCCGATGAAGGAGTGGTAGAACACCTGATCCGCCGGCGTGATGACGTCGGCCTGTTTCTCGCCCTCCCAGCGGAGCCCGTACTGGATGGTCAGCGTGCGGCTGGGTTGCCACTTGTCCTGCACGAAGAGGGCGATGTTGGTCTGGGGGATGCTCTGGGTACCGGCCTCTTCCACGGAGAGCCCGCCAACCCCCGCCTGCTGCAGGTAGAGCAGCACCGGGCCGGTGATAGTGCTCCCCGCCGGGCAGGTGCCGGTCTCCGAGCTGGTGCCGTTCGAGCACTCGACGTACTTCGAGTTGCGGGCGTAGTTCAGGAAGCCGTCGGTGGAGCTGAAGATGTAGCGGCCGTTGGCGAAGCCGACGAACGTCTGCACGCTCTTCACCGCGTTCAGCTCGACGCCGGCCTTGAAGGCGTGCCGGCCGCGGATCCAGGAGAGGTTGTTGTTGAGCTGGATGCGCTGGTCGTAGTACTCGACGGGGATGAAGAACGGCTCGCCGAAGCGGTAGCTGCGGCCGAAGTCGAAGGCGGTGTCGGGCAGGGGCCGGTTCTGGCCGGTGACGTTCGGGCCCCCGTAGGGCCGCGGCCGGTACTCGCGCGCGAACTGGAAGCGGAACTCGTTGAGTGCATTCGCCGAGAGGCTGCTGATCAGCGAGCCCGAGGCGGCGTGCGAGTAGTCCTTTTCGGTGGCGTTGGCGCTCCGGCCCCAAGAGTCGACGTCGAAGGTGCCGTTCTGCTGCTCCGACCAGGTGTAGTTGTAGCGGAGGGTCAGCAGGTTCTTGGGGTTGAGCTGCCAGTCGACCTTGGCCAAGAGCACCCGAGCGTCGCTGCTGCGCTCGATGGCCCCGTTCTCGTTCGCTGACCCGACGCTCGCGAAGTAGTCGACCACCCGCTGCTCGATGCGGGTGGGGTCGGTCTGCTTGGTGGAGCTGCCGTTCTGGTAGTCGAAGGCCAGGAAGTAGAAGGCCTTGTCCTTCTTGATGGGCCCTCCCAGGGTGAAGCCGAGCTGCTGCTGGCTGAAGTCGAACTTCTCGGCCGAGCTGCCGTCCGCCTTCTTGGGGGCGGAGGCCAGGCTGTCGTCTTTGAAGTAGGCGTGCAGCGTGCCGTGCATGTCGTTGGTGCCCGACTTGGTGACCACGTTCACGAACCCGCCGCTGCTGCGGCCGAACTCGGCGTTGGCGCCCTCGGCCACCACCACCACTTCCTTCACCGCATCGAGGTTGAAGGTGAAAGGCGGCCTTTGGCCTCCGCGCTGCTCGCCGAAGAAGGGGTTGTTGAAGTCGGCCCCGTCCACCGAGATGTTGTTGGCGATCCCTTTCTGGCCGTTGATGGTGAGCTCGTCGCCGTCAGGCCCCTGCACGATGGAGACCCCAGGCGTGAGTTTGGTAAAGTCGAGGAAGTTGCGCCCGTTGTTGGGCAGGCCGCTGATGGCGGCCTGGTTGATCTTGTCGGCGCCCTCGGCGCGGGTGGTCTCGATCACGGGCGCCTCGCCCGTGACCACCACCTCCTCCTGGATGGCGGAGACCTTGAGCGCCAACTGGAGGTTGATGGTCTGGCCCACCGAGAGGTCGAGGCCATCGCGGACCAGGGTGCTGAAGCCCTGCTGGCCGACGCTCACCCGGTAGGGGCCGAGGGGCAACAGCAGCCCGCGAAAGCGGCCATCGCTGTCGGTGGTCACCTGACGCTCGAAGTTGGTGGCGGTGTTTCTGATGGTGACGGCGGCTCCGGAAACCGCGCCGCCGCTCTCGTCGACGACGGTGCCCTCGATGACGCCGGTGGTGGCCTGGGATTGGGCGAATGCCCCTGGGACCAGGCCCAGGGCCGAGATCAAGAGGATGAACAGCAGGCGGATGCGCGAGGACGTCGGCATGCGACCTCCTTTGGTCAAGAGACGACGGAGTAAAGGGTTACGAGCCGGAATATAGTCCGGGAGAAGGACGGCGTGCAAGGTCCCGAGTGGGTGGGCTTCTGAGCGGTGCGCAGCTGGGCGGCGCCCGGGCCGGTCAGAGGAACGGGTTGACGGCTCGCACGCTGCCGTACGCACGATCGTGCTGGAAGTCCTCCGAAAGCAGGGGGTCCAGCCCGAAGTGCTCGGCGTATGCCCACAGGTGGGCGTCGAACCACGAGAGTTGGTAAGCGGCCGCACCCCGGAGCGCGGTCTTGAGCACCCCCTCGTTCGGGTACACCACGATGGTGAACTGCCGGCACAAGTCCTCCACCTCTTGGATCGCCTCCGCAAGCGTCAGCAGTGACGGTCCACCCGATATCGGCCGAACCACGACCGCTACGAACTCGACCAGCGCCTGGTGTGGAATCCGGAGGGAGTCCTCCACCAGTCCCTGGCGCAGCAAGTCCCGGGCGATCCGCTGCCGGGCCGGAAAGCGTGGATCGAAACGATAGACCAGGACGTTCGTGTCAACGAGCGCGGCCACGGTCGTAGACCTCCGCCCGGGTCCAGCCGCGGCTGCCCGTTCGCCTGCCGCTTCGGTTCGCATTGCGCCCCTGCTGGCGCGCCGTCGCCCGATCAAACAACCGTAGTCGCTCTTCGCGGTCCAGGGGCGTCAGGTTGCCGCCAGCAGGAACGACTCGGATCGAGTCGCCGGCCGCAACCCACTGCACGTCGTCGCCGGGACGGATGTGGTACAGCTGGGCAATGACCTTGGGCACCGTTACCTGCAGTTTACTCGTGACCCTCGCCATGTCCTTACTGTAGCAAGGCCGGCATCCTTGTTCCAGCGCCCCCACCCTGAACCCGGCGAGGCGGGGCCCCGTCCGTGCTGGACACGCGCCGGTCAGCGCGAGGTGGAGGCCGAGCTGGTCACCATGTCCACCGGCGGCGACTTGCCGTACGCCGGGTTGCTCCACAGGCTGAACATGTACTGGCCTCGGCTCAGCGTGCGCGGTCCGGTCGAGAGCGGGGGCCGGTCACCGGCGCACAGCGCGTTCTCACTGGGGAAAGCGTTGAGCGCCGCCTGGTCGCGCAGGAACTCGAGGTACTCCTTGCTCGCGATCTGGAACCGGAGCTTCGCCGTCACCTGGACGGGGAGCGGCGTGCCCAAGGGCACCGGAATCGAGTAGGTCGTCAGGTCGTAGTTCACCAGTCGGCCGGAGCCGGGGCTGGTCTCCGGATAGAGGTACCCCACCGGTCGGATCTCCAGGTCGGCGCCGCCCCGGAAGCCGAACGGGGGGATCCGATTATCGCGTCGGACGCAATCGTTCAGCACGAAATGGAAGAGCTTGCGCCCGCTGCTGGTCGCGATCTCGCACTGGCCGCTGGCCGGGTTCCAGATGCCCTGCTGGACCTCGTAGATCTTGACCTGGGCGTCTTCCGTGAGCACCCCGGTGGCGCCGTCATAGGCACCGCTCTCCCAGAGCAGCTGCCCGTTTCCGTCTCTGGCCCGCACCTCCAGCCACATGCGACGGCCCTCGCCGTAACCGGTGGGCAGCTTGTGGCCGGCCCGGTTCTCGACCTTGATCCGCGCCGTGAGCACCTGACCGGCGGGCAGGAAGGGGTCGAGCACCATCTCCAGGCTGGCGCTCAGCGCCGTCAGCATCTCCTGCGCGCGCAGCACGGTTCGGTCCAGCTCGGCGTCACGATCCAGGCCAGCCTCGCCACCATACTCGCCCTTGATCAGGCCGGGCACCCAGGCGTTGGCCCCCGCGAACTCGTGTACCGGCAGGTCACCCGTGCGTGAGCCATTCGGGTTCTGCTGGCAAGCCTTGGCCAGGGGATCGTTCGACACCCGCATGTGGCACTCCTGGCAGGTGGCGCCGCGGGCGAGTGGGGGTGGCGCGTCAAAGCCGTCCTCGAAGATGACGTCGGCGTAGTCGCTCTGCCTCCACTCGCTGAAGGTGCGCTCGATCGGGTACGGAATCCCGGTGTTGGTGCCGTCGTTCAGGATCAGAGTCCGCAAGGGACCGACGCTGGTGATGGGGGTGGAAACGTCATGGCAGCTTCCGCAAACCTCGCTGCCGGTGTGGTAGGCGGACTGCGCCCAGCCGTGAGGCGGCGGATCGATGCCCGCTTGCGGATAACGATAAGGACCCCGGCGGCAGGGGCCGTAGTAGCCGTTGCACTCGAGAGCATCGTCCACCCACAGGTCGCCGTTGCCGATGAAGCCCGGCTGGCCTCCGGGTCCGCCAGGCATCAGGCGGTGGCACAGGTGGCAGGTCACCCCCGCGTAGTCGTTGCTGGTGAAGTCGGGATCGTTGTGATCGCCCAGGAGCCGGCACCCGTTCTGGCCGTTCACGAAGCCGCCGGCGCCGTCCTTGTGAACGCGGCCGGCCAGCCAGGCGGCAGGGGTGTGACAGCGCAGGCAGTAGTCGCCGACTCCGGGGAGGTCGTGGTTGGCCACGTCGAGGGCAGCCCAGAACAGAGGGTCCCGGGCGGCGTTCGCCATCATCGAGCCCGACCAGGAACTGTGGGGCATGAACTCCAGCTCGAGGCTGTCGTTGCCCTTGTGGCAGTAGCTGCAGTTCTGCGGCCCTTCCATGCCGACCTGGAGGCCAGGCTGCGTGCCCTGGGGAGTGAAGTCCACGGGGCCGCCGGCTAGGGCAAGGCCGCCCACGGCGAGAGTCAGCGCCAGCGCGCGCAGCACGGATCTCCCTCCGTCGTCGGCGACCAGCGCAATCGAGGGCCCGGGTTAGTCGAAGCCATCTATGAAGATGGTGTCGTTGTCGGGGCGCAAGCTCCCGATCGAGTAGCTGGCGGGCGTCCCCGCCTCGGCGACACCGAGCAGCGCCTGCCCGCCGGGGGAGGGTGGCGCGTCGGCCAGGAAGCTGAAGCGGAAGAGGGTGCCCCAGTTCAGCTCGTTGCCGGCGGGTGCCGTCCAGGTGACGGAGCTGCCGGTGGCGGCTCCCATCCAATCGTTAGCTGAGCTGGCATCGCCGTCCCCGAAGCCGATCCCGCTCACGCTGACCGGACCCAGGAGTTCCACCGAGAAGGAGTTGAAGCCGAGGTTGCGCTCGACGCGCAGGTTGGGCTCGGCACCGTCTGTCACCGCCCGCGCGAAGTCGAAGTTCATGACCGCATAGTCGTAGCGGTACTGGCCGCCACCGAGGCTCACGGCCTTGACCGCAACCCGGGCTCGCCCCTCGGGAGCGACCAGCTCGGTGTTGCGCGCGCTGGGGCCCGGGCTCACCGGATCGACCCAGGCGCTGAGCACCGGGCCCAGCGAAAAGGCCTGAGGGCTGCTGCCGGCCCAGACCCCGCCGCCGAAAGTGGGGGTGATCTGCCGGAAGCCCATCGAGTTGTAGATGTTGGAGTCGTCGCGGATCACGTACCAGGATTCGAAGTAGTACCGCGCCCCCGGGTTCTGCGCGGCATCGAGCTGCGATTCGCGGCTGATCAGGCGCTGGTCCCAGGAGGTGTTGCCCGAGCCGTTCGCCACCCCGTCGCAGTTGGTGTCGTAGATGGAACCGCAACGGCCCCACTGGCCCTTGGCCGGAACGATCTCCCGCCGCGGGCCCAGGTCCGAGTTGCTGTCGTTGTTGCCGGAGGAGTAAGTGTCGCCGCACCCCTTGCCCAGGATGTGCGCGTTGCCGCAGGCCTCCTCGCATCCCGAGTTGATGGTGAGGAAGGCGTGCTTGACTCCGGAGCGCCCGATCTGGTCGAGCTGGCCGGCCTGATTCACGCGGTACAGGTTCCAGATCAGGAACGGGTGCTGGTCGTTGCCGTTGGGTGGAAACACCCCGCTGAACTTGGTGTACCAGGGGATCTCCGACACGTTCGGCACCCCGTTCCAGCTCCCGCTGTTGCGCAAGGTCGAGGAGGGCGCGAACACCACCTCGCCGTCGTCGCCGCCGGGTCCGTCGCAGCTCGAACCGGGGCTGGCCGCCTGCCGGCAGCGCTTGAACACCACGCTCATGTCGGTGAGCAGCACGTCCGCCAGGAAACCGGGAGTGCCCGGCCAGTTGGGGCTGGAACAAGAGTCGGACACCTCGCCGATCTTGACCTCAGTGCGCACCTGAGCGGTGAGCCGCATGTCGGCGATCGGCAGGTCGGCGGCGCGGGGATTGCCCATTCGTTTGGCGAGAGCCGGCGCGATGCGCAGGTCCATGGTGGGGATGGCGAGCACGGTGTCGGCTTCCGTCAGCTCGTACATCAGATGGTCGATGTAGAACCAGGCCTTGCCCCCAGCATCGACCAGCTCCAGGACCATGGGGTTCTTTCCGCTGGGGCGCAGCCTGAAGTCGCGAAGCGTGACCACGCCCCCCGGGAACTGCATGTCGAAGCCGCCCACGATGCGCAGGCTACCGCCGGTGAAGGTCCGGAAGGCCCCCAGCGGGGCGTCGAACTCCAAGCCCGCGGTCTCCTCGGCGACGAAGGCCATGTACTCGCCACGGGAGGTGGCCCCTTGGGGGTTCGCGACCTCGAGCCGGATGGCGCGCAGCAGCTCCGGGTTGAAGCGGAAGCTCACCTCTCCGCCCCAGGCGGCCCAGATGTGGGCGGCCTTCGGGGGCGACTGCGGGGCGGCGGTGGGAGCGGCGGGGTCGGCCAGGTTGCCGGCCTGGGTCGACGACGCTACGAAGAGGACGGCGGCGGCCGTGAAGATGCGGGTGCAGGTGCGCATTCTCCTCCTTCGGTCAGAGGGGTGGGGACGGGGCCATGGTCGGGAAGACCGAAGTCTACCCGCGAAGGAGGGCGGAGTCCAGCAACGTTCAGCAAGGGGGAAAGGGGGGGGCGAGCCCAAAAACCCCGTCGATCGCTGTGAGTGGCTACGCGCCAGCCCGAACGGCCGCGGCCGTTTGGCGGCTCAGGCCTTGGGCTACGCCAGCACGAAGCTGACGGTCACCGTCATGATGATCGGGGTGGGCACGCCGTTGAGCAGCGTCGGCGTGTAGCCCCACTGCCGAACCGCCTCCAGAGCCGCAGCGTCCAGCATCGGTATGCCGCGGAGGATCCTGGCGTCGGTCACGTTGCCACCGGCATCCACCACCGCCTCGACGATGACGATCCCCTCGAGCCGCGCTTGCAGGGCAAGCGTGGGATAGGCGGGATCGACATGCCGGATCTTCCGGGGCGCCTTGACCAGGCCGCCCACCCGCACCGGCGCGGCGCTCGGCGCCGGAGCATCGGTCAGACCGCCGACCACCCCGCCCACCACCCCTCCGGGCACGCCTCCCTCCACGCCACCCACAACGCCAGGGAGCCCCAGGTCGATGCCAGCATCCGGCTTGATCTCCTCCGGGACCTCGATAGGCGCGGTGAAGACCGAGGTCACGGGTGCCAGGTTCGGACTTCGCGTTGCCGCGCGAGGGCCTGCCGCCGGAGGCGGGGGGGGAGGCGGCAGGGGTGGGGCCACCGGCTCCACGAAGAAGGCCCGCACCGAGAAGGCGGGGTCCGGCAGCGATTCGGAGAGGAGCAGCGGGGTGAGCG
>Ga0209342_10004098_pt1 | contig 15215 bp, 15 predicted proteins | sample RifCSP16_2_FD_184023 | JGI IMG/M metagenome (GOLD analysis project Ga0209342, IMG submission 184023) | Soil microbial communities from Rifle, Colorado - Rifle CSP2_sed 16_2 (SPAdes) (version 2) | ecosystem: Environmental > Terrestrial > Deep subsurface > Rock core/Sediment | place: Rifle... | reverse complement strand
CGCGCAATGCGTCGTCCGCCGCATGCAGTGAAACCGCCAGATTATACGGCCGATTCTCCACCGCCAGCCGCCGAATCGCCTCGGGAATGCCCACGGTCGAGATCGTGATCCGCCGCGGACTGATTCCCAGCCCGTCGCGCTCGGAGGCCACGGCCAGCGCGGGCAGCAGGCCGTCGAGATTCAAAAGCGGCTCGCCCATGCCCATCACGACAATGTGGCTCAACCGCTCGTCGGCCGCGAGACACTGTTGCAGGCGGAGCATTTGCTCGACGATCTCGCCGGTGGTCAGGTTGCGAGCGAACCCGTCGGCCCCGCTGGCGCAAAACGCGCAGCCCATCGCGCAACCCACCTGGGTGCTGACGCAGATGGTCCGCCGGGCGCCGTCGTCGCGCAACAGGACGCACTCGACCCGCTGGTCGTCGCCCCATTCGAGCAGGAGTTTCTCCGTGCCGTCATCGGCTCTTTGATGGGCCACGATGCGGCTCGTCCAGATCTGAAATGCCCCGGCCAGTTCCTCGCGCAGTCCGGCGGGCAGGTCGGTCATCTGGTCGAACCGCTCCGCGCGCCGCGCGAAAACCCAACGGCCGATCTGCCGCGCGCGGTAGCTCGGCAGCCCGCGCCCGGCGAGCCAGTCATGAAGTTGTTTCGGCGTTTGATCGAGCAGGTGGAGCATCTCTACGATTAAACGAGGGTATCCGGGAATGGCCACGGACAAAAAAGTGTGTGCCACTCTGCTTGCCGGACAAAACGTTCCAAGCCGCCGCCACGTCACACTGCTTGCGGCTTTCCGGGGCTGTAAAATTTTCCGGCAAGCAGTGCCTTTGCGCAAGTTCAAACGTTCTTCCGAGTTCCGCAAGCAGTGGCATACCTCGAATTCTCCGATACCCTCGATTATATCGGAGAGCGCGCCGGCGGACAAACGCCGCGCAAGGAACTTTGGTGCTTTGGTGCGTCCAGACCTACGATTCTGACGCATCCTGCGATTTTCTGGTGCGTCCAGACGCGCCCTACGATTATGACACGTCGATGAAGACCTTCATGCTCCGGTCGGATTGCCGTTCAATGAAGTCGTAGGCCGCCTCGTAGTCACGCATGGGGAAGTGGCCCGTGTCGAGCGGGTCGGTGAGAATCGCTCCCGCCTCGATGAGTTCGATGGCTCGCTGGTAGTCCTCGCGGCGATACATGAGCGTGCCGACAAGTTTCAACTCACGGTCTTGGACCAGGCCGAGATCGACGCGCGGTTTCTCGCCAAAGACGCCCACGACGACGAGGAGGCCGCCTTTGGCAATGGCGCGGATGGCGGCGTCGACGGCCGGCTCGGCCCCGGCGCATTCCAACGCGACGTCGAAGCCCACCTCGCCGAACGCCCGAGCCGCGGCCTCGTCGAGCGATTCGTTCCGCGCGTTCGAAGCGTGGGCGATTCCGCACCGCCGGACCAGTTCCAACCGGAAGTCGCTCACGTCGGTAGCCAGCACATCGGCCCCTTCGGCCCGGGCGACCTGGGCCACGAGGTTGCCGATCGGTCCGGCGCCAAGCACGGCCACGTTTCGCCCGGCGAGGTTGCCGGCCCGGGCCACGGCGTGAACGGCCACGGCGGCCGGTTCGACCAAGGCGCCCTGCTCAAAAGTGAATCCGTCGGGCAGTCGAACGATTTTGTCGGCCGCCGTGACGAACCACTGCTGGGCGCAGCCGGGCGCCTGGAAGCCTTGGACTTTGAGATGATCGCAAATGTGATAATCGCCGCGACGACAGGGCCCGCACCGGCCGCAGACGATCTGCGGCATGGCGGTGACTTTCATACCCGGCGAGAGGCCCTCGACCGCTTCGCCGACTTCCTCGATGACGGCCGAAAATTCGTGTCCCTGGACGACCGGATAGGACGTGTAGGGATGACGCCCGTGGAACACGTGGACGTCGGACCCACAGACGCCGATTCGGACGATTTTCAGCAGCACTTCATCCGGGCCGGGGGCCGGTTTGGGCACGTCTCCAAGGCGGATTTGGCCCGGGGCGGTCATAACGGCTTGTCGCATGGAGACGATCCTCCAGAAGTGGGGTTAAAACGGCTTGAAAACACGGTCGCGGCCGGGTCTTTGGGATTGTTCCCTGGGAACCTAAGAAACATTAACCAGGACGGCGGAAAACGAAACGGCGTTGGACGTGATAGGCGTATCTCGTCTTTAGAATACCGTCCTTTCGGCGTCGTCCAAGCGATCCGCGACTTTTCATAATTGGGACGAAAGAAAGCTCATTGACCCTGCGAACGAGCGCTGACTAGGATCGACTTGGGCGTGGGATGAGGCTTATCCGACACAATCCGCTTCTCTGTTTCTACTCCAGATCGACGAAGGGAGACGCTCATGATTTCTCGATTCGGTGGTTTCGGCCTATTCGCCGCCTCGTTGGCTTTGGCGATCCTGGGACTTATTCCCAGTGAAGGTAGCGCCACGGTGATTACCTGGGTGGGCGACGGCACGACGAACGCTTGGGACACCAGTTCCCCCAATTGGGCTGGTAGTCTCTTCAACACGTACGCCGATGGCGACGACGTCACGTTTGACGACACGGGCTCCAATGCGCCCGACATCAGCCTCACGCCCGTCGGCCTCTTCGGTTTGGCCCCCGGCTCGGTAACGGTGAACAACGGCGCCGGCCATGATTACGTATTTGCCGGCACCTCGTATCTTCAGGGTTCCACCGGAATCACTAAAAATGGCGCCGGCGTGTTGACCGTCAACACGCCCAACACGTTCGACGGCGTCGTCACCGTCAACGCGGGCACACTCAAGCTCGGCAATGCGGCCGCGCTGGGAAGCACCGTCGGCGGCACCGTCGTCAACGGCGGCACGACCGAAACGCCGGGCGGAACCTTGGACTTGTTGGGCACCAAGACCCTTGATGAGCAGATCACGGTCCAGGGCGTGGGCGTCGACGGCAACGGCGTCCTCATTAATACGGTATCTGGTACGCCCGTTGTCAATAATCTGGTGCTTGCCGGCGACGCGACCTTTGGCGGCTCGGAAAGAGTGGACATCCGGGTAGCGCCGAGTTTCGGCAATTATACCCTGACCGTGAACCACACGGCCAGTACGACGCCAAATAACAACGGCGTCCGGATAACCGGTGTCGGTACGATGCTCACTCATGACTTGAAAGACGCCAACGTCGTCCAAGGCCTTCTGGCATTCCATAGCGCCGGGATGGGCCAAGCCGATGGAACGATCACCGTCACGCACAACCCAACCACCACGAACGTCTCAACGCTGCAGTTAATGCGGACGTTCGATTATGACACCACCTGGACTCTCACGAAGAATCTTGTGTTCACCGGCGGACGGATTCACGACTGGCGTGGCAATTACACGCTCGCCGGGACCATGACGCTGAACGCGAACGAACTGGTCAGCCAAACTGAAATCAATGTCCCCACGTACCACACGACGTATAAAAACGCACTTGCCATTGATAGCCTCATCACCGGCACCGGAGGAATTCTCAAGACCGGCGGTGGGGCTCTCACGTTGCAAGGCGTCAACACGTACAGCGGCAACACCACGATCAACGGCAACAAGCTGATCCTCGGCGCTTCGGCGTCGATCAGTGATTCGTCCGTGATCGACGTCCTGGGCACGGCGTCCACTTTTGACGTCTCGGCAGTGACCGCCGGGTTCACCCTGGGCGGCACGCAAACCCTCAAGGGCCGCGGCGCCGTCGCGGGCAACGTCACGGCCGCCAGCGGCAGCACGATCGAGGGCGGCAGTGCCGTCATCGAGGGCACGAGCACCGGCATCGGCTCGCTTACTTTCCAGAACAATTTGGACATGTCGGCCGGCGCGAATCTGAACTGGGAACTCGGCGCCTTGATGGACGGCACGACCGGCGTGGCTGGCACCGACTTCGATCAGTTGGCGGTCACGGGCAATCTCACCCTCGGCGGCACGTCCACGTTGACGCTTGACTTCGACCTGCTGGCCGAGACGCTTCGGCCCGACTACGCCACGCCCGACACGTTCTGGACGACGGATCACACGTGGACCCTCGTCAACGTTGGAGATGCGGGGGTTACGACGGGCAATTTCGCCACGTTGGTCAACAACGTCTTCGCGGCGGGCGAGTTCAGCGTGTTGTTCGATACGACCGACACGGACGACGTCCTTCTGCAATTCACGGCGGGCAGCCTGCTGCCGCCGATTCCCGGCGACACCGGCACCGACCGGATCGTCGACGCAACCGACGCCGACGTGTTGGCGGGCAACTGGGGAACCAATGTCGGCACGGCCGGCCGATTCGCCGGCGACTTCAACGCCGACCAATGGGTCAACGCCCTGGACGCCTCGATCCTCGCGGCCAACTGGGGAAACCATAACACGGAATCGGCCGTCGGCGTGCCCGAACCGTCCGCGATCGTGCTGCTGTTCGGAGCCATTGCTCTGTTATTCGCGCGGCGGCGATCGTCGCGATAAGGGGGGATGCGGCATTCGGCGAGGCCCTGCGTCCGGCGGGGCCTCGCCAATGCCGGCCGTGATCGGAACCACGCTCGGCGGAATAGAGAAGAGGCTTTTGAATTCGCTTGTCGAGAGAAGGGCGCTAAACGAGTCAACGTCGAAAGGTGGTTATGCGCAAGATCCGACGCTCCGGTTTCACGCTTGTCGAACTGCTGGTGGTGATCGCCATTATCGGCGTGCTCATCGCCCTGTTGCTGCCGGCTGTCCAGGCGGCGAGAGAGGCGGCCCGACGCCTCCAATGCACCACTAAGCTGAAGCAAGTGACCTTGGCGATGCAGGGCTATCACGACGCCAACGGATGTTATCCGCCCGACTCGTGTGACAACGCTAAATATCACGGCATTTGGGTTCGGTTGGCGCCGTACATGGAGCAGAGAGCCTTCTATGAACGGTATCGCTTCGACTTGGTCGGCAATAATACCTACCATATCAAGTTGACGACCGAGATCGGTTTCGATGTCTTGTATTGTCCCAGTTGCAGCGCCAAATACGATTCCACGGGCACGATAACCATGACCTACCCGGATCGCGCCAAATGTCACATTAGCCATTATTTCGGGAATGCAGGTCCTATCGGCATCAATCCCGCCACCGGCATCGAATACGGACACGCGCTGGATGAGGGGGTCGGCGGCGCCGGAACCGAAGGCGTCTTCACCAATCTCACGGGGGTCTCCATCCGTGACATTACCGATGGAACCAGCAAGACCATCGCCTTCGGCGAGATCGCTTTCGACAATTATCAAGGGTATCGCGTATTCAGTTTCGGAACCCAATACACCACCGTCGGCCTCGCCCTGAGGTCCACCAAGAACCACGCCTGGCCGATCAACGTTCTTTTGCACAGCAATAACCCGCTTTACGTCGGCTTCCACAATAACGGACCGTACGGAAGCTATCATCCGGGCGGGTGCAACATGAGCTTCTGCGACGGCTCGGTGACGTTCTTCCCTGAGACCATCGACATGGCCATTTATCTCAGTCTGGCGAGCCGTGCAGGCGGCGAAATGGCTCAAATGCCGTAGCGGCCCTTGGTCAAGTCGCGCGCATGGTTCCAAGGCCGCGAAGCCTCGTCGCCGCCGAACGTGATTGGAATAACCGCTCGGTGGAACAGAAAAGAGGCCCGGGGATTTCGTCCGTGGTGGCGCAAGGTCGGCGGCATGTACAGGGCGATTGTGATTTTGACGGAAGGTAGGTCTCGCATACATGATGAGTTGGCGGCAAAGTGTATTGGTTTTGGTGTTGCTTGTGGCGACGCTCTCGGACGACGAGCGCGCATGGGCCGTCGAGGTGAATCCCATTTCGCCCGGTTCGTGGACCATGGTCATCCTGCCGGACACGCAACGTTACAGTCTCACCTATCCACAGATTTTCACCGCCCAAACCAACTGGATCGCCAGCCATAAGACGTCGCAGAACATCCAAATGGTCCTGCACGAGGGCGACATCACGCACACCCTGACCACCCCCGAGTGGAACAACGCCAAGACGTCGATGAGCGTGCTGGACGCGGCCGGCGTACCCTATTCGATGGCGATCGGCAACCATGATATCGTGCATAGCACGCGAGGAACGCTCTTCAACAGCCCCACGTACTTCGGTCCGGGTTCGGCCTATGCCGCGCAATCGAGCATCGGAGGCTTTTTTGAATCCTTGATCGGCAAGACCGACAACAGTTACAGCACGTTCAGCGCCGGCGGAGAAGACTGGCTGGTTTTTTCGACCGAGTTCGCGCCGCGCAACGAAGTGATCGCCTGGATGGACGGCGTCGCCACGGCCCATCCCAATCACAACCTGATTCTCAACACCCACGCCTATCTCTATAGCGACGACACTCGATACGACTGGGCCACCTATGGGACGGCCCAACTATGGAACCCGCATGATCCAAACAGTTACGCCGCACTGCTCGCCTCGGGCACCACGGTCAACGACGGCCAGGAACTCTGGGACAAATTGGTAAAGAAACACGCGAACTGGAAATTCGTGTTCAACGGCCACGTGTTGAACGACGGGACGGGTTGGGCGGCCAGCGCGGGCAACCACGGAAACGTCGTCCACCAGATCCTGGCCAACTATCAAATGGACACCAACGGCGGCAACGGCTACTTGCGGGTTCTGGAATTCATGGCCGACGGCGACACGGTGAAAGTGTCGAGCTATTCGCCCTATCAACAGGCGTACCTCACCGATCCGGATCAATCCTTCACGCTGAAGATGAGCCAACTGACGCCGCGGGCCACGGTTTGGGCCATGGATTTCGAGTCGGAAGAAGGCGTGGGCGTGTATCACGGCCGTGCCTTGAGCGAGACGGCCTATGCCCAGGACGGCGTCACGGAAACCACCTATGATCCCGACGGCGGGGCCCGAAACACGGGCGGATCGACCGTCTCCTACTACGCCCGCTACACCCACGCGAGCGTCCCGGCGATGCCGGCCGACATGATCGCCACCGGCCGGCGCGGCAATTACGCCGTGCGCATGGGAAACACCGATTGGCGCGTGGCCAGCCAGATTCCATGCACCTGGGGCGACAGCGACAAGACGCACACGATCGAAGGACTGTTCAACAATCAAGAAGACCTCGTGACCACGTTGGACGGCCAGTACGACGCGATGAAACGCACGTTTGTCCAAACCAAGCGATCGAGCAACGACTTTCAGCTCAGCCGGATTTGGGTCGGCATGGGCGTGAAGAGCGATCCCTTGGGGCAAGGCGACGACATTCCCGTCTTGGCCCTGATGTACGCCACGGAAGCCGACCCGACGGTGTCGTTCGTCTCGGCGCTGGGCGACACCGAGATCGTCCAGGGCGACTGGCATCATTTCGCGCTGGTGCTCGACACGTACGACGTCAACGGCACGGAGATGAGCGACTTGAAGGTCTATCTCGACGGGATGGAGGAGATCTTCCTCGTCGGGCTCACTGATCTGCACTTCGCCGGTTCAAAGACTTTCACGCTGGGCGAGGCGTGGGCCGCGGGCAACGAGTCGGGGGCGGCGTCGTTCAAGGGTTATCTCGACGCCATTCAAATCACGAATGCGGCCCTGTCGCCCGACGAGTTTTACTACGTCCCGCTTCCCGGCGACGCCACGCACGACGGCCAAGTCAACGAAGCCGACGCCACGCGAATTGCCCAGCACTGGGGCGCGACCGCGCTGGGCGGCGGATTGACGTGGTGGGAGATGGGCGATTTCAACGGCGATCACGCGGTCAACGCGCGGGACGCCTCGATCCTGGCGGCCAATTGGGGCAGCAGTTTAAGCGAATCGAATCCCGTGCCGGAACCTTCCCTGCTGGGATTATGGAGCGTTGGGATACTCTTGTCGTCGCTTCGACGACGGCGTTCGTTGCGGATATGCCGCGGAAAAGCGAATTAAGCCAATAAAGTACACTTGAGTAGCTGGAGAAATGATCATGCGGCCCCAATCCCGTTCCGCGTTCACGCTCGTCGAGTTGTTGGTGGTCATCGCCATCATCGGCGTGTTGATCGCGTTGCTGCTGCCCGCCGTCCAGGCGGCAAGGGAAGCCGCCCGACGCCTGCAATGCATCAGTCAACTGAAACAAGCGAGCTTGGCCATGCAGGGCTATCACGACGCGAACGGGTGTTTTCCGCCCGACTCGTGCGACAACAGTCGCTATGCCGGCATCTGGGTCCGATTGTCGCCGTATCTGGAAAACCGCGCTTTCTTCGAGCGCTATCGTTTCAATGAAACGGCTGCTTCCGGCTACCACATCGCGTTGGCGACCGAGTTCGGGATGCCCCTTCTGCTATGTCCAAGCTGCGGCGGCGAGAAGAGATACACGTCGGAGACCACGGCAGGCCGCGAGAAGTGCTGGACGAGCCATTACTTTGGAAACTCAGGCCCGGTTGGCGTCAATCTTGTCACCAACCAGCCGTACGCCGATGAGAAATTGCCCCCCAATGGCAAATATCAGAGCAGCACGTACAATATCGCGACCGACGGCGTGTTTACCAATATCAATGGAGTCACCGTCGCCGACGTTATTGACGGAACAAGCAAAACGATCGCTTTCGGCGAGATCGCCTTTGAAAAGTACCTGGCTTACCGCACGTTCACTTACGGGACGCAGTTGTCCGGCACAACCAGCGGCCTCATTTTCCGGGCCACGAAGAACCACGCCTGGCCGATCAATGTTCTCATCCGCAGCACGGATCCCATTTATACCGGATTCAACAACAACGGCCCGTACGGCAGCTACCATCCGGGCGGGTGCAACATGAGCTTCTGCGACGGCTCGGTCACGTTCTTCCCCGAGACCATCGATATGAACGTCTATCTCGGTCTGGCGAGCCGAAACGGTGGAGAAATGGCCGAAAATCCGTAAACGGTTCGAGTGACAACCAACCCTCCCACGAAGAAGGCGAGAAAACCAAGTATGCGTCGACCTCTGATTGCTCTGTCGGTAATGGCATTGCTTGTCGGCTTGGCGGCCGGCTGCGGTGACCGTGGACCCACCCGCTATCGCGTCTCCGGCACGGTCACGTTCCAGGGCAAGCCCGTGCCCCTGGGGGCGATTCAGTTCACGCCCGACACGTCGAAGGGCAATCGCGGGCCGGCCGCGTTCGCCGGAATCAAGAACGGCCGGTATGACACCGCCGCCAGCGGGCAAGGCTTCGTCGGCGGCCCCCAGGTTGTCACGGTCGACGCCTTCGACGGGGTGATTGTCGATCCCGACCTCCTTCCCAGCGGCAAGCCCCTGCTAAAAAATCAATATCGCAAATCGTTTGATTTGCCGAAAGACAAGGACGCTCCGTTGGACATCGAACTGTCTGAGTAGCCTTGTGCATACGGCGATGGACGTGATCCTTCCGACTCCCGACGGTCATGAGCTTCGGGCCGTTCATCAGGCGCGCGAGGCCCGTCGGGTCGTGCTTCTGTGCCACGGCATCGCCTCGGACAAGGAGGCATTGGGCGTCTACACGTCGCTGGCTCCCTTGTTTGCGCGGCGGGGGTTTGACAGCCTTCGGTTCGACTTCCGTGGGCACGGCGAGTCGGCCGTTCCCTCGAACGAGGCAACGGTGGCCGGCATGATGATCGACCTGGACGCGGCGCTCGATTGGCTGGGCCGGCGCTATGATGAGGTCCACCTGCTGGCGGCCAGCTTTGGGGCGAGCGTGGCGTTGCTGACGGCCCGGCACGGCTCGCTCGATTCTCTAGCGTCCATTTGTTTCTGGAATCCGGTGACGGATTACGCTTCGACCTTCACGCGATCGACGATGCCCTGGGGCCGGTCGTTCTTTCCCCAGGGCGGGCTGAACGAAGCATTGCGGGCATGTCCCCTTGCGATTCCCGAGAGGACTTTCAAGCTCGGCGCTCCGCTGGTGGCCGAGCTTTTCTCTTTGTCGCCTGGGGACGCCGCGCTTCCGTCTCACGTGCCGCTTTTGGTGCTCCACGGGGCGGACGACCGGTTGGTGAACCCGGCGGATTCGGCTGCTTACGTCCGCAACCACGCAAGGGCCAACGCGGAGTTTGTCTTGCTCGACGGATGCGGCCACGGCTTGACCGAGAAACTCGACGAGGCAGCCGAGCGAACATTGGTCTTTTTCAATCGCCGGACGGCTTGCGACAAGGCCTGTCCAACGAAGTAACCACACGACCTCACCCCCCATAAGGCTTGCGGTGGATTTTCTTGCCGTGTCGCCGGGCGATAACGTGACAAAAAAGTCTGAGACTCCCATTTTTACGAGACACGTTTCCAGACCTTCCTCTATTCGCGACACCTCTTTTATATGTCCCGCGAGAGGTCTGGATTGGAGTGGGTTCAACTTGCCGGGTCGGAGGGACCGATGTATAGGGCTCGCCCGGTGATGGATGTTGTGTTAAAGTGGGAAAAACAGCGGAATTCTGCGAACGCGGTCTATCGGGACCGGCCGAATTCGTGAGGAATCCGGGAATTCTCGTCCTTGGCCGTTGACAGGTGGGTCAACGAGCAGTACGATGTGAGGTTTTCCGCCATAGCCGGCGGACATGGTCTTTGAGAATCCGGGATTGGGTAACGGGAGGAGTTCCGTGGCTGAGCAAGGTAACGAAATCATCCGCATCCGGATGGAAGCGTATGACCACGCCGTGCTGGACCAAAGCGCGATGGAGATCACCGACACGGCCAAGCGGACCGGTTCGGTGGTCCACGGGCCCATTCCCCTGCCGACCCGGATCGAGCGGTACACCGTCCTGTCGAGTCCTCACGTCGACAAGAAGGCCCGCCAGCAGTTTGAGATTCGGACGCATAAGCGTCTGATCGACATCATGCAGGCGACCGCGAAAACCATTGAAGCATTGAACAAGCTGAGCCTGCCGGCCGGCGTCGACATTAAGATCAAGGCCACGAGCCGATAGAAGATAAGTGAAGGGAACTACGAAAGGCACAAAAAGCACGAAAATCTGAAAGCGATCAGTTCTTTTTGTGGTTATTGTGTGTTTTGTGGTTAAACAAGGCAATCTGGTTTTCCGAGTGAATTCGGGATTCTTTTATACATGAATCGGAAGCACCGCGCGTAATGCCGCCTTCAGTGGCGGTCATCGTGCCGGGCGACAAGTATAAGGCAAGAACGATGAGTACTGGACTACTCGGCCGCAAGGTCGGGATGACCCAAATCTACGGTCCCTTGGGCGAGGTCATTCCGGTGACGGTCCTCCAAGCAGGCCCCTGCCACGTGCTCCAGCTCAAGACCGTCGAACGCGATGGTTACGAGGCGGTTCAGTTGGGATATTTGGATAAGCCTCGTCGTCTTGCCCGCCGCTGTGATCGCGGCCAAGTCGCCGTTCTTGACAGCAAACGTCAGCGTCGCCGTTCGGCCGCCGGCGCTCCCGCCGCGGCCAAGGCGAGCTGCGAGCCCCAGCGGTTCGTTCGTGAATTTCGAGGTTCGATTGACGGTCTTGAGGTCGGCCAGCGGCTCGGCGTCGAGTTGTTTGCCGAGGTCAAGGCCGTTGACGTCGTCGGCACGAGCAAGGGCCGCGGCACGGCCGGCACCATGAAACGGCACAACTTCCACGGCCAACGGGCCAGCCACGGCGTGAAGAAGTGCCACCGCCACGTCGGCGGCATCGGTTCCAGCGCCTGCCCCAGCCGCGTGCTGCGTGGGAAGAAAATGGCGGGCCACTACGGCGCCGCGCGATGCACGGTCTGCAACCTCAAGGTCGTCAGCGTGGACGCGGACAACCAGTTGCTGTTGGTCCGCGGCGCGGTGCCGGGCCCCAACGGCGCGCTGGTCATCATTCGGCAAACCAATCGGGTCGGCTAGGTGAAGGAAGAGCGATGGTAAGTCTACCCGTTTACGATCGAAATGGAGCGAAGGTCGGCGACTACGAAGTCGACCCGGCCGAATTCGCCGCCAGCATCAACAAGCAGTTGTTGCACGACGTCGTGGTCATGTACCAGGCGAACCTGCGTCAAGGTTCCGCCCGGAACAAGAACCGCACGGACGTGGCGGGCACGACGAAAAAGATGTATCGGCAGAAGGGGACGGGCAACGCCCGGGCCGGCTCGCGACGAAGCAACATCCGCGTGGGCGGCGGCCGCGCGTTCGCCAAGCGGCCGCGCGACTTTTCGTATCGTCTTCCGCGGAAGGCGGTGCAACTGGCCACGCGGATGGCCGTGGCGTCGAAGGTGGCCGACCAGCGGGTGACGCTGATCGACCGGCTGAGTTTCACGGCCCCGAAGACGAAGGAAATGGCGGCCGTGCTCAAGGCGCTGAAGATCGGCCAGCAGTCGCTCTTGGTCGCCACGGAGAACTACGACGTCAACGCGGTGAAGAGTATCCGCAACCTGGCGGGCGTTTCGGTGCTGCCGGTTTCGGACCTCAACGCGCTGGCCGTGCTTCGTCCGCGGCGAATCCTGATGAGCGTGGCGGCGATGGACTCGCTTCGCCGCGGCGCGGCCCAGCGGGAAGCTTCGTGAGAAGAGAGGATAAAAGTCCCATGGCTCAAGACATTACGCAAGGCAAATTGAAGCTCAAACCGCACCAAATCGTGCTGCGCCCGATGGTGACGGAAAAGGGATATCACAAGGCGGAGCGTTGCAACGCCTATACGTTCGAGGTCAATCGGCTAGCCGGCAAGAGCGACATCCGCGAGGCGGTCGAGGAACTGTTCAACGTCAAGGTGGTTCGCGTCAACACGCAGACCCGAAAGGGCAAGCCGCGGCGAACGCGTCATCGGCTGGGCTACACGAACGCGTGGAAGAAAGCGATTGTGACCCTCGACTCGGAACATCGGATCGACTTCTTCTAAACTCGAATAGACTCGAAGCGAAGAACAAACATGGGTATTCGCCGATATAAACCGACCACGCCCGGGCGCCGCGGCGCCACGGTCAGCGATTTCGCGGAGCTCACTCCCGGCGCCAAGCCGGAGAAGAGCCTGACGCGGATCAAGCGTCGCACGGGCGGGCGGAACAACCAAGGCAAAATCACGGCGCGACACCGTGGCGGCGGGCACAAGCGTTGCTATCGGCTGATCGACTTCCGGCGGAACAAGGACATGGTCCCGGCCGTCGTGGATTCAATCCAGTATGATCCGAACCGCAGCGCGCGGATCGCCTTGCTTAACTACGTGGACGGCGAGAAGCGATACATCCTGGCGCCCGAGGGTCTGAAGGCGGGCGATCGCGTGCTCAGCGGCGCGGACGTGCCGGCGGCGCCGGGCAATTGCCTGCCGCTGGCCAACATCCCGTTGGGCACGGACGTGCATAACATTGAACTTCAGCCCGGCCGCGGCGGCGTGTTGTGCCGCAGCGCCGGCAACAGCGCCACCCTGGCGGCTCGCGACGCGGATTGGGCCCAGTTGAACATGCCCAGCGGCGAAATCCGCCGCGTGCCGGCCAAGTGCCGCGCGACGGTCGGCAAGGTCGGCAACTCCGATCACATGGGCATCGTGTATGGCAAGGCGGGACGTCGACGGTGGCTGGGCCGGCGGCCGCACGTGCGCGGCACGGCCATGAACCCGATCGACCACCCGCACGGCGGCGGCGAAGGCCGCACCAAGGGTGGCCGCCACCCGGTCAGCCCGACCGGAAAGCCGACCAAGGGCGGCTCGACGCGCAAGCGTCGCAAGCCGTCGAGTCGGTCGATCGTCCGCCGGCGTCGATCGCGGCGTTATGGTCAGTTGAAATTGAACAAGTAGAACCGAAGAGAGCCGGGAAACCGTTCCCATGGGAAGATCGCTGAAAAAAGGCCCGTTCGTCGATCCGAAGCTTTTCGCCAAGGTCGAGAAGCAGGACCACAAGGGAACCAAGGATCCGATGAAGACCTGGGCCAGGTCGTGTACGATCATCCCGGAGTTCGTCGGCCACACGTTCATGGTCCACAACGGCAAGGTCCACATGAAGGTGTTTGTGACCGAGGAAATGGTCGGGCACAAGCTGGGCGAATTCGCCCCGACGCGGACCTTCCGCGGACACGGCGGCAAGGGAAAGCATTAAGAGATTACCGCAGACGCTTGCCATCATCCTGGCCCTCTCCCGGAGGGAAAGGGGATCTGGAGGCGAGCACTAAGATAAGAAGCGAGAGTCGAGGAACGCGTCATGGCGTACGAAGCGATCCACCGATTTGCCCAAATCAGTCCCCGCAAGGCGCGGCTGATCGCGGACCTGATCCGGGGCAAATTTGCCGACGAGGCCCTGGAGATACTGAAGTATCAGCCCCAGCGCTCCGCGCGGATGCTTGAAAAGGTGCTCCGCAGCGCGCTGGCCAACGCGGAGGACCGCCGAGCGCCCAATTTGAATACGTTGATGGTGTCGGACGTGCGGATCGATGGCGGTCCGATAGCCCGGCGGATGCGTCCCCACGCGCGCGGCATGTCCTCGGTGATTAAGAAGCGGACGTCGCATATTCGGGTAGCATTGGACTAAACGAAAGGGATTAGGGATTGGGGATTAGGGATTAGAGAAACGGGAATCATATCAAATCCAATCCCTAATCCCCAATCCCTAATCCCTCACAAGCGAGACGAAGCATGGGTCAAAAAGTCAATCCAATCGGCTTTCGAACCGGCGTGATGATCGGCTGGAAGAGCCGATGGTTTGCACCGAAACAAGAGTTCGCCGATCTGTTGGTCGAGGACCAGAAGATCCGCAACTATATCAAGAAGCGGAAAGATCGGATCGGAAAACCGTTGTATCCGACGATCGCCAAGGTCGAGATCGAACGCACCCGGGACGAGGTGAAGGTGATCCTTTTCTCGGCCCGGCCAGGCGTGTTGATCGGACGAAAGGGCGAGCGGGTCGAGGAGCTGCAGAATGAGTTGCAGGCCCTGACCGGACGACGGATTAACATCAAGATCGAGGAAATCAGCCGGCCCGAGATCGTCGCCCAGCTCGTGGCCGAGGACATTGCCGAGCAGTTGGCCAAGCGGGCCAGCTTCCGGCGGACGATGAAGCGGGCGATGGAACAAACCATGGACGCCGGCGCCAAGGGGATCAAGATCCAATTGGCCGGGCGGCTGGGCGGAGCGGAAATGGCGCGACGCGAAAAGCAGATCGCCGGCTCCATCCCCCTGTCCACGTTACGCGCGAAAATCGACTACGGATTTTGTGAAGCGTTGATCGCCCAGGGCCACATCGGCGTGCAGGTGTGGATCAACCAGGGCACCTATAGCGAGGACGAGATCGATGGCGTTGATGCCCAAGCGGGTCAAGCACCGAAAAAGCCAAAGAGGTCGTATAAGAGGTAACGCGACCCGCGGCAA
>Ga0209342_10004097_pt1 | contig 15217 bp, 18 predicted proteins | sample RifCSP16_2_FD_184023 | JGI IMG/M metagenome (GOLD analysis project Ga0209342, IMG submission 184023) | Soil microbial communities from Rifle, Colorado - Rifle CSP2_sed 16_2 (SPAdes) (version 2) | ecosystem: Environmental > Terrestrial > Deep subsurface > Rock core/Sediment | place: Rifle... | reverse complement strand
TGGGTTCGACTCAAAACATCTGCGGTACAGGCATAATCGGGTCAAAGGAAGGGAGAATTTTAGCACCAGGCAAAACAACGCCACCGGCCCTGCGATAGGACCGGTATGCCGGCAAGGATGGAAAACGACTACGCCGCCCGCCGATACACGTGATGCAGCCCGCCGAGCACCGGCTCGGCGATCACTCGGCCCCGAGGCGGTCCGGTGGGAAGGGGGGCAACGGGACAGGGCGGTCGCTGACCAAGGCTTCGATGCGGCCGCTGGCGGTTGTAGTAGCCAACGAACTCATCCACGACTCCCTGCAAATGCCGTTCGTTGAAGATAAACACGTGATCCAGGCACTCCCTTCTGAGCGTCCCGACAAACCGCTCCGCAATCGCATTGGCCTTCGGCGCCCGGACGGGCGTGCGGATTTCCCGGATCCCGAGGGCGCTGACCTTGCGGCGGAATTCGTGCCCATAAATGCCGTCCCGGTCGCGGATCAGGTATTTCGGCGGTTCCCGCTCGAAGCAGGCGTTGACCACATGCTGCCCCGTCCACGCCGCCGCCGGGTTGCGGGTCACCCGGATATGGACGATCTCTCTCGTCGCGTGGTGGATCAGAAAGAACACGTACAGCGTCTGGAACGTCAACGTCCGCACCGCCAGAAAATCACACGCCCAAACGTCCTTCGCATGCCGTGCCAGGAACTCTTTCCACTGCGGGGAAGGCTTACCCGACCAGGGCCGGCGCATGTACCGCCGCACCGTCCTTGGCGAAACCACGTATCCCAGCTTCAGCAACTCCGCCATGATCCGAGGAATAATAAAGGTGTCAGGAACCATTTATTGACGCACCGCCCTCGGTCGGGTAGCCTGAGCGGACCATGGGACGCCCCCACCGCAACGCCCCCGGCGGGCTGGTTTATCATGTGCTCAACCGCGCCAACGCCCGCCAACCCATCTTCAAAAAGGAGGAGGACTACCGCGCCTTTGAACGCGTGCTGGCCACGGTGCAAGAGCGCGTGGCGATGCGTATCCTCGCCTATTGCCTCATGCCCAATCATTGGCACCTGGTCCTCTGGCCGCGGCGCGACAATGACCTCTCCACCTTCATGCGCCTGCTCACCTTGACCCATACCCAGCGCTGGCACGCCCACCGGCGCAGTGCCGGCAGCGGCCATCTCTACCAGGGTCGGTTTAAGTCCTTCGTGGTGCAACAGGACGCGTATCTCCTGACGGTGTGCCGCTACGTGGAGCGCAATGCCTTGCGGGCGAAACTCGTCAAGCGTGCCGAGGCGTGGCGCTGGAGTAGCCTGTGGCGCTATCAATACGGCGATACGAAGGCGAAGGCGTTGCTCAGCGAATGGCCTGTCGATCGGCCGCGCCACTGGGTACAGCGTGTCAATCAACCAGAAACCGACGCCGAGCTCCAGAGCCTGCGGGGGTCGGTGAACCGGGGATCACCCTTTGGCGGCGCGGTCTGGGTGAAGCGGGTGGTAAGCCGATTGGGACTGGAGTCAACGTTACGTCCCCGCGGGCGACCGCGACGGGAACGACGGCGCGAGGTTTCCCTGGGAACTCTAAATGGTTCCTGACACCTTTAAAGTCCCCTGGCGCGCAACGACTGCCGGCTGCACGCCTATGTCCTGATGACCAATCACGTGCATCTGCTGCTCACACCGATGGCGGAGCACGGTGTCTCGCATCTCATGCAGGACGTGGGGCGTAAGTACGTTCGCTATATCAACCACCGCTATCGGCGCAGCGGCACGCTCTGGGAAGGCCGCTACAAATCAAGCCTCATCGACAGCGAAGCCTACCTCCTGACCTGCATGCGCTACATCGAGATCAACCCGCTGCGGGCGAACATGGTGGCGCACCCGGGTGAGTACCGCTGGTCGAGCTATGCCGGTAACGCCCACGGCCAGGACAATGCGCTCCTGACGCCGCATCCGGTCTATCGCCGACTCGGATCTGATCTGACTGCCTGCCGACATGTCTACCGCGAGCTCTTTCGCGCGCACATGGATCACACTGCCGTCCACGCGATCCGCGAGGCCTTAAACCAGGAACTCGTCTTGGGCCGCGAGGACTTCAAAGATCGAATCGAGCAGATGACGAAGCGACAAACGCGACCTGCCAGGGTGGGCCGGCCGCGCAGCGATGGGGTCGAAGAGCCCGCGTCTGATTACTATGTTCTATGAAGTACTATGAAGTATATTAGCGAAAACTGTGATCTGACCCCCGACCGAAAAAAAAGACCTCGCCACCCGGCGAGGTCCTGATCTCAAACCTGCTTGCGCAGTGCTTGACGCTTAAGCCGGCTGGACGTTCGCCGCCGACGGGCCCTTCGCGCCCTGCTCCAGGTCAAACGTCACCTTCTGACCTTCGGCCAAGCTCTTGAAGCCGCTGCCCTGGACGGCGGAATGATGCACGAAGACATCCTTGCTGCCGTCGCTCGGGGTAATGAAACCAAAACCTTTTGCGTCGTTAAACCACTTCACTGTTCCTGTCGTCACGAAAAATACCTCTGTTGGTTGAATTGCGATGTTTTGCAGCGCGTTCCTGAAAGCGAATTGTGGGAGTAGCAACCGAAAAAGCTGGAGGTACTTCCGAACGGATTACGAGGAATGTTCTGCAAGACACGGGCACTCTACGCGCACCCCGGCCAAATAGCCACAATAATCTTTAGACCTAGAAAAAGCAGTTAACCGCAGATGAACGCAGATAAACGCGGATATTCAAAGCGCTGCCTGTATTCGCCAGCCCACTGAAAGGGTAAATGGCTTCGGTGCATCAACGGCATGATTCATCTGCGTTCATCTGCGGTTAAACGCCGTTTTTAGGTGAAAAACCCGGCCGGCGCGGCTTCGGGCAAAGCCGAAAGCACGCTGCCGGGCTGTTTGCTCGGTGTTTCGGGCGCCAATCGTTCAAGCCTGCTGAATGCCGGCAATAAACCAGGCGGCGTTAGGTAGCGACCGGGACTTCTGGACGTGCCAAATTTCGCCGAAGGCTTCCGCCGGCGCATTGGCCACTTCACGGATCATGCCGGTAAAGCGCACGCTGGCGATGACCAGATCGCCGTCGGTGACCACATCGGCAATCTCGGCGTTGAGGGTCACCACTTCGGTCTTGTTCGGCTTGCCGCCGCGCTCCTGAATTTGCAGGCTGATTTCGGCATACATTTCCGGGGTGACGAACTCGCGGATGTCGTTGAGATCGCCGCGGTCGTTGGCATCCTGCAGGCGGATGAAATGTTTCTTCGCTTCACGCACGAAGGGTTCGTCTTCAAACCATGCCGGTCGGGTGCTGCGGCTGGCCGGCGCCGTCGCGGCGTTCGGCGCGGTAGCGCCGCCGGTTGCCGGCATGTCGACCATGGTCCTCTCCGTATTGCCGGCGTATTGCACCGGCTGTGGCTGGGGACGGCGCAGCATGCGGATGATGAAGAACACTGCGGCGACCAGGGCCAGAATCATCAGGATGTTTCCGAAGCCACCGAGGCTGCCTCCCATGAACATGGAAGCAAGCAGGCCACCGGCCGCCAGACCGGCCAGGGGACCGAGCCATTTGCTGGCACCGGACGGGGCGGGTGCGCCGGGCGCGGGAGCCGCGGCGGGCGCCTGTGCCGGATTCTGGGGTGCAGGAGACATCTGGCGCTGTTTGCCGATACTGCCGCCGCCACCCATACGCCGGGCATCGGCGTCCTGGGCAGTCAGGCCGAAGCCGATCAGCGCAACGAAAAACAGGGTGAATAATTTTGGCATGGTTAAGAGAATCTCCAGTAGTTAAAACTTAAGACCTTTATGCAGGGCCAGAGCGCCTTCCCGTCAGGTTGGAATATTCGACACATCAGTTCACATTTGAAGAGTTTGGTGGGCCCGGAAGGACTCGAACCTTCGACCAAGGGATTCACTGTACCCCGCTGTTTCCAGCAGGAGCGGACTATCTCACCGCCCGCGGCTCTCTGTGAGAGCCGGTGGGGCGCGGGACGCTCTTGCCTGTGATTAAGGACCCTGAAGTCCCCAGGTAGTCTCTGCACCTTCCGGAGGTGTACCCCCGGCTTGGCTCAGGATTGCCATCAGCCTCTGCTGGAAGGTTTCCCTGAATTCATCCCGTTCATTTCACATCTTTCGACGTGAACGCACCATTAACTGATGAGTCCCCTGCTCTAACCAACTGAGCTACAGGCCCAAAAACGACAACGGGCCGGATTATACCGGCCCGTGATGCTGTTGGCACTTCACCCTCGCCACCCTCGCCCTCATTCCCTCTCCCGCAAGGGGAGAGGGGGAGCAGGAGAGGAAACCCCCTTTAGTCCAGGAAGCTGCGCAGGTGCTCGGAGCGACTCGGATGACGCAGCTTGCGCAGCGCCTTGGCCTCGATCTGGCGGATGCGCTCGCGGGTGACGTCGAACTGCTTGCCGACCTCCTCGAGGGTGTGGTCGGTGTTCATGCCGATGCCGAAGCGCATGCGCAGCACCTTGGCCTCGCGCGGCGTGAGCGTTTCGAGGATCTCCGAGGTGGCATACTTGAGCCCGCTGCTGGTCGCGGCCTCCGGGGGCGCCACCGTGTTCGCATCCTCGACGAAATCCCCGAGATGTGAATCATCGTCGTCGCCGACCGGCGTCTCCATGGAGATCGGCTCCTTCGAGATCTTGAGAACCTTGCGGATCTTGTCCTCGGGCATTTCCATGCGCTCGGCGAGCTCCTCGGGGGTCGCCTCGCGACCCATCTCCTGGAGCATCTGGCGGGAGATGCGGTTCAACTTGTTGATCGTCTCGATCATGTGCACCGGGATGCGGATGGTGCGCGCCTGATCGGCGATCGAGCGCGTGATCGCCTGGCGGATCCACCACGTCGCATAGGTCGAGAACTTGTAGCCGCGGCGGTACTCGAACTTGTCCACCGCCTTCATCAGACCGATGTTGCCCTCCTGGATCAGGTCCAGGAACTGAAGCCCGCGGTTGGTGTATTTCTTCGCGATCGAGATCACGAGGCGCAGGTTGGCCTCGACCATCTCCTTCTTCGCCCGGCGCGCCTTGGCCTCGCCGATCGACATGCGGCGGTTGACCTCCTTCAGTTCGGCGATCGGCAGTCCCGCGCGCTCCTCGATCTGGGTGAGCCGGCCCTGCGCCGCGAGAATCTTGTCGCTGTTGGCTTCGATCGTGTGCACATTACCCTCGCCGGTCTTCACGGCCTTCTTGACCCAGCGCTTGCTGGTCTCGTGGCCGGGGAAGATCTTGAGGAAGGTCTTGCGCGGCATGCGCGCCCTGCCCACGCAGATATCCATGATGACCTTTTCCTGCGCGCGCGACTCATCGACGAGCGCGCGCACGTGCTCCACCAGGCGATTGATCTGCCGGGAGAGAAACTTGATCTGCATGAACTCGTCGGCGAGCTTGTGCTGGATCCGCTTGACCTCGGGGCTGTCGTAGCCGTTCTTGTCCATGGCCTTGAGGAGACTGGCGTGCAGCTTGCGGATGCGCGCGAAACGCGCGAACGCCTCCTCGCGGTCCGGGCCAACATCCTCATCGCTATCGCCGCCGTCGGCCTCCGCTTCTTCATCCTCATCCTTGGCGGCGGTCTTGGCGGCGGTGCTCTCCTCCGGCGGCGGCAGATTGGTCGCATTCGGATCGACAAAATCCACCACCAGATCGGTCAGCCGCAGCTGCTCGATCTCGACCAGGTCCATGAGACGCACGACCTCGGCGATCGCGGCCGGGCAGGCGGCGATGGCTTCTGTGGTCTGGCGCACGCCGTCCTCGATGCGCTTGGCGAGTTCGATCTCGCCCTCGCGGGTCAGAAGTTCCACCGTACCCATCTCGCGCATATACATGCGCACCGGGTCGGTGGTGCGGCCAAACTCGCTTTCTACCGCGGACTTGGCGACCTGTTCCACCTCCTCGGCGGTCTCTTCCTCATCCTCGACCGGCGGCGGCTGGTCGTTTTTGAGCAACAGGGTTTCCGGATCCGGGGGTTCGTCGTAGACCTGGATCCCCATGTCGTTAATCATGTTCACAACCGCCTCGATCTGGTCGGTGTCGTGAACATCCTCGGGCAAATGGTCGTTGATCTCACCATAAGTGAGAAACCCCTTTTCTTTGCCTTGGAGGATCAGCTTCTTAAGCTGTGAGCGTTGTGTTTCCTGATCCATGCGTGTATCCGGTATGTGTAGATAACTGCTTGAATGCGTGGCTAAAAATATCTTTCTGGCAAATAAACGGAAAAGTATAGCCTAAATGGCCTCTCCCCCCAAACTTTTCAAGTTTTTGAAGAAAAGTCATCCAGCCTGCGCTTTTTGCTCAATAAATGTGCCAATTCGGCCTTTTCGTCGCTGGTTAGACCGTCAAAACGCTGTTTTTGCAAAAGTTGCTCGGTTCTGACCTTGGCTGAAACCCGGCGAAACTGCTCGATGACGCCGGCGAATTCCGCCCCCACATCGTGTTCCAAGGCGGGGTGCCTCCAGACCGCCAGCTTCTCGAGATGAGCCTGGTGCTCGGTGTCACGAAAATGCTCAATAATGGCGGCAGTATTCAGGTTCGGTATGGTTTTGAGCAACTGTAATATGGCTCGAAATAGTGCCATCCCCGGCAGGTCTAAATCGGCGAAAACGCCCTCGTCCGGAACCTTGGCCGCAAGTTCGGGCTGCTGAAGCAGCATGGCGATGGCCAAGCGCGCCACAGAGGGGGGTTCTTTGGGTCCCGCCGTGGACCGGGGCTCCTGCCGTGCCGGGGCGGCCGCATCCGGAATTACCACAAGTGTAGCCAATTTTTCGGAATTTACCTGACTCAGCTCCCCCAAACGCTCAAGCATCATCTGATGCAACACACCGTGGGGAAGCTTTGACAACAAGGGTCTGGCAAGTTCCACCAGTCGCGCCCGCCCGTCCATTCTTCCGAGGTCAACCTGTTTGACCAGGGTTCCGAACAGAAAATCTGGCAAGGCGGTCGCGGTAGCGAGTCGCGCCAAAAACGCCTCCCGCCCCTCCTTGCGCACCAGGGTGTCGGGATCCTCGCCTTCCGGCAGGAATAGAAAGCTCGCCTGACGCCCGTCGTGCAGCGCCGGCAACGCCGTCTCGAGCGCCCGCCAGGCGGCCTCGCGGCCGGCGCGGTCGCCGTCGAAACAGAACACCACCTCCGGTGTATAGCGAAAAAGCCGCTCCAGGTGGTCGCGCGTGGTGGCCGTGCCCAGGGTGGCGACCGCGTTGTCGACGCCGTACTGCGTGAGCGCCACCACATCCATGTAGCCCTCCACGACCAGCGCCCGGCCCTCGCGCTTGATTGCATCGCGCGCCCGAAACAACCCGTAGAGCTCCCGGCCCTTGTGAAACAGCGGCGTCTCCGGGGAGTTGAGGTACTTGGGCTCCTCTTTGCCGAGCACGCGCCCGCCGAAGCCGACGATGCGCCCGCGGTAGTCGTGGATGGGGAACATGATGCGGTTGCGGAAGCGGTCGTAGTAACCGCCGCCTTCCTTTTTGACCGCCAGTCCCGCGCGCGCGAGCATCTCGCGTGCGGCCTCGTCTTTGCCAAGCGCGCGCAGCAGGTTGTCCCAACCGTCCGGGGCGAACCCGAGCTCGAACTCCTTGGCGATCTCGCCTGTGACGCCGCGCTCCTTGAGATACTCCACGGCGCGCACAGCCTGCGGGTGATCCCGAAGCTGCGCGCGGTAATAGCGCGCGGCTTCCCGCGACACATCCAGCAGATCCGTCCCCTGCTCGGCGGCCGGCGCGGCGCCACCCTCATACGGGACCGTGAGCCCCGCGCGCCGGGCGAGATCCTCCACCGCCTCCTGGAAGCTCATGCGCTCGTACTCCATGAGAAAACCGATGGCGGTACCGTGCGCGCCGCAGCCGAAGCAGTGGTAGAACTGCTTGTCGGGGCTTACGGTGAAGGAAGGGGTCTTCTCCTCATGGAACGGGCAACAGGCCTTGTAGTCCTTGCCGGCCTTCTTGAGCGGCACGCGCGTGTCGATCACATCGACGATATCGGTGCGCAGGATGATCTCGTCGATGAAGGGCTTGGGGATACGACCGGCCATGGGCCTATTCTAAACAGACCCCGGCAAAGCGAAAACGAAACGGGGTAGACTCGGTTAACCGCCGAGGCGGGACTTCACCTTGCCGCCGACCTTACCCATGTCGGCGCGGCCCTGGAGCTTCGGCTTGAGCTCGGCCATCACCTTACCCATGTCTTTGACGGATGCAGCGCCGGTGGCGGCGATCGCGGCGGCGACCAACTGGTCCACCTCGGCCTCGGTGAGCGGCTGCGGCATGTACACCTGCCACAGAGCGATCTCGCCGCGCTCCTTGGCCGCCAGATCGGGACGCCCGCCTTTCTCGTACTGCTCGATGGATTCGCGGCTTTGTTTTATGAGCTTCTCGATGACCGCCATCACCTGGATGTCGTCGAGGCTTATCCTCTCATCCACCTCGCGGCGCTGGATCGCGGCGTTCAACATGCGCAAGGTGCTCAGGCGCGCCTCGTCCCTGGCGCGCATCGCCTGCTTTACATCTTCTTTAATGCGATCCTTAAGGCTCATCGCCCTATGGCTGGGGAACGGAGATCAGAAGCGCGAGCTGCGCGGCGGCGGTGACGGTTGCGCCGGCTGCGGGGTGCGCGGCATCAACATGCGCTGGATCCTCTTCAACTGGCGCTTGCGCGCGGCGGCGGCCTTGCGCTTGCGGATCTCGGTGGGCTTTTCGTAGTGCTCGCGGCGGCGCATCTCGGTGAAGACACCCGCCTTCTCGCAGGAGCGGCGGAAGCGGCGCAGGGCCATTTCAAACGGTTCGTTGTCTTTGAGTCGGACGGAAGGCATCTAGACGTTCACCTCTTTAAGAAGTCGGTATTTCCCGAGAAAGCGCGCGATTCTATAGGCTTCGGCGGGTTTTGTCACCTGAGCCGCCGACCCGGTAGAATCCGGCCATGCGCGTACTGGGAATTGAAACCTCGTGTGACGACACCGGGGTGGCGATATTCGACTCGGACCTGGGGCTCCTGGCCCACCGGCTCTACTCCCAGACCGCCCTGCACGCCGAGTACGGGGGGGTGGTTCCCGAGCTTGCCTCCCGGGACCACATCCGCAAAACCCTTCCCCTGATTCGCCTGGCGCTGCAAGAGGCCGGCTGCTCTCCCCGGGACCTTCACGGCATCGCGTATACGGCCGGCCCAGGGCTTGCCGGGGCGTTGCTCGTGGGCGCGTCCCTGGGACGCAGCCTGGCGGCGGCCTGGGGTGTACCGGCGGTCGGGGTCCATCACATGGAAGGTCACCTGCTCTCGCCCATGCTCGAGCCCGATCCTCCCGGCTTTCCGTTCCTGGCCCTGCTCGTCTCGGGGGGGCACACCCTGCTGGCGGATGTCCAGGGCCTCGGCCGCTACACCATTCTCGGCGAGTCGGTGGACGACGCCGTGGGCGAGGCCTTCGACAAAACCGCGAAACTCCTCGGGCTCGGCTACCCCGGGGGACCCGCCATCGCGCACGCCGCGCGCACCGGCGTTCCCGGCCGCTTTCGCTTCCCGCGCCCGATGACCGACACCAAAAAAAACCGCGGCCCGGGCCCGGGGCTCGACTTCTCGTTCTCCGGCCTCAAGACCGCAGTCGTGACCGCAGTGCGGGGCCAAGCCATCACGCCGCAGACCGTCGCCGACATCGCCTTGGCGTTCGAGGAAGCGGCGGTGGATGTGCTCGCGATCAAGTGCACGCGGGCACTCGCGGAAACCGGCGCGCAGCGTCTGGTGGTCGCGGGCGGCGTGAGCGCCAACCAGCGGTTGCGCGAACGCCTGCGCGGGCTCTGCGAGGAACTCGGCATGCGCGTGTACTTCCCGCGCCCGGAGTTCTCGACCGACAACGGCGCAATGATCGCGTACGCGGGTTATTTAAGGCTGCGCGCGGGCCAACGGGAACCGATGTCCTTCGGCGCGCGCCCGCGCTGGCGGATTGAAGAGCTGCCGGCCGCCGACGCGGGCTAACGGCCGATCCGGGCCTCTTTCCCGGCCAGAAGATTACGGATGTTCTTTGCGTGGCGCGCGATCAGGATGAGGCTCATCGCCACGCTCATCGCAACATAAGACGGGGCCGACAGAATCCAGGCGGCATAAAACGGCGTGGCGGCCGCGGCGGCGAGCGCGGCGGCCGAGGAATAGCGAAACAGCAGGGCCATCGCGATCCAGGTCCCGACAAGCAACAGCCCGATCCAGGGACTGAGCGCGAACCAGACACCGAGCGCGGTCGCCACGCCCTTGCCGCCCTTGAACCCGTGGAACACCGGGAACAGATGGCCGATGAAGGCGGCGAACGCGGTCGCGGCGAGAATCGGCGGGTCATCCGTGAGCAGGCGCGCCACCGCCACCGGGATCGCACCCTTCAGCACGTCGCCCAGCAGCGTGAGCACCGCGGCGGTCTTGCCGCCGTAGCGCAGGATGTTGGTCGCACCGGGGTTGCGCGAACCGACCTTGCGCGGGTCTTCAAGCCCCATCACGCGCGCGATCACGATCGCGCTCGAAACCGAGCCGAGCAGATAGGAAAGTGCGGGCAGGACGTAGGCAAACATCAGGCAACGATACTAGGAGCGAGGCACGAGGGACAAGGGGCGAGGACGCATTTTATAACTCCTGTTGTACCTTGTCCCTCGCATCTTGTACCTTCGCTTTCATGGACATCGTTTATCTACACGATCTCAAGGTCAAGTGCACCATCGGCGTCTGGGAGTGGGAGCGCCGGATCGAGCAGACCGTCGCCCTCGATCTCGACATGGGCTTCGACACCGGCCGCGCCGCCGCGAGCGACTCGATCGCCGACACCCTGGACTACAAGGCCGTGGCCAAGCGGCTGGTGGAATACATCGGCGCCACGCAGTTCCAGCTCGTCGAGACCCTGGCCGAGAAGGTGGCCGGAATCCTGCTCGAGGAATTCCGCCTCAAGTGGGTGCGGGTGCGCGTGAACAAGCGTGGCGCAATCCACGGCGCGGGAAATGTGGGTGTGGTCATCGAGCGCGGCAAAAAGATGGAATAGACAGGATTAACAGGATTACGCAGGATTAACAAGATTAAACCAAAAGCTTTACGTCTTAATCCTGTAAATCCTGAAAAATCCTGTTAATCCTGTGAATTCGGTTTTGCATCCTTCATGCCCCGAGTCTACGTCTCCATCGGCAGCAATATCGACCGCGAGAAGAACCTCCGCGGCGCGGTTCGGGCGCTCGCGACGCGCTTTGGGCCGCTCACGCTTTCGCGCGTCTACGAAACCGAGGCGGTGGGCTTCGCGGGGGACAATTTTTACAACCTCGTGACGGCCTTCGACACCGAAGAGCCGGTCGAAGAACTGAGCGTCACACTCGCCCGCATCGAGATGCAGCACGGCCGCACCCGCGGCGCCAACCCCTTTGCCCCGCGCACCCTGGACCTCGATCTCCTGCTCTACGGCGATCTCGTGCGGCACGACGGCGCCTGCGATATCCCCCGCCCGGACATCAAGAAATACGCCTTCGTCCTCGGCCCACTCGCGGAGCTCGCCCCCGAGTCCCGGCATCCGGAAACCGGACAAACATTCACCGAGCTGTGGAGGAGATTTTCCGACCCCGGGCAGAAACTGCGCCGGGTGCCGCTCGATTTCCGCGCGTAGGAACTACAGGACCACCCAGCGCCCGCCGTCCACGGCCAGCACCTGCCCCGTAATGAAGCCCGCGTCGCGGATGAGGAACAGCGCCGTGCGGGCGATGTCCTCCGGCTCGCCCGCGCGCTTCAAGGGCGTGCGCGAAATGACCCGTTGTTTCGCCATCTCGTCGATGTCGCTCTCCGGCCAGAGGATGACGCCCGGGGCGATGGCGTTCACGCGCACCTCGGGTCCAAGCTCGCGCGCCAGACTCTTCGTGAGCATGATGAGTCCCGCCTTGCTCACGCTGTAAACGGAATAGTTGATGAGGGGACGGTCGCCATAGACGTCGGCGATGTTGATGACGCAGCCGCCGGTCTTTTTAAGATGCGGCGCCGCCGCCTGCGCCAGGAAGAACGGCGCTTTCAGGTTCGTCAGGATGAGATCGTCCCACTGCTGCTCCGTCGCCTCGGGGAACGGCGTGGGATAAAACCGCGAGGCGTTGTTGACGAGCGCATCGAGCCGCCCAAAGGCCTCGACGGTCTCGAACACCAGGTTGCGCAGCAGCTTGGCGCCGTTCGTGAGGTCGCCCCGCACCAGCATCACGGAATCCGGCCGCGCCTGATGCAACTCCTGCTGCAGCGCGCGCGCGGACCCCTCCGAGGAAAGATAATGGATCACGAGCCGCATGCCCTGGGCGTGCAGCACCCGGGCCAGGGCGGCGCCGATGCGGTGCGCGCCGCCCGTGATGAGCGCCACTTTATCGGCAAGCGGATTGTCCAGCGTAGCCTCCCCTCCGGCGGTCAAAAGTGGAACAATACCGGCTACACGCCTCAAGGCCAATAGCCGCGCCGACCATGACGATATCGAGTCCCTCCCGGGTCGCCCCGGGTAACCTGCCCGCGCCCACCGCGACGGAGCGCACGCGCAGCGCGGCCCTGGCCGACCTCATCCGCGGCGAGATCGCGGCTGCTAGCGGGACCATGAGGTTCGCGCGCTTCATGGAGTTGGCGTTGTATGCGCCGGGGCTTGGCTACTACACCGCCGTAGCGCCGCAATTCGGCGAAGCGGGTGATTTCGTGACCGCCCCGGAACTTTCGCCGCTCTTCGCTCGCTGCCTGGCGCGCCAGTGCCGGGAGCTCATCGGGCGCCTGGGGCGGGCCGAGCTCTTCGAGGCCGGCGCCGGCAGCGGCGCGATGGCCGCCGACCTGCTGCTCGAGCTCGAGGCGCTGGAGAGCCTGCCCGAGCGGTACCTCATCCTCGAACTGAGCGGCGCGCTGCGCGCGCGCCAGCAAGACACCCTGCGACGAAAAGCGCCGCACCTGATGAGTCGCGTGCGCTGGCTCGATGAGTTCCCGCCGCGGGGATTTCGCGGCGTCGTGCTCGCGAACGAGCTGCTCGACGCCATGCCGGTCGAGCGGTTTCGCGTGACGGATGCCAGCGTCACGCGCCTCGCAGTGGCCTGGGAGCAGGATCGCTTCGTGTGGCGCGCGCAACCGGTGGATGCGCCCATCCGCAGTCGGATCGAGCCGCTCGCGCTTGCTCCCGGTTATACCTCGGAGATCAACTTCCACGCCGAGGCCTGGGTCCGCAGCGTTGCGGAGCGCTTGGAACAGGGCGTCATGCTCTTGATCGACTACGGCTTCCCGCGCGCGGAGTTCTACCACCCGCAACGCACCGGCGGCACATTGATGTGCCACTACCGCCACCGCGCCCACGACGACCCGTTCACCCTCGTGGGACTTCAGGACATCACGGCCCACGTGGAATTCACCGCCATCGCCGAGGCCGGCGCGGAGGCCGGGCTTTCCGTGCTCGGCTACACCTCGCAGGCCGCCTTCCTCCTCGCCTGCGGGCTCGAAGAGTTCGCCGCGCAATCCGATCCGGCGGACACACGCGCGCACCTTGCGCTCACGCAGCAGATCAAGAAGCTTACCCTCCCGCACGAGATGGGCGAGCTGTTCAAGGTCATCGCCCTCGGGCGCGGGATCGAGACGCCGCTGCTGGGGTTTACGTTGCAAGACCGGCGCGGGCGATTGTGACGACGCGCCCGCGCCGCCCTTTGACAGGGTCGCGGCCCGGTATTACTCTTACCGGTAGGATTCTTACCTTCGGGGGCACACGTGCGTATCACCAGCAAAGGCCAAGTAACCATTCCGATCGAGATACGGGAGCGCCTCGGCATGCGCGCGAACACCGAGGTTGAGTTCCAGCTCCGCGGTGACGCCGTCGTCGTACGCAAAACCGGCCGGGTCGGTGGGCGCGGCAAGCGGCTGGTCCAGGCGATGCGTGGCAAAGCCACGACCGGTCTGAGCACAGACGAAATCATGGCGTTGACGCGCGGCTGACGGACCCGTCGTGGCCGAGGTACTCGTCGACAGCAACGTTATCCTGGATATCCTCACGGAAGATCGGAAGTGGTTCCGTTGGTCGGCGGAAAAGCTCGAAACTCTGTCGGAGGACCACGTCCTCTTGATCGACCCGATCGTCTATAGCGAGGTCTCCGTCGGCTTCGACCGCATCGAGGATCTCGACGCCGCGCTGCCGCCCGCGTTCTTTCGGCGCGACCCCTTGCCCTGGGAAGCGGGATTCCTCGCCGGAAAATGCTTTCTGAAATACCGGAACGCTGGCGGAGCTCGTCGCTCCCCGCTACCGGATTTTTACATCGGGGCACACGCCGCGATCCGCGGCATTCCTCTGCTGACGCGAGACGCGCGCCGTTACCGGCATTACTTTCCCAGACTCACCCTGATATCACCCTGAACCACTATTCGATGATCGCGGCCATCGTCACCGACATCGAGGGCACGACCTCCTCGCTCTCTTTCGTGAAGGACGTGCTCTTCCCGTACGCGCGTGCGCGCATGGCGGAGTTCGTCCGTACCCGCGCGACCGAACCGGCGGTGCGCAAAGAGCTCGATGCGGTCCGCGGCCTCGCCGGAAAAGATTTGGGCACGGAAGAGCTCGTCGCCCAGTTGATTCGCTGGATCGACGAGGACAAAAAGGTCACGCCCTTGAAGGCGCTGCAGGGCATGATCTGGGAGGACGGTTACAAGAAGGGCGACTTCAAGGGCCACATGTACGAAGACGCCGTGCGCAATCTGCGCCGGTGGCAGGCCCAGGGCATCCGGCTCTACGTGTTTTCCTCCGGCTCGGTGCAGGCGCAGAAACTGCTCTTCGGCTACAGCGACTTCGGCGACCTCACGCCGCTCTTTTCCGGCTACTTCGACACCACGATCGGCAACAAGCGCGAGGCCGAGGCCTACCGCAAGATCGTCGCGGCGATCGGCCTGCCGCCGGTGGAGATCCTGTTCCTCTCCGACATCCGCGAGGAACTCGACGCCGCGCGCGCGGCCGGGATGCAAACCCTGTGGCTCGTGCGCGACGGCGCGCTCGATCCCGCGGCCGCGCACAGGCAGATCCGGAATTTCGACGCCATCTCGGTTACCAACTGACACGCACGCCGATCCCCTCGACCGCACCGACATAACCGCTTGTCGCAGAGACGCAGCGAAGAATCAAGGTTTATCCTAGAAAAAGCAGTTGTCCGCAGATTTCGCAGATTAGCGCAGATGAATCAACTGGTCCGAATGACTGCCCGGCGCACCCATAGGGTGAGAGAAGGAGCGTCGATCACATTCTTAAAATCTG
>Ga0209342_10004095_pt1 | contig 15222 bp, 10 predicted proteins | sample RifCSP16_2_FD_184023 | JGI IMG/M metagenome (GOLD analysis project Ga0209342, IMG submission 184023) | Soil microbial communities from Rifle, Colorado - Rifle CSP2_sed 16_2 (SPAdes) (version 2) | ecosystem: Environmental > Terrestrial > Deep subsurface > Rock core/Sediment | place: Rifle... | reverse complement strand
GGCCGGCCCGCCTGGGCGTCGCGGACGAGCGCCCCGTCGCGGATGACGGGCGTCCCATTGACGATCACGTAGCGCATCCCCGTAGCGGTCTGGTTCGGCTGCGTGTACGTCCCGCGATCCGACACAGTCGCGAGGTCGAACGCCACCAGGTCGGCGTCGGCGCCCACCTGCACGCGCCCCTTCCGCGTCATCTGCGGCACGCTCTCTTCGAGGATCTGCGCCGGAATGAGGGTCATCCGCCGCAACCCCTCGCGCAGCGTCACCTCTTGCCGCTCCCGCACATAGTCGCGCAGGAAGCGGCTGAACGTCCCCGCGCTGCGCGGATGGGCGAACGCATCGGCCGGGAGCGGCCACACGTCGCCGGTGATGCGCTGCCCCTGCGACGTCCACGGCATCGCGTCCGACGCGATGGCGCCGCCGGGCATAAGCACCGATTGGTCGAGATACCCCTGATCCGCGGCATTGCGGTCGGGGCGCATGTAGTGGACGACGATCCAAGAACCCGGCGACTTCGCCTGCGCCTCGGCGAGCGTGGAGTCGGTGAGTGGGACGCCCGCAAGCTCGATGTCGCCCGCGGTGGCACCCCCCAGACGCTCGCGCCAGTTGCCGCGGAAGAGCTCCGCTCCGACGACGGTGGAGCCCGCACCGTACGGGTACGCCTCGGTCGTGATCCGCAGACCGCGCCCCTGCGCACCGCGCAAGAGCTCGGCGATACGCGGGATGTCGCGCGTGCTGCTGCTGTTGAGGTGGTTGATGTGCATGCGCGCGCCGGTCGCCGCCGCGAGCGACACGATCTCCTCGATCGCCTCGAATGACGACTGCGGCTCGATCACGCTCTGGTAGCGCACATGCGTGAAGGTCGGCACGCCGATACGGGCGGCGAGCTGCGCCACGGCAAAGGCCTCCCTGCGCCCGTACCCGGGCGCGTAGCCGGCGAGGACGCCGATCCCGAGCGCGCCCTCCTGAAGCCCCCGCTCCACGCGGGCGATGATGCGCGCGGTCTCGTCGGGCGACGCGAGGGTGTACTGCCACCCCTTCCGGCGCTGGGCCTCTTGGAAGAAGGTCAGAGCGCCGTCGGGCTCCATCCCTTCCTTCTCGGCGACGCGTGCGAAGAGCCACGAGGCGGAGAACCCGTAGTTGATCGGGCGCCCCTCCCGACCGACGCGCTCATATGCCACGGCGACCGGCAGCGTCCCTGCTTCGAGCTCGAGCGCGGTGGTGACGCCGTCGAACGCCTGCATGCGCGCCGCCGGCAGATCCTGACCGTGCGCGTGCAGGTCGATGAACCCTGGGGCAACCACGAGCCCACTCGCGTCGAGCACCGTGCGCCCGCGGAGCGGCGTGCGCGAGATGGCGGCGATGCGGCCGTCGCGGATGCCGACCGACCGAACGCCGTCGAGCCCCGTCTCCGGGTCGATCACGCGCCCGTTCGCTAGCACGAGGTCGAAGTCGACCCGGTCGGTGGCGCGTGTGGCGCGCGATGACTGCGCTGCCGCGACCGGCGCGACGACGAGCGAGCCAAAGAGGATCCATACCGCACCCGCTGCCCAGGAAACGCTTGGCGGGCTGAGGGTTTGGGGGGTACGTCCCGCGCGACCTGGCACGTTTGCTCCTGCGATCGAAGAGGACGTCTATGGCGGCGTCGGCGCGGTGCCGAGCACTCGTCCGTGAAGTTATACCACTGGCGCGGACCGACAAAGTCCCCTTCGAAACCAACCGACGAAGCCGGCCATCAGCGACCGCAGGGACTGCGAGATTCGCCGTCCAGCGCCGCGCAGGTATGCTACGACGCGACCGCGCGGGAACGTGTGTCCGGCTGCCAGCCTAACGTGGCGTTGCAGCAGCCGGGGCGAGACATTGTGGGTGGCGCCTGCGGCGCCACATTATTGGATCGGCCCGCAGCTGAACGCTGGCGTTGAGCGGACCGCGGGAAGCAGTGCCAAGCGCCGTAGAATGCCGGGAGGTGGGCACATGAACGGAACACACCCGCTATCGCCGCAGGGGTCTGGTGGGGCTCGATCGAGTGAATGGCGGGACGTCCTGCGCGACGCGATCCGCTATCGGGAGCCACGCCGGCTTATCTAAAACATCGTCCTGGCGGCGATCGCCCTGGCCTGGCTCATCTGGACGTGGCCTCACTTCCGGGCGGCGCTAACTCTGCGGTCGCTCTACCTCCTCTCGATTCTGGCGATACTCGCCAATCTGTGCTACTCCGCCGCTTACCTCGCGGACATTCCGGTGCAGTATTCCTCCCTTCGGGCCGTGTGGCGTCGTCGCCGATGGGGCCTGTGGCTCGCAGGAATGCTTTTCGCAGCGGTGTTGGCAAACTACTGGATTGCGGATGAGATCTATCCCTCCGTCCGGTAGGGGCCGCCCAACAACGGCTTGGCGAGTCGAGGGATAGCGATGGGACTCTTCCAACGCGGATCTCCAGAAGAGCGGTTCTGGGAGTGGTTCGCCAGGAACTCGGGCCGTCTACTTCGGTTCGAGCAGGACCAGGAAGGGGTGTTCCGCGAGCTTGGCGAAGCCTTAAACCGCGTCCACAAAGGCCTCACATTCGAATTCGGGCCACTCCAAGACGGTCGACGCGAGTTTGTGATCAGCGCAGACGGCATTCGGGACCACTTCCCGGCCGTTCGTCGGCTTGTCGCTGCAGCGCCTGCGCTCCCGGACTGGATCATCATTCCCTTCCGTCCTCCGAAGAGCCTTGATTGCGTTCTCGACTTTGGGGGGCACCGACTTGGCTCCGAGGACATCTGGTTCACGGCGGAGCCCGACGGTGGTCGTGTTGGGCTCAGCCTGTTCATACGAGGCTTGACCGAGGACAACCGGCAGACCCTAGGTGGGGCGGGATTCATCCTCCTCGACAACGCACTTGGCGGGTTCGCGCCTGAAACGCAGGTTGGTTTCATTCAATGGAGGCCACGGCCTGAGGACCCCGCCGGCCAAGGTCTTAGGCCACTCAAGGAGATTCGCGACGTATTCGATCTGGTGAAGCATTGAGGGGCGCCGTCCGACAAGGGGAGGAGGTGTGCTCCAGTGGCGATACGGGTCGTCCAACTCGGAACTCCGAGGGCACCGGGCGAAGGATTGCGCCTCGGCACCGTTCGGCGCCCCCCACGAGGGGTTCCGAAGAAGGACTACGCCTTACGGAACTTCTACGACATCTGGCTGCCTGACGTTGCCCCGAGCGAGCAACTTGTCAAGGTTGCGCTGCGCGCCACTGACGAGCGAGCGTGGCAGTCCTTCGCGAAGCGCTACCGGAGTGAGATGAAGCGCCCCGAGGCAGCCCGGCTGCTGGATCTCCTTGCGGCCTTGTCACGGACCACGGATTTCTCGGTCGGCTGCTACTGCGCGGACGAGAGCCGCTGTCACCGCTCCGTGCTGAAGGCGCTCCTGGCGGAACGCGGTGCAAGGCTTGCCTGACCGGCGGGAGGGAATCCGGCTTGGCTGCCCATCTCAACGGAGGGAGGATCCATGACGGCAGTCGTCGGCCTTTCGCGAATCGGCCAGATCTCGATGACGGCGCGCGACCTCGACCGGGCCGTGCGGTTCTATCGGGATGCGCTCGGTCTGCCGTTTCTCTTCACGGCGCCGCCTCAGCTGGCGTTCTTCGACTGCGGAGGCGTGCGGCTGCTGTTGGACGTCCCCGAGGACAAGGAGTTCGATCACCCGGGTTCCATCCTGTACTTCACCGTCGACGACATCCGGCAGATGCATCAGGTGTTGGTGTCCCGCGGTGTCACGTTCCGCAAGGACCCACACCTGATAGCACGACTGCCCGATCGAGAGGTCTGGATGGCGTTCTTCGACGACACCGAGGGCAACACCCTGGCGCTCATGTCGGAACCGCGGACTTGAGGGCGGGCGGCCGAAAGTGGCACGCCCAGCGCCCTTAGAGGGCTTCGATCCGCTCTTTCAGCGCCTCGAGGCCGTTGTGCAGGGCCGCGAGCTCGTCGTGCTGGCCCCGGAGCTTCTCGCCCTCCGATCGCACGAAGCGGCTGTAGGGGCCCATGGCCTCGAGGATCCGCTGGCGGCTCTGCTCGAGCTCGCGGTTGAAGCTGGCGGTGAGGGCGCTCACCAGCTTCTCGCGCACGACCGCCACCTTGGTCTCGAGCTCGGCCCGGGCGCGCCGCCGGCGCGCGGGGAGCAGCAGCAGGCCCACGACCGACAGCGCGCCCGCGGCCAGGATGCCGGTCACGTCGGCGAGGGTGGTGGTCGCGAGCGCGGCCACGGCGGCGCCGAGGCCGAGCGCGCCCACCTGGAGCAGGGCGGTGCCCGCCACCGCATCGCGCACCGCCTGGGCCAGGCGCTGGGCCTCCGCCCGGTGGTCGTAGTTCTCCACCGCCCGCTGGGCGTCGCGCCGAATGTCCTTGAGCAGCTGCGCTCGGTCGTACTCGAACGTCCCCGTCACGTGCCCGACCATGCGGTCGGCGTGAACGGCCTGTCGCCGCTGCAGCTTCTCGGCGACGGCCTGCCACTCCTTGAGATGGCTCGCCACCATCCAGTCGACGATCTTCTCCACGCGCTTCTCTACGTGCCGCGGGAGGTCGGCCACGACCTCGTGCTCGAACTCGCTGCGGATGCGCTCCCGGTTCAGGAGGTCGAGGATCCGGCTCAGGCGGAGCGTCCGATCGAAGAAGACGCCACCGCGCTTCTCGAAGTCGAGGAGGACCTTCTCCACGTCGGAGAGCCGGAAGCGGAAGTCGCGCGCGAGGTCCTCGCGATGGAGGGCGAGCTGCCGGTCGACGTCTTCCAGGGTGGTGAAGTCCTCCTTGAGCAGGGCGAGGCGGCCGCCGACGACCCCCTGCGCCTGGCCGAGCACGTGGAGGCCCACGCCCAGCGGGTTCAGGAGCTTCAGGCGCACGCGCACGGTCTCGTGGAGCGTGCGCGTCACGAAGTCCTCGAGGGCGAAGAAGCCGCTCGCGCGCAGCAGGGCCTCGTTGGCCTCCGCCTTGGCACGCTGCGCCTGTCGCGCGGAGACCGCGAACACCTGGGGGCGGAAGCCGAGGAGCGCGAGCATCTTCTCCTTGACGAAGCCCATGACCGCGTCCACGTCCTCGGGCGTCTGGAGGATGTCGACCTTGTTGAGCGTCACCACCACCTTCTTGCCCCAGGTGCGGATGACCTCCAGGAACGCGCGCTCGCTCTCCGTGAAGGGGCGATCGGCGGAGGTCACGAAGAGCACGAGGTCCGAGCGGGGGACGAACTCGCGGGTGAGCTCCTCGTGGCCCCGGATGACGGCGTTCGTCCCCGGGGTGTCCACGATGTTGATCTCGTTCAAGAGATCGAGGGGCACCGTGATCACCTCGTACCCGGACCCCGCGGCAGCCCGGCCCCGCGTGCGGCCGTGCCTCAAGAGACCGACGCGGGAGGTCGTGGGCGTCACCCCCTCCTCGAGGACCCGCTCGCCGAGGAGCGCGTTGATGACCGCGCTCTTGCCGGCGTTGAACTCACCCACCACCACCAGCAGGAACAGCTCGTCGAGCTGGGCGATCGAGCGCGCGAGGGCCTTCTGCTCGTCCGCGGGGGCGTCGAGGCGCACGAGCACCACCCGCAGCTCGCCCAGCTGCCGCCGCTCCTCCCGCAGCAGCTCCTGGTGCGCCGGGCTGAGGACCCGCCTGAGCACGGGGGGCATTGTATCCGGCGCCGGGCGGTCGCCCGCACTTCAAGCCCGGGACCATCGGCTAGAATCCCTCCGTGGCGCTCCAGCCCCCCGTCATCCTGATCCACGGGATCACGGGCTCCGTCCTCCGCGACGAGTACCCGCTGCCGCCGGAAGCGGTGTGGGACCCGGGCGTCTTCGGGGTCGAGGCGTTCGAGAGGATCGCGGTCCACCCCGAGAGCCCCGCGCCAACGCCGGAGAAACGTCTCTACGAGGCGCAGGGTCCCTCCCGCGTGACCGTGTCCCACGGGGTCCGCGTCATCTACGGTGAGCTGATCGACCTCCTGCGCCACGATCTGTCCGAGAAGGGAGAGCCGCCGGTCCCCGCCCACATCCTCGCCTACGACTGGCGCCAGGACAACCGGGTCAATGCCGCGCAGCTCGGCGAGTTCATCGCCGAGGTCATCGAGCGCACGAACCTCCTGCCCCACTACGCGGGGCAGTGCCGCGCGGTCGACCTCGTGGGTCACTCCATGGGCGGCCTCGTGATCGCGACGTGCCTCGCTGCGGGCAGGCACATGACGCGGGCGGGAACGTCTCGGGTCCGGCGCGTGGTCACGCTCGGCACGCCGTTCCTCGGGGCCGTCGACGCGCTCGCGAAGCTCGCGACGGGAGAGAGCGAGATCGTGGGCCAGAGCCGTCACACCGAGCGGGAGATCGTGCGGCTCACCCCTGCCGTCTACCAGCTCCTGCCCGTCTACGAGCGCGCGTTCTTCGACACGGCGACACAGCAGCCTGTAAACGTCTACAACGTCGCCAACTGGCAGGAGAGCATCGTCGATTCCATCGCGGAGTCGATGCGCCGGCACGCGACGCGCGCCGAGCTGCGCCGGGTGGGCCCGGCCGGGGAGGCCGTCCGGCAGGGCGCGGCATCGAAGCTACTCGAGACCCGCCTCCGGTCCTGCCGAGAGCTGCACACGCTCATCGACGGCATGGACCCCGACCGCGTGCTCCTGGAGCCGGGCGGCTGGCTGCCCATCGTCGGGATCGACGAGAAGACGCGCTTCGCCGCGGGCCTGTCCACCCGCACGGACCCGACGACCCAGAGGACGCGGAAGGAGTGGGACTTCCTCATCGCGGACTCCGACTACGGCGGCAGCAACAACCCCTGGTCCTTCCGCGAGGCGCGTCTGCGTCTCGGCGACGGCGTCGTGCCGCTGCGGGGCGCTGTCCCGAAATGGATGGCGAAGAGCCGGGAGCGGGTGGTGTGCGTCGCCGAGCGGGACTTCGGGGGTCTGCTCGGTCTCGAGGACGCCCTGGTCCGCAAGTGCACGAGCCTGCACGCGACGCTACCGCTGATGAGCCTCACCCAGCGGTGGGTCGTGAGCTTCCTCAAGGGGCGACGCTGGGGCGAGGTGTGGGGACGGCCCCTGCCCGACGTCAGGGCCACGGACTGGCGCCCGCCCGTCCAGGGTGTTGGCATCAAGGCCGACTGAGACTCCTCACTCGAGGACGTGAATCCTGCGCTTCGCGCACATCTCCTTGAGCACCTTCGGCCAGACCGTCACGCTCACCTCGCCCAGGTGGGCCTTGCGGAGCAGCAGCATGAGCGTCCGCGATTGGCCGATGCCGCCCCCGATGCTGAGCGGCAGCTCGCCACGAATGATGCCCTGATGATAGGGGTACTTGAGGAAATCGAGCTGCCCCGTGAGCTCGAGCTGCTTTCGGAGCGAGGCAGCGTCGACGCGGATGCCCATCGAGCTCAGCTCGTGCCGCCGGCGGGTCACCGGGTTCCAGACCAGGATGTCCCCGTTGAGCCCGTGCATCCGCCGCCCGTCCTTGGACCGCGTCTCGGTCACCCAGTCGTCGTAGTCGGCCGCCCGCATCTCGTGCGGGTAGCCATCGGCTAGGGTCCAGCCGATCCCGTAGATGAAGATCGCCGGGTATTCCTGGAGGATCGCCGTCTCGCGCGCCTTGCGCGGCAGGTCGGGGTAGCGCTCCAGGATCTCCTCGGCGTGCAGGAACGTGAGCCGCTCGGGAAGGGGCGGATACTTCTTCGTCCGGAGCCGCGGGAACTCCCGGAGGGCGAACCCCTCGGCTTCCACGATCACCTTCCAGATTCTCTTGACGATGCGGGTGAGGAAGTCGAGGCTGCGCTTTTCGGGAGTGATCACGCGCTCCCAATCCCACTGGTCGACGTAGGCGCTGTGGTCGTGGTCGAGGAAGTAGTCCTTGCGGACCGCGCGCATGTCGGTGATGAGGCCCTCGCCGACCCGCATTCCGAACTGCTTGAGGGCGAACCGCTTCCACTTGGTGGCCGCCTGGACGACCTGAGAGTCGATCGGATGAGTGTCGCGGTCGTTGGAGATGTGGAACTGGATCGGGCCACGTGAGCCGTCCCGATCCAGGAGATCGTTGATCCCGCTCTCGGCGTCCACGATCAGCGGGACCTCGACCCGCATCAGGTTGAGCTCCTGGCAAAGCCGGTCCTCGATGAAGCGCTTGACGGCGGTGATGGCCTTCTGTGTGTCCTTGGGATTGAGGAGCGACTCGTAGTCGTCCGGCAGGACCTTCTCCAGGTCCTCGTAGGTTCCGATGCCCGGTCCGGCTAGGTCCGCTCTCTTGTCCAACCCGGTTGTCGCCATGGCTCCACGTCCTTGGGGGACGGCTCCTCGAGGCGGGGAATCGCCACGCGGGTCGCCCCCTTGAGATCTAAAAGGGCTCGCCGCAGCCTGACAATGAGTTCTTTGATTCACCTCGCGGAGGAGGACACCAGGCGGCTGGCCTTTGCGCCGTCCGCGGCGGGCACGCGGCTACAATGCCCCCGGAGCCAGAGAACGGCGGCATGGAGGAGGTTCGGCTCTCCGACTACGGGCTCACCGAGGCCATCGTCACCGACATCCGCGCCCGGGAGCAGCGGCAGTTTCAGTTCTTCGTGAAGCTCACCGCCGGGGGCTGTGGCCTTCTGTGGCTGGTGCTCACCGCCCTCATCTACGCGAGATCCGCTCATCGCTCTCCCCTCCTGGGTCTCGTCGTCGCTCCCCTGCTCGGCCTGCTCGGGGCGGGGATCGCGTCGCTTCCCCTCATGGTCGTGAGCGCCCTTCTTTCGCCCGTGCTCTCCCCACGACACGCGCAGGCAAAGGCCCTGGAGCGGTACGAGGCCGCGGCGTCACGAATACGCGCCTGCGACGTGTGCGTCCTCGCTCGTGGCGATCACAGCCCGAAGCGGGAGGTCGCCTACTGTGCGATCTGTGATGCCTGGCTCTGCCCCGACTGCCGCCAGCGATACGACTTGCGCGCGATCGCCGCGCTTAAGCGCGCGGTGCGGAGCCCCGCCGAAGCGAAGGACCAGCAGGCGTCCGAGAGCGGGATGAGGTACTTCTGCGGATCCCGCGCGATCTTGCAGTGCGCCTCCCGCAGCTCCGCCTCCCCGGCGTAGCTCACCGCCGAGCGCAGGTGCCCGCGGAGGCGGGCGAGGATGCCGACGACGCTGCCGACGTAGGGCACGCGCACCGACTGGCCCTCGGCCGGGGTCCGGAGCGCCTCCGCGAGCTCGTCCGCCTCCGCCCCGTCCGCCACCGCCTCCGGCGAGGTCATGCCGCGGTAGAGCTTCATCTTCTGCCGCGTGGACGGCTCCTCGACCATGATCCCCGGCGCCTCGTCCGTCCCCGAGAGCATGCTGCCGAGCATGACCGTGGAGCCGCCGCAGGCGATGGCGAGGAAGATGTCCTTGTCGTCCTTGACCCCGCCGTCGGCGATGATCGGCACCTTCCCCTCGGTGGCGAGGTATGCCTCTCGCACGGCCTGCAGCTGCGGGACGCCGGCTCCGGTCTCGAGCCTCGTCCGGCAGCCCCGCCCGGGGCCGACGCCGACCTTGATCGCGTCCACGCCGAGACCGGCCAGCCAGCGGGCGGCGGCCCCGGTGGCGACGTTGCCGGCAACCAAGGGCACCCGGCCGAAGCGGCCACGTAACGCGGAGACCGCGGATTGGACGGCGTCCGAGTCGGCGTGGGCAACGTCGAGGAGGACGACGTCCACCTCCTGCTGGAGCAGGGCCTCTGCCCTCTGGAGGAAGTCGCCGGTGGCGCCGATGGCGGCGCCGACGCGCAGCCGACCCTTCGCGTCCTTGGTCGAGTGCGGGTTCTGCTTGTAGAGCTTGAGGTCCCGCATGGTGACGAGCCCGCGGATGCGTCCATCCACGTCGACGAGCGGGAGCTTCTCCACCCGGTTCTCGAACATCGCCTGCTCGGCCTCCTCGAGGGAGACCGTCGGCGAGCGGGTCACGAGCCGCTCGCGCGGGGTCATGAAGTCGGTCACCGGTCGTGCGTCGGAGGCGGCGTCAAGCGGCATGTCGCGATGAGAGAGGATCCCGGCGAGGAGGCCGCTCCCCTTCTGCTCCTCGATGAGGAAGCTCGAGGCGTTGTAGCGCCGGATCGCCTGCCGCGCCTCGGCGATGGTGGCCCTCCGCTCCAGCAGCAGCGGCTGCTCGATGACGTAGGAGTGGCGCGTCTTGACGTAGCGCACGCGCTCCGCCTGCTCCGCGATCGAGCAGTTGCGGTGGAGGAAGCCGATCCCGCCCTCGAGGGCGAGGGTCTTGGCCATCTCCTCGCCCACCACGGTGTCCATGTTGGCGCCGAGCACGGGGAGCGCGAGGTCGATCCCGGGGACGAGGGGCATGGCGAGGTTCACCTCGCCGCGGGTCGCCACCGGAGTGTGCTGCGGACGGAAGAGAAAGTCGTCGAACGTGCGCCCGGCGAAGACGGGCTCGAGCTCGCGCATGAAGCCATTGTTCCACAGCCGCCGCCGGGATGTCGCGGCCCGGCCGGGTCGGGAGACGGCGCTCCCAGCGAGGCGGCTACGGGCAGACCCCGTCGAAGGTCGCCACGACGGGGTGGGAAGAGGCCGGCGGCGGGCCGCCCTCGCGGACGCAGAGGGCCGTGAGCATGCCCACGCCTCGCGCGGCGTCCAGCTCGGGCTCGACGTCGGAGAGGAACAGCACCTGCGCAGGGGGTTGACCCAGCGCCTCGGCGATACGCCGATAGCTCGGGGGGTCACGCTTCGGACCCGTCGTGGTGTCGAAGAAGGCACGGATGTGGCGAGTGAGGTCGCCCGCCGCCGTGGTGCCGAAGAGCAACCTCTGCGCGAGCACGCTCCCGGATGAGAAGATCGCGATCTCCCTCCCCTGCCGCCGCCAGCGCTCGAAGGCGGGCGCCACGTCGGGATAGACCTCGCCGCGCAGGCGGCCCTGGTGGTACCCCTCCTCCCAGATACGCCCTTGGAGCGACTTCAGCCCTGTGGACTTGCGGTCGCCCTCCATCAGGAACCGGGCATAGGCCTCGGCGGAGTCGAGGGTGGCGGCGGGGGTGTCGTCACGCCATTCCGATCGATGGGTCCCCTCCGCCGCGTGCTCCGCCCGCAGGCGCGCGATGTCCTCCCGCACGTCCGGCTCGTGGCCGCGTCGCTCGAGGAATGTGCGAAGGTCGGCGCGCGCGAACGGGAACAGCACGTCGTGCACGAAGCGGACCGGGGTCGTGGTGCCCTCGACGTCGAGGAGCAGCGCGGGGGGGAGAACGCCCGCGAGCGGATCCACCTCAGGCCAGGGGGGGCGGCGGCAGGTGGGCGGGGCCGAAGCAGACGGGCTCGTACCGCTTGTCGACGCCGCTGTCGGTGTAGTGGGGCGTCCACCCGGCGGGGTCCTGGAAGAGCCGTATGGCGCGGATGCGCCTCTCCTCGCACAGGTCGAACCAGTGCCAGGTCCCGCGCGGCACGCGGATCAGATCGCCGGCCACGACCTCGAGCGCGAAGACCGGGCCCCGGCGCGGGTGGATGTGGAAGACGCCTCGGCCGCGGATGATGAAGCGCACCTCGTCCTCGTCGTGCCAGTGCTCGCGGCTGAACTTCGCCAGCATGGCCTCGAGGCCGGGCGTCTGCGGCGTCACGTCGATGACGTCGGCGGTGACGTAGCCGCCGCGGGCCTTCAGGCGCTCGATCTCCCCCGCGTAGGCGGCGAGGACCTCCTCGGCGGAGGCGCCCTCGGCGACGGGATGGGCCGGGTCCCAGCGCTCATAGTCGATCCCGGCCTCGGCGAGGTACCGCGTGACCTCGGGGGCGCCGGTGAGCGTCTGCCCCTCCTCCGGGATTCTCAGCGTGGCCATGGCGTCTCCTCCTCGCGCGGCCTCGAGCGCAAGCCCTCCCCCTGCCCACGGCCCACGACCTCGAGCAGGAACTCGAGCACCTCCAGGTGCCGTGAAGCCTCGTCGAGGTCCTTCCCCCACGTGTACAGGCCGTGCCGGCGGATCAGGAAGCCGTGCAGCTCGGGCCGCGACCGCAGCCGAGCGGCGACGGCTTCGGCTTCGCGCGTCCACTCCTGCGAGTTCTCGACGATGGGCAGCCACTCCCGGTGCTCGTGCGTCGTCACCCCCGAGAGGCCCTTGAGCATCTCGTAGCCCTCGAGGGCGAGCCCCCCGGCGGCCGCGTGCGCCTCGGAGAGCAGCGTGCCCCAGAGCGAGTGCGTGTGCAGCACCGCCCCCGCGCCTCGGGCGCGGACGACCGCCAGGTGCAGGAGCGTCTCCGCCGAGGGCTGACCGCTGCCGCGCACGAGCTCGCCGTTCCCGTCGACCTCGAGGATCTGCTCGGGGAGGAGGCGACCCTTGTCGAGTCCGCTCGCCGTGATCGCCAGGCGCAAGGGGTCGGTGCCGACCACGGCGCTGAAGTTGCCGCTGGTGCCGAGCGCCCAGCCGCGCGTGTGGGCGTGGCGTCCCACTCCGGCCAGGCGCGCCGCCAGCTCCGGAAACGAGGGCACCACAGCATTCTCCCACGACCCGTGGCCGACGGACTCTCAGGGGATCGGACGGTGGTGGGCGGCGAGCAGGACGCGCGCGTACCAGTCCTCGCGGTCGGGCCGCGGGTCGTCCACGAGCGCGCGGCGCCGCCCGTCCCAGGAGAGGTCCGGAGGGAGCCACTCGTCCCAGGCCTCGCGGCCCCCGGCGGCGTGCAGGAGCACCTCACCGATGCGCCAGGGGTCGGAGGAGGCCACGGGCTCGATTCGCAGGGCAGCGACTGTCCGTCCCCCGAGCGGGATGGCGATGAGATCGTGGTCGAGGATGGCCTGGATGTGACCGTTCGCCCAGCGCAGGTCCAGCCGCTCCTCGCGCCGCCGCCGCCGCGCTAGGGTCTCGAACGTCTCCCCGTCCACGCTCACCGCCACATCCATGCTCCGCGGGAGACGGGGCCCCTCGAGGGCGGCGACGAGGGTCACGCCCTCGAGCGGCCGCGGCTCGGGCAGGCGCAGGACGAGTGGTGAGACGGGGTCGGGGGCGAGGAAGGTGCGCAGGTCCCCATCCCCCGCCGGACCCGCCCCCGGCCAGGGCTCGACCGTGGGCGAGTACGGGGGCACGAAGCCGTCGAAGACGATCGCCCGGCCGGCCGGTGTGCGCCGCCACCGCCCCCCGAGCGCGCGCAGCGTGCGCTCCAGCTCGTCCGGAGGAGGCAGGTCGGTCGGGATCGGCGGCGTGAGGACCCAGGCGACACCGTGCGCGAAGCGGACCTCGTCGAGGAGCGGCAGCGGATAGTGCCGGAAGCGCTCGTTCCAGGGCTGAGAGGCGAGGACGCGCTCGCCGCTCTCCCAGGTGAGCCTCCAGGCGGGACCGTAGGAGGCGTAGGCGTGGCGGACGCCGCGGGCCTCGAGGGCCTCCCGCACCGGCCCAAGGTCGGGCAGGAGGAAGGGCGGGTCCGCGCGATCGAGGCTGCGCCAGGTCTCGAGAAGGCGGATCCCGCCGATGAGGTGAAGCGCGGCGAGCGCGAGCACGACCACCCAGCTGCGACGCGAGGGCCCGCGCGGCGAGCTCGCCCAGGCGACGAGCGCGGCCACCGGCAGGTAGAGCGGGGTGAGGAAGCGGATCGTATGAGGGGCCGAGCGCACGGGGAGCGGGAAGGCCAGGAGGGCAAGACCGGCGGCGAGGAAGAGAAGCACGGCGGGGTGGGCGCGGGAGGCGGCGCGACCGGCCAGGATGAGCAGGATCCCGTAGAGCAGGACGAGGAGCGACGCCGCCCAGCGCGGGGAGGCGACCAGGAAGTCCTCGGAGTCCGCCACCACGGGGACGTGCGCGCCCAGGAGCCCCCCGAGCGGCTCGTGGATCCGCGGGAGCACGTGGCGGAGGTGCTCGAGCATCGTCTCCTGCCGATCGGCGACCTGCACGATACGCACCGCCTGGCGGTCGCCGAGCGCCCGCGTCCACCAGGGTGCGCTCGCGAGGAAAAGCGGGAAGAGGGCGAAGGCAAGGAGCGCGCGGCGGCCCTGCGCCTTCCAGAACGTCCAGGAGAGCGCGGCGACGACCGTGCTCGCCGACATGAGGTGCGTCCACAGGGCAAGGCCGCCGAGGCTCCCCATGAGCGCCAGCCCCGCTCGCGGCGCGCGGCGCTCCTCGAGCGCGACCCCGAGGCGCAGCGCCAGGAGCAGCAGCGTTCCGCACAGCACGAGCGTCGTCGCGTAGAGGGGAGGAGGCAGCGCCGCCAGCAGGAGAAGGTAGGGCGGAGGGCAAGCGAGGAGGAACGCGGCGGGCAGGGCCGCCGCGGGATGGAGCGCCCGACCGAGGCCGTAGGCGATCGGCACGAGGAGAAGGCCGAGGAGGAACGAAGGCAGGCGCAAAGCCTCGGTCGTCGTACCCCAGGCGACGACGAAGGGCATCGCGACCCAGGAGTCGAGGGGCGAGCCGTAGGGTTGGCCCCACAGCGTCGTCCCCTCGCCGGGGTGGCGGGCCATGAGGCCGACGATCGCGGTGTCGCCGTCGACCGGGGTGCGCAGCGCCTCGATCCAGAAGGGCAGGCGGACCACGACCGCGAGGAGGAGCGCCAGGGGAATGGCCCGCGAGGCCTTCACCTAGGGCTCCCCCTCGGCCTCCGTCCGCCCGGCGCGGTCCATCCACGGGTCGGTGAACCACCAGCGGAGGCTCGGGAAAAGCGAGAGCGCGAGGACGATGGCCACGACCGCCGCCGTCGCCCTCCGCGCGGGCGTGAGGACCGGGCGCGGGTGTCTCCTCCACGCGGCCCAGGCGTGGCCACCCACGAGGAAAAGCACGGGCACGACGGGCAGACGGTAGCGCGCATAGCCGTGGGTGGCCACGTGAAGGAGCACATAAAAGAGGAGGAAGCCGACGAGCAGGACCGAAGCCCGTGTCAATGGCAGGGCGGCGATGCCGGCGACGGAGAGGGCGAGCACGAGGAAGTAGGGCAGGAGCATGACGACCCACGCCGCGATGGCGACGGCGGGCCGCACCTCCCCGTAGGCTCCCCGCACGACGTGGACGAGCGCCTGGCTGTCGGCCTCCCAGAAGCTCGGCACCTGCTCGCGCAGCTTCTCGAGGATCCACAGCGGCTGTCGCTCGCGGACCGCCTCGAGCCCGGCCTGTCGTGCGAAGCGGTAGCGCTCGATCGGTCCCCGGACCGCCCAGTACTGCTCGTAGACCTCCGGGCGCGTGAGGCGCGCGTTGCCCTGGAAGAGGTTGAGCGCGCCCGCGGTGGAGACGGGGACGAAGGCGCGGAAGACGACCCAGTTGCGGAGCGTCCAAGGGGCGACGACGAGAAGGGCGGCGGCGAAGAGGAGGGCCGCTCGTCTCCAC
>Ga0209342_10004094_pt1 | contig 15223 bp, 12 predicted proteins | sample RifCSP16_2_FD_184023 | JGI IMG/M metagenome (GOLD analysis project Ga0209342, IMG submission 184023) | Soil microbial communities from Rifle, Colorado - Rifle CSP2_sed 16_2 (SPAdes) (version 2) | ecosystem: Environmental > Terrestrial > Deep subsurface > Rock core/Sediment | place: Rifle... | reverse complement strand
CCTCGGCAGAATGACGGCATAAGTTCACTGGCCCGGCCCGGATCAGTCATCGCCGGCTGCCAGCATGTGCTGCAGCAGCCGGATCGTATCCACGCTCTGGCCCCGATAGTGGTTGTTGGCATACACCAAAGTCAGCTCCGCATGCCTCTCCAGGGCACGTATCTTCTCGACCCAGTCTCGGAGCTCGTCTTCTCGGTAGGTGTAGTCGTACCGCTGCCAGGCGTGCTCGTGATCCCACCACTGGGCGGCGTTCCGTCCGTGGAAGCGGACGTACGCCACCGGTCCGGTCGTTCGCGCCAGCGGCGGCATCAGCCCCTTCAGCTTCGGCTCATCGACGCAGCAGTACCCCAGGTGAAGCTCTTCCAGCAGACCAAAGGTTTCGTCGGATACCCAGCCGCTGTCGCGGAACTCGACGACGACCGGGAGGTCGTCAAAACCTTCCCGGATTCGGTGGAGATAATTCCGGTTGGCATCCGACGGGTGAAACGAGTAGGGGAACTGGGCCAGCACACAGGCCAGGCGCTCGGCCTCGATCAACGGGGCGATTCCGCTCCGAAATCCGGTGAAGTCCGGGTCTTCCCGCTCGTGGGTCAGGCTGCTGTGGGCCTTGACCGAGAACACGAAGCCTTCCGGCGTGCGTCGCACCCATCCATCAACGGTCTTCTGACCCGGTACCCGGTAATAGGTGACGTTGAGCTCGACCGTGTTGAACTCGGTGGCGTAATACGGGAGCCACTGGTCGCGGCGGATGTTGGCCGGATAGACCGTCCCGACCCAATCGTCATAGGAGAAACCGGAGGTGCCGAGGAGGATCACCCTCGCTTCATCCTTCGACCCGACAGCGTATACGTGAGGCCGATCGATCGCACTCGGACGGCGCGCCTATCGTGCCGGCGCCTGATGCCCGGGAGGCGCCTCCCCTTCCGCGGGTGGCCCCGGGGGACCGGCGATGAAGGCCTCGGTCATCTGCCGGGCGACGTCATCCGTGTACTGTTGGGGAGGCGTCTTCATGAAGTATGACGCCGGAGCCAGGATCGGGCCCGACATACCCCGATCGAGCGCCAGCTTGGCGCAACGAACGGCGTCGATGACGACACCCGCCGAGTTCGGCGAATCCCAGACCTCGAGCTTGAGCTCCAGGTTCAACGGCACGCCGCCGAAGGTCGTCCCCTCCATTCGGATGTAGCACCACTTGCGATCGGTAAGCCAGGGGACGTAGTCACTCGGCCCGACGTGGATGTCCTCCTCCGGCAGCTCGTACGGGAGTTGGCTGGTGACCGCTCCGGTTTTGGAGATCTTCTTTGATTCGAGCCGATCCCTGTCCAGCATGTTGTAGAAATCCATGTTGCCGCCGAAATTGAGTTGATATGTTCGATCGAGGTGGACCCCGCGGTTCTCAAAAAGGGTCGTCAGAACCCGGTGGGCGATCGTCGCCCCGACCTGGCTCTTGATGTCGTCCCCGATCAATGGCAGGTTGCGCTCGCGGAACCGCCCCGCCCAGTAGTCAGAGCTGGCGATGAACACTGGGATGCAGTTCACGAAGGCACACCCGGCCTCGAGCACCTGCTCCACGTACCATTTCGTGGCCATCTCCGCGCCCACCGGAAGGTAATTCACCACCACGTCGGTTCGGGTTGCCTTGAGGATCCCGACAAGGTCGGCCGTCGGACCGGGCGCCTTCTCGACGACTTGCGAGAGGTACTTCCCCAGTCCATCGTGAGTCATCCCGCGGTTTACGGTCACGCCCAGCGGTGGGACGTCACAGAACTTGATCGTGTTATTGGGAGGTGCGAAGATCGCCTCCTCCAGGTCGACATCGACTTTCCCCTTGACGACGTCGAACGCCGCGCTGAACTCGATGTCGCGAATATGGTAACCACCCAAGTCGACGTGCATCAGCCCGGGGATCCTGTCGGACGGTTTCGCCTCCCGGTAGTAGTGGACCCCCTGCACGAGGGATGAAGCGCAGTTCCCCACCCCGATGATCGCGACCCGTATCTTCTTCTTGGATGGCATTTGAACTCCTCAAGAAGGGCCCGTTTCGTCGACCCCGAGCCCCGCATTCCCTCGCGCTGCACTGGAACAGCTTTCCCAGTTTGCCACGCCGGATGGCTATGCTAGAATCCACAAGACAACGCACGCCCCCAGGATCTCATTGATGGCCGATCGGCCAAACGTTGTGACACGCAACCAGCGACTGGAGCGCCTGCTGGAGATCAGCCGGACGCTGTCGTCCATGCTCGAGCTCTCGCCGCTCCTCCGGGCCGTCGTCGACACAGCATGCGAACTGACCGAGAGCGAGGCAGCTTCGATCCTGCTCTACGATTCAAACTCTGGTCAGTTACGCTTCGAGGTCGGCCCGGGATACCAGCAGGAGGGCCTGAGCAAGATCAGCGTTCCCCTTGAATCGAGCGTCGCCGGCTGGGTTTTCAGCCACGGGCGACCGCTGATCCTGGCGGACGCCGCCAACGACCCCCGGGTTTACCGGGCGGTCGACCGGGCCCTCAATTTCGAAACACGCTCCATCCTGGCCGTGCCCATGATGGTCAAGCGCGAGGCCATCGGCGTGATCGAGGCGGTGAACAAGAGCGAACAGAATCATTATACCGAAGATGACCAGGGCATACTAGAGTCCCTGGCCGCTCACGCCGGTATCGCCATCGAGAATGCCCGGTTGATGGAACGGCTCCAGGAGGCCAACACCGAACTCCGCCGCCTGGACACCATGAAGTCGGACTTCATTGCCATCGCCTCTCACGAATTACGGACGCCTCTCGGCTTGATCCTCGGGCACGCGACGTTCCTCAAAGATCTAATCGCCAAAGAGCACCGCGAGCAGATGGATGTCGTTATCCGCAGCGCCATGCGATTGAAGACGATCGTCGAAGACTTCTCGACCATCTCTCACAAGGACGAGGGGATGTCGCGCATCCGGCGATCACGTTTCTCGCTGGGCAGGCTTGTTGAAGACATGACGACGCGCTTCCGCGAAGCGGCGCTCGAGAAGAAGATCGAGCTTGGATTTCACGTGCCGGATGACGATCCACTGATGATCGAAGGCGATCGGGACAAGATCGACGTTACACTGGCGAATCTGGTCAGAAACGCAATCGCCTTCACCGACTCAGGTGGACAGGTCGGGATCAAGGCGGAAGGCATCCCGGGCTACGTCAGAGTGTTCGTCGTCGACACCGGCATCGGCATCCCGGCCGATTCACTCGGGAGAGTCTTCGACAGATTCTTTCAGGTCGAGGCTCACCTCACCCGAAAGCATGGCGGGATGGGACTCGGCCTGTCGATCGCCAAAGCGATGGTCGATATGCACCAGGGTCAGATCTGGTGCGAAAGCAAAGAAGGCACCGGCAGCCTATTCTGCTTCATCCTCCCCGTAGATGAGAAGCAGGCCACGGCAGCCGCGCGCGTCTTCACGACGGCCTAGCCGTTCGACGATCGCCGATCCCCGCCGGCGCCCCGATCTTCCGCTTCAACTGGGCAAACCACCTGTCACGCGGAGCCACCACTTCATGCATCGGTGGCCCATCCCGACCGGCTCCTGGAGCATCATCGGGCTGCCGCCGGCGATGGCAACGATCCCATTCTCGTAGCACATCCATGATAGAATTCGCAGTGCGAGGGCGAAATACTGGTCTTTGCATTCTTCTCGGGGCGTGGCTCAGCCCGGCTAGAGCGCACGGTTCGGGTCCGTGAGGTCGGCGGTTCAAATCCGCCCGCCCCGACAGCAACGCGGGGACTGTCCCAAGAGGACAGCCCCGTTTGTTTTTCACTCTGATTCGGGGTCACCTGGCATCCATCCCCCCACGCGAGGCGCGGTTCCCCTAGCAGGCTGCGGAAAAAGCGGGCGGGAGAGGAGGAAGATCGTATATGTGGTGGTTGGGGCTCCGCCCCAACCACCACATATACGGATTCATTTCTCCGCCCGCGTCATTTTCAGCAAGCTGCTAGAACGGCCGGACCGTGAGCAGGTACAGCCCCGCCGCCAGGAGGGCCGTCGCCAGTACCAGGAGCTGCATGTCCTCCGAAAGCCTGGCGAATACCTCAGCCAACTTGGCGATGGCATCGGTCAAGTCCTTAATCGTGTCCAGCCCGAGGTGTTTGGCCAGACTCTCCCCCGCCAGCAGCCTGCGGATGCGTCCCCAAATGACTACGGCGTAGATGATTAGCCCGACCCCGAACAAGATCCAGCCGGCGATCTGACTGGCCATCGTCGACCTCCCTATTGCGATTGCTCATCCGAGCCAAGAACACGCCTCAAGTATAGGTGCGCCGCGTCTCGTCGCCAATGGCTGGAGAGAGATGACTCATGCCCCACTCCTCACACCATGGTAGATCCCTCAGTCGATCCCCTCGCCGACGTCAAGGCTGAAGCGCCGAGAAGTTGGGATTACAATCCACTCCACGCGAAAGGAGATGCCGCGTATGAGCACAAACTACACGCCCGAGAGCGCCATGGCGATCTTTGCCCATCCGGATGATATCGAGTTCACCTGCGCCGGAACCCTGGCGCGTTGGGCTCGAAGCGGCGCCCGCATCTCTCACGTCCTTTGCACCAGCGGCGAGGTTGGCATCAACAAAAACGGAATGACCAAGCCTCGGGCGGCCGAGATCCGCGAGGCCGAACAACGCGCAGCCAGCTCCATCACGGGAGCGGCCGAAGTTGTCTTCCTTCGCCAGCCGGATGGGATGCTCGAAGTCACAATGGAGCTGCGCCGGAGGCTGGTACGGGAGATCCGACGCTTTCGGCCGGAGGTTGTCATTTGCGGCGATCCGACCATCGTCTGGGCCGGGGAGGATTATATCAACCACCCGGACCACCGCGCCGCGGCGGCCGTCGCCCTCGACGCGATCTTCCCCGCCGCAGGTCAGGCCAACTTGTTCGATGAGCTGGCCGAAGAAGGGCTGCGTGCGCACAAGCCGCGCAAAGTCTTCGTAAGCACATGGGACGGCGGAGACACATTCGTCAACATCGAGGACACAATTGATTTGAAGATCGCTGCCCTGCGCGCCCACACCAGCCAGATGGAAGAAATGGAGGGCTGGGATCCCGAACCTTCGATCAAGGAATGGGCCGCTGAGCGCGCTCGTGGAAAAGAGATGGCGTACGCCGAAGCCTTCCGCGTGGTCACACTGGAATCCGATGAAAACTGGGAGAAGAGAAAGGGGCACGTCGGCCGCGAGTGAACTCTCGCTGCGGACTTCCCGCGCACCCTTCGACTTCGCTTCGCTCCGCTCAGGGTGATTGGGAAGGGACCGAGTTCCCCGAGGCTCCTATCAGGGTGGGGCGTATCCAAGCCATTCTCCCACCTGCAAAAGGGTGGAAGGGACCGCACTCACGCCACCGCCGTCCTCGAAGCCAGGATGGAGGTCGACATATGTCTGAGCCTGATTTCTATCGCGCAGTTCGAGTCGGCGAGCTATATCCGCCGGATAGCCTGACAGCGATCTCGGCCGGCGCCGCCTCCGGAACGAGCCCCGCGGCCGATGACGACCACCGCCTGATCCTGCTCCTGGTTGACCCGCAGGTCGACTTCATCCATCGCGACGGCGCACTCAGCGTCCCGGGTGCCATTGAGGACACGCGTCGCACGATCGATTGGATCTTCCACAACTTGAGCCGGATCACCGCGATCGCCGCCTCGCTCGACAGCCATTACCCCAATCAGATCTTCTTTCCGAGTTGGTGGGTGGACTCGACCGGCGCGCACCCGGAGCCCTTCACACCGGTGACCAGCCGCGAGCTGGATGTGGGCCGATGGCGACCGCTCTTTGAGCCCGCGTGGTCGATCGAATACGCCCATCGATTGGAGGAAGAGGCCAGAAAGCAGCTCATGATCTGGCCGTATCACACCATGTTGGGAACCTCGGGCCACACGATCAGCTCGGCTTTGTACGAGGCGATCGTGTTTCACGCGGCGGCTCGGCGAACCCAGCCGCGATTCGTCCTCAAAGGCACCCTCGCCAAGACCGAGTTCTACTCGCTTCTCGAACCCGAGGTGCCAGTCCCCGAGGATCCATCGGGCCGCCTCAACGAGGCTTTCCTGGGCGAGCTGCTCAGCTACGACTCGATTTATATCGCCGGCCAGGCGAAGAGCCATTGCGTGCTGGAGACGGCGGCCTCAATCGTCCGGCGTTACGGAGACCAGCCGGAGGTGATGGCCAAACTGCACATCCTGACCGATTGCACCTCGTCGGTGGCCCACCCCGAGATCGACTTCGAAGCTCGGGCCAACGAGACTCTCGACCGCTTTGCCGGCGCGGGCGTCAGACTAGTCGCATCGGCCGATCCGGTGGATTAACCCACATCCCGAGTATTGTCGACGGCGCAGAGCCAGTCTGCGCCGCCGATCGTCTGACGTCCATTGTCCGTGTCCCGTCCCCGATCGCCGCCCGTCGTCTATCGTCCGCCGTCTGTCGTCCCCATCCCTTCAAAAAGAACGCGAATCCATATCAGGCTCCGATGAGAAGGTCGAGCTCCAACGGAGCCGGCTTGTCGGTGTCGATCACGAGACTCAGGGCATCCAGGTCGCATTGATCCACACACACGCCGCATCCCATGCAACGATGTCCATTGACGACGGCCACGTCGCCCTCGACGGTCATCGCCGCGAACGGACACCCCGCCTCACATACCCCGCAGCCGATGCAAAGTGCCTCGTCCACCCGGCTGACATATCCAGATGAGATCAGCATCGGTGTCCCGTTTCGCATCGCCTGCATGGCGCCGCAACAGCAAGGACAGCAGTTGCAGATGGCATAGAACCTGCCAAGCATGGCATCCTTAAAGAACGCATGATGAACATGGCCGCGCGCGCGTTCCTCAGCCAGAATCTGATCGGCTTCCTTGGAGCTGATCCAGCGCGAGCGGTGGGGGTGGTGCTCCAAAACGAATCCAGCGAAGGGCTCGCCGACGATGAGGCACACATCCAGCGGAAGACAGGGTTCGGCGCGCGAGCTCCGGCATGGGCACTCGAGAGCGACGATGTGCTGCGGGTTCTTAAGGATGATGTCACGCGCCCGATCGAATGGGATCACCTGTTCGAGCTCAGTCAGCCGAAGATCCTGATCGATCCTGACCAGGCGCCTGGCCTGGTTCGGGAGGACGACCTTTCCATGGTAGCCATCGGCGAACGTCGAGCGCTCACTCTTCGGGCTCCGTCTCGCCGCTGCCGGGAGCCGGATGGCCCAGCTGATCCAGGCGATCACCTTCGCCAGTGGGTGTTCGCCTGTGCCGACACCGATATAAAGATATGGCCAGCGGGCGTAGAAATAGCCGTGAAGCAGGTCGAAGAACGAGTAGCCCGGCGACCGCCGAGCTTCATCGAGGAAAGCTCTCGTCGACGGACAGACCCAGGTCGTCCTCGAATCGCTTCCCGATTTCTCGACTTCAGCTGTCTGATCCATCGTAGTTCCGTCCCTCGGCCGGTTTAACCCTCCGAGAGCTCAGCCCCCGGACTCGACCATCCGCATCAGGAATGCCTCGGCCTCGGTGAACTGGGCGAACTGGCGTTCGGCCTGCTTGAACTCGCGGGTGTGGAACAGCCTCCGTCCATTGACATACGTACTCCCCATGACTTTGTGCAGAAGCTCATGGTGCATCACGTGGTCGACGACGTATTCGGGGACTCCGGGGGCATCCAACGTGATGCTGATCATCAGCGTGTCACTCACCGGAACGTAGTGCCCGAATTCCCGGGATGTGATCAGCTTGTTCCACATCAGGCGCGGTTTGGCGATCCTGCCCTCGAAATAGGACTGGTTGACGCGTTGGAAGACTTCGCCTAGTTCGAAATGCAGCCCGCGGGCCCTTTCTTCAAATGTACCTCCGGCGACATCGAGTTCGACGTGACGCCTCTCGAATGCCTCCCCGGCAGCATACTCTCGGACAATGGCCTCGTGTTTGCGGCGGCGGGTGTACGGCAGGGCCAGCTTAACCAGGGCCTCGATCACCGGTTGAGGGGCGCCAGAGAAACCCTCACTCATCGTGAGCCCAAGCTCGGTGCCTTCCCTCCAGGAGTGATACAGCGAGGCGATGTTGTATAGCCCGATTGAAACCCACGGGGCCATCCCCAACGCGCCCTCGAGTGTCCGATAATGCTCGATCAGCCGCTCCCACTCCGCCAGATAGCTAAGCCACTGATAGGCCCTTTTCGACGGCTCTGGGAGCACGGCCGGGCTCGCGCCGGCCTGATAGCAGATAGTTGCGACCTCGGCGATGTTGTCCAGGATGTACCCATGGATGTCCGACAGGATGAGCTCGGGCTCCACCGATTGAGCGCGGTTATGAAGGCCCCCAAGTGCGATCGCTTCAAGTTCTTGATGGATATAGTTCCTGACCGCGATCAGATTGGCGATTCGAATGGGCTCATAGACTCGGACCTGATCAACCGGCGATAGCGGCAGGTTGTTGAGGTCGAGACTGGAGAGGTACTTGTAGGCCTGGCGGGACGGACCCGGCAGCGAACGTGGGGAAACGCGATGGCGGCGACATAGTTGCTCGACGTCTCGAACTGCACTTCGAACTTTGGCCCGGAACTCGGGGACTTGTGAGGGGTGGATACCGTCGGAAAGAATCTGCCGGACTTCATTCATGTTTCTCACAAGCCCGGGAACGCGGATTGTCGCCACGATCTGCCTCCCGGCCGTTGCGTCGGATGCCCGCGCTAGGCTCGGTGTGTTTGGTGTGTCGGACCCTCCGGTTTCAACCGCGTATCAGTCTGACCTCGATGGCGTGGCCTCGATCCTGCGGCGGCCTAGCCTCCCTGCCTCCGAGCGGGGATTGGACGGCTCACCGGTGGAGAGTCTGCCTGGCCGTCTCAGGCGGCCCGCGCCTCTCGCGCGGCCGCGGTTCGCCGCCGCCTCCTCATCACCTGCGCGGGGAGGCAGGGAACCTCATTAGAAGAATACGATCTTCCGCGCTCATGTCAACCTCGAATTGCGGGTCGATGTCGGACGCCTCGATGGAGTCATTGGACTGCGCGCGTATCAGCTCAGGCCGGGTGAACGAATCCCCACGCTACGTATGTGTCGGTTTCAGAATGGCCTGCACTCGCGCCGGGCCCGGCCCGCCCCAATTCGAACAACCGAGGCGATCGGCCTCGAGAGGACTATTGGGACGGACTCCGCCAAGAGCGGGCGTGAACGCGGCAAGACGGAGCTGGGGTCTTCTCCCTCTCCGCCTGGATACGCGATGACGCCTGCAAAGGCGTTGGCAGAGAGGGGGGATGGTGTGTATTTGAAGGGATGGGGGCGGCAGTGTCACCCCCATCCCTTCAAATACACACTAACCATTTCGTCCGCGGCTGCCGCGTGGAGGGCGTTCATGCTCGGAGATCAGTCGGCGGTTGAGCGCCCCGATCCATTCGAGATCATGCGGGAGGAGTGATGGTGAAATACGTATAGTGGTATTGGATCTGGCCGTCTTGCAGCCCCAGGGTATCGTTTCCGTCCAGGACGGATCCGTTCTCGCTGGTTGCCGTCCAGGTGACGTGTCTCGAACGGCCGTTGATGCTCTTTCCCGTCATCTTGAAATTGCCTTTCGGCAGGATCTTGTTGAAGAGCGCGGTGTACCATGCCTCGACCAGATCGCGGCCGACGATCGTTCGGGTTCCGGTCACATGGGCCGCCCGATCCGTGTACAGCCCCGCAACCGCCCCCGCATCCCGGCGGTTCATCAGATCGATCCATCGCTCGGGAACGTCTGTTGGAGGCGGCTCGTTCGACCACTTGAAATCGGAGACCACTTTCCACAGGTCGGCCATCGCCGGCTGCGAAGCGAAGTCGATCGCCCAGAAATTCACACCCTCGAGACCCATCGCCTTGGCCTTGCCCATGAAACGATCGATCTCGTCCGCCGACGGCCGCCAGTCGCCGTGCTGATATGTCGGGCCGGTTGGGACAAGCGGACGCGCGTTCTTGAGCGCGTAGTACTGTTCGGCGCAGCGGGCCAGCTGGTCCTCCGGATTGTGGGCCTGTTCGAAGTAAACCTGCGGCATCGCGTAATCGCATCCTTTGAGAAAGATGTCGTACGGTACTTCGGGATGCAGCTTCGGATACCGGTAGGAGCTGAAGCCGATCGGCACATCGGTCAGCCCTGCCTTCAGGTCGGTCATGAACCGGATGGCGGCGTTCTTCTTGCTGGGATCCTTGAACTCGGCCTCGGCATCGATCACATACCCGTCGAGTTTGAGGGTGCGCATCCGGTTGATGGCCATGCGCGCTTCCCCCACCGGATCGTTGCCCCAGATGTAATGCCAGCCCCAGACCTTGACGCCCGCGCTCCGCAAAGCGTCGCGTACGGGCGGGACGAGGTCGGTCTTGGTGGCGTAGTCGTAGTTGTAGATCCAGCTGGCGCCGTCAGCGATCTTGATCAGAATGTGAGTCAGGCCGGCTTCGAGGGCCTTGGCCGTGATCGCGGAAGGATCACCATTCTGCACCTGGCGGATCTGCCACAGATAGTAGCCCTTGCCGGCGATCGTCATCGCTAGACACCTGATCCTGACTCGACCTTGCCGGCCTTTGTGCTCCGAAGCAAGCCGCGCGCCTGCCACCGGCGAAGTTGCTCGTCTTCGAGAGAGGGCTGCAAGTTGCGTGCCCGGTCTCACCCACCGAGGGCTTCGGCTCGAGCGGGTCAGCCTCCGGGATCGGCTGTGTTCGCGGGGAAGGGATCGGGGATTCGGCGTGTGAACAGGCGGTCGGCCTGAAGCAGATCGGGGAGCTGAAAACCGATAGCGCCCCCCACTCTGGGCTTTCCTGGGGAGCGCCACAAGGAGGACACTGGCTTCATCTAAGAGGGGGTGTCATGAGGCCGCTCAACCCCCCGGCTTAGGATCATCCTCGTCGGGGAGTTTCTCAATGAATTCTTGGAATACATCGAGGCGATCCTCGCGCTTGGGCTTTGGCGACCGGACAGGCTTCGCTCGCGACTTCTCGACTTTCCAGCGCTTGCCACGGCCCCCGCGAGCGGCTCGATTGAGCTCATCCAGGACGCCCAATCGCCAGAGAAGAAAGAAGACCAGCGCCGCGGTAATAGTCACGTACGCTAACATACCGATCCCTCACTCCACACCGAGATCTGCGCACTGGCGAATAGGGCTTGCCGTGCTCCGATTGCCCTTTAATCGTATCACGGGACCGGTGCAGGTGACGAAGGATGGGATGAGCACGCGACGAGGCCGGCGGATCGCAAGGCGGCTTGTCCCGCTACGACGAGTGAAGCGATCGAGAACGAGAAGAGCCCCTTTGGGGGGCTCTTCCGTCTGGAGAAGGAGGATCGCCGCCGAGTTTCACCGGAGATCAACCGCAAATTTTATGAGGCGCAGGCCGGGTGCCTCGAGGGGTCGGCTCTAGACGCACTCTTGAATAGGGTATGCGTTCTCTCCAGAACATCGTGCGGCGATCTGCATCCATCATAACACCCCCCACATGCCGGCGAGCTTACAGGAGCCTTCCGATAACCCTGCCTCATGGATGCCCGGAGCGCTCTGGGATGTGAAGCCCACGTCAGTGCCACGGCTACTGGAGGAGCGCCTCTCGAATCTGCCCGGCACGGGCCTGGCTCTCGGGGTCTCCTGTCAGGATTTCGATCGCCTCGGGTGTCGCAGCTCCGAGGCCGAGCTCCACCGCCCGGACGATCTGCTCAAGGTCGAAGACCTTGCCTCTGGATACCTCCGGTGTGGTACCGACCATGCGAAGCAGCGTCGCCCCTACAGCGTCCAGCGCCACCCGATCGCTCGCTGCCAGGATCAAATGCGTGGCGACCTTCTTCCCTCGATCCGGCCCCCCGTTCACGAAAGCCTCGACGCCATCCAAGACGATCAATGACGGGGTATAGGCCGTGTTGATCTCGGCGATCATCCGCCGCTGATGGGCAGACGAGTGCAATTCGTTCATGAAATCATAGCCGTCCCCGGGCAGCGTCTTGGCGACCAGGCCCACGGAGTTCTTTAATGAGAGGCTGAAGTGCCCGCCAAAGCGGTGGGTTTTCAGACAGCAGGTCTGCACGACGACATCTGCCTCGAGACACGGCCGGGCGACGAAAAACCCGTCACGCCAATGGCTTTCATCGGGCCGAACGAACTCCCAGTCTCGCCGCCCTAGCTCGTCTAGGACGACCGGTTCGAAGTCGAGCTCTCCCGCCATGTCGAGGACGCCCTTGTCGCGCATGACCCTGCGTGTGTCACCCATCCCGCTTCGATCGGCGACAGTGATCGAGCTGGCGCCATTCTCCCAAAGCCACTCGACCAGACTTCGCAGGACGTCATTGTGCGTCGACCCCGGCGTCGGGTCGGCGCTGTTGAAGTTCGGCTTTAGCAGGACGCGCTTGCCGGCGACGGAGATATCCCCCAGCAGATCGATCGCCCTACGTGTGCCGTCGGCGCGGTCTTCGGTGGCGACAAGTGAGACGCGACTCATCGGGAGCCTTCCTGGACCGACTGTCGGTATGACGCTCGGCTGAGCGTGCGCTGTGTCGGTGGGAGTTGGACGGGTGGGAGTGCCTGGTGTGACGGAGGCTATCTCCGGACTCGGCGTGCCCAGCTTTGTGCCGCACGCACTCAAAAGGACTCCAGCGGCCCCGGCGCGGCTTGTCCTCCACGCCGCTCGCAAGAACTCGCGTCGGCTCACTCGCCGATCTCTGTCACACACACTCAATCGCCCCTCCGTCGCCCGAGGTTTTCAGTACACTCGCATCATACCATCCCTCGACGCCGCGGACGAACCGTGAACTGCACCTTCGAAGGGATGAGGGCAGCTCCGCTCCCGAGAGATCTCCGAGCATTGCCGCCTTCCAACGTGATCTCGCTCTCCCGCGATGAATCCGGGGAGGGGAATTGAGGGGGCCGATCGGCACGGATGTTTTTACCGGGGTGGAGCCGCGAACAAACGCCAGGCGATGGGACCACGAATAAGCGCCCATCCCATGAGATAATTGAGCTGGGACCGCGATCGAGAACGCCTCCGCCAGCCCGCATGACGGCCGCCTCGGCATGCAGGTAGGCACGCAGCCAAGCGATGAAGAAATCAATGTTGTGTCGGGTAGAACGTGTTTCTGCTACGCATCTGATTTGCACAGCCCTGGTGCTTGCCGGAGCTGTGGCATGCTCAGCGCAAGACCGGACACAGGCTCCGCTCCCCCTGGATTCCAACTCCGAGGCACGGGCGAGAATGGTGGCCGTGGGGATAGTCGGCCTGGGCATCGACGACCCGGCCGTAATCGAGGCTATGGGGCGTGTCCCACGGCACTTCTTCGTCCCGGACGAGTACCTCGACCAGGCCTATGAGAATCACCCCCTGCCGATTGGCTACGGGCAGACGATTTCCCAGCCTTACATCGTGGCCCTAATGACGCAGGAAGCCAATATCGAACGCGACGACCGTGTTCTCGAAGTCGGAACAGGATCGGGCTACCAGGCGGCCGTTCTGGCGGATTTGGGGGCAAATGTGTTCTCCATCGAGCTGATTGCGCCGCTGGCTGAATCGGCGGCCCAGAGGCTCACCGACCTGGGCTACACCAACGTGCATGTGCGGCGCGGTGACGGATATGGCGGATGGGCGGAAGAAGCGCCATTCGACGCGATCGTCGTGACAGCCGCTCCCGACCACGTGCCGCAGCCTCTCCTGGCCCAACTCAAGCCGGGCGCCGTCCTCATCATCCCTGTCGGACCCGTCGGAGGCTATCAGGAGCTTTGGCGCATCCGCCGAACGGCCGACGATAAGTACGAATCTTCCAGCCTGGGAGGAGTGCGCTTCGTGCCGCTCCTTCGATAGGAGCCACCAGGATGAGTCTTCCGGAGATGGCGGAGTAAATCATGCGCTCCGAGGGTGAAGACGATCTTGGTCCGCTGGAGCCAGCACCCGCCGGCCTGCCAATGCCGCCAGGATGTAAGCCAGCAAGCCAGCGGTCATGGCCGCCCTCAAGCCCCAGGTAAGACCGATCATCGCCGCAACCACCCCGCTGACCCCGGAAGCGGCGCCGTTGATGGCCCACGCCCAGGCGACGAATCCCGGCGCTCTACGGCTCAGCGATCTCAATCCGGCCACGAAGGGTATCCCCATAAGGAACCCGACAGGAACGCAGAGGAGCATACCAAGGACGACTCGCGCCGAGAACGACCATCCCAATGCAGCATGGATCGCGTTTGGCAATACGAGCAACGTGGCCAGAAGCACGATGACAAGCGCCACAGTGGCGGTCCTCGCATCTCCTTTTGGCGAGGCGAGGCTGCCCAGACCGGACGCAGTCAGCAGCGTGAAGAGCACGATCGCCAGGGCGATCGACGGTCTATCGAGTAGCAGTGTCATTTGCTGGATGAGAGGTATTTCTACCAAGAGATACCCCGCACCCAGTGCGGCGAAATACGTCAGGACCGACATCTCGGGTGACGGCAGACCGCCTCTCCGGATCAAGATGACTCGCGGGATGATCGCCAACGGCAGACTGAGGATTGCCGTTAGCCCCAGCAGAACGATCAGAACCAGGTATCCGCTTCCGCCGAACGGCTCCCACGAGGTGCCAATCCTCCGGATGACATCCGGGATCTGGCCCCAGCGGAAGAAGTGGAAGAAGTAAGGTCGGTCATCGACCGGAGGGCGGATGTCGAACGCGTAGGAGCCTTCAACGCTCGTCGGGGCGGTCAGCAGGGCCTTGAAAAGCTCATGGTAGGTGTCCTCAGGCAGACGGTTGAAGCGGTTGAGTTCTTCCGGCTCGAGCCCGGGGAGCACCATCGGGTCGAATCCGTTGTCTTCGAGGAACCTGCGGGTGGTGATCAGCTGATCGGGAGTAAAAGCCTGGCGCCCGGCGATGACCGTCGCCGTCCTCATGCCTCTGTAGGCGAGCACTTGACCTCGTGGTTGAACCACACCTAGTTCACGGAGTGCAGCCAACACGGTCGCGAACACCCTCGTTTCCTCACTGGGTGGGGTGCCAAGCCAGCAACTGATGATCAGCAGACCATCTTCATCCAACCGCGAGAAGGCTTCTACCATGCCCTCGACGGTGAGCGTGTACTGTTCGCTCAGCGAGTAGGCACCGGCGGTGATCGGCCGATAAGGGCGGCTCAGGGCGAAGTGTACGACATCGAAATCACCACCCACACGAAGAGCCCCACGCGTGGTTCGACTCACGACGGTCACACGCGGTTGCTTCAAGAGGCTCTTGGAGAACGTCATGTAGCGTCCCTCAAGTGCCTCCAGCACCAAGGGCTCATCG
>Ga0209342_10004093_pt1 | contig 15224 bp, 19 predicted proteins | sample RifCSP16_2_FD_184023 | JGI IMG/M metagenome (GOLD analysis project Ga0209342, IMG submission 184023) | Soil microbial communities from Rifle, Colorado - Rifle CSP2_sed 16_2 (SPAdes) (version 2) | ecosystem: Environmental > Terrestrial > Deep subsurface > Rock core/Sediment | place: Rifle... | reverse complement strand
TTTGAGATTATTGCCGACCTGGAAGGGAAAGTTCCCGTGAAATTGATATCGGCAAAGTTTCACAATACGTTGGCTGAAATTATTGTCTCGGTTGCCGGGAGAATACGGGAGCCTCGGGTCGTTCTCTCCGGCGGTTGTTTCCAGAACAGGTATCTCACGGAACGCACCGTACGGTTATTGGAATCCGGAGGATTCAAACCCTACTGGCATCAACGCGTGCCGCCAAATGACGGGGGCATCGCACTCGGGCAGATCTACGCACGACAACGATCCGGCCTTTCCGCTGCAATTTCTGAATCATTGACGGAGGCAACACCATGAATCTTCTTACGGGCACTATTGAAGAGATCTATGTCCAGGAGGGTACATCGATGGCGCGGGTGAGCGTCAAGGGTGCCCATGTGCGAGTGCCTCTTTACTTCCTGCCCGAGGCGGGTGTCGGTGATTCTGTTCTGATCGAATCGGGAGTCGCCATTTCAAGGATTCAGCCGCAGAATATCGAGGAGACCTGACTATGTGCCTTGCCATTCCGGGAAAAGTGCTCCACATTGACACGAATGTCCAGCCAACGATGGGCACGGTCAGTTTCGGCGGAATCCAGAAGCGCGTGTGTCTCGAATGGATTCCCGAGCTAAAGGTCGGTGAGTACGTCATCGTTCATGTTGGTTTTGCCATCAGCAAAATGAATGAAGAAGAGGCACAGGAGACGCTCAAGCTCCTGGAACAAATTGCGGACGGGCTGGATGAACTGAAGGCTGATGAACCCACCGAACCGTTTCCCCCGTCGCAACGGGGAAACAATCCAAAGCAGAGACCTGTGCGCTGACATCATCGACGGTCATGCGATACATTGACGAATACCGAAGTGAACAGGCCGCGAAGAAATTCGCACAGAAAATTCGTGCCATCACCACCCGGCCGTGGACACTCATGGAGATCTGCGGAGGACAGACTCACACGATTGTCAAGTACGGCATTGAAGATCTTCTTCCGAAAGAGATTACGCTCGTCCACGGGCCCGGCTGTCCCGTCTGTGTCACCCCCCTGGAGATCATTGACAAGGCCATTGCCATCGCCTCCCGTCCCGACGTCATCTTCACATCGTTCGGCGATATGCTGCGTGTTCCTGGCTCGTCCAAAGATCTTCTCAGCGTAAAAGCCGAAGGGGGAAATGTCCGAATGGTCTATTCCCCGCTCGATGCGGTCAAGATTGCCCGGCAGAATCCCGAAAAGAAGGTCGTATTCTTTGCGGTCGGATTCGAAACGACCGCTCCCGCCAATGCCATGGCGGTCTGGCAGGCAAAGAACCTCGACGTGAAGAATTTTTCCATCCTGTGCTCCCACGTGTTGGTCCCGCCGGCGATGGAAGCGCTCCTCTCCTCCCCGTCGAACCTCGTCCAGGGATTCCTCGCTGCCGGACATGTGTGCACGGTCATGGGATACGAAGAATACCTGCCCCTGGCTGAAAAGTACAAAGTCCCGATTGTTGTCACCGGATTCGAGCCGGTGGACATTCTTCAAGGGGTGTACATGGCGGTGCAACAACTCGAAGGGGGGCGCTACGAAGTTGAAAATCAGTATTCGCGATCGGTACTTCGCGAGGGTAACATTCCGGCGAAGAAACTCTTGGGAGAAGTTTTCCAGACAAGCAACCGAACGTGGCGCGGCATCGGTGAAATCCCGATGAGCGGATATTCCCTCCAACCGCAGTTTCATGACTTCGACGCTGAACGGATTTTCCACGTGGAAAATATCAAGACGACTGAATCTCCCCTGTGCATAGCCGGCCAGGTTCTTCAAGGGCTGAAGAAACCGCACGAATGCACGGCCTTTGGCAAAGAGTGCAACCCCGAACATCCTCTCGGAGCCCCCATGGTATCCTCAGAAGGGGCATGCGCAGCGTACTACCATTTCGGACGATTCCGCACTGCGAACAAATCGATTATTCCGGAGACACGACAATGACGACCCAGAGTCTCATCCATGAGTTCTTCGCTCAAAACCGATTCGCCTTTGTCGGCGTCTCGAGGAAGAACGGAGATTTCAGCAGGACTCTCCTGAGGGAATTCCTGAAACGCAATTATGACGCGGTTCCCGTGAATCCTCACACAACCGAAATTGAAGGGAGACAATGCTTCCCCTCGGTCAGTGAGATCAAACCCGTCGTCAGTGCGGCGCTGCTCCTCAATCCCAAGTATGCAACCGGCGCCATTGTTCGTGAATGTGCAGAAGCCGGGATTACGCTTCTTTGGGTCTACGGGATTTCAGGCCCCAAGGATCTTCCTGCCGGCGTGCAAGCTGATTGTGAACGATACGGCATCAAGCTCGTTCCCGGCTACTGTCCGTTCATGTTTATGGACCATGCAAGCTGGTACCATCGATGGCATGGAAAGTTTATGAAGTTCATGGGCGATTACCCCGCGTGAGATAAGCGCATGAAAAAAAACACTCTTGATCTCTCCGGCGCCCGCCTGCCCGCCGACGCACTTCGTCCTCAGGCGGACCTGCCCAAAACGCAGTACGGGCAGGGCCTCTCCTGTCCGATTCCGCTCTCTGATTACCCGCACGTCTTGCTTGCACACGGCGGCGGCGGAAAACTGACGCACTCCCTGATCCAAAAAATGTTCGCTTCGCAGTTCAGCAACGATCTGTTGAATCCACTGCACGACGGGGCGATGTTCTCTCTCAACGGTTCCCGGCTTGCGTTCTCGACCGATTCCTATGTCATCAATCCCATTTTCTTCCCCGGCGGCACGATTGGCGATCTGTCAGTCAATGGTACGGTCAATGATCTCGCCATGTGCGGAGCCCGTCCCCTCTATCTTTCCGCCGCCTTCATTATTGAAGAAGGGATGGATATGAATGACCTCTGGCGCGTGGTTGTATCCATGCAGGCGGCGGCCAGAACGGCGGGAGTACAATTAGTTACGGGTGATACGAAGGTTGTCGATCGGGGCAAGGGAGACAAGATCTTTATCAATACGTCGGGCCTCGGTGTCATTGACAAGGGGATCGACATCCAACCCAAGCGGGCAAAGTCAGGAGACTCTATCATCCTGAGCGGGCCCATTGCCGTCCATGGAATCGCGATCATGTCTGTGAGGGAAGGGCTTGAATTCGAAACTGAGATGAAAAGTGATACGGCAGCACTGAACGGGCTCGTCAGCGACATGCTCAGGGCAGGCGAGAAGATCCATGTCTTGAGAGACCCCACCCGCGGCGGTGTCGCCAGCGTTTTGAACGAAATTGCAGAAAGCGCAAATGTCGGAATTGCCATTACGGAAGACTCCATTCCTGTCACCGACGAGGTTCGCGGAGCCTGCGAAATCCTTGGCCTCGACCCGCTGTATGTTGCCAATGAAGGAAAACTTCTGGCATTTGTCTCACCCGAATCGACGGAAGAGGTCCTGGCGGCAATGAAGGCAAATCCCCTTGGCCGGGATTCGGTTGTGATTGGCTCAGTTGTCCCGGATCATCCCCGTATGGTAATCATGAGAAGCCGAATCGGAGGCAGTCGCGTGGTTGATATGCTTTCGGGAGAACAGCTCCCGCGTATTTGTTGAGATGAGTATAAGAGTATATGAGTATATGAGTACTAGAGTAGATGAGTAGATGATCCGATGACCTGATGACCCGATGTTTCAATCTACCACCCATTTCCGGAAACCGCCATGAACTCTCTTCCGAGTACCATTCCTCAACTGTTTCAATCAAGTGTTGAACGATTTGCAGAGAAGACAATGTTTGTGGAAAAAAAGGGGGCGTCCTATGTCGGTTCAACGTTCAAGCAAATCCAGGCTCTCGTCCACCAATGTGCCGCCGGGTTGATTAGTCTGGGGATACAGAAGGGGGATCGCGTTGCCCTCATTTCTGAAGGGCGAAATGACTGGGTGGTCTCAGAACTCGGTGTTCTGTTCGCCGGGGGTGTCAGCGTGCCGCTTTCAGTCAAGATTGAAGAACTCTCCGAACTGAAGTTTCGGCTTACGCACTCCGGCTGTAAGATGGTGTTCGTCTCAGCCGCTCACGTTCAAAAAATCATGAAGATCCGCAAGGACCTGCCGGATCTTGAGACTCTTATTCTTCTTGACCCGACCGGCATGCTTGCGGAAGATGAAATCGGATTCCCCGATCTCCTTGCCAGGGGAAAAGAATACCTTCAATCACACTGGGCTGCGTTCGAGAAAACGTGGACCTCGATCCGGGGGAATGACTACGCAACCATCAGCTATACCTCGGGAACAACGGCGGATCCTAAGGGGATTATTCTCACCCATCGAAATTATACTTCAAACGTCGAGCAATGCAATAACCATCTATCACTCCCTTCATACTACGAGACCCTGCTCATCCTCCCCTGGGACCATGCTTTTGGGCACACGGCCGGCGTATATCTTTTTATGAGTATCGGGGCATCCATTGCGTCGGTTCATGCCGGCAAGACGGCAATGGAGACGTTGAAGAACATCCCGATCAACATCAGGGAAATTCGTCCTCATTTTCTTCTCAGCGTTCCTGCCCTCGCAAAGAATTTCCGCAAGAACATTGAAAAAGGAATAGGTGAAAAGGGGGCAGTCATCGAGGGATTGTTCCGCAAAGCATTGCAGATTGCGTATGAACATTACGGCGACGGGTGGAACGGAGGAAAGCCGCAACGAAAACCGATGCACCCGCTTTACATGCTGTGCGACGTATTGATCTTCAAGAAGATCCGGGCAAGCTTTGGCGGACGCGTCGACTTCATGATCGGGGGAGCTGCAGTGCTCGATATCGAACTCCAAAGATTCTTCAACGCCATCGGGATCCCCATGTATCAGGGATACGGATTGACCGAAGCAGCTCCCGTCATTTCCGCCAACACCCCTGCGATGCACAAGTTCGGATCGTCGGGACGCGTTCTCCCCTCGCTGGAGATCATGATCACCGACGACGAAGGGAATCCGGTGCCGCAGGGTCAGAAGGGAGAAATCCGCGTGAAGGGAGAAAACGTCATGGTGGGGTACTGGAAGAACGAACGGGCCACGAAAGAGACCCTCTGCAACGGGTGGCTGCGCACGGGAGATATCGGATATCTCGACAAAGACGGATTTCTGTACGTTCTCGGCCGTGAGAAGAGCGTCCTCATCGGATTTGACGGAGAAAAATACAGCCCTGAGGGAATCGAAGAGGCCATGTTCGCCCATTCGCCGTACTTTGATCAGGTGATGCTGTTTAACGATCATTCACCTTACACTGTCGGCCTCATTGTGCCCAATAAGGAAGCCCTTCTCTCGTGGCTCAGGCAAAGGAAAATGAAGTGTCATACCCCCGAGGGGCAAGAGGCCGTATTGAAACTGCTTCAGGCGGAAATCGATCGATATCGTGAACAGAACAAGCGGGCAGGCGAATTTCCCGAACGGTGGCTTCCTTCGGCTTTGATTATCCTCGGAGAAGGATTCACCGAGCAGAACAGAATGCTCAACAGCACCCTCAAGATGGTGCGAACAAGAATCGCCCAATTTTATCAAACGCGAATCGATTACGCTCTGATTGCTGAAGGAAAAAACATCCTGAATCATCAAAACAGGATGATTGTGAAGCGGTTTGAAGAGGGAGGAGTGTAGCACAGAAATTACTTCACCCTTTCAAGAGCCCGAAGCAGACGAAGAAGCTCAGAAACCGATGCATCAAGCTCGTCTCTGACGGACTCATCCACCCTGCCGTATCCTTTTAGTTTGTGCGAGAACGAGTCCTCAAGGAGCATCCACATATGGGTGACTTTTGTGTCAACGATTTGTTGTTCGGAACGCGAATCCCCCTTTAGTTGAAAATCCCGAACAAATTCCGCAAGCCGGCCGCGCAGACTTCCGACCTTCTGGAGAATTCCCGCCCGCTGTTCTTCCGAGTAAGAACGTTGGATGTAGTGAAGTTTGGATGGCTCCTCTTTCCTGGAGAGTAGCTCTTCAATATCATCAAGCGACCGTTCGATGCTTCGGGCAACGACACACAACACCCGGAGGTGATTCTCAGACAGCGTGTGAACCGCCATGGCTCTTTCCTCATGAATGGAAGATCACTTCCCTGTCTTGTACTGGACAATATGGGCAAGCTCATCGGTAATCATCCCGCCGCAACCGGCCTGTTCCAGCAAGTCACCGACGACAGTGATAAAACTCTTGATCTTCTCCTCCGTGTCGACCATTTCGACAACAATCGGCAGATCTTCCGAGAGCCGCAGAATTTTCGCTGTATGAATGACGCGGCTGTCGGCCCCGTAGCCCTGAACACCCTTCAGTACGGTCGCGCCCGCCAATCCCAACTCCCGTGCCTTCAGGACGATGGCTTCGTAGAGAGGCCGGTGATTCAGCATATCGGCTTCACCGATAAAAACACGAAGTAGTCTTCCGTTTCCGTCCAATTTCATTGTTGTCCCTTTCTTATGACAAGAGGTACTCTGCCAGGCGCTGACCAACGAGGGTTGCCGCAAGACACCCGAAGACTGTCGCTATGACGTTGACCGAAGCGTGGAGATATTCCCGATCTTGAGCCAAAGCGATGGTCTCATAGCTGAATGAAGAAAACGTGGTGAAGCCCCCGAGAATTCCAATGACCAGGAATACCCGCAGCGACGGGTCAACCAGAAACCGGTCCTGAATCACGGCCATAAGGATGCCGATGAGAAGACACCCGGATACATTCACGACGAGATTCCCGTACGGAAACGTGCTCGGCAGCCAGTTATAGACGGCACCAGACAGCCAATACCGTGCAACGGCTCCTAACCCGCCTCCAATGAACACGAAGAAGAGATTTTTTGCGCTTAATGTCATTTTCGAAAGCCCCTAAAAAGCAAAACTCCCACAACCTCAGCGTGCGCCTCAGTGCAGGAGTCATCAATTCCGTGGAATGGAATGGTTCAGGCGAACTCCATCGCCGAAATCAATATAACCGGCACGGCCAACATTGTCAAGCCGTCGCTCGTGTTTCACTTCAGAAGGAAAGAGATTAAACAGAGAGCCACAAAGGAGCACAGAGAGAGACACTGGGGGATATTTTCTCCGTGGAACTCTCTTTCTTTTCTCCGTGGGACTCTGTGAAACAGACCTCGGCTCAACAGACTGAGACACTTCCAAGCCGCCCGGAAGCCCTTTTAGCTTTCCCGCATCATCATTCTCAATTCCCGGTTCTTCCTGATGCTGGTATGTTCAACGCACCACAGACCCGCCTCAGATTACTTTCGCAACGGTCCTGACGCTGTGAAGCAGTGCTTCGTCCCTCTGAAACTCGGAAGTTTCGTGGAACGCGACGTCCGGAAACCGTTCCCTGGCAGACTTGATCGACCATGGGCCTTCCGCAAGAAAGACGGGGAGTCCATCCTTGTCAAAAGCGATGCTCCGGCCATGAAACCTGAAGAATTGCTCAAGCTGAGCGCTGTTCGCTGATGCGACCCAGAACGCCTTGAACACGTTGATCGATTCAAATTCACAGTTGGCTCCGTACTCATGAAGGAGCCTGAACTGAAAGACCTGCAGCTGAAGCTCCCCGACGGCCCCGACGATCTTCACATTGCCCTGCTCGCGCGTGAGCAGTTGAACCACACCCTCGTCCGTCAACTGACGAACCCCCTTATCCAGTTGTTTCGCCTTGAACGGATTTCTGTTGACCAGTCTTCGGATGATTTCGGGTGAAAACCTCGGTATCCCTGTGAACTCGAGCCGCTCTCCCTCCGTGAGCGTATCGCCGATCTTGAACGTACCTGTGTCGTAGAGCCCCACCACATCACCCGGCCACGCTTCATCGATCACAGTCCGGTCGTTCGCCATAAAGGCGGTGGGATTGGTAAATCGGAGCTTTTTGTTGAGGCGCGTGTGATAATAGAATTCATTCCGCTTAAACACCCCCGAGCAGACCCGGCAGAATGCGATCCGGTCTCGGTGATTCGGGTCGAGGTTGGCGTGAATCTTGAACACGAACCCGGTGAATGCCTGCTCGAGAGGTTCGACGATACGAACGGAGGTTTCTCGCGGCAGGGGCGAAGGCGCGAGAGCGACAAAGGTTTCGAGGAGTTCCTTGACGCCGAAATTATTGACTGCGCTGCCGAAAAACACGGGTGCGAGATAGCCCTCTCGATAATGTCCCTCGTCGAAGGGCTCGTACGCATGTTCGATCAGACTGACATCGTCGCGGAGTTTGGCGGCGGAAGCGGCGCCAAGATGCTGTTCGAGAAGCGGACTGCCAAGGTCGTCGATGGCCACAACATCTTCATGGACGGTGGTCTTGTTCGACGTGAAGAGCTCCAGGCGCTTTTCAAAGAGATTATAAACCCCCTGAAACCGAGCGCCCATACCGATGGGCCAGGTGAGTGGACGAGTATGGATCCCGAGCTCCCGCTCCAATTCGTCCAGCAGTCCGAAGGGGTTCTTTCCCTCCCGGTCAAGCTTGTTGATGAACACGATCACGGGCGTGTTACGCATTCTGCACACATCCATCAGCTTCCGAGTCTGTTCTTCAACACCCTTGACAGAATCGATGACGAGGATAACGCTGTCGACGGCGGTGAGCGTTCGATATGTGTCTTCGGCGAAATCCTTATGGCCCGGTGTGTCGAGGATCGTGACCTTGTAACCGTCGTACTCAAAGCCCATGACAGACGTTGCAACGGAGACACCGCGTTGCCGTTCGATTTCCATGAAATCCGAGGTCGCCGATTTTCGGATCTTGTTGCTCTTCACGGCCCCGGCGGTTCTGATGGCACCGCCAAAGAGGAGCAGCTTCTCCGTGAGTGTGGTTTTTCCTGCGTCAGGGTGACTGATGATACCGAAGGTTCTTCTTCTTTTGAGTTCGTAGGGTTGCATAGATAATATTCTTGAGCGAAATCGTTCGTTTGGGGAATTAATCTATGAATTTGGAATTGCTGACTGAGCGCGGCCCGGGGCGCGGGCCAAAGCAGGGATCGCTACGGCGGGGTGAGGAGTGTGCAGAATGATTGCGAAGTCATATTCTTAAGATACGGAAAATAGCGGAAAGAGCCAAATGGGAGTCCTCCTTTACAAAGCAAGCACCCTCTTAATGCCCAGAGTGATCTTGGCCATTGTCTCTGCCGAGATGTTGCCGAGTTTTTCGTCAACTCTGACCAGGTCGATAGCCTTTAATTGGTCACAGAGTGCTATGCTGTCTTTGCTGAGCCCCCCTTCTTTTCTTAACACCTCAACATGCAACACATCAGGTGATTTTCCTGCCGCATCGGTCAGTGGAACGACCACAGCAAGGGGAGATGAAGTATTAAAGACGTTATCCGAGACCACCACACAGGGTCTTTTCTTCTGAATCTCTTTTCCAACCGACGGATCGGGATACACTTCATAGACCTCACCGCGTTGAATGCTCATTCAATCCTCGTTTCAAATGCTGCCCACTCTTCAGAGAATTTCTTGTTGAAATCGTAATAGTCTTTACAGGCGGCCTCGATTTCTTTCTCTGCTTTTTTCCTCTCGAGCTCTTCAATCACGCTGCGTAATGCCCGGCGAAGAAGCTCGCTGAGGGTTGTGTCAAATTCTTTTGCCAGCTTGCTGGCTTTTTCAAGATCTTGTTGAGGGGCAAGGAAGTTTACTTTTTCATTCCTTCCGGGAAGAAAGGGGGTGTTCATGTGTTCTCCGACTGGTTCTACGACTGGTGCTATAACATATGTAATAAAATATGTAATAATATATGTATCAATCCACATATGAGTCAAGTCAAATCTTCATGAGACGCTGCCGTACTGGCTGTATTTTCTAGGAATGCGCGGGTGACTATGCCCCTGAGCACATTCCTCGACCGAGCAACACTTGGTCGACAATGAAGAAGAGTCTCGTCGCCAATCCTTAGAAAGAGGTATAGACGAAATACACTCCACCCAGCATCACAAAGACCCCGGCAGCTCGCTTCAACCATAAAGCACCTTTCGACCGGTCGGTCCAGTTGAGGTACTTTTGCACGGTGTGAGCGAGCGAACCCGCTCCAACGATGACTGAGCAGTGTCCGATGCCAAAAGCCGCGATCAACAAGACCGCCGATGCCATGCTCGTTGTCGCAACACTGAACACAACCCCCAACACGGGAGCCAGATAGGCAAACGTGCATGGTCCCAATCCGACGCCGAAGACCAAACCGAGGACAAAGGCGCCAATCCACGGCCTTCCCTGCAACGGCTTGATTGTAATCGAACCCCAGGAAAACCTGATGACATCCATCAGGTACAGCCCGACAACCAGAAACACGCCAGCAACAATCAGATTGCCCCACACGCCAACATCGCCCATCATCCTTCCGAGTGCTGCAGTGATCGTACCGATGAGCGCTATTGTGATGAGTATGCCGACAGCAAACGTTACTGAAAGACCAACGGATCGGCGTGCGCTTGCAGGACCTTGCTTGACAATGTAACCGACAACAAGCGGGATGCTTGCGAGATGGCATGGACTCAGCAGGATGCTTAGCACGCCCCATCCGAATGCGGCAGCAAGTGCGATCCCAAACTCGTCGGTCATCGCCATTGTGAGCGCATTGAAGACCTCGTCCATACGCTATGATGTCTTCCGAATTTTGAGTCCCTGCTTTTGCAGAAGTTTGTCGATTTCCGCTTCCGGGAAAAATCCTTCGTGCCGGAAGAACTCTTTTCCGTCCTTGTCCAGAAACACCTGCGTCGGTATCAGGCGAATCTTGTACTGACTGGCCGCGGGCCGCCCTGCCTCCGTCCATACGTCATGAAACACCACCTTCACCTGCGAGCCGTATTTCTGCTCGACCGATCGCATGACCGGCTGCATCATCCGGCAGGGAATGCAGTTGACCGAACCGAGTTCAACGAAGGTCGCGAGCGGCTTCTGCCCAATGATTGCTTCCTTCGAGGATTTATTACTGCTCGTTTGCGAGAGACCCACTCCCGATACCACTAACATGTACGCTGCGAGAATAATAGATGCGGCACGTATCATTGGACTATTCCTTTGTCAATATCGGTTTTGTGTTGTTTTTGACTTTATCCCCACCGTGAACACCGGACATCATTCGCCCTCCCGGGATTCGGCCTGGGTCTTAACCACCACAGTTTCAGTTTCTGTGACGTAGAATCGTTTCCGGATCCACAAGGCAACGTTGACGAGTCCGATCAACACAGGTACTTCGACAAGCGGCCCTATGACAGTCGCAAACGCGGCCTGCGATTGAACTCCGAAGACAGCAACGGCGACCGCAATGGCGAGTTCAAAATCGTTACTGCTTGCAGTAAAGGAAACAGTTGCTGCGCGCTCGTACGAAGTGCCGATGCGCCTTGCGACGTAGAACGTCAGAAAGAACATGGCTCCAAAATAGATGGTGTACGGAATGGCAACCCGCACGACATCCAGCGGCAGGGTGAGAATTGAATCCCCTTTCAGGGAGAACATCACGAAAATGGTGAACAAGAGGGCGACCGGCGTTAGAATGGATATCTTCTTTACGAAGTATCCATGATACCAATCCATTCCCTTCAGCCGGACGAGCACGGCCCGCGTGATCACCCCAGCGGCAAATGGAATACCGAGATAGATGAGGACGGTAACCGCGATTTCAGCAATGGAAATCTCTACAATTGCACCGCTCATTCCGAACAGCGGCGGGAGGACGGTGATAAAAACATAAGCATACACGGAGTAGAGGAACACCTGAAAGATGGCGTTGAAGGCCACAAGTCCCGCGGCGAGTTCGGAATCCCCTTTGGCGAGATCGTTCCACACGAGCACCATCGCGATACACCGCGCAAGGCCGACCAGGATGACGCCGACCATCATTTCCGGTTTATCGGGAAGAAGGACGAATCGCCAGCAGGAACATGACGACGGGACCCACGATCCAATTCTGGACCAGAGAAAGCGAGAGTAATTTCAGATTTTTGAAAACCTTCGGCAATTCCTCGTAACGGACCTTCGCCAGAGGGGGATACATCATCAGAATCAGTCCGATGGCAATTGGGATGTTTGTAGTCCCCGACGAGAGACTGTCCCAGAAGCCCGGCAGGGAGGGCGAAAGAGCGCCGATGACGACACCCGCAGCCATCGTGAGAAAAATCCAGAGTGTCAGATAACGGTCGAGCCATGAAAGCTTTTTGGCGATTCCGGACATTATGGGGTCCTTTCTTTGTTGACTGATCTTGATCCGACTCCGCGGTTCCTGTGTCGATAGCGCACTTTACACATTCAATTCTCTTTCCTCAGAAAAAGACCCTCAGCCACGCTTCAATTCTTTGCTGAACCATTTTCCCGCCGAATTCGCTGGTCGCGCGGCCGGCGAGGATCGTCGGCCACAGAATGAACTCAACATTCGTGACAGGCTTATAGCTCAGAGAGGCAGAGACCAGGAAACTCCTGTCATTGAGATTGTAAATACTGTACAGGGATGGCGTGAAGTAAAGCCAGTCGAATGGCTCTGGGATGACGACCTTTACATAAAGATAATCCCGCATCAGTGTGCTGCCGCGAAAATAACGCTGGCTCACTCCCTGTGCCTGTTGCACGATGACACTATTTCCGCTGTTCGCAGCGTTTGTCAGGAAATTGACGTACGTCTCAAACTCCCCCGGCTTCATTCCGCCCCCGTTGTGATAATATTCCCCGATGAATGTGATGTTCGACTCATGGAGATACCGGAAACCGGCCAGATACGAATACTGATCCCGCCGGACTTCCTGCAGACTTCCGTTCACAATGGAATACAGGGACCAGCCCTGACTGTAGCTCAGTTCTGCGTGAACTTCGACATTCTCCCTGAGATTACGGGAAAGGTCAAAGCCTATCTGCCTCCGATCATTCTTGCGATAAAACCCCATGATGTCGATGTCGGTGTCCCAAAGCAAGGCATAGGCTTTGACTGCAAAGCCCGTACTCTGCACCTCGGCGTATCGGTTGAGGATGTCCGGGGGCGGCGGAATAACGACCAGGTGCAACGAAAATGTTTGGAACTCGGGAGAGGAAAAGCTTTTCACATATTCAAAACCTGCCGACAGCAATCCCGCCTGTGCCAGTTCCGGGTTTTCGGGGTCTTTGACAGGGTTTACATATCCTACCGGATTGAACGCATAGCCCTTGCCCCAGCTGTAAACCCGCTTGCCTGCCTGGATCGTGGAGTTGAACGATAAATTGTAACTGCCGTACGCCTCAAAAAGATCGAAGGCAGCTTCGTCGTCGCTGAAATACGTTGCATGGATCTTGAGATGAAAGCCAAGATCCCTGGTTTGATAATCGGCATTGAGATAGGGCTCGATGCGGTATTGTGAAAGGTATGCCGAGGAGGTTGCGGCATTGAGAAATTGCAGTTTGTACAATGCTGATCCCCGGTCCATATGAAAGACCGTATATTTCGCATCGAGATTGCCGTTCCATTCCAGCTTCGTTTCCTCGGAAGGGGCAGGATCGTCCGAAACTTCCTGCGCTTGTACCATGAAGGGAACAAGAAAGAGCCATGGAATGAGCGGCCTCATCGCAGTTCTCCCAGCCTTCCGAGATAATTGAGCGTGAAGACTTCGTCACGAAATTGGCGGGGCCTGATTCGCTGGTACACAATCACTGAACGATAGCCTTTATACAAAGGGCTTGAGGTTTCAATCACCGAAGGCCTTATCAGCCCATTCCCAAAGTTCTTGTCATCCTTGAATTCGAGTGTTTTGATCAGCATGCCGCTGGAAGCATATGCCTCGACTTTACGCAATATCGTATCCTTCTTTGTGATCCACATCTTCAGCCTGTCATAGGCCACCGTGTTGTTCTTTGCCTTCAGGTCCAGAATACTCTCGTTCGCGGTTTCTCCTGCAACAACGGCGTCGTACTCCACGTGATAGTCCAGTTGCATGAGGTCGGCATTGTTGAACACACCGCCGACAATCGATTGAAGGCTCGTGATGCGAATCGGCTTATTGACGTTGGGAATGTACAGCCACATATTGTCACCCAGCCGGAGCGTTGCGCGCCCTTTCTCGCTGGCGGGGGCAATGTACAACATTGCGATTTTGTCCTTCCCTTTCTTGACGGTGAAGAAGGTGAATTCCTTTTTTCCGCCGTCCGGCTCTTCGTTTATGAGGCGACGGGTCGCCTCGTACGATTCCGGCATAAGATTCTCATCCACCGACTTCAGCAAAGCGTTGGCATCCTGCGCCAGCGCGGCGAGCGAAGGTAGCGAGAGTGCTATGATCAGCATCAGTGTACGTTTCATTTTCCTACCTTTCCCTTTACCCTTCGCCCTTTGCCCCTTGCCCTTTGCTCTTTGCCCTTCGCCCCTTGCCCTTGCCCTTTGCCTACACATGTCCCAACGCGTCGACCGGCTCCATCTTTGACGCTTTGTAAGCGGGCTGCAGACTCGCGAAAATCGATACGAGCATGACAATGATTGTTACCAGAATGACTTCTCCCTCCGGGATCCTCGGCGCCAACGATACCTGCATCATCCCAAACGTGAAGTCGATGGGGGTGAGATTCATCAACCAGAGCAAGCCAAGGCCGATGACGAGGCCGATGACTGTACTCATCAAACCCATCGCAAACCCTTCCATGAGAAACATCGAGAGGATTCTGCCCGGCCGCGTGCCAATTGCGGCGATGGTACCGATCTCGCCAATGCGCTCATACACCGACATGGTCATGATATTCAAAATGCTGACCATAACAATGGAGATCAGAATGAACTTCACCACGAGGATCAGCAAATCGACAATACGCGCAATGCTGGCAAACGGCGAAAGCTGTTCCCAGGTATGAATCTCAAGGCCTGATTCGGGCGTGGCCGTGTTTGCTTTCAATTTTTTGAAAACCGCGCCCAGGCGGTCGAAGTCTTTCAAATGGACGGCAACTTCCACTATTTCCGCCTCATCCATTCTCAATAATGTCTTCGCGTCGTCAATATGCATGTAGCCGTCTTTTCCGCCGGGGCCGAGTACACTCTCGATGATCGCGCCGATGCGCACGGGGATGCCGTTGACAGAGCCGTCTTTGTTGGTTGCTACCAGCACAATTTCGTCACCGACCTTTAATCCAAGCCCTTTCATAAGATTGTCAGGAACCAACAGCTCGCCGGGTTGAATGAATTGACCGGGGTCGGAGACTGTGCCTTTGATACGACCCACCAGGCCGGGACAGGTCTTATTCTCCATCTCCGGATAGACAGCGCTTAGGCGAATGTTCGAGGTTTGTGCGTAATTGCTGATCATCGCTCCAAACTTGATGCGAGGGCTGTAGGCGGCA
>Ga0209342_10004091_pt1 | contig 15227 bp, 18 predicted proteins | sample RifCSP16_2_FD_184023 | JGI IMG/M metagenome (GOLD analysis project Ga0209342, IMG submission 184023) | Soil microbial communities from Rifle, Colorado - Rifle CSP2_sed 16_2 (SPAdes) (version 2) | ecosystem: Environmental > Terrestrial > Deep subsurface > Rock core/Sediment | place: Rifle... | reverse complement strand
CGGTATGTTGAGTGACGGCAACGAGTTTACATGCTTAGACGAAGTCTGGGTCATCCAGAAACCCTAAGATGTCATTGCGAGGGGGTACGAACAAGTTTTGTACCCCCCGAAACAATCTGATGAACGCTGCCCCATTGCGGGCAGCTTTTATTTGCACTACAATGTTCATATTTTGAACAAGCTAATCTAATCAAGAATTATGGATTCCAAAATATCAGAAAGTTTAAATAAGATTTTGTTAATTGGTTTGGATGGAGGAACTTATAGAATTATAGATCCTCTTATTAAGGAGGGACTTTTACCTAATCTTAAACTAATGATGGAAACAGGTAGTTATGGTATTTTAGAATCTACAATTCCTCCTGTTACAGCTCCTGCATGGGCTTCTTTTATGACAGGCAAGAATCCAGGCAAATATGGAGTGATTCAGTTCTACGATGTAAATGGGTTTAATGAGATTACAAAAGAACCAAACTTAAGCCTTTACAATGCTGAGATCGTAAACTATAACGCCATTAGAAGCGCAACGATTTTTGATGTCTTTAAAAAGTCTGAAAAAAAAATTATATCGATAAATATTCCAATGACATATCCTCCACCGGAAACAAATGGGCATGTAATTTCGTGCTGGTTAACGCCACCTAACGCAGAAAGTTTTACGTTTCCGAAGCACTTAAAGGATGAAATATCGGGTTACCGTATCGATCAATATTTTGGTGAAAAAATGTTTGCTTTGCCGTCCTCAAAAACTTTTTCCATGAGTAGTGAGACAATATTTAATGATTTAATAGATATTTTATTATTACGGAAAAACACTGCTCTAAAAATGATGAAAAGTAAACCTTGGGATATTTTTATGATCTGTTTTACAGAGACAGACAGGGTCCAACATTATTTCTGGCGTGTTGTAGATAAGGAATATCATGAATACACCCCAGAAATAAATAAGGAGAAAGAACTTTTCAGAACCTTTTTTTCTACACTTGATACTGCAATAGGAGAATTAGTGAATGCATCCGGTAAAAACACTTCAAAAATGATTATATCCGATCATGGTTTTACATCTCCTGCTAAATATAGATTTCATATTAATAAATGGCTTCAAGATCTGGGTCTGTTTAGTGTGGTTAATAATAATCAAGATAAGAAAAACGAAAATCAAAGAATGAATCTAATAAAGCATCTGTTTGCTTTCTTCTTTAGAAAGAAAATAGAAAATAATGAAACCGAAAGTAGTAAAAATGGGGATTGGACTTCCTCAAAAGCATGGGGCTTGAACCTCAATAGAAACTGGGGTGGAATTTATATTATGTCTGATCATCGTGATAACAAATTACTTGAAAAAACACGAAAGTCTCTCTTGGATGTAGAAGATGTTTTATATAAGCGAAAAATTGTTGAAAATGCATATACACGTGAGGAACTATATTCTGGTCCTTATACAGATATTTTTCCTGATTTAGTTTTTAAACTTTACGATGATTATGAGGCAGGAATAGAAGGGCAAATTGACATCTCAGAAAAGTCTATCATTTCTCATGTACGGCCTTACCCAAATGGAAGAGGAAATCATGATAGAGAAGGCATATATATCTTAACAGATGGGGTATTTAAGAAAATGGGATTATCTGGGCAATATTCAATTCAGGATATATTTCCTACTATTCTGTATTTACTTAATCTTCCTATTCCAGAGGATGTTGATGGAAGAGTAGCAATGGACCTTATAGATGAAAAATATAAATCTTTATACCCAGTGAAATGGGAACAACCGTTGTCAGTGATGAGAGATAAAACAGATGCTGAGCAAGATAAAGAGGCTATAAAAGATAGATTACGGAATCTTGGTTATTTATAATATGGGACAAAAGAAATTAAAAATTATTGCAATAATTGCGGCTTATAACGAAGGAGATGTTATTTATCATGTAGTTCGCCATCTTGTTGAAAATGGCATGGAAGTTTATTTTATTGATAACAATTCTACGGATAATACTGTGGAAGAAGTTTCAAAATGGTTAGGGAAAGGATTAATGCATATTGAACGGTTTCCACAGGATTGTGGTTATGATGAGGAGTGTAAGGATGTATATGTCTGGAGTGCACTTCTTCAAAGAAAGGAGGAATTACAAAAAAAGTTAAATGCAGATTGGTATCTTCATTACGATGCGGATGAATTTAGGGAATCTCCATGGGTAGATTTATCTCTCAGGGAAGGCATAGAATTAGTTGACAAATTAGGTTTTAATTGTATTGACTTCGAATGTTTGAATTTCAAGCCTGTGGATAATAGTTTTCAACCAGGTACAGATATTCGAGATTATCTTCTTTATTACAACCTAATGGAAGGATCTTATAAACAGATCAAGTGTTGGAAATATTTTGGACAAGAGGTAGATTTGGTCAGTTCTGGTGGTCACGAAGCTATATTTTCAGGACGTAAAATATTCCCCATCAAATTTATCATGCTTCATTACCCCATAAGAAGCCAGGAACACGGATTGAAGAAAGTATATGGCGAGAGATTATCACGGTATTCAAGAAAAGAAAGAGAAAAAGGTTGGCATATTCATTATAAACAGTATGAACAAGATACTACAGCAAATTTCTTATTTAATCCAGTTGAATTAATTAAGCATGATCCCGTTGAGACACGGAGGCTTGCAATTATTAGGGGTATTGAAAGAGATATTGCTGAATTGAAAAAACAGAAGGACGAGGAAATTAAACAGAAGGACGCTATGATTCGATGGTTTCAAAATTCTAAGAGCTGGCGAATTACATCTCCACTGCGATGGCTGGATAATTTCGTTAAAAAAATTATTATGTGGGGTATTCTCAGATGTCATATAGTGTAAAATTGCAGAATATTTCCAAAATGTATAGGTTATATGACAAACCTCTGCACAAGGTGAAGGAGGCCTTTGTACGGTCATTTTTCAGGACTAGGAAAGCCTTTCATCGGGAATTCTGGGCATTAAGAGACGTCAATTTAGATATTTCGAGAGGAGAGACTATAGGATTAATTGGATCAAATGGTTCAGGTAAAAGCACTTTATTGCAGATAATTGCGGGAGTGCTCTGGCCTACTGACGGGGCAATTGAAGTGAATGGACGGGTATCAGCCCTTCTTGAGCTTGGAGCGGGATTCAACAGGGAGTTTACAGGAAGAGAGAACATATTTATGAACGGGGCTATTATGGGAATCAGTAAAAGGGAAATGGAAGAACGATATACTGATATCATATCTTTTGCTGACATCGGAGATTTTGTTGATCAGCCTGTAAAAACTTATTCGAGCGGGATGTATGTACGTCTTGCCTTTGCTACTGCTATTCATGTAGACCCGGACATCCTTGTGGTAGATGAAGCATTAGCTGTTGGAGATATTAGTTTTCAGAATCGTTGCTATCGAAAGATTGAAGAGCTTCAGAAGAGAGGAAAGACAATAATACTTGTATCGCATGATATGATGGCCGTCAAAAAATTTTGTGGTATGGCAATACTTCTTGATCGGGGGAAGATTGTAGAGACAGGTGCACCTAATGAGGTTGTCAACCACTATCATAAGTTAATAGCGGAGAGGGAAGAAGAATATCTCAGTGAGTTAAACCGGGAATATGGTAACAAAATAGACAAAATGATTAATGGACAAATAAAACAAAAAGAGGGTGAGGGGTTACGATATGGAGCGGGTGATGCCCGGATAGTAGATTATCAATTATTGAATCAGGAGGGTATCCCTGTTGATGTGATCGGGACTGATGAGATGTTTACGATTAGATCCAGGGCATTGTTTTTACGCGATGTAGAAGAACCTGTTATGGGGATGTTGATAAAGACACTGAAAGGTATAGATCTGGTAGGAGCAAGTACCGTAGAGATAGGGAAGCCAATAGGTCCTGTTAAAGAAGGTACTATAGTAACAATGGAGTTTATTCAGAAGAACAGACTTACACCGGGGGATTATGTAATGAGTGTAGGGGTTTCAGAAAAGACTGCTAATGGTATCCGTGCTCTGGACAGGCGCATAGACACTAAGGTCTTCAAGGTGATTGGTAACAGCAGGTCATATGGCCTTGTGGATTTTGCGACAGAAGTACGGATAAACAAGGAAATTTGTTCTTCATACCAATCTCATCTGAGGCATGGAGTACATTGATAACGTCTGTTATTATGGCCACAAAAGATCGTGGTTCAGTTATCTCAAAGGCCCTGGATTCTCTGTTAAAGCTTGAGTTTCCCGAAGGCCAATATGAAATACAAAAAGCTGGCAAATAACCGCACCGTTCGGAAAGACTGAGAATATTCTAATGAAGTATTTCTAAGGGCATTTTTTAAAAGATTATAAGTGATAGCTGTTGACAAAGCGATGCGAAAATATTTTCCCCGGTTTAGTGCATTTGCTGAAATGGCGGCAGCTTGTCTTTCCATGAAACTGCCGTCTATAGCTTGGATAAAATCTGATAAAGAGAATTATTCCTTAAGGTTATGAAATTGCTCAGGAGATTATCATGAAACGCATCCTTGTAACTGGTTCATCCGGGCTAATCGGATCTGAAGTTGTAACCTTTTTCAGCCAATCTGGATTTGAGGTTCACGGTTTGGATAATAATCAACGGGCTGGGTAGTGTCCCTCTTGTTGTGGAAATGTCTTCTTTGGTTCGCAGGGAGATACTCGCTGGAACCAGAAACGACTTCAGAAAACATTTTTAATATTGAGAAACCATCAGATAGAGACAGGCAGATAGCAGATAAAGACAGACAGATTCAATCAATTCTTAGCTCACGAAGCTATAAAATTACAGCTCAACTAAGAAAAATTGGTCGCTGTCTGGGTACTTGTAATTATGAAAAAAAGCTATTTACTGATGTGATTTGAATTTTACAAATAAATGAATATCGGAATCATCAGCCTCATCCCCTGGAATTTCTTGAAGCAGCGTCCTCATATGTTTGCAGAGGAATTGGTTAAATCAGGGCATAGTGTCTATTATGTCGAACCGATCAATCCCTATGATATCAGGCCGCAGCGATTAAAGAGGATGGGAAGGCTGTATATAAAGCCCAACATAGATGAGGTCCATCCTTCATTACACATTATCCATGGCCTTATGCTGCCCCCTGTTCTGAAATATCGAAAATATATTGAAATGAACAGGATATTTTCGAAAATCTATAGTCGCATATTCAGGAATTTGAAATTGGATTTTATCATTGTTTTACAGCCTGAATTTGCTGATGCTGTGTTGGCGTCGGGGGTTCCATTTGCTTATGATCATGTGGATGACACACAGTTTATGGATGGTATATGGAAGGAACGATACGTGGAAAAGATGAATTTATTAAAAAAACACGGGAAATTTAATATTTATATTCAGGAAGGCGAAGCTCTCAAAGATACCAATGGTATTTTTATCCCCAATTGTGCAAATCCAGAGGAATTCTATCCAATAAAGACTGACAAGAATTTTGATGCAGTGGTTTTATCTTATATAGGGAAGTGGTTTGATATGGATTCGATAATTGAATCAAAAAAGAAGATTCTTCTGATTGGTCCTATGGATCGTGATAAGGGGGATAATTATAAAAGATACAAGGATGCAAAAAGAGAGAATATCTTCTGGATTCCAGAAGTAGAAAAGTGTGTTGCAAATACTTGGATAAATGCCGCAGAAGTGGGTCTTGTTCCATTTAAGGAAGACCATCCTGTGATCAGGTATGCCATGCCTATAAAGATATTGGAATATTTCCTCTGCGACATTCCAGTTGTGACCTATTATAATGAAGGACTCGATCAGTTTTATGGAAATATGGTGACCTTCTACTCAAGGAATGGAGGCAAGCCTGATTTAGATGAGGCGATTGATAAGGCAAAAGAAAACAAAAAGGAATACAGACTCTTTGCTATGCGTCATCAGTGGAAAAATGTTGTGAGGGAATTAGAAAAAAGGATCATGGAATCTGTTACTTAGTGAGGGATTGTTAACAACTTTAAAATGGACCTTCGTAATAAGATTGAAAAGTTAATGATAGAGAGTAGCATCGGATTGACTAAAGTTTCGAGTCATCTTAAATACAGGTTTATTCAACCTGTCTCACCTTTGGTAAGCATCATTATCGTGACGTTTAACAATATCGGATATACACGTTTTTGCATATCGAGCATATATACAAAGACCTTCCAACCGGGTTTTGAGTTGATCATCGTTGATAATGCCTCTACAGATGGGACAAAAGAATATTTATACACCCTGAAAAGGAAATACAGGAATGTAAATATCATCATAAATGATAACAATCTTGGTTTTGCTGCTGCGAATAATATAGGGATTAAGGAAGCTAAGGGTAAATACATTATTTTTCTTAATAACGATACTATTGTTACAAGAGGTTGGATGAGTGGTTTGATAAAATATTTAAGAAAATCAGATGTTGGGATAGTAGGGCCGGTAACCAACGCAATTGGGAATGAGGCAAAGATTGATGTCTCATATAAAGATTTAATAATGGAATTAACATCTGAGAATCTAATGGAAATGGAATTATTCGCGAAACATTACACTATAAAAAAAAGAGGGTTTTTCTTTGAAATACCAATGCTTGCATTATATTGTGCGGCGATGCGCAGGGACGTGATTGATAAAATTGGATTATTGGATGAACGATTCTCTGTTGGGATGTTTGAGGATGACGACTATAGCATGAGGATTAAGAAGGCCGGATTCAAGGTAATCTGTGCCGAGGATGTCTTTATCCATCACTTTGGGGGGACTTCATTCTCGAAACTACATCCAGATGAATACTATAAGATCTTTGAAGAGAACAGAAAGAAATATGAACTCAAATGGGGCATCGAATGGACTCCGCACAAACAAAGAAATCAAGAATAACTATTGGCAGGGTTTATCGAGCCGTTGCCAATAGAGTAAAAAGGAAATTTGAAGCCAAAGTCATCAGAAGGATTCATAAGCGAAAGCATAAGACGGAGCTAATAAATATCCTGGAGCTTAAAAAAAATCAAATAAAAAATGTTATAATTTATCCCCCATTTGTAGATTGGAATATACCACTGTATGCAAGGTACCATCACCTTGCAATTCAATTATCCAGGCTGGGTTCCTTGTTTTTTTATTGCACAGGGAATTACTCTTACGACAACATAAAGGGATTTCAGAAGCACAAGGATAATCTGTATCTGACGAACAGATATGACATTCTCCTTGAAGAGCTATCGAGTGGGTGGGTCATTGTATCCTCCACAAACCCTGCTATAAGTGTTGAGAATATCAGAGAATTAAAAGGGAAAGGCTTTAAGATCATTTATGATTACATTGATGAGATTCATACGGATATATCAGGACCTGTGACAAAACAGCTGGAGAGGCACAGGCTGATCAGTGAGGATATCGCTGACGTAATATTAACGGTATCTGCTAAATTATATGAAGAGATGATTGAGAGATTTCCTAAAGAAAAGGTGATACTCCATCAAAATGGGGTTGAATACGGACACTTTCATATTAAGAAGAATATGGACGAATGTCCTGAAGATATGAGACAGATCATTGCGGAAGGCAAGCCCATAATCGGATATTATGGCGCTCTTGCTGCATGGATAGATTATGAGTTAATAAACTATGTCGCTGAAAACAGGCCCGGCTGGAATATTGTTATTATTGGTTATGATTATGATAGATCTATGAGTGTCCTGAATATCTCAGGGAATCTGAAATATCTTGGGACAAAAGATTACAGAGAATTACCCGGATACGGTATATGGTTTGATGCTGCAATTATTCCATTCAGAGATGGTGATGTGGCAAAATCTACTTCACCGCTTAAACTATATGAATATATGGCTATGAATAAGCCAGTAGTGGTTACAAAAGACCTTCTTGAATGTTATCAACACGACGGAATTCTCATAGCCAGAGATAGCAGTGAGTTTCTTGAGAAGCTTGAGAAAGCACTCCTCTTGAAAGATGATCCTGCATATTTAAGGATATTGGATGAAGGAGCAAAACAAAACACCTGGGCGGAAAGGGCGTCTGTGCTTGATAAGGCTATGGGGCTAAGTGCAAGTAGGATAGGAGAGAGGGTGCAATGAAAAAAAAGATTAAAGTGTTATCAGTTATCGGGACACGACCTGAGGCCATCAAGATGGCCCCGGTTATTAAGGAGCTTAACAAATATCCTAATGATATCGAATCGGTTGTGGTCTCAACAGCACAACATCGGGAGATGCTGGATCAGATCTTAAAAGTGTTTAATATTGAGCCTGATATTGATTTAAATATCATGCGGCCTAATCAAACATTGTCTCAGATAACTTCAGATGTGCTTCATGGAATGGAAAAGGTATTGAGAGAAGTAGAGCCGGATATTATGTCGGTTCAGGGTGACACAACAACAATATTTGCTTCCTCTCTGGCGGCATTTTACTGTAAGGTCCCTGTAGGACATGTGGAGGCGGGTCTGAGGAGCTATGACAAGTTTAATCCCTATCCGGAGGAGCTGAATCGAAGACTTGCGGATGTGCTTACGGACTACTTTTTTGCCCCCACGGATATGGCTAAAAATAATCTTCAAAAGGAAGGTGTGCCGGGGGAGCGTATATTTGTTACCGGTAATACAGTGGTTGATGCACTCCTTTATGCCCTGGAGGTTCCTTATGAGTTAAATATCAATGGGTTGGATGAATTGATGCTGAAGGAATCAAGGATTCTCCTGGTCACGGCCCATCGGCGGGAGAATTGGGATCAACCGCTGGCAAATATTTGTGAGGCATTTAAGGAACTTGTTCAGAGATATCCGGACCTCAGGATTGTCTATCCCGTTCACTTAAATCCAAATGTCAGGCGTACTGTGCATACATTATTAAATGGGATACAGAGAATACATCTCATCGAACCTGTTGACTATCTTGCCTTTATTCATTTAATGAAACACTCTCATCTGATTCTTACTGATTCCGGGGGAATACAGGAGGAGGCTCCTTCACTGGGGAAACCAGTACTTGTGATGCGTAAACTGACAGAACGGCCTGAGGCTTATCATGCTGGAGTTGCAAAGATTGTAGGGACTGAAAAGGATAGCATCATTAGAGAAGTATCGCTTCTTCTTGATAATGATGAAGAGTACAGGAAAATGTCCCGCATGGTTAACCCCTATGGAGACGGAAAATCGGCAAAACGGATTGTTGATGTGATAATGCAAATACGACGGTGATCTGAAAAGGACAATGAAGATACTACATATATGTCCCCTTTATTATCCTGTTGTCGGTGGTGTGGAGAATGTGTTCCGTGCTGTTTCAGAGGGCATGGTGCGTAGAGGTGAGGATGTCACTGTCTTTACGACAACAGGCAGGTCGCTTGAGGCGTTCTTTAATCCTACAGTAAAAGCCCTTCCGTCAGGAGATGAGACCATAAACGGGGTAAAAGTACATCGCCTTCCATACCGGTGTATATCAAGATTGATGGCTCGTTCATTTTCTTATGGCTGGTCAAAGCTGAATCTCCCTAAAGATGACTTACTTAAAGCCTGGTCAACACTTCCATGGGTGCCCAGGTTATCTGAGGAAATAGTCAAATTTAACCCGGATGTTGTACTTGCCGGTCATTTCCGTACCCGTATGGTTGTTGATGCCTGCAATGCTAAGAAGAAAAGAGCAATTCCTTTGGTCTTTCATACCGCGTTGCACCTTGATTTAGAACATGAGCTATCGGAAACTACAATGAAATATTTAAAGATGGGTGATGCGCTATGGGTTAATACAGCTTTTGAGAAGGAGTCAATGATTAAATGGGGGATAGATGAGGACAGGATTCTGGAATTAGGGGTTGGTGTGAATCCATCGGATTTTAAGGACGGCAAGGGTGACAGGATTCGTGGGCTATATGAGATTGGCGACAAACCTTTGGTTTTATTTGTCGGCAGGAAGGAAAAGGATAAAGGTGTAATTACTGTTATCGAAGCGATGGAGTTGGTCTGGAAAAGGTTCGCGGATGCAAAATTGATACTGGCTGGGGCATGTACAAGACCATCTGAAAAAAGACTTTTAGCTGAATTTATTAAGAAATACAATAAGTCTATTATTTCTATTGATGTTATATCAGATAAAGAAAAAAAGGATTTTTATGCGGCCTGTGATGTTTTTGCAATGCCTTCAAGAGTTGAAAGTTTCGGGATAGTATATTTGGAGGCATGGGCTGCGGGAAAACCTGTGATTGGTGCGGATATTGGTTCATCACGGTCTATCATTGCTAATGGAGAAGATGGGTATCTCGTAGGTTTTGGAGATGCAGAGACGCTTGCAAATAGGATTATTTTCTTACTTGAAAAACCCAGTGTGAGGCATGAAATGGGGGGGCGTGGTAGAAAAAAGGTATTGAAGAGGTATACGTGGGATTATATTGTTGACAGGCTTTTGGATAGTTATAAGGGGCTGGTTTAGGGCTTAATGTGGTGGGTAGTGCCCACTCTATGGAGGTATATGTGAGTTTTGTCTGGCAATACAGAGAGCTGATCACTAGTTTTATCAAGAGGGATATTCTTACCCGTTACAGGGGCTCGTTTCTTGGTATTCTGTGGTCGTTCTTGAATCCCCTGTTTTTGTTGGTCATGTATACTGTTGTCTTCTCGGTTATTCTTGGTATACGTTTCCCGGGGTCTACGGCCATAACGGGCTACAGCCTTTATCTCTTCTGCGGGCTTGTGCCGTGGATAGCGTTTTCTGAGACTGTAGGGAGGGCGCCGTCATTGATCCTTGCTAATGTCAATCTTGTGAAGAAGACTGTGTTTCCTCTGGAAATATTATCGCTCATGGCGACCTCGACCGGCTTTATACATGGGCTTGTGGGGCTTGTGATATTGATAGGTGCGGTGATTGTGTCGCCGGGGCAACCGCTTCACTGGACTGTATTGTTGCTGCCTGTTGTTATGATTCCGCAGATTCTGTTTACCATTGGGATTTCATGGTTTCTGTCGAGTGTTGGTGTTTTTGTAAGGGACCTTTCTGAGGTTATGCGAATTATCCTTACTGCGTGGATGTTCATGACGCCGATTATGTACCCGCTTGAGACTATACCGGCAAGATACCGCGGGTATATGTTGATTAATCCGTTGGCGGTTATTATTGAGGGTTACAGGGGGCTTATCCTGAAAGGGGAGTTTCCTCAGTGGGACGGACTGGTCTGGACGGTATTTCTCGGCGTGCTGGTGGCAGTGGCAGGCTATTACTGGTTTATGCGGACGAAGAAGGCCTTTGCAGACGTGATTTAGGAGTTACTCGAGAGGCTTCTTGCATTAATGGCAAAAAGCCACTATGCTCTGAATTATTATGACATACAATCCTCGTGAAATCGCGCCTGTTATAAAAGAGGCGTTAAAAGACATGCCTGTCGTTGTTATTATAGGCATGAGGCAATCAGGCAAGAGTACTTTTTTAGGGTATTGTGGGGACACTATACTCAATTTCCGAATAAAGTATGATATCCCCAGAATACAGAATACCGTGCTCAGTATCTATCTGACATTGAGGCATTCCGTTCTCTTCTATAGTAACAGCAATAAGTAACTTTACATGTCATTGCTTTGCTCGTGATGACGCCCTAATTATTACCGTTACTATATATAATCAAGGTGCGTGAGTATTTTAGCAAACGAGGCAGGGAAGTGGCAGAGGAGTTTTATACGTGGGACAGGGTGGCAAGAGAGAGGATGAGGGTGTATGAGAGGCTGCTGATGGCCCAATAAATTGGGCAACTACAGTGGCTACAGTGGCGCGGGCAGGGAAGCCCCATAAATGGGGCAACTACGGGAATTATGGGAGGTGGTTTCAGTGAGGGATAAGGCTATTTTTTATGCAGCTTGCGGAGCTTGCGCTCGTAGAGTATGACGATAAAGAGCCCAATGAGACCTATTACAAGTAAAGTAGAAAAAGCTATCTCAATGTTTGTCATCTTTAGTGACCTCCATTTTATCTATGAAATGGCCAATCATGAGAAATACTATTCCAGCAGAGAATCCTATCCACAATGCGTGCAAAGAAGATTTATCCGACACGAGATTGCCCACGACAGCAATACCCATGACGAGCTTGCTTACATCATAGCAATACTTGGAGAGGTTGTCTATCTGCTTTTTATTCATCATGGGGATATGATAAGAGCAACAGATGTGCCAGAGGGCGGCGGATGGCGGAACGTGTTGATATACCTGGGGATGTCTGGATGCTTCGCAAAGAATGCGGGGATGGGATGCACAGGTTGATGTGCGGGAGGGCGATATAGATGCCCTAATGTCATTGCGAGACCCAAAGGGTCGAAGCAATCTCTGAACGTTGCCGGGTTTGGAGATTGCTTCGACCGGTCCTGGTTAAGCCCAGGTCGGTCTCCCAATGACAAAGACCTGTCGCTATTGACACCTCTATCCTTCCATAGGTAATATGCAATTATGATATATGAGGAGATATTTAAAGAGTTTGAGTCTGTCGGCGTGAGATACCTTGTAGTTGGAGGTATGGCAGTCAATCTTTTTGGTTATGCAAGGTTGACTATGGACATGGATATTATGGTTGACCTCTCTGATGAAAATCTTGCCAGGATAGTGGACGTTATGAGTAGATATGGATTTTCTCCAAGGATTCCTGTACCTCCTAAGGAAATCATTTCAGCAGAAAAGCGTGATGAGTGGATTAAGGAAAAGGGGGCGATTGTGTTTACTTTCATCGATCGTCAGAAACCGTTTAAGCAAATAGATATATTTTTGTGTAACCCGATTGATTTTGAAGATGCATATAAAAGGAAAGTAGTCATGACAATTGGTGATATGAAGATGAATGTTATTTCGATAGATGATCTTATAAGGATAAAAAGTTTTGCCGGCAGACCCCGGGATTTAGAAGATATACACCATCTTGAAAGAATACTGAAGTTAAGAAGAGAGGAGTGATGTTGGATAAGGAAGAACTCTATAAATATGCCTATATAAAAAAGCCATTAAATGAGATTTATAAAGATTCTTCATCAGTGCCGCAGGAATTTATTATGGATTGGTATAAGGATTCTTATGATTATCAGAGGATACATTCTGATGAGGAGTTGAAGGAATTCCTCAGACTTACCCCGGAGCAGATATTCGAATGGCTTGAAGGTGCTATGATTTTTGTATGGGAGGCTAAAACGCGATAAATTCACAGGGCGTTCATGTTTATTTACCCCCCATCTGTCCAGCAAAAGTCCAACAACAAGGAATGCAACAGCACTCACAACTCCTATCCAGAGAGCCTTAACGGAAAATTTATCAGAAAGCACATTTCTTATGGCAAATCTGGAATATAGCATTGTGATTCCCAATCTTCACTCCCCCAGGATTGGTGAGGTGCTGGATGCATTACGGAAACAGTCCGGGGTTGATGGTGATTTTGAAATCCTTGTTGTCGGTCGGGACCGCTATGGTCTTGTGAAACAGCACTCGGCTGAGGATAATCGGGTCAGGTTTTTAGAGTCTGAGAGGGACCTGAACCCGGCAGAGGCGAGGAATTGCGGGATTAAGGCGGCCCGGGGGAAGTTGATCTTCTTTCTCGATGCGGATTGTGTTGCGGCGCCCCGCTGGATGGCAACGCTGCTCAAGGCCTATGCTGAAGGACATCCTGTGGTGGGGGGACCGATGTGGTTTGAGCAAGGGGGGAGGGGATTAAGAAAGCTGCGTGGGAGTTACTGGGTGTTATGTGACAATGTGGCCCATTTCCATGATCTCCTGCCAGATATCGGACGGGGAGTGAACCGGCACTATATGTTGGCTACGGCGAATATGCTGGTCGAAAAAGCGATCCTGAAGAAGGTGGGGATGTTCGATGAGGACTTTCCTGTTGGAGAGGATTTTATGCTCTCCATGAAGATACGGAGTGCCGGATATGATCTCTTTTTTGAGCCTGACGCAAAAATAATCCATAAGCCTGTGAGAGATTCTCTGGGTGATGTGTTGAGACATTCTGCCGGATGGGCGAGACACTCGATACGCATCAGGACGCACTACCGTGATCGGCTTCAGACCCCATGGTTTCTGTTTAATCCGGTGGCGCTGCGCCTTTTGTCTCCTCTGATTGCAACGGCCGTTACTGTAAAGATATTTCTCAGGCATCCCTGTGTGCGGCGGTACTGGTACACGGCGCCGGTGGTGTTCCTGACCAAGCTGGCCTGGTGCTGGGCCGCGGCCGCTGAAGTAGCGGCGGGGAGGCATAAATAAGCTGTCATTGCGAGACCCGAAGGGTCGAAGCAATCTGAAACCCTGCATGGAAAGACAATACTACATCTATATAATGACAAATAAACGGAACACGGTCCTTTATACAGGGGTTACGAACGACTTGCAAAGAAGAATCTATGAACACAAAGAAAAATTGGTCGATGGGTTCACTAAGAAATATAACATTAATAAATTGGTCTATTACGAAGTTACTCAAGATGCGGAATCTGCCATTATGCGGGAGAAACAGATTAAAGGTGGTTCAAGGGAGAAGAAGAACCAATTGATCAGTTCCATGAATAAGGACTGGAAGGATTTGTATGATGAGTTGTGAGATTGCTTCGTCGGCCTGCGGCCTCCTCGCAATGACGAATATCAGGGGTATGCAATAAAGGGAAACGGTTTTTATCAACTCTATGTTCCGTAAATTATTCCGATTTTCCAGGATCGCCTGGCATTACAAGCGGGGGAGCGTGAAACTTCCTTACGGACCTCTGCGCCTGTGGGTGGAGCTGACCTCATTTTGCAATCTGAAATGCCCCATGTGTACGAGCAAGGATATCCCGGATGAGAAGGTCGGCTATATGAAGTGGGATCTCTATAAGAAGATCATCGATGAGGCAAAGGGGTTTGTCTATGACATCAACCTGTTTATGGGCGGGGAGTCGCTGTTTCACAAGAGGCTCCCGGAGATGATTGCCTATGCAAAGGCAAATGGGATCAGGACACGGCTCTCCACCAATGCGACTGTACTGACAAAGGATAAGCGTGAGGCGCTCCTCGATGCGGGGCTGGACTTTATCATCTTTTCTTTTGACGGCTATGAGAAGGAGGTCTACGAGAAGATCCGCGTCAATGCCAATTTCGAGAAGACGCTGGGGAATATCAGGGAGTTTCTTGAGGAAAAGAAAAGGCGCGGAAGCCGTAAGCCTTATGTGGTGTTCCAGGTTATAGAGTTTGCGGGCAATCCGCCC
>Ga0209342_10004090_pt1 | contig 15232 bp, 13 predicted proteins | sample RifCSP16_2_FD_184023 | JGI IMG/M metagenome (GOLD analysis project Ga0209342, IMG submission 184023) | Soil microbial communities from Rifle, Colorado - Rifle CSP2_sed 16_2 (SPAdes) (version 2) | ecosystem: Environmental > Terrestrial > Deep subsurface > Rock core/Sediment | place: Rifle... | reverse complement strand
AAAAAGACTCGTCCTTTTCGCTATCCACTATCTTTTTCTGAAGGTCGGCGGCATCAACCCAGAGCGCTTCCTTTATCCTGTAGTCCCTGAGCTTCCTGAGCGCGTACAGGTTTCTAGGATCCAGCCTTACTACCTCTTCGAGCGCCTTCATGGCCCTCATGATGTCACCGGAATCAGCGGCGCACCTCGCGAGCGAGCTCAGTATCCCTATCGAGGACGAGTTGCCGACAAAACCGCTCTCAAGGACCTTCACGGCATCCGCCGGCCTGTTCTCCCTCATGTAGGTCTCAGCGAGACTTATTATCATGCCGGTTTCGGATGGCTTTGCCTTCAGGGCCTTTTCTATCAATTCCCTCGCCCCGGCAGTTTCTCCCTTTACGAGAAGCTCGGTCCCTTTTTTATAATTATCGTCAGCCTGGGCAAGAAGCTTTTTCTCTTTCCTTGACTGCAGATCGCGCCAGGCCCTGCGGCCGTCCGCCAGGAGCGAGTTCAGGACAGCCACTACGACCCCAGCGAAGAACCCGGCGAAAAGGAGCATCGTGGCAGGCAGGACATATACATGCGTGGATGAGACGACATATGTCACTTCACCGGGGTTGTTCGTATGGAGATAAAAGAACGCGCTCAGTATAATAATAATTATTATCAGGAGTATTTTGGTGTACATAGGCCTGCCGTCAGGTTTAAGGTTTATGGCTACCGGGGGAAATTGCTCTTTTTCCTGACCTCTGCGTCAGTGCGTAAATAAAAATGCTCACATATTATGCATATATATGCTGCGCTTTTTATTTCCGCCCTTCCTTGACTTCAGAAAAAATAGCTAATTTTTAGAAGCAGCCTTTTAATTCAACTCTTCGGTGCGAATAGGGCTCGCTCTCAATTAATGTGAATTCTTTTTGTACGCCGCGATTAAGAGTTTTGAAGCCAACGATGCAGATGGACTTTTTGAGTAGCCTGTCAGTGCGAATATGGCTCGCCTCTCATAATTGTGAACGCCCTGTACACCTGCTCGTAAAGGAAAAGGCGCGCGAGGTCATGGGGCAGCGTCATTGCGGATAAAGAAAGAACAAGGTCTGCGGTGCCGTAAACATCCTTATGCAGCCCGTAAGCCCCTCCGACCACGAAGGATACATTTTTCCTCCCCTGGTTCATGAGCCCTTCGATGAACTTCGAGAAGGCGGCTGAGGTCATGGAAGAGCCGGTATCAGCGAGGACGACCGTGTACCCGCCCTGGCCCAAAGCCGAAAGAATCCTCTGCCCTTCTTTACGGAGGACATCTTCCCTGGGCATTTTCAGGGAAGCGCCTTCGTCCTTCACCTCTACAATATCCACCGGCGCGTACCGCTTTATCCTCTTGAGGTAGTCTGCCGAGGCCTCAGCTATGGAAGACTTCTTGACGGAGCCCACGGCCACGAAGGTTATCTTCACCCGGCTCTACTCGCTCTTCTTCTTTTTCCTGGGCACAGCCGCGGCGGCAGCCGGCTTTCTAACGGCCTTTGCGGCAACGGTTTTTTTAACGGCCTTTACGGCAACAGGTTTTTTAAGGGCCTTTACAACGGCTGGGTTTTTGGCAGCCTTTGCGGCAACGGCCTTTGCCGCTGGCTTTTTCGCGGCCTTTGCGGCTGCGGGCTTTGCCTTCTCAGGCGCTGCCTTTGGCTTGGGCGCGGGCTTGTCCTTCACCTCGGTAACCGGGGCTTCGGCCCAAAACCCTTCGAGGTCGTAGAACGACCTTACAGGCTCAAGGAAGATATGGACGACGACATCGACATAGTCGATGAGCGCCCACCTGCCTTCGGTGACGCCTTCCATGCCAAAGGGCCGCTCGCCTTTTTTCCTGAGGCCGTCCTCTATGGAATCAGCTATGGCCTGGACCTGCCTTTCGGACTCGGCGCTGCATACGAGCAGGAAATCCGATACACCGGAAAGTTTCTTGATGTTGAGAATGACGACCTTTTCGGCCTTTTTGTCGAGGGCCAGTTTGGCGATCTCGAGCGCTTTTTTCTTCGGTTCCAGTTGAATGCTCCTTTTTTTCGGGGGCTATCTGTAAAGCCCCTCTTTTCTTATGAACTCTATGACAGTGTCGGGAAGGAGGTAGCGCACTGTGCGGCCCCTTCGCACCCTTTCCCTTATATCGGAAGAAGATATGTCAATGGGCGTGGTGTCGAGGTAAGTGATAGAATTCCCGTTTGAATTGACGAACCCCATGACCCGGGAATCATACCAGAACTTGGCGGCCAGTTCAACCGGAAGCACCTCTTCGAGGGGCTTTGGTGGATGGTTCGGCCTCGGGGCCACTATGAAGCTTGCCAGGCTCAGGAGGTCTTCATATTCGTACCAGCTCGCGATGTCGTTGAAAGAGTCGCTGCCGAGTATGAGGAACACTTCGGTATCAGGCTCCTTCAGAAGCTCTCTTACAGTATCAACGGTGAATGACCTGCCTTCGCGCCTTATCTCAAGGTCAGAGACCGAAAAACCGGGGTTGTCCTCTATCGCGGCCTTTACAAGCTCAAAGCGAAACCTGGCTGGCGTGAGCGATTCAGTCAGTTTGTGAGGCGTGATGAAGGTGGGCATGAATACCACCCTGTCAAGGCCGCAGATCTCCCTTGCCTCCTCGGCAAGCCTCAGATGTCCGTAATGGACCGGGTTGAAGGTACCTCCAAAAACAGCTATGCGCATCCTGTCCCTCAGAAAGAATCAAAGGAAGATATGCTATCCCATTGAATTTACTGTGTCAACCCGTTTGAGAACGCCCTTGCCTCACTTCCATTTCCACTGCCACTGTAGTAGAATTGTCCCTTACAGGAGATGCGATGATGGAAATGGACCTTTTCGGAAAAAACGAAAAAGAAGTGAACCCCGCTCCTCTGGCCCAGAGGATGAGGCCTTCCGCTCTTTCAGGCTTTGCCGGGCAGGAGCACCTTGTAGGCGAGGGTAAAATACTCGACAGGGTCATTAAAAGGGGCGAGCTGCCTTCCCTCATACTCTGGGGCCCTCCGGGCACTGGAAAGACGACGCTGGCAAGGATTGTGGCCGAAGCGTCGAAGTCGGACTTCGTCGAGTTCTCCGCCGTGCTCTCCGGGGTCAAGGAGATACGGGAGGTAATAAAGGCGGCGAAGGACAGCCTGAGGCTCGGCAGGAAGACGGTCCTGTTCGTAGACGAGATACACAGGTTCAACAAGTCCCAGCAGGACGCCTTTCTCCACAGCGTGGAGGACGGCACCATAACGCTCATCGGGGCCACGACCGAAAACCCATCCTTCGAGGTGAACGCACCACTGCTTTCAAGGTGCAAAGTTCTCGTCCTCGAATCGCTCTCGGATGAATCAATCAAGAAGATTCTCAGGGACGCCCTCTCTGACAAGGAGCGCGGCCTGGGGAATTTCAAGGCAGAGATAGGCAAAGAGGTCATCGACTTCATCGCGGACAGCTCAACGGGTGACGCCAGGAGCGCCCTCAACTCGCTTGAAGCGGCCTTCATGATAACCGAGCCCGACAGCGAGGGCGTAAAGCGCATAACGCTTGAGGCCGCGACCGAAGCCATGCAGAAAAAAGCCCTCCTCTATGACAAGTCAGGGGAGGAGCACTACAATGTGATATCGGCCTTTATAAAGTCGATGCGAGGGAGCGACGCGGACGCGGCGCTCTACTGGCTCGCCCGCATGGTCGAGGCAGGGGAAGACCCCCTTTTCATCGCGAGACGCATGGTCATATTCGCCTCGGAAGACATCGGCAACGCAGACCCGAGGGCCATAATGGTCGCCAACGCGGTAAAGGACTCGGTCGATTTCATAGGCATGCCCGAAGGCTGGATACCTCTGGCGCAGGGTGTGGCCTACCTGGCGACCGCTCCCAAGTCGAACGCATCGTACATGGCCTACCTTGAAGCCGCCGACGATGTAAAGAAGCACGGCGCCCTGCCCGTGCCGCTGCACATAAGGAACGCCCCGACAAAGCTCATGAAAGGGCTCGGGTACGGAAAGGGCTACAAGTACCCGCACAGCTTTAAAGACGCAGTCGCCGAACAGGACTATCTCCCTGACGCTTTGAAGGGGCGCGCGTATTACAAGCCCACCGACAGGGGCTATGACAAACAGATAGCCCAGATGATGAAGGATAGAAAGGAGAAGAAAAAGGAAAGCAAATAAACTGACCCTCAAGCCATCCCGGACAACCGATTTCCGGCACGAATTAGACTCCCTCGACGCAGTACCCTTCTTGATGTGACAACAAGGATGAAAAAAAGCTTTTAAAGGTTGAATTAAAAGCTGGTGTGACATAAGTCACTGCCAAAACCCCCGGCAGAGGAGAAGAATCAAAAAGCCGTTAATAGGGGGTACATTCAAGCAAAAAACCTCAAACCCAAAGACCTCCCAGAAAATCATCCCAAGAACCTTCAGCTGGTCTTTCCAAGGAAGGAAGGAGACGGAATGAAGAGGTATGCTCTTGTGGCCTTCGGACCTGGACGCGGCGAAATAGGGGAACTCTTCCGTTCACTCAATGAAAACGGCTGTACTGTCGATTCATGCCTGCTGACATCGACCGGCAACGGGTTTTCCGCCGCCATACTTGTGCTCGGCGGTAAAAACTCCGTTTCAAAGACCATCAAGGACCTCAAAAACAGGCTTGTCATAAAAGCGAGCCCAGTTGAAAAGGACGGGCCAGCCCTGCCCGGCAACCTCCAGATAACGATGTACGGCCCGAACAGGCCTGAGACCATCGCGCTCCTTTCCTTGATAATCAGCTCGGAAAAAGGGGAGGTAACCGAAATAGAATCCAAATCTATCGGGGACATGTCCGTTGTGGCCATGCAGGCCTGGTATCCGGGAAAGACCGCGATAATACGCGCCAGCTTAAAGGAACTCTCAAAGAAGCTCGGGCTTAAGTCATCGATTGAACGGATAAGAACAGAAGACCTCCTCTAAGTACCCCTACCTCTTGTCAACCAAAGGGCATGATTGAGTTGACAATCATGCCCTTTCCGTGTTATTCCAGACTATTGAAAGTACTCCTAAAAGGTGAATAAATATGAAAAATGACATCCTCGGCATAGCCCTTGAAAAGGGACTCGAAGGCGAAGGACTCACACCTTCCGAAGCCTTGAGGCTCGCCGCTGTTCCCGAGACCTCCATATACGAGATCATGGCCGTCTCCGAACGGGTCAGGCGTACGCATCTCGGAGTAGAGGTCAACCTCTGCTCCATCGTGAACGCCAAGAGCGGCCTGTGCAGGGAAGACTGCTCGTTCTGCGCCCAGTCGGTCAAATACTCTACGGGCGTCACCGAATACCCCATGTCAGAGCCGGAAAAGATAGTGGGGGCGGCGAAGGAGGCTGCAACCTTCGGGGCAAGGGAGTTCTCGATAGTCACGAGCGGCACCGCCATAGAAAAGGAGCGGGACATAGCCGCCTTGACTTCGGCGCTGCAATCTATGAAGGACAGCGTCCAGATGGAACGGTGCGCCTCCCTCGGCATACTCTCCCGCGAGACTTTAAAGAAGCTCAAGGACAGCGGCCTTGAGAGCTACCACCACAACCTTGAGACCGGACGGAGCTTTTTCCCGAACATCTGCACCACCCACGAGTACGACCGTGACATTGAGGTTGTAAGGACTGCCAAGGAGCTGGGCTTCCATGTCTGCTCCGGCGGCATATTCGGCCTCGGCGAGGGCTGGGAGGTAAGGGTCGAGCTTTTTGCCACGCTCAAGGAACTCGGAGCGGATTCGGTCCCCATAAATTTCCTGAACCCCAGGCCCGGCACGCCGCTCGAAAAAGCTCAAAACCTCACGCCGCTGGAGTGCCTGAAGATAATCGCCCTGGGCCGCCTCATGCTGCCCAGGACCGACATAGTCGTCTGCGGGGGCAGGCAGGTGAATCTGCGCGACCTTCAGCCGCTCATATTCGCCGCCGGCGCGAACGGCATGATGATAGGCAACTACCTCACCACCCCGGGCAGGGAGCCAAACAACGACCTCCAGATGCTCGCTGACCTTGGACTGAAACCAAAGGGCTACAAGTAACCGATGCGCGAGGAAATACTCGAAGAGATATCAAGACTTACGGCGCTTGGCTTAAAGAGGACCTTAAGGCTTGTCGAAGGCCCCCAGGGGCCCAGGGTCACAATGGACGGCCAGGAAGTCGTGCTCATGTGCTCGAACGATTACCTGGGGCTCGCCAACCACCCGCTTGTAAAAGAGGCCGCCATAAAGGCTATTGAAAAATGGGGCACCGGGGCCGGAGCGTCGAGGCTCGTCTCCGGCAACATGGAGGCCCACCACATACTCGAAGAGCGGATAAAGGAGTTCAAGGCTGCCCCTTCGGCGCTCCTGTTTAACTCCGGCTATAATGCGAATATGGGTTTAATTACCGCTTTGGCCGACAGGTCGACCGAAGTCTTCTCTGACAGGCTCAACCACGCCTCGATAGTGGACGCCTGCGTCCTCAGCCGCGCCAGGGTAAAGAGGTATCCCAACAGGGACACTAACGCCTTGGAAAAGCTCTTGAAAGCCTCGGCCGCGAAAAAAAAGCTTATCATAACCGACAGCGTCTTCAGCATGGACGGCACAATAGCCCCCCTGCCAGATATCATCAGTCTCCTTGAAAGACACGGCGCCATGCTCGTCATAGACGACGCCCACGCAACAGGCGTGCTCGGAGAATCCGGCAGGGGGAGCCTTGAGCACTTCCGGATGGAAGGCCACCCATCTGTCATACAGATGGGAACTCTGGGCAAGGCGCTTGGCTCGTTCGGGGCCTTTGTTACCACTGAACAGGAGGTCATCGACCTCCTCATCTCCCGCGCAAGGGCCTTCGTCTACACGACGGCGCTGCCGCCATCTGTTTGCGCTGCGGCCACAAAAGCAATAGACATTATCGATAAAGACCATGGACTTATAAGGAAACTCTGGGAAAACACTTCAACTATTACTCAAGGGCTCAAGGAGGCCGGGTTCGATACGATGGGAAGCGAGACGCCCATTATCCCGGTGAAGATAGGCGACAACCATAAGGTCATGGATGCCTCCAGAAGGCTCCTCGAACACGGGGTCTTTGTACAGGGCATAAGACCCCCTACGGTCCCGAATGGGACTTCGAGACTGCGGGTGACTGTCACTGCCGCGCATACCGGCGAGGACCTTAAAAAGGCCCTGGCCGCCTTCAGGGGGATTATTAATGGCTAAAGAGCCGCTACTTTTCGTCCACGGCTGGGCAACGGACAGCTGGGTCTGGAAGGAGGTTGCCAAAGGCTTTGAAGAGCGGGCTGCCATGGTCGACCTGCCGGGCCACGGCGGGACAATTACATGGGATGAACCGTCCCTCCTGCCAGCCGTAAAAGAGATAAAAGAGCGGCTCAAGCCCTTTGGCAGGACAAAGGCGATAGGCGTCGGATGGTCGCTTGGTTCAATGGCCCTTATCGCGAGCCTCGCTGATTTAAAGGACTCCTTCAAGGCGCTCGTGCTCGTCGGCGCTACCCCCTGTTTCGTGGAAAAAGAAGACTTCCCCTGGGGCCAGCCAAAAGCGCTGGTCAAGAGGATGATAATGGACATGAAAAAGGACCCGGCGGCCACAGTGGACAGGTTCTACAGCCTCAACTTCACCGAAGACGAGAAAAAGACCCGGGCCGGGCGAAGCATGATGGAAAGGTATTCCTACCCCGGGCCAATCTCGTGCGAAGGAGAAGTTCCGGGCTGCTTCCCTTCATTCAAATATGACGAGCTAACAAAGGCGCTCGAAGCGTTGTACATGACCGACCTGAGGGAGAACCTCAAGTCGATAGACATCCCGGTCCTCCTTGTCCACGGCGAGGAAGACTCGATCTGCCCGGTTGGCGCTGCCGAATACATGGGCCACAGGATAAGGAACGCGAAGCTTGAGGTCGTGGATGGCGCTGGCCACGCGCCCCATATCACAGAGCCGGAACTGTTTAATAAAATACTGCATGAATTTCTCGCAAGGCTTTGATTTAAATACTTTATCACTCAAACTTGCCGCGAGATTTCACTAAATTCCTCCCCTCGATGGGGGAGGGTTGGGTGGGGATGAAAAGAATCTTCTTCCGCCCTCCCCTCTATCCCCTCCCATCAAGGGAGGGGAAGCTTGAGAGACAGTAATCATGGTATTCGACACGGACATCATAAAAAGGTCTTTCTCAAAGGCCGCCTCGACCTACGACGAGTTCTCAGGCTTTCAGAAGGATGTCGCTTTCGAGGTCTTCCAGCGTCTTTCCCAGATGCTCCAGCAAAGGGAGCACGCTTTTTTAAAGGCCGCTTCCATTGAAAACAGACAGGATGCTTTCACCTTCCTGGACATAGGCTCAGGCACAGGAAGGCTCGCGGCGTTGGTGAATTCCATACCCGGGGCAAAAGTCTTTGCCTCTGACATCGCGTTAACGATGCTATGCAAGGCACGGGAAAAACACGGTAATTCCTTTGGTCTGGCAACTGGCGACTGCTGCTACCTGCCCTTCAGGGACGGGGTCTTCGACATGGTCGGCTCGTCTCTCGCGCTCCAGTGGGCACAGGAACTTGAACTGGCCTTTACTGAGGCGGCAAGGGTCTTGAAGCCTGGCGGACTCTTTGTCTTTTCGACGCTCGGCCCCTCTACCCTCTGGGAGTTGAGGGATTGCTATAAAGCACATCGGGCGGTAGAGTTTAAGGACAGTACCTCTATCGAATCAGCCCTCAAGGCCTCCGGGCTTGAGGTCGTTGCAATCGAGGCCAGTATAATAAAGAGGCGATACGGGAGCTTCATCGAACTCCTGAAAGCGCTGAAGAACATAGGCGCGGCACCTCCCATGGAATGCGGGAAAGGACTCTCGCCGGGAAAGCAGCTACGCGAGGCTGGAAAACGCTACAGCGAGAAGTTCCCCTGTGCTCAAGGCGGCATAGAGGCAAGCTACGAACTTATTTTAGCCACGGCAAGAAAGGTCTGAACTACATTGAAGTCTGACAGGACAAAAAAACTCCAGAAGCTCGATAAGGCCCTCGTATGGCACCCGTTCACCCAGATGAAGGAGTGGGCGGCTGGAGACACGCTCATAATCGAGAAGGGCCAGGGCAACTACCTCATCGATACCGACGGCAGGCGCTACCTTGATGGCGTGGCCTCCCTCTGGGTCAATGTGCACGGCCACAGGAAAAAAGAGATAGACAAGGCGATTGTAAGCCAGCTTGGAAAGCTCGCCCATTCAACTCTCCTCGGGTTGGGAAACACGCCTTCAATAGAGCTGGCAGAAAGGCTCGTCAAGATAGTCCCGAAGGGCTTGAACAGGGTCTTTTTCTCTGACAACGGCTCGACAGCGGTCGAAATTGCCCTAAAGATGGCCTTCCAGTACTGGGAGCAGAAGGGCTTTGAAGGCAAAAGAAAGTTCGTGGCCTTCACCGGAGCCTATCACGGCGACACCTTCGGCTCCATGAGCGTCGGGGAGATAGACATATTCGTAAAAAAGTATCGCCCCCTTCTTTTCAGCGCGTTCAGGGCCCCATACCCATATTGCTACAGGTGCCCTGTCGGAAAAGACCGTTCAGACTGCAAGACCGAGTGCCTCAAGGCATTTGAGGATATACTTAAAAAGCACTCAGGAGAGATTGCCGCCTGCATAATAGAGCCCATGCTCCAGGGGGCGGCCGGGATGATAGTCTCGCCTCCGGGCTTCTTGAAGAAAGTCAGAAGCCTCACGAAAAAATACGGCGTCCTCCTCATAGCCGACGAGGTTGCTACCGGCTTCGGCAGGACAGGCAAGATGTTCGCCTGTGAAGTTGAAGGCGTTGTCCCTGATTTCCTGTGTCTGGCCAAGGGCATAACCGGTGGGTACATGCCGCTTGCGGCAACTCTCACGACAGACAAGGTCTACAGGGCCTTTCTCGGCAAGTACGAAGAGTACAGGAGCTTTTTCCACGGCCACACATATACGGGAAACCCGCTCGGGTGCGCGGCGGCCTTGGCCAACCTCGACATATTCGAAAACGAACGGGTGATAGAGGGGCTGGAGCCGAAGGTAGAGCTTTTCAAAAAGCTCCTGCAAAGGTTAGGGCCTTGCCCATGTGGGCGAGGTAAGACAGATCGGCCTTGTCGCTGGCATCGAGCTCGTGAAGGACAAGAAAACAAAAGAGCCCTTCCCCGCGAAATCAAGGGTCGGCTACAGGGCATGCCTCAGGATGAGGGACTCGGGGGTCATACTCCGCCCCCTCGGGGATGTTGTCGTCATCATGCCGCCCTTGAGCATCAAGGAAAGCGAGCTTAAAAAGATAGTAGAGGCGGCGTACAAGGGGATTAAGGAGATAACTGAGAAACCGTGACGCATGACCGTGAACCGCGTCCATTACTTTGCAGGTTCAGGGTTGCACCCTGAACCTATTAATTCAAACTGACGCTGTAAAATAGTAATACATTCATTTTGAATCCTTATACTTGTCGTAGCCAGATACCTAAACCGAAATATTCGGGTTCAGGTTACAAACCTGAACCCGCTAAAATGGACTTTTTCAGCAGCCTATTAGAGAACAGATGAAATCTTCTTTTTTCATAACAGGGACAGACACGAATGTCGGCAAGACAGAAGCCGCCTGCGTGCTCGCCAGCTCGTTCAGGGGAGCGGGCCTGAAGGTCGGCGTGATGAAGCCGGTCGAGACGGGCTGCCGTTTGCTTGGCGAGAAAATGATACCAAAAGACGCTTTAAGGCTCAAGGAAGCCTCAGGCACTCTCGCCGACCTCGATCTCGTGAACCCGTACAGGTTCACCGCGGCTGCCGCGCCTGACCTTGCCGCGAGGCTCTTCGGCGCTTCTATTGACCTTGAAAGAATAAAAGACATTTTCATCGGACTTCAGGCCGCCCATGACCTCATGCTGATCGAGGGGGCCGGGGGCTTGCTCGCGCCAGCAGCCGAAGGGAAGTCAATGGCAGACCTCGCACTTTTACTCGGAGCGCCGGTCTTGATAGTTTCAGCGAACCGCCTCGGCACCATAAACCACACGCTCCTGACCGTAAGCTGCGCCCGGCAGATGGGGCTCGACATAAAGGGTATCATCCTCAACAACCCCACTCCTTCCAACGAAGACATCAGCAGGGAATATAACCGCACCCATCTTGAAAGGCTTTCAGGGGTGCCGGTGCTTTTCGAGATACCCTATTCCCCCGGCCAGTCGAATTTGCCAGTCCTTGGCAAAAGGGATATCGAGAAATTCCTTTGAGTTTGCCGGTGCGCACAGCGCACCCTACGCCTACGCCGCTGAGATTGCTTCGTCGCAAAATGCTCCTCGCAATGACGACAGGGTGCCTCTAAAAATTAGAAATTTTTTCCGAGTTCGAGGAAGGGCGGAAATGAAAAGCGCAGCATATATGACAATATGTGAGCATTTTCATTTACGCCCTGACTGCGAGTTCGGGAAAAAGAGCAATTTTTAAAGGCAGCCTGAAACTAAAAAGCCCCCTTCCTTTCGGAAGGGGGCTTTTAGTTTCAGTCAACAGGTATTACCTGCTCTTTGCGGTGGTATAGTTGAGCGTGCCGCCCGCGAGGATGGTCTCGACCTGCCTCGGAGAGAAGCCATGCTTGAGCTTTATCTCCTTGTTCCTGGTCACATTCCTCAAGATCACGGTCTCGCCGGAGAGGCTCTTGTTTATGCCGGGCATCTCTAGCTCGTCGCCGTCCTCTATGCCATCGTAGTCGGCAGCGTTCTCGAAGGTCAAAGGCAATATGCCGAAGTTTACCAGGTTGTCCTTGTGTATCCTGGCGAAGCTCTTGGCAACGATCGCCTTTATCCCGAGGTACATGGGGCAAAGGGCCGCGTGCTCACGGGAAGAGCCCTGTCCATAGTTCTCTCCGCCGATGACGAAGCCGCCGCCAGCCGCCTTGGCCTTCTCGTGGAACTTGGCGTCTATCTGCGCGAATACGCTCTCGGAGTACTTGGGCACATTAGAGCGGTACTTCAGCCATGTTCCCGCCGGAGTTATGTCGTCGGTGGTGATGTTGTCGCCCAGCTTGATAAGGCATTTGCCCTTCAATGTCTCGGGGAGAGCGCCCTGCTTGGGCAGTTCCTTGATGTTCGGGCCTCTGGAGACGGATACCTTTGAAGGGTCCTTTGCCGGGGCTACGACCATCGAATCGTCAATGAGGAACTTGGCGGGCATCTTCACCTTCGGGAACTTGCCCAGCTTTCTCGGGTCGGTTATGACGCCGTAGATGGCGGCCGCGACAGCGACCTCGGGGCTGACGAGGTAGACCTTGCCGTCCTTGGTGCCGCTTCTGCCTTCGAAGTTCCTGTTAAAGGTCCTGAGCGATACGCCAGCGGACGGAGGCGACTGCCCGTTGCCGATGCAGGGGCCGCAGGTGGCTTCCAATATCCTCGCGCCTGCCTCGATGAGATGCGAAAGGCCCTTGTTCAAGGCCATCATGTCGAGGACCTGCTTGGAGCCCGGGGATATGGTCATGCTGACTTCCGGGTGGACCTTGAACTCGCCCTTGTGGAAGACCTCGGAGACGAGCATCAAATCCCTGTAGGAAGAGTTGGTGCAGCTTCCAACGCAGACCTGGTCTACCTTGAGGCCTTCGACTTCGGAAACCTTGCAGACCTGGTCAGGCATGTGGGGCCTTGCTATCATCGGCTCAAGCTTGTTGAGGTCGAGGTCGATGGTCTCGTCATACTTCGCGCCCTCGTCGGCCTTGAGCTCTGTCCAGTCGGCTTCCCTGCCCTGCGCCGCGAGAAACTCCCTGGTCACTTCGTCAGAAGGGAATACCGAGCTGGTCGCGCCGAGTTCGGCGCCCATGTTGGTGATTGTCGCCCTCTCGGGAACGGTAAGGCTCTTTACGCCCTCTCCGCCGTACTCTATGACCTTGCCTACGCCGCCCTTGACGGTCATCCTGCGAAGGAGCTCGAGGATGATGTCCTTCGCTGAGACCCAGGGTTTCAGCTTGCCCTTGAGGTTCACGAGGACGACCTTGGGGTATACGAGGCTGAACGGGCCGCCGCCGAGGGCGACCGCGACATCAAGGCCGCCAGCGCCAATGGCGAGCATGCCTATGCCGCCGCCGGTTGGCGTGTGGCTGTCGGAGCCGAGCATGGTCTTGCCGGGCTTGCCGAACCTCTCCAGGTGCACCTGGTGGCATATGCCGTTGCCGGGCTTGGAGAAATGGATGCCGTACTTGGAGGCCAGCGTCTGAAGGAACCTGTGGTCGTCAGCGTTCTCAAAGCCGCCGTACTGGAGCGTGTTGTGGTCGACATAGCTCACGGAGAGCTCCGTCTTGACCCTGGGCACGCCCATTGCCTCAAACTGCAGGTACGCCATGGTGCCGGTAGCGTCCTGCGTTATGGTCTGGTCTATCCTGATGTTGACTTCCTTGCCCTGAACAGGCTCACCTGATACCAGATGGCTGTCTATGAGCTTCTGCGCGACGCTCTTACTCACGATAATCCTCCTTATTGGGGGGGTGTTATATACGCCTGGAAACGCTATTATAACCTGTCAGGTAGCTTTTATTCCATTTAAAACGGATACTTACGGCCAAAAAAAGGGTTTCGAAGCTTTAAAGCTTACCCAAAACGCCCTGAAATGTCAATCTCATAAAAAAGGCGCTAAAAAGGCCTTTTCAGGCCGCGCGGAAAGATTTACAATATATGGAAACGCCTCCACGACAGCGGCCAAAGCCGCCGGGCGCGTGAATAACTCCGGAGGTAACGAAACTGATAAGCCTGCTTTCAACGCTCATAGTAGCGCTCGCGATCCTCATATACATATATTTTTACGGGAAGAAGTCCAGCAAGTCGAAGGCAAAGCTCAAGAAGGCGGTCGAGTTCGGCCTGAACGAAGAGCCGACAACGCTCCATCCAAAGATAGACCCCTCGCTGTGCATCGGCAGCACGGCCTGCGTCAAGGCCTGCCCCCAGCATGATGTCCTGGGGCTCATCTCCGGCAGGGGCTCGCTCATAAACGCGACTCATTGCGTCGGCCACGGCGCGTGCGCGGCTGCCTGCCCGGTCGGAGCCGTCACACTGGTATTCGGCAATGAAAAGCGCGGCGTGGACATCCCTTACCTGACGCCTGACTTCGAGACCAATGTCAAAGGCATCTTCATAGCTGGCGAGCTTGGCGGCATGGGCCTCGTGAGAAACGCCGTCACTCAAGGCCGTCAGGCAATCGAGTACATCACCTGCTACCTGAAAGAAAAACAGAAGACCGGGGACATATACGATGTCCTCATAGTGGGCGCTGGCCCTGCCGGCATCGGCGCTTCCCTGGCGGCAAAAAAAGCCGGGCTCAAATTCGTCACCATAGAGCAGAACGACATCGGAGGCTCAATCCTTCATTACCCAAGGCACAAAATAGTGATGACGCAGCCGATGGACCTGCCCCTGCACGGCAAGATAAAGTTCAGGGAGACGACAAAGGAAGCACTCCTCGAACTCTTCCTCGGGATAATCAACAGTTCCGGGCTCAAGATAAACACGAACGAAAAGATGACCGCCCTCGCGGAACAAGCCGGGACATTCAAGGTCACGACCAGCAAGGGCGAGTACCTCTCAAAAACTATCATTCTCGCCATCGGCAGAAGAGGCACGCCAAGAAAGCTCGGCGTGCCGGGCGAAGAACTGCCAAAAGTTTGCTACAGCCTCCTTGACCCCGAGCAGCACAAGGGCAATGATGTCATCGTTGTCGGCGGCGGCGACAGCGCGGTCGAAGCGGCAATGGCTTTGGCCTCGTGCGGCAACAAAGTCACCCTCTCCTACAGGGGTGATGCTCTTTCGAGGATAAAGCCTGGCAACAAAGAAAGGCTCGACCAGGCCCTGGCCGCCAAAAGGCTTACGCTTCTTTTGAAGTCGAACCTCAAGGAAATAAAAACAAAGGAAGTTGAGATAGATGCGGACGGAAAATTAACGGCGATGCCTAACGAATTCGTCTACATCTTCGCGGGCGGCGAATTGCCGAACGAGTTCCTCCGCGGGATAGGCGTGAAGGTCGAAAAGAAGTTCGGCACAGCGTAAAGCCTGACGCTTGGCCCCGTCACCAACTAAAAAAACAGAAGTGGCAGCCCCCTGAGGGGCTGCCACTTCTTTTTGCGGACTTAAAACTCATGGCGGGCGCGTTTTCAAATCAATTACAGGCTGCCTCTAAAAATTAGATATTTTTTCTGAAGTCAAGGAAGGGTGGAAATAAAAAGCGCAGCATATATGACAATATGTGAGCATTTTTATTTACGCCCTGACGCAGAGGTCAGGAAAAAGAGCAATTTTTAGAGGTAGCCT
>Ga0209342_10004087_pt1 | contig 15241 bp, 12 predicted proteins | sample RifCSP16_2_FD_184023 | JGI IMG/M metagenome (GOLD analysis project Ga0209342, IMG submission 184023) | Soil microbial communities from Rifle, Colorado - Rifle CSP2_sed 16_2 (SPAdes) (version 2) | ecosystem: Environmental > Terrestrial > Deep subsurface > Rock core/Sediment | place: Rifle... | reverse complement strand
GACGATGAAGTTAGTTCGCTTTGCTCTCTAACTTCAGTCGAATTGGAACTTGGGGGTTCTCCGCCGAAGGCGGACTCGCTCTCCGCGATAGTCTGATCTCTTTTCTCTGTGTCCTCTGTGCCTTCTCTTGCTTGCCCCGTGATTTCTACGGGGTGTCCTTTATGGTAAAGATTTCAACCACGGAGTTCACAAAAGAGGCGCTGAGGATATGGAGAGGAAGTGCCATCCAATTTCTTGGAAATCTGGCACTTTCTTGATACATTGGGGTTGCTGGTCTTGATTCAATCACACGGAGAGGTGGCCGAGTGGCTGAAGGCACAGGTTTGCTAAACCTGCATAGGGGGTAACCTCTATCGAGGGTTCGAATCCCTCCCTCTCCGCTTCCGCGGAGTGGTCCCGCTGATAATTCGGGACTGAACCTGCCTGTCCGACGAAGCTTGTTTCTTAAAGCGTAGTCGGGCATAGGGGGTAACCTCTATCGAGGGTTCTCCGCCGAAGGCGGACTCCCTCTCCGCAAGCTCGTTCGTTTGAAACTTGAACATTGTTTGTTGAGGATTGGATATTGTTCTTGCATGGGCACACACAACAATGTTCAATGTTCAATGCTCAATATTCAAGGACGAAATCGCCACAAGAGAACCTGAATCGAATCCCCTGTTGGCTGCATCTCATCTTTAGCAGGCCAACACACAGAAAGGGAAGCCCAATGCCGATTTTTGACTATCAGTGCTCCGAATGCGGAAAAACATACGACGTCTTCCACAAAGTTCGGGAGATCGTTGATGACATTGAATGCCCGCAATGCGGCTCAAAGAATCATAAGAAATTGATGTCGGTTCCCATGGCGGCGATGAGTTCAGCCTCGGGAAGATCCGTCAGCGCGTCGGACGATTCGTCCGGCAGTTGCTGCTGCGGAGGAGGGGCTTGCGGCGTCAACTAACCGCCGCTTTTTGCAGTTCACTTTTCATTTGTGTATCTTGGGTTTCGTCGGGCGACGCACAGTCGCCTTTTTTATGTTTCAACTCCGATAACCATGCCCTCTCCTGTCCGCGTCCGATTCGCCCCCAGCCCCACAGGATTTCTTCACGTCGGCGGCCTCCGCACTGCACTCTACAATTATCTCTTCGCAAAACACCATCACGGAAAATTTGTCCTTCGTATCGAAGACACGGATCAATCGCGCATGGTCGAAGGAGCCGTTGAGAATCTCATCGAGACCCTTCACTGGGCCGGTATCGATTTCGACGAGGGACCGGGGAAGGGAGGGGAGTTCGGCCCCTATGTGCAATCGCAGCGGCTGACGATATACCATGAACATGTGAAGAAGCTTGTTCAGCAGGGGAATGCCTACCACTGCTTTTGCAGCCCGCAGCGCCTTGACGAGGTTCGTCAGCGGCAGATTGCCATGAAACTGTCCCCCTCGTACGACCGGACGTGCCGTGATCTCCCTCCGTCAGAGGTCGAGCGGCGCCGGACGGCAGGGGAGACGTCGGTCGTGCGGATGAAAGTACCGCTAACGGGGGAAATGACGTTTGATGACATGATCCGGGGGAAGGTGACGATCGCCTATAAAGTACTCGATGACCAGGTCATTCTGAAGTCCGACGGATTTCCAACATATCATCTTGCTGTCGTTGTGGATGACCATTTGATGAAGATCAGCCACGTGATTCGCGGGGAAGAATGGCTGCCGAGCACTCCAAAACACATTATCCTCTACCGCTACTTCGGATGGGATGTGCCGCTCTACGCACACCTTCCGCTTTTGCTGAATCCCGACAAGAGCAAGCTCAGCAAGCGCCAGGGGGATGTGGCAGTGGAGGAATACCGGGCGAAGGGCTATCTGAAAGAAGCCATTGTCAATTTTGTGGCTTTCCTTGGATGGAATCCGGGTGATGAGCGGGAATTGTTTTCCGTGGAGCAACTCGTTGAGGCGTTCACCATCGAACGGGTGGGAAAATCCGGAGCAGTGTTCAATATTGAAAAACTGAATTGGCTGAATTTCCAGCATCTTCGAATGAAGAGCGACAACGAAGTTCTTCAGATGCTGAAGGATTATCTTGCACAACGGCCGACGAAAACAAGAACATCATTCGATGACAAATACCTCCTTGGGGTCATCGCCGCCATGCGGGAAAGAGCGACATTCGTGCGGGAATTTGTAGAGAAAAGCCCGTATTTCTTGGAGCCGCCGAGTGAATACGATCCGTCAGTCGCAAAGAAACGATGGAAACAGGAAACACCGGCGCTCCTTAAGAGTTACGTCGAGGCTTTGTCGCGTTACCCGGAACCGGGGAAAGAGGAATTTGAAGCGGCGCTCAAGAGCACTGCTGAGGCAGCAAAGAAATCTCCGGGCGACATGATTCACCCTCTCCGTCTTGCCGTTTCGGGAGTTGGTTCCGGACCGGGCCTTTATGATATTCTCACTCTCCTTGGAAAGGAAGAGACGATTCGCAGAATCATGAGAGCAATCGAGAAACTTGCATGAAATCTGATAGCAGCGAAAAGCCGGCGCAGGAGAGCGCTGATGCGCCGGAGCGGAAGAACTTCATTCGTGAGATTGTTGACACCGATCTCAGGACGAACAAGCATGAAGGGAGGGTGCACACTCGCTTTCCCCCCGAGCCGAACGGCTACCTTCATATCGGCCATGCCAAATCGATCTGCCTCAACTTCGGATTGGCAAGAGACTACAACGGGCTCTGCAACCTGCGGTTCGATGACACGAATCCCACCAAGGAGGAAATGGAATATGTCGAGTCGATACAGCAGGATGTGAAATGGCTTGGATTCGACTGGGAGGACAGACTGTTCTATGCCTCAGACTATTTTAGCACGCTCCATGACTATGCGGTGAAGTTGATCAAGAAAGGGAAGGCCTATGTCTGCGATCTGAGCGCCGATCAGACGCGGGAGTATCGGGGCACGCTCACTGAGCCGGGGAAGAACAGTCCTTACAGGGGAAGGACAATTGAAGAAAACCTGGATCTCTTCGAAAGAATGAAGAAGGGGGAATTCCCCGACGGATCACGCACCCTTCGCGCAAAGATCGACATGGCCTCGCCAAACCTCAACATGAGGGACCCGATCATGTACCGAATCCTCCGAGCGACCCATCACCGCACGGGAGACACGTGGTGCATCTATCCGACATACGACTGGGCGCACGGTCAATCCGATTCTCTCGAGAAAATAACGCACTCGATCTGCACTCTTGAATTTGCCGACCATCGGCCCTTGTATGACTGGTTCATCCGGGAGCTCGAGATCTATCCGCCTCAACAGATCGAGTTTGCGCGGCTGAACCTCACGTATACCGTGATGAGCAAACGAAGGTTGCTGCAGCTTGTTGAGGAAGGCCATGTTCAGGGGTGGGATGATCCCAGAATGCCGACGATTTGCGGCCTCCGGCGGCGTGGGTATACCCCGGAATCGCTGCGGACATTTGCAGACCGGATTGGTGTTGCCAGGAGCGAAAGCACTGTGGATGTCGCCATGCTCGAAGACTGCCTGCGCGACGGTCTGAACAAGAGCGCACCAAGGGTCATGGCAGTTCTGCGGCCATTGAAGGTGGTACTTGAAAACTATCCCGAGGGAAAAGTCGAAGAACTGGACGCGGTGAACAATCCGGAAGATGAATCCATGGGAAAAAGGAAGGTTCCTTTCTCCAGAATCCTTTATATCGAACAGGATGATTTTCGGGAGGATCCCCCAAAGAAATATTTCAGGCTTTCTCCGGGGGCCGAGGTCCGGTTACGGTACGCCTATATCATCAAGTGTGTCGGGGTTGTCAAGGACGAGAAAAGCGGACAGATCGTTGAGCTTCGATGTACGTACGATCCTGAAACGAAGAGCGGCTCTGCCCAGAGTTCGCGAAAGGTGAAAGGGACCATCCATTGGGTCTCAGCCCAACATGCAATGGAATCCGAGGTTCGGCTGTACGATCGCCTTTTCAGCGTCGAAAACCCCGGCGGAGAAAATTGGAAGGATTCCATCAATCCCCTTTCGCTCCTGGCTCTGACGGGATGCAAAGTGGAGCCGGGCCTCGCTTCGAGCAAACCTCAGGAAAAATATCAGTTCGAGCGTCTCGGATACTTCTGTGTCGATCAGGATTCGCGACCCGGCAGGATCGTTTTCAACCGTACGGTCACGCTGCGCGATACATGGGCGAAGATCGAGAAGATGTGACCTTTCTTCACTGTGTCCTCCATCTTCGTTGCCTTTTGAAGGTTGGTTGAATATATTTTCTTTTTCGGAACAATCCGGATAGCCACCGTGCCAGCCAGAAAACTTGATGTCATTCGGCTCACCAATGCCGTGTTCTATGCATACCATGGAGTCCTTTCCGATGAGCAGGCACTCGGCGGCAAATTCGAAATCGACGTCGAGCTTCATTGCGATCTGAGGAAGGGTGCGAAGACAGATCACCTGAAGGACACCGTTGATTACGAGCGGGTGTATGATTGCATTAAAGGTTCCGTCATGGATCGGAAACATTTCCTGCTTGAGTCTCTGGGCCAAGCCATCATCGATGGAATTCTCAGAAACTTCAGACAAGTTCGGATTGTCAATGTGCGCGTGCGAAAACCGGGTGCCCCGGTGAAAGGGGTCATCGATACAGTAGAAGTGGAAATGATCCGTTCGAGAAAATGATGGCCCGCGTATTTCTCGGCCTTGGTTCGAATCTTGGCGATCGCCTCTCAGCACTCCGTTCCGCTTTCGGAAGGGTTGCCGCTCTTGCGGGGACTCACATCTCACGTGCATCGGGCATCTATGAAACGGAGCCCTACGGTGTGAAAGAACAGCCTGATTTCCTGAATGCCGTGATCGAGATTGAAACGTCGTTGCCGATCGAGGATCTTCATCGGAACCTCAAAGCAATAGAACGGGAGGTGGGAAGGGTCGAACGTCAGAAATGGGGTCCCCGCGAAATAGATATTGATCTTCTTTTTTTTGAATCGGAAAGGCTCAAGACAGATACGCTCACCGTACCGCACCCGGGAAATACGCAAAGGCGGTTTGTTCTTGAACCGCTCGCAGAGCTTTCCCCGGAGTTTGTGGACCCGGAAACCGGCCTGACCGTTTCGGCGTTGCTGCAACAATGCCCCGATCAGGGGTCGGTTCGAAAATATTCGGAAGAACTCACCGTCAAAGAGGAGTCCTAGGTGCAGGCAGCAAGCAGGGAAATTCGACACATAGCAATCGAGGGGGTGATTGGGGCGGGCAAAACCACGCTTGCCAATATGCTTTCCGAGCGCCTGCGGGCACGCCTTGTTCTCGAGAGGTTCGAGGAGAATCCTTTCCTTGCCAAATTCTATGAGGATCCGGACCACTATGCCTTCCAGACGCAAATCTTTTTCTTGCTGAGCAGGTACAAGCAGCAACAGGAATTATTCCAAGCCGATCTGTTTCACAACTATGTACTGTCGGACTATATCTTCGATAAAGACAAGATTTTCGCCTATCTCACCTTGCAGGACGAAGAGTTGAAACTTTACGAAGCGGTGCTGAGTGCAATTGAGAAGAGTATTCCCATCCCCGATCTTGTCGTCTACCTCCAATCGAGTGTCGATCGGCTGATGACGAACATTCGCAGTCGCGGCCGGAGGTATGAAGAAAACATGTCGGAGGACTACATACGGGACCTGAACGAGGCGTATAACTATTTCTTTTTTCGGTACAAAGCCTCGCCGCTTCTGATCGTGAAGGCGACGGACATCGACTTCGTCAACAATGAAAAAGACTTCCAGGATCTTCTCGAGCAGATCCTTCGTCCGAATCGGGCTCCCATCGAGTACTATAATCCGATGAGCAAAGGGTCGTAACCGTGTTCTTTCGGTTTCTCATCTGGTCGGTTATTATCTTCTTTCTTGCGCGGTTCATCTGGAGAATCGTGGCGCCGTTTCTTGGTCCGTCGACTCCTGGGCAGCCGACGGGGAAAGTGCCGGAACCGCCTCAGAAGACGAAAGAAGAGTTCAAGGATGTCCGCGAAGCCAAATTCATAGACGTTCCGAAATCCTCATCCGCTGATTCCACTGAGCACAAAAAGGAATAGGGCGCGGTTGCCTCCTTTCTGCGTGCGTTTCCTGCGATTTTGTTTGAACCTCACCCTTTCGTTTCCTATATTGATGCGAGTTTTTCCTGAATTGCATGACACCATGAAAAAGAATGATTCGATCATACGTTGAGGACCTGGGTCGGCACGTTGGGAAAGAAATCGAACTGCGCGGGTGGCTGTACAATAAGCGATCAAGCGGAAAGATACGGTTTCTCTTGCTGCGCGACGGAACAGGTGTGGTTCAGTGTGTTCTGGTCAAGGGAAAAATCCCCGAAAAGGCCTTCGGCCTCTTCGATGAATTGACCCAGGAATCATCCTTCTCTGTCGTCGGTTCTGTAAGAAAAGATGACCGCGCCCCCGGCGGGTTCGAAATCGACGTTGTCGACGCCTCCCTCATTCACCTCGCCAGCGAATACCCCATTACCCCCAAGGAACACGGAATCGAGTTCCTTGTCGACCGCCGGCACCTCTGGCTGCGTTCCTCGAAGCAGCATGCCATCATGCGGGTGCGTCATCGGGTCATTAAGGCCATCCGGGATTTCTTTGACGACCGCGGATTCACTCTCATCGATTCTCCCATTCTTACTCCGTCTGCTGCGGAAGGAACCTCGACCCTGTTTGAAGTCGACTATTTCGACCTCGGCAAGGCATATTTGACGCAGTCGGGACAACTCTACGCCGAGGCGGGTGCAATGGCGTTTGGCAAGGTCTATTGTTTTGGCCCGACGTTTCGGGCGGAAAAGTCCAAGACCAGGAGACATCTTACTGAGTTCTGGATGGTCGAACCGGAGATTGCTTTTGCCGACCTCAATGATGATATGGACCTGGCTGAGGAGTTTCTCGAATATGTCATTCAGAGTGTTCTGAAGGACAAAGCTGCGGAGCTCAAGATTCTTGAGCGCAACACAAAATTCCTTGAGAACGTGAAAAAGCCGCTTCCAAGAATCAGTTATGACGAGGCGGCGTCGATTCTCAAGAAGAGGAGCATCCCTTTTGAATGGGGAAATGATTTCGGGGCGGCGGATGAAACCGCGATTTCGGAAGAGTTCGACCGGCCGGTGATGGTGCATCGGTATCCGGCGAAAGTCAAGGCCTTCTACATGAAGCGCGATCCCGATAATCAGGAACTTGCGCTCGCCGTGGATGTGCTTGCGCCTGAGGGGTACGGGGAGATCATCGGGGGAAGCCAGCGTGAGGATGATTACGAAACGCTTGTGAAGCGTTTGGATGAGCATAAACTGCCTCACGAGGCATTTGAGTGGTATCTCGATCTTCGGCGCTACGGATCTGTGCCGCATTCGGGATTTGGCCTTGGATTGGAGCGAACCGTGAGCTGGATCTGCGGGCTGGATCACATTCGCGAAACAAGCCCGTTCCCGAGAATGATCTACAGAATTACTCCTTGAAAGACTTGGAACTCATCTCAAAAAGACTCATGTGTCCCCCCGAACTTGCCTGTCCCGAAACGTTTTTGTTCGGGAGTTCGGGGTCTATTGCAGGCCAAGAAGTGGATACTGAATCCCCGAACTCTCAGTGGTTAATTGTTTCAGCACATGCTCAAAGTCACCAACCTTAGAAAAGAATTCGATACTGTGGTCGCCGTGGACGGCGTCTCCCTCGAAGTGCAACGCGGAGAGGTGTTCGGCCTCCTCGGGCCGAACGGAGCCGGCAAGACCACGACCATCCGTACCGTCCTGAATATTATCAAACCCGACATCGGCAGTATCGAGTTTGACGGAAAACCGTTCTCGGTCGAGACCTGGAATGTCATCGGATATCTTCCTGAAGAACGCGGGCTCTATCGGAAGAGCAAGATCATCAACACGATTCTCTATTTCGCTGCGCTGAAAGGGCTCAAAGCTCAAGAGGCAAAGCCGAAAGCTCTGCGGTGGCTCGATCGCTTTGGCCTCACCAGCCGTGCAAACGACAAGGTCGAGGACCTTTCAAAAGGGAATCAACAAAAGGTTCAGCTGATATCGGCCCTTCTTCACAATCCCCAACTGCTCATCCTCGACGAACCATTTGCCGGACTTGATCCCGTCAACCAGATTATTCTCAAAGACGTCCTGATGGAGCTCCGCCAGCAGAACATCGCGATTATTTTTTCGACTCATCAAATGGAACAGGTCGAGAAGATGTGCGATAATATCTGCCTCATTAACAAAGGGAAGCCGGTCCTGTACGGAGCATTGAGAGCGATCAAGCAGCAATATGGTAAGAACTCGATCCATCTTGAATTCGATGGAGACGGCAGTTTCCTCAAGACAATGCCGGGCGTTCGCCGGGCGGATGTCTACCAGAACTATGCCGAAGTCGAGCTTGTTGACCCGGCGAAGAGTGCCGCACTCTTGAAACATTTCGATGGGAAGCTTTCTCTGCGCAAATTCGAGATCGTTGAGCCATCCCTGAATTCCATTTTTCTTGACGTTGTAGGACCGCCGCCGGAGACGAAACCTGACCCGGAATCGGAAAAACCTGCCGCCCGGAAATCGGGGACGAAACCGCTCGATTCTCGACTGAAGAGATCATTATTCTCTCTCGCACTTATTTCCATTGTTGCTCTTGTCCTTGTTGTCGCAAACGCACAGAAAGAGGATCCTGATTGGAGTATCCCGGCTGTGCTCGTGGCCGCGATTGCAATCAGTGCTTTCAATTATTTCAAATTGAAGAAGAAGATCGATGCCGAACAAACTTCCTCATCGCGTGAGGAACGGCCGTGAAATTTCTTGACGTCGCACGGTGGGAATTCCTCGAGAAAGTGAAGTCGAAAGCATTCCTCATTTCTCTCGTCCTGATGCCGATCATCATGGTTGGTTTCGGAGTTCTCCCGGGGGTTCTTGCCTCACAGGAGGATGAGAAGACACTGACGATAGGCATTGTCGATGAGACGGGCATGATCGCCGGAGCACTGGAGAGGCGGCTGAACGAGAAATACAAGCTCTCCGAGGGGAAACCGAATTATATTCTCAAAGATCTCAAGACCATCGATGCCGGATCTCCTGAGCAGTTGAAAGCGCTGGCGAATGCGCTGGTGTCCGGGGGAGACATAGAGGGATTCTTCACCATTCCGCCCTCGGTCTTTGACAGCGGACAGGTTGTGTACAGATCCGATAATGTGGGTAATATTCGCATTATAGAGAGATTCTCTCGCACGATTGAAGAGGTTGTCGTTGAACGGCGTCTTGCCGATCAGGGATACGACCCAACGCTTATCCGGAGACTCACCACAAACATCGATGTGAAGCCCATCAAGGTTTCAAAGGAAGGGGATGAGAAGGAGACGGATTTTCTTCAGACGTTTTTTAGTGCATATATCTTTATCATGATGCTGATGTTTCTTGTCCTCACATCCGGACAGCTTCTGATACGAAGCATGGTCGAGGAGAAATCGAATCGTGTCATCGAAGTGCTGCTTTCCTCATGTTCTGCAAACGATCTCATGGTGGGAAAGATCCTCGGATTGAGTGCCTTGGGTCTTCTTCAGATCCTGATATGGGCTGCCATTGGGATCGGTCTCTCGCTGAAGTTCGGATCGAATGTCTTTGCGACGGCGAATTTCCCGCTTCTGATGGTTTATTTCTTTCTGGGATACCTGATGTACGCCGCGATCTTTGTGGCCGCCGGATCTCCCGTGACGACGGAGCAGGAGGCCCAGCAGATCACCAGTTATGTCAGTTTGGCGCTGGTGTTTCCCATCGTTCTCGCAGTCCCGGCAATGCAAAATCCGGATTCGATGCTTATCAAGGTTCTTACCTTCATTCCCCTGATGACGCCGGCTTTCATGTTGCTCCGAATTCCCATTCAAATGCCTGAGACATGGGAGATATTGACGACCATCGGACTGCTGGTTCTGTCAACACTGTTTTGCATGTGGGCTGCCGGGAAGATTTTCAGGATTGCGATTCTCGTGTACGGAAAACGTCCTTCTTTAAGCGAGCTCTACCAATGGTTGCGCACACCGTAGATTTTCAGGGATACTCCCGTGACATTTGAAACCGTTCTCTTCTATGGCCTGGCTGCAGCGTCCGTCGGATCGGCTGTAGTGATGGTGACGCGCCGGAGTCCGGTGATGTCTGCCATCTGGCTCATCATCAATTTCTTCGCGCTTGCCGGCTTGTATTTGACCCTCCACGCACAGTTCATTGCCGTCATCCAGATCATCGTGTATGCGGGGGCCATTATGGTCCTCTTCCTGTTTGTGATCATGCTGCTCAACCTCGGCGACGAAGAGAAACTGACCGAGAAAATCTCCTACAGAAAGATCATTGGAGCCGGCTTGAGCGCGGGAGTTCTCATGGAACTGCTGGCGATTCTTGGCTTCTCCAATATTGCTTTTCCCGAGCAGAATGTTGACCGGGCAGTTCAGATCGGCACTGTGGAAAACATAGGGAAAGAATTGTTTTCAACGTTCCTCTTTCCATTCGAAATTACGTCCGTCCTGCTCCTCGCGGCAATCGTCGGAGCGGTTCTTCTTGCAAAAAGGAAGCTTGATTAAAGCCATGATCCCTCTCCAGCATTATCTGATTCTTTCGGCGATCACGTTTGTGATCGGCGCAGTGGGCGTGGTGGCTCGAAGGAATGCAATCATCGTCTTCATGTCTATCGAACTGATGCTCAACTCGGTGAACCTCACCCTTGTTGCTTTTTCCTCCTATCTCGGCGATTCCACCGGGCAGGTGCTCGTCTTTTTTGTTATGACCGTCGCAGCGGCGGAGGCTGCAGTTGGTCTGGCGATCATCATTGCCTTGTTCAGAAACAAGCAAACAGTCAACATCGACGAAATCAATATCTTGAAATGGTAGTTGTGACGGCCCAAAGAGAATCTCAACGTTGTCCTAAACGGTTTATTCCAACATGATGAATGCTGCCCCCCTTATTGTTCTGTTCCCCCTGATCGGATTCGTGGTCCTGGGGCTCTTCGGTTCGAAAATCAGGAACGAACGCGTCATCGGTATTCTTGGAAGCGGGTCGGTCGGCGCTTCGTTCGCCCTTGCGGCGTGGATCTTCCTCAGCATGCTGGGGATGGATGCGTACGAGCGTAAGCATATTGTCGAACTCTTCACCTGGATCTCCGCGTTTACGGGGAATGCCGGTTCACTTTCCGTTTCAGTGGGATTCCAAGTAGACCAGCTTTCGATTCTCATGACCCTCGTCGTGACTGGTGTGGGTTTCTTGATTCACGTGTATTCCCTCGGCTATATGCACGGGGATCCCGGGTTCTGGCGTTTCTTCTCGTATATGAACCTCTTCATTTTTGCGATGCTCAATCTCGTGCTTGCGGATAATTTCCTGCTGATGTTCCTGGGTTGGGAAGGAGTTGGGCTGTGTTCATATCTGCTTATCGGCTTTTGGTATGAGAGAAAATTTGACGTTGGCGGGTACAAATCGGGCACATCGACAACAAATGACGCGGCGAAAAAGGCGTTCATCGTCAACCGCATCGGAGACTTCGGATTCCTGCTTGGGATGTTCCTCATCTTCGAACGCTTTGGAAGTCTTAACTTCGACACGGTGTTCGGTTCGGCTTCCGTCATGAGCCCGGGCAGTGACCTCATGACGTGGATTACCATCTTGCTGTTTATCGGTGCCACGGGAAAATCAGCCCAGATTCCTCTGTATGTCTGGCTTCCCGATGCCATGGCCGGCCCAACGCCGGTCAGCGCGCTGATCCATGCGGCCACGATGGTGACCGCCGGCGTGTACATGGTTGCCCGCTGTTCGGTTCTGTATGCTCTTGCCCCCGCGACACTGACGGTTGTCGCCGTGGTTGGAGCTGTGACCGCACTCGCAGCAGCGACGATGGGGCTGGTGCAGAATGACATCAAGAAAGTGCTTGCCTACTCGACTGTGAGCCAGCTGGGGTACATGTTCCTTGCCATGGGTGTGGCCGCTTTTGGTGCAGGCATTTTTCATCTCATGACTCATGCCTTTTTCAAAGGACTTCTCTTCTTGGGATCCGGAGCGGTGATTCATGCGATGCATGATGAGCAGGATATTCAGAAGATGGGTGGCCTCAAGAAGCATCTGCCTGTGACGTACGCGACATTTCTTGTGGCGGCCGTCGCCATTTCCGGAATTCCTCCTCTCGCAGGGTTCTTCAGCAAAGACGAAATTCTCTGGAAAGCGTTCAGCAGCGACTACGGCTCCCCGGTGTTGTGGATTGTCGGAGTGCTGGCGGCTGCATGCACGGCATTCTACATGTTCCGTCTTGTTTCTCTCACGTTTGAAGGGGAGGAGCGATTCGATCATCAACATGTCCATCCGCATGAAGCTCCCGGGACAATGACAATTCCATTGATTATTCTGGCAGGCCTCTCAATTGTCGGCGGCTGGATCGGGATTCCCGAGAGTCTCTTGGGAGGCAACGCGTTTGAACATTGGCTGGACCCGGTCTTTGAATCCGCAAACGAAAAACTTCGCATGACCCCACATGAGGCGGACGCAGTCGAATATGTTCTCATGACGCTGTCTGTCCTCGTTGCCGCCGGGGCGATTTGGGGAGCCCGCGTACTGTATCTGAAGAGAAATGAAATCGTGGCAAATCTCTACAGGAGGTTTGCGGGGATTCATCGCATTCTGTTCAACAAATACTATGTCGATGAGGTATACGACGCAGCTATCATCACGCCAACTGTTCGTCTGTCGGAAAGTCTTCTCTGGAAAGGGATTGACGTTCGTGTGATCGACGGAATTGTCAACGGTTCGGCAAAAATAATCGATGTTGCTTCCCAGTGGGTCCGTAAAATTCAGACGGGGGTTGCCCAGGTGTACGCAATAGTGTTCGTCGGCGGAATTTTCGTGATCCTCATGTGGCTTCTCTTCAAACAACCCTGAATATATGATTCCCGATTTCCTGCTCACTCTCACAATCTTTTTCCCCCTCCTTGGCGCCATTGTCCTGTTGGTGGGGATATCAAAGAACGAAGAAGTCATCAAGCTCGTGGGGTTGACGACCACACTTCTCACGTTCGTTATTTCTCTCGCTCTGTATGCCGGATATGACACGGCAGCTACGGGATTCCAGTTCGTGCAAAAACAGGTCTGGATCGAGGGACTCTCCATCAGCTATTTCGTCGGCATTGACGGAATGTCGCTCCTGCTGATCCTGCTGACGACCTTCTTGACGCCGTTGGCGCTTCTTGCAACGTGGAATTCTGTTCGGGAACGGCTCAAGGAATACGTCATCATGATTCTTCTCTTGGAAGTCGGGATGACCGGTGTCTTTGCAGCCCTGGACCTTTTCTTATTTTATGTTTTTTGGGAGGCGATGCTTATCCCGATGTACTTCATCATCGGAATCTGGGGTGGGCAGGAGAGAGTATACGCCGCTATCAAGTTCTTCCTCTTCACCCTTTTTGGCAGCTTGTTGATGCTGGTTGCCATCCTCGTGCTCGGGTACTTTGCTTCGACGACGACGGGCGGCGGCTTCACCACCGATCTTGTGGAATTGTACGGAATTGCGGGAAAAATCCCGGCCGGTTTGCAGCTCTGGCTCTTCCTTGCGTTTGCGCTGAGTTTCTCCATCAAGGTTCCGCTGTTTCCCCTGCACACATGGCTTCCTGACGCGCACGTCCAGGCCCCGACGGCGGGCAGCGTGATTCTGGCCGGTGTGTTGCTGAAAATGGGTACCTATGGCTTCATTCGATTCTGTCTGCCTCTTTTTCCCGATGCAGCGATCAGACTCGCTCCGTATTTCTCGGTCCTGGCTGTCATCGGAATTATCTATGGCGCTCTGGTCGCAATGGTGCAAACTGATGTCAAGAAGCTCGTTGCGTATTCATCGGTCTCGCACCTGGGCTTCGTCGTGCTCGGAATCTTTTCGATGACGGAGGAAGGGATGCAGGGGGCGATCATTCAAATGATCAATCACGGCCTCTCCACAGGAGCTCTCTTTATGATTGTGGGGATGATCTATGACAGAGCGCATACGAGACAGATTTCGGATTTCGGCGGGGTGGCGAAGGTCATGCCTGTGTTCGCCGCATTCTTCATGATTGTGACTCTTTCTTCAATTGGATTACCTGGATTGAACGGATTCGTAGGTGAATTTCTGATCCTGGTTGGTACCTTCACGTCAGAGTTCCTTCAATCGTATGCGTACGCGGCGTTTGCAGGGAGTGGAGTCATCTTTGCGGCAGTCTACATGCTCTGGATGTATCAGAGGGTGATGTTCGGTCCCGTCCGCGAGGGCGGCCTGTACCACGGCCACCAACTGACGGACCTGACGGCGCGCGAAATTATCTCTCTGGTTCCCATCGTCGTTTTCATCGTGTGGATCGGCGTGTATCCTTCAACATTTCTCTCCAAATCGGCTCCCTTGGTGAAGGAGGTTGTTCAGAAAATGGAAGCGGCAAAACAAGGGATCCCCATCAGGATAGCAGAAACCCCGTAATAAGAACCGGAATCCAGTCAATGAAGCCTGATTTGAAGAAAAACCTTTTCATCCTCGTTCTTGCAGGGGTAGCTCTCTTTGCTCTTTTCAATCTCACGCATGAATTTTATGAAGCGGCTGAAATCCTGCCAGTGGAGGGCTGGCTCATAACGCCGTTCGTTCTCCTTCTTGCCTCCATTGCGATTGTCCCCTTCATCAACCGCCATTGGTGGGAGCACAACTATCCGAAAGTGTCGTTTGGGCTGGGTGCGCTTATTGTCCTCTATTATGTATTCGTTCTCAGCAATACGCCAAGACTCTTGCTGACCTTCTATGAGTACGTCAGTTTTATTACGCTCATTGGATCCCTTTTCGTTGTGTCGGGAGGGATACACCTGAAAATCCGCGGAAAATCGGCCCCGTATGAGAACGTGATCCTTCTCGGGGTCGGTGCACTCATTTCCAATCTCCTCGGCACCACCGGTGCTTCCGTGCTGCTGATTCGTCCCTATCTGAGGATCAACAAGTTTCGCATCAAGCCCTATCATGTGGTATTCTTCATTTTCATCGTAAGCAACGTTGGTGGAGCTCTGACTCCGATTGGCGACCCTCCGTTGTTCTTGGGGTATCTCAAGGGTGTCCCATTCTTCTGGGTCGTCACGCGAGTCTGGCACATTTGGGCCCTGGCGCTCGTCCTGCTCCTCGCAGTGTTTTATGTCATCGATACCATCAACTTCAGGAAGGAAGCTGCGCGCCTGCGGAAGGAGGCGATAATTCCCGACGAGCCTGAATTTGTCGGATTGCACAACCTC
>Ga0209342_10004086_pt1 | contig 15241 bp, 8 predicted proteins | sample RifCSP16_2_FD_184023 | JGI IMG/M metagenome (GOLD analysis project Ga0209342, IMG submission 184023) | Soil microbial communities from Rifle, Colorado - Rifle CSP2_sed 16_2 (SPAdes) (version 2) | ecosystem: Environmental > Terrestrial > Deep subsurface > Rock core/Sediment | place: Rifle... | reverse complement strand
CCGGCCGAGGATGGACTGGTCGTTGCCCTGGCGCTCGCTGTCCCGCCGGCCGCCGGTGAGCCGACCCGTCGGCGACAGGACCTCGCCCGACCGGGTCACGTAGGTCGCCACCACGCCATTGCGGCGCCAGAGCGACTCGGCTTGGTCCAGATGAGCGACCACGCCGACGCGCCCGAGCAGGTAGTGAAGCAGCTCAGGCCGCGCGCCGCCGACCAGCCGGGCCGCCCAGCTCACCTCGGAGGAGTCCTCCGGCACGGCGGTCGGCGGTGGCAGGGTCTCGAGAGGGAGAAGAGTGGCGGCTCCCGCTCCCTCGCGGCCCAAGTAGCTCAACGCCGCCCGCGCTTGCTCGAACCGCTCGACCACGACCCATTGCAGCCGGTCGCCCAGCACCGCTTCCACGGCGGCTTCCAACCCTGACGGCACATCCAGTAGGTCCGCCACCGTTCCCACTACGCCCGCCAGCTCGGCGGTCCGGGTGAAGATTGCCCGCACCCCCGCGCCGTAACCCTCCCGCTCGCGCTCGAGCCGCTCGAGCGCTTCGAGGGCGGATTGTCGCGCGGCGAGGGCCACTCGGAGCTCCCCCAGCGACTCCTGCGCTCGGGCTCGGCGCCCTTCGCCCTCGCTCCGGTCGACCTCGAGCTGCTGCAGCTCGTTGGTCAGGAGCGAGAGCTGGGCCCCGGTCTTCCGGCGGGCCGCTTCGAGCCGCGCGCGCGCGGAGGCCAGCCCGTCCGCCTCGATCCGGGCCGCGCCCGTCTCCGCCCCGAGGCGCTCGCTCCGCCGCTCCAGGTGGACGGCGCGCTCCCGCAGCTCGCCGCTTGAGCGCGTCAGGTCGGCCCGGGCCCCGGCGATCGTGAGGCGCTCGATCCGAAGCTCCTCGAACCGCCCGCGGCGCTCGGCCAGCGAGAGCCGGCATGCCTCAAGCCCCGCCTGGACATCCCGCACCCGGGCTTCCTGGCCCAGCTGCAGCTGGCGGGCCTCGGCCAGCGCGGACACCTTGCCGTCGCGCTCGGCGCCGAGCGCCAGGCGCCGCTCTCCGAGCCCGCCGATCTCCTCCGCCAACCGCGCGTCCTCCTCGCTCAGATCGCGAATCTGGACACCCATCTGCTCGCGCCGCTCGAGGAGTCGCTCCGCCTCCCCCTGGATCTTCTGGACGGACTGCCTCAGGTCGCCCAAGCGGTACTCGGTGGCCTGAATGGCCGCGGCCTGCAGCGCCAGCCGGCCCGAGAGGCTGGCGATGCGCGCGCGCTTCTGTTCCTCGGTTCCGCGCAGCGCTTCCATCTCGCGCGTGAGCTGGTCACCCAGCGCGGTGAGCGCGGCGAAGTCCGCCGCCAGCATGGCCAGGTCCAGGGCCTGCCGCTCGGCGTTGAGCGCCTTGTACTGCTGCGCCTTGCGCGCCTGCCGCTCGATCGAGCCGAGCTGGCGCCGCACCTCTTCCATCACGTCCCGCACGCGCTGGAGGTTCTGCCGCGTCGCCTCCAGCTTTCCCTGGGTCTCGGCGCGCTGCTGCTTGTACCGCGCGATACCGGCGGCCTCCTCGATGAAGATCCGCCGTTCCCAGGGCTTGGCCGTGAGGACGTGGTTCAGCCGATCCTGGTCCATCAGGGCGTACGCCTTCGGGTTCACTCCCGTCCCGGCGAAGAGATCCTGGATGTCCCGCAGCCGGCAGACATTGCGGTTGAGGAGGTACTCGCTCTCGCCCGTCCGGTAGAGCCGGCGCGACACGGCCACCTCGCTCCACGGCACATCGAGCCCCCCGTCGTTGTTGAAGACCAGGCTGACCTCCGCCATGCCCAGGGATTTGCGGGAGGCCGAGCCGTGGAAGATCACATCCTCCATCCGCTGCCCCCGGAGGATCTTCGGGCTCTGCTCGCCCAGCGCCCATCGGACCGCGTCGGCCACGTTGGACTTGCCGCATCCGTTGGGCCCGACGATACACGTGACGCCGGGGAACACCTGGAGCTCGGTCTTCTCGGCGAAGGATTTGAAGCCGTGGATCAGAATGCTTTCGAGTCGCATAGGCTCGCGCCCCGCAGGGCGACGTCTATTGATACCACAGGGTTCGGCGCGCTACCAAGAAAAAACCCCACACCTAGGGGGCGCCGGCAGCGCCCTCCACTAGATGTGGACGCTCAGGCGCCCTTCAGCAGGCAGCACTTCTTGTACTTCTTGCCGGACCCGCACGGGCATGGATCATTGCGGCCTACTTTCTGGCCGTCAGCGGTCCGCGGCTCGGCCCGCCCAGCGGCCCGCTGGGGCGCCCCGGCCGCCTCCGGTCCCCGGCCTTCCTGCCACTGGGGAGCCGACAGGAGCGCGGTCCGAACCGGCGCCGGCTCCTCCTGGGCCACGCGAGCCTTGAAGAGCTGCTCCACGGCCACCTCCTTGAGGTTGCCGACCATCTCCTGGAACATCTCGAAGGCTTCCTTCTTGTACTCCGTCAACGGATCGCGCTGGCCGTATCCCCGGAGGCCGATGCCTTCCTTGAGATGATCCATGTTGAGCAGATGTTCGCGCCACAGCTGGTTGATCCCGCGGAAGCCTCCGCCCTCCCACTCGAGGCCCAGGATGATCCAGCGCTCGAGCCGGTGAAACATCTCGGGACCGACGCTTCGCTCCCGCTCCCGATAGACCCGCTCGGCCTCCCGCGTGACCAGCTCCACCATGGCTTCGTGGGAGGGCACCTCGTCCACCTCCACCCCCGCCGGGAGGCGGAAGTCGAGCTGGCGGTGGAGGCCCTCGTTGAGTCCCTTGAGATCCCAATCGTCCGGGTGGGCGTCCGGGGGGCAATAGCGCGAGACGACCACCTCGACCAGCTCCCCGATCCACTCGAGCACCGTCTCCTCCTGGTTCTCCTCCTCCAGCATCTGGTTCCGGAGACCGTAGACGATCTCCCGCTGCTTGTTCATCACGTCGTCGTACTCGAGCAGGTGCTTGCGGATCTCGAAGTTCCGCGTCTCGACGCGCTTCTGCGCGGTGCTGATGGCGCGGGTGACCAGTTTGTGCTCGATGGGCTCGCCTTCCTCCATTCCGAGCCGGTCCATGATCCGCTGGATGCGCTCCGAGCCGAAGATGCGCAGCAGGTCATCCTCGAGGGAGAGGTAGAATCGCGACGATCCCGGGTCCCCCTGGCGTCCCGAGCGGCCGCGGAGCTGATTGTCCACCCGCCGCGATTCGTGACGCTCGGTGCCGATGATGTGCAGCCCCCCCAGCGCCACCACCCGCTCGTGCTCGGGGTCGGTCACCTGTTTCCCCTCTTCCCACGCCGATTGCCTCGCCTCAGGCGGCGCCGTGGCCGGGTCCAGTCCCCGCTTGCTCAGAATCGCCTTCGCCAGGAAGTCGGGGTTGCCGCCCAGCAGGATGTCGGTGCCGCGCCCGGCCATGTTGGTGGCGATGGTCACGCCCTTCTCCCGGCCGGCCTGCGCCACGATCTCCGCCTCCCGCTCGTGGTACTTGGCGTTGAGGACCTGGTGGGCGATGCCCCGCTTCTTGAGGAGCTTCGACAGCCGCTCCGACTTCTCGATGGACACCGTGCCGACCAGCACGGGCTGCCCCTTGGCGTGGCGCTCGGCGATCTCGTTGCTCACCGCATCGAACTTCTCGCGCTCAGTTTTGTAGACGACGTCCGGGTGGTTGAGCCGGACCAGGGTTTGGTTGGTCGGGATCACCGTGACGTCCAGGTTGTAGATCTTGGCGAATTCCTCGGCCTCGGTGGCGGCGGTGCCTGTCATGCCGGCCAGCTTGTCGTACATCCGAAAGTAATTCTGGAGGGTAATCGTCGCAAGTGTCTGATTCTCTGGCGCGATTCTGATCCGCTCTTTCGCCTCTACCGCTTCGTGCAGACCGTCCGACCACCGTCGGCCGGGCATCATGCGCCCGGTGAACTCGTCCACGATGACCACCTGGGGCTGCAGCGACGCGCGCCCCGCGTCGTCCACCGTCTCGATCTCCTTGACCACGTAGTCCACGTCCTTCTGGAAGAGGTGGTGGGCCTTCAGGGCCTGGTTGACGTGGTGGGCCAGCTCCAGGTGGGCGGAGTCGGAAAGGTTCTCGACGCCAAGCAGCCGCTCGCAGTGGGTGACCCCCTGCTCCGTGAGCGAGACCGCCCGGGCCTTCTCGTCCACGATGAAGTCGCCCTCGACGTGCTCTTCGATCTCCGACAGCTTGCCCTCGACGATGGTGGCCGCCCGCTTGAGCCGCTGGACCATGCGGTCCACCTTCTCGTACATCGGCGCCCGGCTCTCGGCGAGCGGATCCCGGCCCGAGATGATGAGCGGTGTCCGGGCCTCGTCGATCAGGATCGAGTCGACCTCGTCCACGATGGCGTAGTGGTGCTCGCGCTGGACCATATCCTCCAGACTGAACTTCATGTTGTCCCGGAGGTAGTCGAAGCCGAACTCGTTGTTCGTCCCGTACGTGACGTCAGCCTGGTACGCCTCGCGCCGGGAGCAGGGCCGGAGCCCGGCCAGCCGGACGTCGGGGGACACGAACGTGGGATCGTAGAGGTACTGGACCTCGTGCTGGATTACCCCGACCGAGAGGCCCAGCGCGTGATAGATCGGGCCCATCCACTGCGCGTCGCGCCGGGCCAGGTAGTCGTTCACCGTCACCACATGGGTGCCGAGGCCGGGCAGCGCATTCAGGTAGGCCGGCAGCGTGGCCACGAGCGTCTTGCCTTCGCCGGTCGCCATCTCGGCGATCTTGCCCCCGTGCAGCACCATGCCGCCCATGAGCTGCACGTCGAAGTGCCGCATCCGGACCGTGCGCCGGGCGGCCTCCCGGCAGGCGGCGAACGATTCCGGCAGGAGCGCGTCGACCTCCTCGCCGTCAGCCAGCCGCTTCCTGAATTCGTCGGTCTTGCAGCGGAGGTCGGGATCCGAGAGGCCCTGCATGGCGGGCTCGAGGGCGTTGATCTCCTCGACGGCGGGGCGCATGCGTTTGACATCGCGCTCGTGCTTGGTGCCGAACAGGGATCGGAAGATCGCGGCAAGCATCTCAGCGGTTCATTTTACACTACTCACCCGCGCGGGCCGTCCGAAGAAGCTCCCGCGCGTGCCGCCGCGACGCGTCGGTGATCCGTTCCCCGCCCAGCATTCGAGCGAGTTCCTCGACCCGGGCGTCTTCGTCCAGCACCACGACCGACGTCCGCGTCGCGCCCCGGGACATCCGCTTCTCCACGCGCACATGATGGGCGGCGTAGGCGGCGATGGGGGCAAGGTGGGTGACACACAGGACTGGGTGGCCCGCCGCAGTCGCATGGAGCTTCTGTCCCACCACGTCGGCCACCCGCCCTCCGATCCCGGCGTCCACTTCGTCGAACACCAAGGACGGCACGTCGTCCGCCGCCGCCAGGACGGTCTTCACGGCCAGCATCACGCGGGAGAGCTCACCCCCCGAGATCACCTTGGCCAGCGGGCGCAGGTCCTCGCCCGGGTTGGCCGAGAGAAGAAACTCCGCGCTCTCCGCACCCCTCGCTCCCACGCGCCACGCCCCTTCCCCGCCCGCGAGCTGATCGGCGCCCGCTGGCTCCCGGCGCAGCGCGACCCGAAAGCGGCCCTGCTCGATGCCCAGGCCGCGGATCTCCTTCTGGATGAGTCGCTCGAGCCGGTCGGCGGCCTGCGCTCTCGCCTCGGACAGCGTGAGGGCCTCCGCCGAAGCGGCGCGGGCCGCCGTCTCCGTCTCGCCCTCCAACTCCTCGAGCACCGTGTCCTGCCGCTCAATCCGCTCCAGCGCGGCGGCAACCTCCTGGCGATGACTCAGGACGGCCGCGACGGTCTCGCCGTATTTCCGCTTCAACTTGATGATGGCGTCCAGCCGCGCGTCGATCTGCTCGAGCCGGTCGGGATCGAACACCGCCCGGTCGCGCAGCGAGCGGACGCGCGCCACGGCGTCCTCGATGTATGCTTGGGCGCCGTCGAGGGCCTCGATGGGCGCGGTTGTCTCGGCGTCAAAGCGCGCCAGCTCCCGCAGCAGCGCGGCCGCCCGGGCCAGGCGGGTGGCGGCCGACTGGCCGTCCTCGTAGAGCATCGCCATCGTTTCCTGAAGTCCGCCGTAGATGCGCTCCGCGTGCTGCAAGCGCGTGCGTTCCGCCCGCAGCTCCTGCTCCTCGCCGTCCCTGAGCTGGACGGCATCGATCTCCGACAGCTGGAAACGGTAGAGGTCCTCCTGCCGCACGGTCTCCCTCAGCTCCTCGCGCATCCGGACGAGTGCTGCCCGTGCCCCCTCCCAGCGCCTCACCAGGGCCCCGACCCGTACCCGCCGATCCTCGCAGTTCCCGAAGCGGTCGAGCAGATCGAGCTGGCGCGCCGGCTCCATCAGCCGCTGGTGCTCGTGCTGGCCGTGCACCTCGAGGAGGAGCTCACCGAGCCGCTCCAACAGCCCCACCGTGGCCGCCGAATCGTTGACCCAGACCCGGTGCCGACCGCTCCGCGACACCTCCCGCTTGATCACGAGCTGGCCGTCCCGCACGGCGTGTCCGGCTTCGTCCAATAGCGTCGCCACAGGCCCGGACGGCTCCACTTCGAAGAGCGCCTGCACGGAGGCCGAGTCGGCGCTCGAACGGATGGCGTCGGGATCAGCGCGGGCGCCTATGACGAGCAGGAGCGCATCGATGAGGATGGACTTGCCGGCGCCGGTCTCGCCGGTCAGCACGTTGAGGCCGGAAGCGAACGAAACCACGGCCTCCTCGACCACGGCCAGGTTCCGGATGGAGAGCTCCCTCAGCATGGCGGTCGCCGCCATGCTAAGGCCACGCCCGCCCCCCGCTCAACCTGTATCTCGGGGCGAACGGTCGGGGCGGGCGCTCAGCGCTCGCCCCACTTGAGCTTGGTCCGGAGGACCGAGAAGAAGTGCTTCTGGGGGAAGCGGAGCAGCCGGATTCTGGCCACCGCCCGGCGCACTTCCACGACGTCCGCCTGCTTGAGCGCGAATCCCACCTGGCCGTCGAGCGTCAGCATCACGTCCTGATCGGTGAGAAGCGTGACTTCGATGCTCTGGGTGGCGGGCAGGACGATGGGGCGGTTCGTCAGCGTGTGGGAGCAAATCGGGGTCAACACGATCGCGTCCATGGTCGGGAACACGATGGGGCCTCCGGCCGAGAGGCAGTAGGCTGTGGAGCCGGTCGGCGTGGAGATGATCAGCCCGTCGGCCCGGTAGCCGGTGGCGAACTGCCCGTCCACGGCCACCTCCAGCCGGATGATCCGGCTCATGGCCGACTTGGTGATGACCACGTCGTTCAGCGCCACGTAGTCGGAAAGCCGCTCGCCGTGGCGCGACACGACGGCGCACAGCATCATCCGCTCCTCGATCACCAGCTCTCCGTTCAGATGCGCCTCGAGCGCCGGGAACAGCTCTTCGGCGGTGAGCGCCGTCAAGAAGCCCAAACCGCCCAGGTTGACCCCCAGGATGGGCACGCCCAGATCACCGACGAGGCGCGCCACCGAGAGCAGGGTGCCGTCCCCACCCAGGACCAGCAGCAGGTCCACCTGTCCCGGCAGCTCGGGCTTCCGCGCCGTGGCCACGGAGGCCTCCGGGCAGAGACTCGCGGTTTCCTTGTCGAGGACGGCCTGGATGCCACGCGCCGCGCACCACTGGAGCAGCCGCGGCACGACCGTTCGGGCTTCCTCCCGGTCGGTCTTGGCGATGATACCGATCCGCTTCACGCGGGCGGCTCCGCCGCGGCGACGGCCGCGATCATCTGGTCGAGCTCCGGAAGCGTGCGCCCTGTCTTAGTCAGCCGCAGGAAGAACTCGCGGTTGCCCTTGGGGCCCTTGAGGGGTGAGGCGGCAACGCCGCGCACGTGCCAGCCCCGCAACACGGCGAAGCGCGCCACGCGGCCGATCACGCCTCGATGGTGCTCCGCGTCACGCACGACGCCGCCCTTGCCGACCAGGCCCTTGCCCACTTCGAATTGGGGCTTGACGAGAGTCACGGCCTCGCCGTCCGGCCCGAGGACGCCGAACACCGAGGGCAGCACCTTTTCGAGCGAGATGAACGAGACGTCAACCGTGGCCAGGTCCGGCGGATCCGGGAACGCGTCGGCCGGCAACTGTCGCGCGTTGGTCTTCTCCATGACGACGACGCGCCCGTCAGCGCGCAGGCGGGCATCCAGCTGCCCCTGGCCGACGTCCACCGCATAGACGCGGACGGCGCCGCGCTCGAGGAGGCAGTGCGTGAAGCCCCCGGTCGAGGCCCCCACGTCGAGGCACACCCGGCCCTTTGGAGAGACGCCAAAGGTGTCGAGCGCCTGCGCCAGTTTGTCCCCACCGCGACTGACGAACTTGGGCCGCGCCGTGAGTTCGACCGCCGCGCCGGGGGCCACCAGGGCGCCCGCCTTGTCCACAAGCTGCCCGTCCACCCTCACGGACCCCGCCAGGATGAGCCGGGCCGCCTTCTCGCGCGTCTCCGTCAGCCCGCGCGCCACCAGGACGAGATCGAGCCGCTCCTTGGTCTTCGCTCGGCTCTCCCGGCTCACCCCGCCCGCCCCCGGCCCCCGTCCTACCCCGACGGCCGCGCGCGGCGCCGAGTGTTCGCTGAGTCCTCGCCTCTTGGGAGACCTCTTCACGCCTGCTCCTTTCTCCAGCCCACGATCCGGTCGCGAAACTCCTCGACCAGAGCCCGGGCGCGCTCACCATCAAGCCCCTCGGCCACGATGTGGAAACAGGCGCGATCCGCGTCCGGGATCGCCGCCACCCATTCCTCACCTCGACGCACCCGCACACCTTCGATCAGATCCACCGCCTCGCCCTTGGTGCTCTCGATGAGTCGGCGCATCACCGTACCCTTGCGCTCGTCGGGGCACGGCACCTCGCCGCGGGCGATATGGCTCTCCGGCACCGCGCGGGTGAGTTGGTGCAGCCGCACCTCCAGCCGAGCCATCATTTCCAGAATTCGCACGACCGCCGCCATGCCGTCGAAGGCAGGCTGGAACTTCGGAAAGATCAGGCCGCCCATCTCCTCGCCCACGAGCGCGACATCGGGAGCCAGCGCGGCCTCGGTCAGGGCGCGCGGCGTGCCTCGCGAGCGAGTGAGCTGGAAACCGTGTTCCGCGGCGAGCCGCTCCATCGCCCGCGACGCCGTGACCGGCACAACGATTCGTCCGACCGGCTGCGTCCGCATCACCAGGAGTGCCACCAGGGCCAGCGCCAAGTCCCCGGCCAGCACCTCGCCTTTCTCGTCGACCAGGAACACCTTCTCCCCGCCGGTGTCGAGTAGGACGCCCAAGTCCGCGCCTAGGGTGCGGACGATGTTCGACAGCTGCTGCAGCGAGCGCTGGAACTCCTCCGCAGTCTTGGAGATCCGGCTCTCGTCCAGGTAGGCGTTGAGCGCGATGACCTCCACGCCGAGCGCCCCAAGGATCCCGGGAAAGATCGACGAGGCCGAACCGAAGGCGTAATCGAGGACCATCCGCAGCCCAGCCTTCCGCACCATGTCGGGATCTACGGTCTTCAGCAGTCCGTCCCGATACCGGTCCATGCCCGCATGGGGGAAAGAGAGCACTCCGGTTTCGTCCATGGACGCCCGGTGGAAATCCTCCATGAAAAACAGGCGCTCGACGGCCTTTTCGCGGTCGGGGGAGCACTCAAGGCCCCGATGGTCGAAGAACTTGATGTCCAGGAGCTGGGGATCGTATGGGGATTTTCTCACGTGGGTCCCGCCCGCGAGACCCAGCGCGGGGACCTGGTAGCGCACCACCGGCACCGGCGCCAGCCCCAGGTCCTGGACGTCCACGCCGACGGAAAGGAGCCCAGCCATGAGCGCCCGGTTAATCATTCGGGAGGCCTTGTGATGGTCGCGGCTGGTAATGACGACGCGGCGCTTTCCCAGTGTTGCGCCGAACGCCGCCCCGAGCTTGGCCGCGAAGTCCGGCGATATCTCGATGTTGGCCAGTCCCGAGACTCCGTAGCGTCCGAAGATGGACCGGCTCCAGCGCTCCCCCCAGACCAGGCTCATCGCCAGCGTCGCGCCGTCCTCCACCTCCTTGTACGGCCAGACCTTGGCGTTGGCCTTGACCACGCTGGCCTCGCCGATGCGGCAGAAGTCTCCGATCACGACGCCCTCGGAGAGAAAAGCGTTGGCCCGGATGACGGTCTTCCGCCCGACGATGGCTTCCTTTACAACCGCGCCGGGCCCGACCTCGACGCCGTCCCAGAGGACGCTGCCCTCGACGTCCGCCCCCGCATGGATCACCGAGCCGGGCCCGATCACCGAGTTCGTCAGCCTCGCGCCTGGCGCCACCTGGGCGCCACGGCCGACGATGACGCTGCCGCTGAGCTTGGCCGTGTAGTCCACCCGGGCCCCTTCGTCGAGCCACACGACATGCCCCGAGCCCTCGGAACGAGTGCCGGGAACCTCGACCGCGATCCGTCCCTGCAGGAGGTCCAGGTGGGCAGCCCGGTACTCGGCAAAATCTCCGACGTCCTTCCAGTAGCCCTTGGCCACATACCCCCAGAGCGAGCGGCCTGAAGCCAAAAGGGCCGGGAAGAGCTCCTTGCCGAAATCGTAGGGCCGGCCTCCGGGGATCGCCCCGAACGCCGTGGGCTCGAGCAGATAGATGCCCGTATTGATGGTGTCGCTGAACACCTCGCCCCAGGCGGGCTTTTCCAGGAACCGCGTGATCCGGCCCGCGTCGTCGGTGATGACGATACCGTAGGCGAGCGGCATCTCCACCCGCGTCAGCACCATCGTGGCTTCCGCTCTCCGATCGTGGTGGAACCGCGCGGCCTCGGCCAGGTCGAAATCGGTGAGCACGTCGCCCGAGATGACGAGCACCGGCTCGCCCAGCTCCCCAACCGCGAACTTCACCGCGCCCGCCGTCCCCAGGTCCGCGGTCGGCGTCACGTAGCTCATCCGAACGCCCCAGCGGCTGCCATCGCCGAAATGCGAGGTGATGGTCTCGGGCAGGAAATAGAGGAGCACGGTGACGTCGGTGAACCCGTGACGCCGGAGGAGGCGCACGGTGTGCTCCATGATCGGCACGTTGCCGATCGGGACCAGGGGTTTTGGGATGTGGGTGGTGAGCGGTCTGAGGCGGGTCCCGAACCCTCCGGCCATGATGACGGCTTTCATTCGGGCTCCTCAGGAGAGGGGGCAGGGCCGACTGTCACAACGGTTAATTATAGCGGAAACACGGCGAAGACGGAAATTACCAAGAGCGCGGGCCGGGCCGCCGGCGGAGCACGAAGAGTAGCCCCATGCCCGCGACGAATCCGCCGATGTGGGCAAAGAAGGCCACGCCGCCGCTGGCGCCGAAGGACCCGAGCCCGTTCAGCACCTGGACAAGAAACCAGAAGCCGAGCACAAGCATGGCCGGGATGCGCACAATACGGATGAAGAACCCAAAGACGATCACGGTCAACACATTGGCCCTGGGGAACAGCAGCAAATAGGCGCCGAGCACGCCGGAGACGGCGCCGCTCGCGCCGATCATGGGCACCGGCGAGCTGGGCCCTACTGCGGTCTGCGCCAGGGCGGCCGCCACGCCCGAGGCCAAATAGAAGAGGAGGAAGCGGCCGTGGCCCAGCGTGTCCTCCACATTGTTTCCAAAAATCCAAAGGTAGAGCATGTTGCCACCCACGTGGACGACGCCCCCCAAGCCGAGCGCGTGAATGAACATGGAGCTGAAGATGGTGAAGATCGGCGACGGCAGGTCCGGGGCGCTCCGGCAGAGCTCGGCAAGACGGCACGGGACCAGCCCGAACTCGGACACGAAGGCCACCGCCGCCTGCGCCGCATCCGGCGAATCGCTCGCCTGCAGCGAGAACTCGTAGAGGAACACGAGCACATTGAGCAGGATGAGGCCCACCGTGATGAACGGTGGGGCCCCGCTCGGGTTGTCGTCTTTGAGCGGCAGCATGGGGTGCGGTCGGCGGCGCGGCGCCCGGGGGCTGGTTAAGGCGAGACCGGTCCCAGCACCACGATGGTCGGCGAAACGAGGTAGGCGTTGGCCACGCGGTGCAGGTCCTCGGCCGTCACGGCCTCCACCGCCCGCGCATAGCGCTCGGCGAAGCCCTGGCCAACACCCATGACTTCGAAAAACGCTTCATACCACGCGAGCCGCACGTTGGTCCGCCGGTCGAGCGCAAACTGGCCGAGCAGGTAACTCTTGGCTCGCCGCAAAGCTATCTCGTCCAGGCGCTCGCGCCGCAGCCGCTCGATCTCCCGGAGCATCGCTTGCTCGGCTCGCGCCGCGTTCGCTGGCGCCGTCCCCAGTTGAACCAGGAAGAAGCTGGGACCGACGCGGGATGGATAGCTGGCGCCGCTCGAATAGGCCAGTCCCTGCTTGTCGCGGATCTCGGTAAACAGGCGCCCTGCCATGCCGCCTCCCAGCGCCGTGGCTAGCACCTTCACCGCCGCATAGTCCGAATGGGTGACGGACGGCGCGGCGAAGCCGACCAACACCTGGGTCTGGGCCGATGGCCGAGCGACCACGGTGCGGTCCGCCGCGGGCGGCACGGCTGGCACCGGTCCGTCGGCACCGCCGTCGCCTGCGGGCGCGTCAACGAAGAGCCGCCGGGCTTCTGTCACCACCTCGGGTGCGGAGACGTCGCCACTCACGGAAAGAACCATGCGGCCCGCGCGGTAGTACCGCTCGTAGAAGGCAACAACCGCCTCCCGATCCAGCCCCTGCACGACCGGGGCCCGTCCCAGGCTCGTCCTTCCGTAGGGATGTCCGGGGTACAGTCGGCTCATCACGGTGTCGAAGGCCAGCGGGGAGGGCTGATCCTGCCGGCTCCGGATCGCACTCAGCATGACCCTGCGCTCGCCCTCAAGTTCGGCAGCGGGCAGCGACGGGTGCAGCGCCACGTCGGCAATGAGCTCCAGCAGGCGCGTCCAGTGACGGCGATGTCGAGAGCGGAGCGGCTCCGCGTCCCCTTGAGCAGCAGCTGCTGCAGGAGGTGAGTCACGCCGGCGTGGTCGTCTCCTTCCCAGCGGCTGCCCGCTCGGATGAAGAGCGACACGGCGACAACGGGAGTGGCTGGGTTCTCCTTCACGAGGACGATCACACCATTGGGCAGGCGGTCCCTGAGAATCCCGCTCTGCGTCAACGCTGGACTTCCGGCGCAAAGGAAGGCGGCCCCGAGCGCGAGCACCAGCCCAAACCCCGCGCGGCTCACGACCCCTTACCTTTCGGGAGCAAGGCCAACCGCACGTACGAGTCGGTCAAGTACCGGCGCGCCGCCTCCCGGATCTCCGCGCCTGTCACCGACCGCAAGCGCTCCACGTAGCGGCGCTCCTCCTCCACGCTCCACACGGTCTCCGCGCGGCCGTAGGCCAGCGCCAGGCCCTCGACCGTCTCGCGGGAGAATGCGCGCTCAGCCTCTGAAGCGCTGACGGCGCGCTCGAGCTCGGCATCGCTCACGCCCCCCTCCTTGACGCGCCGCACCTCGGCGAGGATGCCGGCCTCCACGCCAGCCTCTTCCTTCGGCTCGAACTGGGCTGAGACCGTCAGCAGACCGCCCCCCTGGAGCGCCCCGTAGCCCGCACTTACCGCCGAAACGATGCGCGCGCGCTCGCGGAGCGCCTGGTTGAGGCGCGAGGTGCGCGAGCCGCCGAGGATGTGGGCCAGAAGGTCCACCGCGTACATGTCGGGCTGTCCAAGCGACGGGGCGCTCCAGCCCATCGCGAGCGAACCCTGCCGCTCCGGCCGATCCACGGTCTGCCGCCTCACCCCATGGATCGCGGGTTGAGCCGGGAGCGCGGCCCGCTTGTGCCCCGCAGCAGGCACCGACCCGAACCAGCGAGCCGCGGCGGCCCGAACCTGGGCCGGATCGACGGCGCCGACGACGACGAGAGCCATGTTCTCCGGGGCATAGTGGCGCTTGTAGTAGCCGCGAAGGCTCGTCTGGGTCGCCGCCCGAAGATCGGCCGGATCGCCGAGCACGGGAGAGCCATACGGATGCCCGTCGAACCCGAGGGCGTAGAGCCGCCTGATCAGGGAGCTCCGCGGATTATCCTCGCCGAGTCGGACCTCCTCAAACACCACCTCGCGCTCCCGGCCGAGTTCCTCGGGGTCGAACTTCGAGTTGAAGGCCATGTCGGCGAGTACTTCGATGGAAGGGATGGCCCGAGCCGCCGGCACGAGAATATAGTAGAACGTGTAGTCGTAGGAGGTGCCGGCGTTGGTCCGTCCGCCCTCGGACTCCACCTCCTGCTCGACAAAACCGCGGGCCCGCCGCTCCGTTCCCTTGAAGAGCATATGCTCGGTGAAGTGCGAGAATCCCCGTTCTCCGGGTCTTTCGTCCCGCCCGCCTACCCCGACCCACAGGTGCAGCGCCACCGCGTCGGCGGCCCGGTGTTCCTGGATGATGAGCCGCAGGCCATTCGGCAGCATTTCGCGGGACGGTGTTGGAAGGCCGCGGTGGGCGGACGGGCGCGAGAAATCGCCGGCGCAGCCAGTCAACAGGGTGGCGATCGCGCAGGCACAGATCCAGGGGGCACAGACGCGGGGCCGAGCCATAGGCGTCACAAGGTACCAGAGTGGCCCACCCGGCTCAATCGCGCTTGCCCCAGCCCTCGCCCCGGGACCCGTCCGCCTGGTCTAAGGCACTTTGTCGGGTCATTCGGCCCAGCAACCTCGGGCAGAACGCCCCCAGAGGTGCCAGTCTGGAGGGTGTTGATGCTCATAAGGACTTGATTTACAAGGCTCCTGCTGCAGTATCCCCGGTGGCACCCGTCCTGCAACCGTAAGGTTCCGATTTGGGCGTTAGCGCCCAGCAGGTGCAGGAAGAAACGGCAGGAGGAGGGGCCCCCGGCCCCCGGTGGGGTTGGCGGGGAAGCTAGATGCCCTTAACCCAGGACGAAAGGATGGTAGCGATGAGAAAGCTTCTCGCAACGGTAATGAGCCTTCTGATGGTGGTGACGTTCTCCGCCACGATCGGCTCGGCGCAGACGTCTTGCCCGCCCGAGGTGGCGTCGGCCAAGGCCATGCTGACCAAGCAAATGGCCAAGAGCCAGGATGTCCAGGCGCCCCGGTCGCTGGCCGGCGCCAGGTCGCAGGACGTGCAGGCCCCGCGTAGTCAGGATGTGCAGGCTCCTCGCGGTCAGGATATCCAGGCGCCTCGTAGCCAGGACGTGCAAGCGCCCCGGTCGCTAGCCGGCGCCAGGTCGCAGGACGTTCAGGCCCCGCGTAGTCAGGATGTGCAGGCTCCTCGTAGCCAGGATGTCCAGGCCCCGCGTAGCCAGAACATCCAGGCCCCGCGTAGCCAGGATGTCCAGGCGCCTCGTAGCCAGGATGTGCAGGCTCCTC
>Ga0209342_10004081_pt1 | contig 15250 bp, 17 predicted proteins | sample RifCSP16_2_FD_184023 | JGI IMG/M metagenome (GOLD analysis project Ga0209342, IMG submission 184023) | Soil microbial communities from Rifle, Colorado - Rifle CSP2_sed 16_2 (SPAdes) (version 2) | ecosystem: Environmental > Terrestrial > Deep subsurface > Rock core/Sediment | place: Rifle... | reverse complement strand
GTTTACCCCGCCACTCCTGGCGGCATGAGGCCGCCTCTACCCATTCTCCACGCCGTGTCTCAACAAGAGCGTGTCATCCCGAGCCCTAGCCTCCCTTGGGGGCGAGGGATCTGCTTTTCCGGCGGCCATCGCAACAATACCTCACACCTATTCTCCACGGCTTGTCTACGGTTTTTGCGGTTTTTGCGGATTCTGCGGACGGAAAGCGTTGAAAAGAAACCAATAAAAATTTTCATCCGCAGAATCCGCCCTGAGCGAAGTCGAACGGGCGGTTTCTGCGGTTTTCGCGGTTTTTGCGGATTTATCCGATTGAAAACAAACCTGAAAAATTTTCCTCTTAACTACGGCGCTTCCCTTTCTAGTTGAAATCTGCCGACGATTCCGTCAACAATGGTAACTCGCAAGCATTGGCGGTGGAGCGATGAACCGCTGGCGACCCGCAGTTGCCGCACTGGCTTTGGTGCTCGTTCCGATCGCCCTCTCGGGGCAAGGAACGGCCCAGGCGCCCCCCCAAGCAGGTGCGGCGCAGGTTTCGGGAACCCGCCTCGTTTTGCTCCGTTCGATCTCCGGCACCGGTGTCGTTGAGCAGGGCAGCCAGCAGAGCCTCCAGGACACGCGCACTGCCTTCTACATACCCGACGACAAGCAATTGAGCGTGTATTTCGAATGGGAGGGCCGGCCGGGGCCGCACCACTTCGAAGGTCTCTGGAAGGACCCGAACGGGAAAGTGGTCGTGGTCTCTAGCTTCGACTACGAGGCCAAACAAAAGCGCTTCGGGGCCTACTGGCAGCTGAATCTCACCGGGCAGATGCAGACCGGCTGGTGGGCGCTCGAGGCCCGCGTGGACGGCGAAGTGGCCGGGAGCCACAGCTTCGAGATCATAGCCAAGCAGCGGCCTCCGCTGGCCGCGCGACCCCTTCTTGATATCAATGACCTCTACCAGCGCGCTTTGTCCGCCTCCGTCTTCATCGAAAAGCTCGACGCCGGGAGCCAGCGCATTGGTGTGGGGTCGGGCTTTCGCCTCGCGCCGGAAGGGTTGGTCGTGACCGCCTTCCACCTCATTGACGGGGCCACCACCCTGCGCGTGTCCGCCGGCGGCCGGCAGTTCACGGTGGAGTCCATCCTCGCCTGGGATCGCCGGCGCGACTTCGCCGTCTTCGCCATCCCCGAACTCGGCCCTGCCGGAAGCCTCCCACCGGCGCCCCCGGACTCTTGGAAGATTGGCGACCGCATCTTCGCTCTCGATGTGCCCGCCGAAGGCAACCGCGTCATCGTGGACGCCAACATCATCGGGCGTCACACCTTCCCGGAAATCGGCGAGCGCCTCAACCTTTCCACCTCCGTCCATCCCACGGCCAGCGGCGGCCCTGTCATGAATGAACACGGCGAAGCCCTGGGTGTGGTGCAGGCCCAGGGGCGGCTGCTGCCCGGCAGCTGGTCTCTGCGCAACAATTACAGCTTCGCGCCTTTGTTCGGTTCGTCTTTTCAGACGCAAACCTTGGCTCTCCCTTTGAGCATGGTCCCCAACCCCCTGCCTGCGCCACCAACCTCTCTGCTCGAGCTGGCCCGCCGGGGGTTGTTTGTCGCACCGCTGGTCGGGCACGAGGACGTCATGGGAGGCGGGTTGGCCCGGGAAATCCGAAAAGAGCACGGCTTCCAACAACCGGTCGACGAACGCTCGGAGTTCCGCCGCGCCGAGGATTATTGCTACCTCTACCTCCACTGGCGTCCCCGGCGCAAGGGGAAGTACCTGGCCGGCCTGCGCTTCTTCGACTTGGACAACCGTGCCGTGGGCAGCACCAAACCCGTCAAGCTGTCCCTCGCACCCGACCAGCTCAAGTCCAGCTCCTGGAAGATCAACTTCGGGCAAATGCCTCCCGGCCTGTACCGCGTCGACGTTATGCTGAATGACACCCCGGTCTGGCGCACTTTCTTCCGCGTAGTGGAGTGAAGCCGGGAAGCGAGGAGACTACTGGGGCGGCGGGGCGGCGGCCTGCGAGCCGAGCTGCGGGTCGTCGGCGGTGGCGTCGCGGTTTTCGGTGGTCGAGCGGATGACCCCGGTCTGGTTGGAAAAAAAGCTGGATTGGCCGGGGCTGAGCGAGCGCGCCGTCAGGGTGTAGGTCGTGACCCGCCCCTGCTCGTTGGGCTCGCCGGGAGTGAGCGCCACGGTGTAGCCGTTCACGCTGCCGCTGGCCAAACGGCCGTCAATCAGGCGGTCGCTCTCGAGCTGGCCGAGCGAGGTGGCGAATCCCTGGTCGGGGTGCCGGGCCGAGTAGATGAACTGCACGGTGTTGAGCATCCCCAGCGCCCGCAAGGCGCCGCCCTGCGCTTCCACATCGCTGGGCGTGAACAGACCCAGGTTGACCAGGACCAGGGCCCCGGCCACCACCGCGGCCACGGCCCCGAAGATCATCCAGAGCCGGCGACGTCGCGCGGCGGCCGCGGCTTTCTTGGCGGCTTCGGCTTCGGCCCGAGCGGCGGCGGCGGCGCTGACTTTCGGTTTGACCGCCCTGACCTTGGGATCCGGTGTAATGCCCATCGTTTCCCGCCTACCTCGCCCGAGAGAAGTTGGCCTCGTCCCGTTCCAACCCTCAGGGAATCTCTCACTAGCTCTCGCCCCGCGGTGCGGGTTGGAACGGGATTAGCCTACCCGAAGCCCGCCCCCGGGTCAACGCTCTTGGGGGATAATGAAACCCTTCGGCGGAGCTCCCTTCGCGCGCGCTCAGGGCCTGCCTGTCGCAGGCAGGCTTTACGCCGCCAGGAAGGGTCGCGGGAAGGCTGTTCTGGTTGCTGGAAGCCGGCGAGAGCGCCCGGGCGTCAACCGCCCCCGAACCAGCCCAGGAGGATCCCTGCCAAGACCACAGCCAGCACCGCGCCGGCAAGGGCAAGAAAGATTCCCCAACGGCGGAGGCCCCGGGCCGCGGCCTGCTCGGCCCGGCCGGCGGCTTGCTCGGCCCGGGCGGCGCCGGCCTCGGTCGTCGGCGTGGCTGCCCGGCCCTTCGGGTTCGGCGTGGTTCCCATGCTCTGCCCTCGACCGTAGCCTACCCGAAGCCCGCCCCCCCGGTCAACGCTCTTTGCCGGGAGACGGCCGCCGTTCCTGCGGTTGACATCCACCGCGGCGGGCGCTAGCCTACGGGAACCGGGTTTATCCTGAGCCCGTATCCTCGAAGGGCCATGGACATCTACGAGGAAATCGTTCGGCTGCGCCAGGCGGGCCGCAAAGCGGCCCTCGCCACCATCGTCCACACCCAGGGCTCCATCCCCAGCTACCAGAGCTCGAAGCTGCTGGTGCGCGATGACGGGTCGTTTGCCGGGACGGTCGGTGGCGGCTGCGTCGAGGCGGAAGTCTGGGCGGCGGCCCAGGAAGTGATGCGCCTGGAGCGCCCCCGTAAGCTCACCTTCAACCTCAACTCCGACCCGCGCTACGACGCCGGGCTCACCTGCGGCGGCACGCTCGAAATCTACGTCGAGCCCATCCTCCCCCAGCCGGTCTGCTACCTCTTCGGCGGCGGGCACGTCTCGCTGGCGGTGGCGCGCCTGGCGAGCCAAGCGGGCTTCGGCGTCGTAGTCGTCGACGACCGGCCGCGCTTCGCCAACCGCGAGCGCTTCCCGGAGGCGGCCGCCGTCTACGCCGACGAGTGGGAAAAGGTCTTCCCGCAGCTTGCCGTCAACGAGTCGTCTTACCTCGTCATCGTCACCCGCGGGCACAAGGACGACATGCGCGTGCTGCGCTGGGCGGTCGCCACCCCGGCGCGCTACGTCGGGCTCATCGGCAGCAAGCGCAAGGTTATCGAGATTTACAAGATTCTCGAGAGCGAAGGCGTGCCGCGGGAGACACTCGAGCGCGTCCACGCCCCCATCGGCGTCGAAATCGGCGCGCTCACCCCGGAAGAGATCGGGGTCAGCATCGTGGCCGAGCTCATCGCCGTGCGCCGCAACGTCGCCGTGCCCGGGGCCAAGTCCCTCGGGCGAGCCGCCGCGGAAGCCGCGCTGCGAAAAGAGTCCTAGAACCGGGCGAGTAGGGTTGTCATTCTGAGGAGCCCATAGGGCGACGAAGAATCTCAGCGAAGCCGCTGGCAACGAATGAGATTCTTCGCTTCGCTCAGAATGACAAGCTAAGAAGAAAGACCGGACGTTCTTCGGGCGGTCAAACCATCGCGAGGAGGCGTTCATGTCCTCCAAAGACAAATCCCCGCTGTTCCCCCTGCCGCGACGCCGCTTCCTGCAAGGGATGGCCGCTGGAGCCACGGCGGCTGTGCTCGCTCCGGAGCTCGGCCAGGCCCAGCTCCAGGTGGACGAAGAAATCTCGGGGCGCCCGCGCCTGCCCATCAAGCTGCGGGTGAACGGCCGCACCTTCCGCGTCAGCGTCGAGCCGCGCTGGACCCTGCTCGACGTCCTGCGCAACCAGCTCGACTTGACCGGCACCAAGCGCGTCTGCGACCGCGGCGAGTGCGGCGCCTGCACGGTGCTGCGCGACGGGCTGCTGGTCTATTCCTGCCTGACGCTGGCCGTGGACGCCCAGGACGCCGACCTCCAGACCATCGAGAGCCTCTCGGCCGACGGCAAGCTCCACCCCATCCAGGAAGCCTTCGTGCAGCATGACGCTTTGCAGTGCGGCTTCTGCACGCCGGGGATGGTGATGGCCTGCAAGGCGTTGCTCGACCGCAACCCCAACCCGTCGCTCGACGACATCAAGGACGGCCTCGCCGGCAACCTCTGCAAGTGCGGCACCTACCCGAAGATCTTCCGCGCCGTCCAGAACGCGGCCGCCCAGATGAGGAAAGCGTGACCCGCATGCGCCCGCACCGCCCCTTTGTCATTCCGAGCCCTTGCGCGCCCTGGCGGCGAGGAATCTGCATTTCTGATTTCTCCGGAGCGAAGCCATGAAGAAGCTCACCCCCTTTGTCATTCCGAGCCCTTGCGCGCCCTGGCGGCGAGGAATCTGCATTTCTGATTCCTCCGGAGCGAAGCCATGAAGAAGCTCACCACCGTCGAGATCGACGGCTTCACCAGCGACGTTTGGGTCGAGGTGCCCGAAAACGAGCCGGCCGCCTGGCCGCCGGAAGCCGAGATGGCCGTGCTGGGCCGGCCGCTCCCGCGCGTCGACGCCTACGAGAAAGTCAGCGGCCGCGCCAAGTACACCCACGACCTCAACCTCCCGCACATGCTGTGGATGAAGTTCCTGCGCAGCCCGACCCCGCACGCGAAGATTGTGAGTATTGACACGAGCAAGGCCGAGGCGCTCCCGGGCGTCCAGCTCGTCCTCACCCACAAGAACGCGCCCGACATCCCCTGGTACGCCGGGCGCTCGAGGCTCTTCGACACCACCTTGCGCTTCGTGGGCGACGAAGTGGCGGCGGTGGTGGCCGCCGACGAGCACATCGCCGCCGACGCTCTCTCCTTGATTGACGTCGAGTACGACGAACTGGCCTATGTGCTCGACGCCGAAACCGCGCTGCAAGCTGACGCCCCCGCCCTCCACGAAGGCGGTCCGCAGGACGCGCCTGGAGCGCGGAACCTCCAGGGCGGCCGGCCGAACCTCTACACCCGGGGCGACGTCGACAAGGGCTTCGCCGAAGCCGACCACGTGGTCGAGGCCACCTTCCGCTCTCCCTGTCAGGTGCACGCCTGCCTCGAGACCCATTGCAGCGTGGCGCAGTGGCAGGGCGACAAGCTCACCGTCTGGGACTCGACCCAGGCCGTCCACCCCAACCGCGAAGCCCTGGCGCGGGCGCTCGAGCTGCCCATCGCCAACGTCCGCGTCATCTGCCTGTACTCGGGCGGCGGCTTCGGGAGCAAGCTCGGGCTGAACAAGTACACAGTAGCGGCGGCGGTGGCGGCGCGCGCGCTCGGGCGTCCCGTCAAGGTCACGCTCGACCGCGAAGAGGAAGCCCTGGCCGCGGGCAACCGCCCCGCCAACCTCATGACTATCCGCGCCGGCTGCAAGCAAGACGGCACGCTGACGGCGCTTTACATGAAAAACATCGGCTCGGTGGGCGCCTACCCCGCCGGGGCGGGCGCAGGCGCGCCCCTGCGCGAAATCTTCAAGTGCCCGAACGTCAAGACCGAAGAGTCGAACGTCTTCATCAACGCCGACGTGGCGCGGCCGCATCGCGCTCCCGGGCACGTCCAGGGCACCTGGGCGCTCGAGCAGGCGCTCGACATGCTGGCGGCGAAGTGCGGGCTCGACCCGCTCGACTTCCGCCTGCGGAACTACAGCGAAACCGACCAGGTGCGCAACCTCCCCTACTCCACCAAGGGCCTGCGCCAGTGCTACGAGCGCGGCGCCGCCGCTTTCGGCTGGCATGACCGCGCCGCGCGTCGCGCCCAGAGCCGCGGCGCCAAGAAGCGCGGCTTCGGCCTGGCGACGCAAATCTGGGGCGGGGCGGGCGGGCCGCCGGGCTACGCCATCGTCAATCTCTACGCCGACGGCACAGCGCACGTGTTTTCCGGTTGCCAGGACATCGGCACGGCCAGCCGCACCAGCATGCTCCAGGTGGCGGCCGAAGAGCTGGGGCTGACTCCGGACAAGCTCAGCATCACCATGGGCGACACCCAGGGCACACCCTACGGCGGGGTGAGCGGCGGCAGCCGCACTACCCCGTCGCAGGCGCCGCCGGTGCGGATGGCGGCGGCGGAGGTGAAGCGGCAACTGCTCGAGCTCGCCGCCAGGCAGATGAACCTCCCCGCCGAACGCCTGGCGACCCGCGACGCCTTCGTCTTCGATACCCAGAACCCTTCGACCCGCAAGCCCATCGCCGAAGTCACCCGGGCCGGCCTCACCGGCCCCGGCGCCGGCCCCGAGAACATGCTCATCGGCAAGGGCTGGCGCGGGCCGAACCCGGACGACGTCAGCATCTCGAGTTGGGGCGCGCAGTTCGCCGAAGTGGAAGTGGACACCGACACCGGCGAGGTCCGCGTCGTGAAGATCGTCGCCGCCCACGAGGCCGGCCGGGTCATCAACCCGCTCACCGGCTCCAGCCAGATCGAAGGCGGGGTCATCCAGGGAATGGGCTTCGCGCTCTACGAGGAGCGCGTCTTGAACAACGCCAGCGGGCGCATGGTGAACTCGAACCTGCACGACTACAAGATCCCGACGGCGAAAGACATGCCGGAAATCGAATGCGTGCTGGTCGACCTGCCGGACGCGCGGGCCAATAGCGTGGGCATCAAGGGGCTGGGCGAGCCCCCCATCATTCCCACCGCCGGGGCCATCGCCAACGCCGTGGCCGACGCGCTCGGCGCGCGCGTCTTCGAGGCGCCCATCACGCCCCAACGCGTCCTTGACGCGCTGGCGCGCGGGAAGGGAGGGTCAGGCGGGGCAACCCTCTCGCCCTGAGCATGTCGAAGGGTTAGGGTTGCCGAGAGAGTGGCAGAGTTTTGTTGGGGCTTTAGCTGCTGGGAGCACACCGGCGAGACGCCGGTGCCACCGAGAGAGCTTACTTCTTGGTGGTGCAGGCCTCTGGCCTGTGGCCTCAGGGCCTAAAGGCCGGAAGGAAGGGAGCGGGCTGGATGTCATCCCTAAAGGGATGACCCGCCGATCAGGCAGTGATGAGGAAGCATAGTTCAGTGCTCTCCGCAATCGTTGTGAGCGCCCTTTGCTTTTGCGTTGGGTCTGCCGCGAGCGGCGAGAAATGGCTCGCCTACGAGCCGGCGGTCGTTGAGCTGAAAGGGAAACTCACCATCGTGCCAAAGTACGGTCCGCCCAACTATGGGGAAAACCCCGAGACTGACGAGAAAGTGAAAGTCCCGATTCTGAAGTTGTCGCAACCCGTCAACGTGCGAGCGGACCCAAAGCGCGACCTTGATGCGTACAACGAATCGTTCAATGGAGTGAGAGAAGTCCAGTTGGTTTTCCTCACCGACACAATCCGTTACGGTCACTTGATCGGCAAGCAGCTGGTTGCGAAGGGTACCCTCTTTCAGGCCCAGACGGGTCACCATTACACCAAGGTACTCATGACCGTGAGTGAGATTCGCGAATTGGAAAAGAAGCCGGGCGAGGCCCAGCGCTGATGCACAGCCGGAGGGATTAGCGTGCGTAACTTCGAATTCGTCAACGCCGCCACCACCGAGCGCGCCATCGAGCTGCTGGGGACGGACCGCGGGCGCGCCCAGATTCTCGCCGGCGGCACCGACCTGCTCGACGAGCTGAAGGAAGGCCTCATCGCGCCCGAGCGCTTGGTGAACCTCAAGGCTAACAAGAACCTGAAGTACCTGCGCTTCAGCCCCGCCGACGGCTTGAAGATCGGCGCGCTCACGACCTTGAGCGAGCTCGAAGTCCACGCGGCGGTGCGCGGGCGCTACCCCATGCTCGCCGCCGCCGTGCGCGTCATCGCCTCGCCGCAAATCCGCAACATGGCCACCGTCGGCGGCAACCTCTGCCAACGGCCGCGCTGCTGGTACTACCGCAACGACGCCCTCGACTGCGCCCGCAAGGGCGGGCCCATCTGCTACGCCGTGAGCGGCGAGAACCAGTACCACGCCATCCTGGGCGGGCACCTGTGCTTCATCGTGCACCCCTCCGACCTCGCCCCGGCGCTTATCGCCCACGAGGCCAAGATCACCTACGCCGGGCCGGGCGGGCGCAAGACGATTCCGCTGGCCGAGTTCTTCCTCGGGCCGGAGAAGGACATCACCCGCGAAACCGTGCTCGCCCCGAACGAAGTGGTGGAAGAAATCTCGGTGCCGACGCCGACGGCGAACGCCCGCGGGGTGTATCTCAAAGTGCGCGAGCGCTCGACCTGGGATTTCTCCACTTTGAGTGTCGCGGCGCTCGTCGAGATGGACGGCGCGGTCTGCCGCCGCGCCCGCCTCGTGCTGGGCGCGGTGGCGCCAGTGCCCTGGCCGGCGCCCGAAGCCGACAAGGTCTTGACCGGCGCGCGGATTACGTCCGCCGTCGCCCGGCGGGCGGCCGAGGCGGCGCTCGCGGGCGCCCGGCCGATGTCGCACAACGCCTACAAGATCCCGCTGGCCAAAAACCTGGTGCGCCGCGCTATTCTGCAGGCGGCGGGCGTGACCGGTTGAGGAGGCGCGCATGGGGGCGGTCGCAAAGGTCAACCTGGCGGAAAAGTTCTCGCGCTTCTCCGACCACTGGAGCCCGAAGATCATCGGCGAAGTGAACGACTGCTACGTCAAAGCCGTCAAGTTCAAAGGCGAGTTTGTCTGGCACCAGCACGAGAACGAAGACGAGTTGTTCCTGGTGGTGAAAGGCAAGCTGACGATGCGGTTGCGGGAGGGTGACGTCGAAGTGAACCCCGGGGAGTTCCTCATCATCCCGCGCGGCGTCGAGCACCTGCCCGTGGCCGAGGAAGAAACGCACGTCATTCTCCTCGAGCCCAAGTCCACGCTCAATACCGGCAACGTGCAGAACGAACGCACCCTGGCCGAGCTGGAACGATTGTAGAAACCAACCCCAAAGGAGAGACGCATGGCCGACAAAGTGAAAGCAGTCCCCAAGGGCTTCCGGACGGTGAACGCCTACCTGACCGTGGACGCCGGCGCGCGGGCCCTCGAGTTCTACCGCAAGGCCTTCAACGCCAAAGAGGTGGCGCGGATGATGTACCCGGACGGGCAGAAGCTGGCGCACGCCGAGGTCAAGATCGGCAACACCATCGTGATGATCTCGGACGAATGGCCCGAGGGGAACGTGCGCTCGCCGAAGTCCTTCGGCGGCACCGGCCTGCGTCTCGTGCTCTACGTCCGCAACTGCGACCGCGTCTACAAGCGCGCGCTCAAAGCCGGCGCCACCTCGCTGATGGAGCCCGCCGACATGTTTTGGGGCGACCGCTGGTCGGAAGTCCAGGACCCCTTCGGCCACCGCTGGAACATCGCCACCCACAAGGAAGACGTCAGCGGCGAAGAAATGGGCCGGCGCTCGCAGGAGTTCTTCGCCAAGATGGGCGGCCAGCAGTAGTAGAACCGGCGCTCACGTCATTGGTGTCACCCCGAGCGCAGCCCGAAGGGCGGAGTCGAGGGGCCTGCTTTTAAAAGCAGATTCCTCGCTTGGCTCGGAATGACACCTCGGCGAATGTGTCGCGGGTAAGGCAATCCATGGAGCGCATTGCGGGCATCATCCTCGCTGCGGGAGAGTCGTCCCGCATGGGCGAAGACAAGGCCCTCCTGCGCTGGGGCCGCACCACCTTCCTCGAACACCTGCGCACGGTTCTGCGGACGGCCGGCGTGGACCTGGTGCGCGTGGTGCTGGGCGGGAACGCCGAGGGCGTCCTGAAGCAGGTCCGCCTGGCCCCGGTCGAAGTCGTGCTGAACCGCCAGTGGCACCAAGGGATGCTCACCTCGGTGGTGGCGGGGCTCGACAGCTTGCCGCGGGGCCTGGTGGAGGCGGTGCTGGTCTGCCTGGTGGACCACCCCGGCGTCTCCAGCCAGCTCATCCGCACCCTCCTCGAAAAGTTCCAGGAGAACAACCAGCTCATTGTGCTTCCCACCCACCACGGGCGGCGCGGCCATCCGGTGCTGTTTTCGGCGAAGCTCTTTGATGAGCTGCGGGCGGCCCCGCTCGACGTCGGCGCCCGTCACGTCGTCCACCGGCACCCCGGCGACATCCTGGAAGTCCCGACTGACGAGGAGGGCATCCTCCTCAACATCAACGACCCCGCCGCCTACGAAAAGATTTTGCAAAAAGACCCGCCCCACTAGTCCCGTTCCAACTCGCTCCGACGACCGCTGCACGCCGAGCATTACTCTAGAGTGAGATGGAAGATGGGTGTAATCTATGGGCTCATCAAGTTGGAACGGGACTAGACAATAAGCCTAACCGTTCAACCCGGTGGCTCCCGCCACCGGGACCCCAGCGGCAGGAGCCGCTGGGTTGAACTGGCGAGGTTGAGCTAATGGCCTGGGTCAAAGAAACGCTGCTGGCGGTGCCGCGGGTGGCGCGGCTGATCCCGAAGCTGGCGGCCGACGAGCGCGTGCCGCTGCGCACCAAGCTCGCCCTGGGCGGCCTGGCCGTCTATCTGGCCTCGCCCTGGGACATCATTCCCGACTTCATCCCCGTGCTCGGGCAGCTCGACGACGGCGTGGCAATTCTGCTGTTCATTGACGGCGTGCTCAACCAGGTGGACGACGCCATCCTGCTCGAGCACTGGACGGGCGCGCCGGAGACGCTCCGGCGCTTGCAGTGGCTGGCGCGGCAGACGTCGCGCTGGGTCCCGGCGCGGCTGAAAGGGCTGCTCTTCGGCCGCGCCGTCGAAGCCGGCCGGAAGCAGCTACGCCCGGCGGGAACGGAATCTTGACAAGGAAAAGAGAGGGGAGACACAGATGAAAAAACTGGCGGGTCTGATGGTTCTTCTGGTGGCGGTAGCGCTGAGCGCCGCTCCGCGGAAAGACGAAATCAAAGGGATGGGCTTCGGCAAGATCAAGTCTCTCGTGGGCGACTGGGAGGGGCGCGACAAGAACGGCAACCTCATCCGCAGCTCTTACAAGCTGGTCTCCAACGGCACGGCCGTCCAGGAGAAGCTCAACCCCACGAACAACGAGGACATGATCACCATCTACTACCGGGACGGCGACCGGCTCATGCTCACCCACTACTGCTCGGAGGGCAACCAGCCCCGCATGCGCGCCGCGACCGAGGCCGGAGGCAACTCCCTCGACTTCTCGTTTGTGGACATCACCAACCTCCAAGACCCCGCCACCGGCCACATGCGCCACCTGGTCGTCAGCTTCCAGGACGACGACCACTTCACCCAGAAGTGGACCTGGCGGGAGAAGGGCCGGGAGAGAGTCGATATCTTCCATTTCACCCGCAAGCGGTGAAACCCCGCGGCGGGGCGAGTCGGAAGGATAGGGCTTGCCACGCGCCGGGCTTCGCCGCACAATAGCGCCGCCCGGAGAGTTCAGTTGATGGCTGCCAAGAAGGACAAAGACGGCCCGCGGCGGTTCCTGGTGACGGTGGTCGGCAACGACCACTGGAACCCGGAAGTGCGCGCCTGGCTCGAGCGCCCGGCGGGAACCACCGCCGACCAGGTGCTCGCCGAGTTCCGCAAGAAGTATCCCCCGCCCTTCCAGGTCGTGGTCATGCCCGAACGCGAAAAAACCTCCCCCATGGGCTAGGCCCTAGAGGCCAAAGCCAAGCCCTCTACGGGTGGCACAGGCCTCTGGCCTGTGAACACCGGCGAGACGCCGGTGCCACCAGCTCACGGCTAAAGCCGTGCCCTCCCAAAACTCGACTGCGGCTTGAAGAGGCCGAGGACGTTGCCTTCCGCGTCTTTGATGGATTGGGTAGGGCAAGGCCTTGCCTGCCCTGAGCCTGTCGAAGGGTGCCTTGCCGCGGCAGGGGGTCCTTCGACTCCGCTCACAGGGCAAGCGAACCCCTGTCCTACCCGGGCGAGCGGGGTTGCGCGAGCGGGGCGCGACTCAAGGGGATAGAGACTATGAGCCTTTCCCGAGCAGGCGCTGGAATTCCGGATCGCCGCGCAAGCAGGTCAGGTCGGGGTCGCGGGCGACCCACTCCATAAGACTGAAGCCGTTTTCCTTGGCCTTGCGCAGCAACTCCAAGGCCTCCTTTTTGCGTTGCAGAAGCCCATAGGCGCAAGCCGCGTTGTATTGAATATTGGGATCGTTGGGTCTGAGCTCGAGCGCCTTTTGGAGGTGCCGGATGGCCTCGGCTTCGTTCCCAAAGGAGGCATGCTGGCAGGCCAGCAAGATGCGGCCCCGCACGTCCTCGGGCACCTGCTCCAAGTGCCGTTCCAAGGTGCGAGTCTGCCGTTCGCGCAGCCGGCGAGCCTCCTCCGTCCGTCCCAGGCGCTCGAGGATATTCCCGTAAGGAACATACACATTGTAGTCGTCGCCGCTCGCTTCGATAGCGCGGTCGGTCAGCGCGGCGGCCTCCTCCCAACGGTCCGTGACGAAGCATGCCTGCCCCAGCGTCCAATAAGCGCCCTCGCAGTCCGGTTTGCGCTCGATCGCCTTCCGCGCATACATGATCGCCTCGTCGTTCTTCTTTTGGGCGAACGACAGGCGGGCGCGCGCGGAAAGGCCTTCGGCCAGCTCCGGGTCGAGTGCCAGGGCCCGCTCACAGGCGGCGAAGCCTTTTTCCACCCAGCGCAAGTGCTGCTCATGCCACTCGTAGTAGTGCCCGCAGGCGATGGCCAGCCCGGCATACGCCAGGGCAAACTTCGGGTCCAGGGCGATGGCGTGCTCGTACATCTGGATGGCAAATTCCAAATCCGGCCGGGTGCACCGGCGCGCGAAACTGCGCCCGCGCAAATAGAAGTCGTAAGCTTGCAGGTTTTCCGTCGGCTTACGGGCAATCGCCTTCTCTTCCTGCGGCGAAAGAGTAACCCGGAGGGCCTGGGAGATATTGCGGGCGATTTCGTCCTGCACTTCGAAGACGTCTTTCATCTCGCGGTCATAGCGTTCAGCCCAGACGGAATGGCCCGTGCGCGCCTCCACCAGTTGCGCCGTAATCCGGAGCCGGTTGCCGGCCCGGCGCAGGCTCCCCCCCAGGACGTAGGCAGCGTTCAACTGCCGGCCGATCTCGGGCGCAGTGGCGGGCTTGTCGCGGTAGCCCACCACGGCCGAGCGCGGGAAGACCCGCAAGGGCTTGATCTTCGACAATTCGGTGATGACGTCCTCCGTGATGCCGTCACGGAAGTATTCGTCCTCCTTGGCTCCGCTCAAGTTCTCGAAGTAGAGCACCGCCACCGACTTCTCCGCCGCTGTCGGCGGAGTGGCTGCGCGCCGCAAGGCTTCCTGCACCTCGCGCACCGAACGGAAGCGCCGCTCGGGTTCCTTCTCCAGGCAGCGCTCGACCAGCTCCTCCCACTCGGTCGAGATATCCGGGAGCAGGCGGCGCAAGGGCGTGGGGGGCTGGCGGAGGATGGCGTGCAGGATGTCAATCGAGGTCTCCCCCTGGAAGGGCAGCCGCGCGGTCAAACACTCGTAGAGAAGCACCCCGAAGGAAAAAATATCGCTGCGGGCGTCGGTGGCCTCGCCGCGCAACTGTTCCGGCGACATGTAGGGCACCGTGCCGCCGGTACTCCACGTCGTCGCCGTGCGGCTGATGAACGTCTCTTCCTTTTCGCCCCGTGCCCGCTCCCGCCCGGTGAACACCGCCAGGCCGAAGTCCAAAATCTTCACGCGCCCCTTGGGGTCCAGCATGATGTTGGCCGGCTTGATGTCGCGGTGCAGCACCCCCGCCTGATGCGCTTCGTTCAAGCCCTCGGCGATCTGCCGCGCCACCTCCACCAGCTGCGACGCCGGCAGCGCTCCTCGCAGCAGGGTCTGCTTCAGGCTCTCCCCGATCACCAGCTCCATGGCGATGAAGGCAGTTGTTTCCGCGTCCCCCACTTCGTAGATCGTAGCGATGTTGGGATGGTTGAGACGCGAGGCCGCCCGGGCTTCCTTCACCAGCCGCTCCCGCGCCTGGGCGTCGGCGGCCAGCTCCGCCGGCAGGAACTTGAGCGCCACGGCGCGCTGCAATTTCTCGTCTTCGGCGCGGTAGACCGCGCCCATGCCGCCTTCGCCCAGTTTGGCGGTGACGCGGTAATGGGAAATCGTCTGCCCGATCACGAAAGGGGGTCCGCCCTTAGGAGTCGCGCCCGAGTCTATGACAACTGCCCTGCTCTTTCAAGCGGCCGGGGATGGTTCCCCTACCCCGCGAGTTTCTCGAGCAGGGCGCGGAGGGCGTCGGCCGCAAGCTGCGCGCCGTGGCGGGTGGCGGGCGCCAGGCCTCCGAGCGCCTCTGAAATCTTCAAGTCTGAGATGTCCCCTAGCTCCGCCAGCCTGCGCCCCTGCATCCACTCGGCCAGCCAGGAGCCGCAGGCGAGGGCGGTGACGCAGCCGGCGGCCTTGAAGCGCGCCGCCGTGACGACGCCGTTTTCGACCCGGGCCGAGAGGCGCAGCACGTCCCCGCAGGCGGGATTTTCGAGCTCGACCGTGGCGGTGGCCCCGGCGAGCTCGCCCGCATTCCGCGGGTTCTTGAAATGGTCCAGCACCTGCTCGCTGTACATTCCCGTTCTCATGCGCAGACATGAGTGTCTGCGCCACCCAATCCATCCGTTCAGCCCGGCGGCTTCCGCCGCCGGGTTCCCAGGGGCCGAAGCCCCTGGGCTGGACTGCACATGCTCAAATCGCAGCCGCATGCGGCTTTCCTACTTGGGTGGCGCGGGGGCCTGTCCCCCGCCGCGGCAGGGAACCAGCCACTGCCCTACCCAAAAAGGCTTTGCCGTTTCCTCTCCGGCTGTGCTCTAATAGCGGCCTCGGGCGTTAGGGTAACAGAGATGCAGAT
>Ga0209342_10004079_pt1 | contig 15252 bp, 14 predicted proteins | sample RifCSP16_2_FD_184023 | JGI IMG/M metagenome (GOLD analysis project Ga0209342, IMG submission 184023) | Soil microbial communities from Rifle, Colorado - Rifle CSP2_sed 16_2 (SPAdes) (version 2) | ecosystem: Environmental > Terrestrial > Deep subsurface > Rock core/Sediment | place: Rifle... | reverse complement strand
GGGGGACCGAGGTCACCGACGAGGTGATCGACGGACCGAACTCGGTCGTCTACGACGAGGCCGAGAACCGCCTGCACACGGGCAAGGCGATCTTGGCGCTCACGATGTCCGGACCGCGTGCCGAGGCGTGACACCCCCGAACCGGTGGCGAAGCGGAGCCGATAGACTCCTCGGAACATCCCGCGCACAGCCGTCCCGAGGAGGAGATCGTGCCCGTCCAGTTCCTGTCCGACGAGTGGGTCGAGGGAGTCAAGCAGCGCCTGAACGCGAGCGAGTCGTTCCGCAAGAACGCCGGCACCGCGAAGGCGAAGCTCCAGCAGGTCATCACCGGCGGGCCCGATGGGGAGCGCCGCTACTGGATCAAGATCGAGGACGGCCAGATCGACATGGGCCCAGGCGACATCGAGCAGCCGGACGCCACGATCACGCAGGACTACGAGACCGCCGCGGGCATGGCCCGCAGCGAGGTCAGCCCCGTATCGGCCTTCATGACGGGCAAGCTGAAGGTGAACGGCAGCATGATGCTGCTCATGCAGCTCCAGGGCGCGATCGCCGAGCTGCCGAGGGCCATGGAAGAGATGGACATCGACTACTGAGGCTCGGGCGTCACGGCGAGCAGCGCCGTGGCCCTGGCCAGCAGCTTGCCCTTCCCGTCCACGACGTCGGCCTCCGCGTAGCCGGTCCGCCGGCCCCGCTTCACGACCCGTCCGCGCGCGGCGATCCTGCCCGCTCGTCCCGCCGTGAGGTAGGTCAGCGAGAGCTGGATCGTCGTGAACGTCGTCCCGGGTTCGAGCACGGTCCGATACGCGAGACCCGTCGCCGAGTCCGCGAGCGTCGCGAGCACGCCACCGTGCACCGTGCCCATCAGGTTCAGGTGCTCGGGCCCGGCCTCGAGCGAGAGGTCGACCTCGCCCTCGGCGACGTGCTCGAGCCGCATGCCGAAGGCGCGGTGGAAGGTGGAGGCGTCCACCCGCTCGCGCACCTCTGCGACACGCTCGTTCGGCTCGGGCCCGGCGGTCATTCCTTCGTGTAGGGCTCGCCGTCGGCGGCGGGCGGCCGCACGCGGTGCGCCGCGCCAGCGACGATGAGGATCGTCACCAGGTAGGGCGCCATCGCGAGGAACTCGGTCGGGATGCCGACGCGCAGGATGTTGAGCTTGACCTGGAGCGAGTCCGCGAAGCCGAAGATCAGCGCGGCCCCGAGCGCACCGATCGGGTTCCAGCGCCCGAAGATCATCGCCGCGAGCCCGATGAACCCACGGCCGGCGGTCATGCCCTCCTCGAACCGACCGACCGCGCCGAGGCTGAAGTACGCGCCGCCGATCCCGGCAACGACCCCGCCGAGGATGACGTTGCGGTACCGGGTGAACAGCACCCGGATGCCGACCGTGTCGGCCGCCTGCGGGTGCTCGCCGACCGCGCGGACGCGCAGGCCCCAGCGCGTGTAGTACAGCCCGAAGAACGTGATCGCCACGATGGCGAACATCAGGTACACGAAGATGTTGTTGTCGAACAGGATCGGTCCTACGAACGGCACGTTGGACAGGCCCGGGATCTCGATGTTCTGGAACCGGCCGGGCGTGTTCAGGGCCTCGTTCTTCTGGAGGAACTGCCCGGTCAGGTAGCTCGTCAGTCCGAGCGCGAGGATGTTGATCACCGTCCCGCCGACGATCTGGTTGACGACGTAGCGGATCGACAGGACCGCGAGGACCCAGGCGACGAGCCCGCCGACGAGCGCACCGGCCAGGAGCCCCATCCACAGGCTGTCGGTGACGCTCGCGACGAGGGATGCCGCGAAGGCCGCCGAGAGCAGCATGCCTTCGATCGCGATGTTGATGACCCCCGAGCGTTCGCACAGCACCCCCGCGAGCGCCCCGAACGTGATGGGCACGGAGCGCAGCACCGTGCTCTGGAGCATCCCGAGGAGGTTGAGCGAGCGGTCGCGAGCCGCCCAGACCAGGAACGTGAACACGAAGATCACCGCGACGACCCCGAGCACCATGTTCATCCGCTTCTCGAACCCGCGCGCGAGCTGGATGCCTCCGAGGAACATGCACACCACCGCGAGCGTGTACGCGGTCGCGGCCGAGGGCACGACCAGATCGGGGAGCGTGACGAAGGTCTCCTCGCGCACCGGGTTCATACCGAGCCGCGACTGGACGCCGCCGTCCGCTCCGAGGCCGAAGGCCACGAAGATCAGCACGCCGATGAGGATGAACAGGATCCCCATGACGCGGGCCCGTCGGACGGATGTGCCGCGGAGCACCGCGGGTTGGGCGACCGTGCTCATGAACCCCATCCCTTCGCGAACGTGTCTGCGGCACCGACGACCCGCCGCTTCTTCAGTCGGTACATCGCACGCACGAGCGCCGGCGCGGCGACGAACGCGATCACCAGGGCCTGGATGACCACGATGATGTCGATCGGCGTCTGCGTCTGGACCTGCATCGACCGGCCGCCGGTGCGCAGGGCTCCGAACAGGAACGCCGCGGCGACCACGCCGCCGGGGTTGCCGCCTCCCAGGAGCGCGATGGCGATCCCGTCGAACCCGAGGCCGGACGCGAAGCCCGGGAACAGGCTCGGGGTGATGCTCGTCAGCTGGTTCGCGCCGGCCAGACCGGACAGGCCGCCGGACAGCGACATCGCGAGGATGGTCGTGCGGTTCGGGTCGATGCCGGCCGCCCGAGCCGCGTCGGCGTTCGCGCCGATCGCGCGGAACGCGAAGCCCACCGTCGTCCGGTTCAGCAGCCACGCCACGCCGAAGGCGAACGCGATCGCCACGAGGATGCCCATGTGCAGGCGAACACCGGAGCCGAACAGGTGCGGGTAGGCGACCTGGACGGGTTTCGACACGGGCTCGGCCTGCTGTTTGTAGAAGTCGGTCGACAGCAGGTACAGGACCAGGCTCACGCCGACGAAGTTGAGCATGATGGTCGTGATGACCTCGTGCGCACCGGTCTTCGCCTTGAGGACGCCGGGAACGAAGCCCCAGACCGCGCCGCCGAGGAAGCCGGCGAGGATCACGACCACGAGGAGGATCGGGTCGGGGAGGAACGTGAGCCCGATGCCGGCGGCGCCCGCGACGAGCCCGCCGACGTTCACCTGCCCCTCGGCGCCGATGTTGAAGAGCCCCGCGCGGAAGCCGAGTGCCACCGACAGGCCCACGAAGATCAGCGGGGTCGCCGTCACGACGGTCTCGGAGAGTGGGTACAGCGCCGACTGGATCTGGACCAGCTCCCCCGATGAGATGGCGCTCGCGATCGTGGTCGGGCTCCCGAAGGCGCCGGTCAGGAGCGCCCGGTAGGACTCGCGCACGACCTGCCAGGAGACGGACAGCGCTTCCGTCGGATGGCGGAAGAAGCGAGACCACGCCGCGAGCGCTTCGTCGTGCGAGAACACGATGATGAGGGCGCCGATCACGAGCGCGGTGATCACCGCGAGCGCCGGGATGACGAGCGCCTGATACCAGCGCTGGCCCTCCCGAGGGCCGAGCGCCGCGGCGAGGGACGGCGCCTCCTGCGTCTCCACGTCCGAGGGCGCCGACGGCGTCTCCGCGTTCGGCGAGTCGGTCCGTCCTTCCGGCGGAACGATCTCGTCCTCGTCCTCCGACGTGGGCGGGATCGGCGGCTCAGGCATCGGAGGAGCCTCCTTCTCCGCCCCCGGAGGCATCGGTGGCCTTCGAGGCGGTGCCCGAGCCGGCCATGAGCAGACCGATGTGCTCTCGGACGGCGGAGTCTGAGGGGATGATGTCGACGATCTCGCCCCGGTACATCACCGGGATCCGGTCCCCGAGCGCCAGGACCTCGTCGAGCTCCGGCGAGACGATGAGCACGGCGACGCCGCGGTCCCGCTCGGCCACCATGCGCTCGTGGATGTACTCGATCGAGCCGACGTCCAGGCCTCGGGTGGGTTGGCTCGCGATGAGGAGTTTGATCTTGCGCGAGACTGCCCGCGCGACGACGACCTTCTGCTGGTTCCCGCCCGAGAGCGTCGAGGCCGGGATGTCGATCGACGGCGTGCGGACGTCGAAGGCCGTGGCGCGCTCGGTGGCCGCCGCGGCGACGGCGGCGAAGTCGCGCACGAGGCCGCGCGCGAACGGCGGCCGGTCGAACGTGTCGAGCACCAGGTTGTCCGCGATCGAGAAGGAGATGATGAGGCCGTCGTTCTGCCGGTCCTCGGGCACGTGGCCGACCCCGGCGTCGATGATCTGGTTCGGCGTCGCGCCCGTGATGTCGCGGCCGTCCAGCAGGATGCGGCCCGACCGTGTGGGCCGCAGGCCGGTGAGCGCCTCGACGAGCTCCGTCTGGCCGTTGCCCTGCACGCCCGCGACGGCCACGATCTCGCCGGCCCGCACCTCGAATGAGATCCCGTTCACGGCGACGTGCCCCCGGTCGTCGAGCACGACGAGTTCCTCGACCTGCAGCACCGGCTCGGCGGGCTTGGCCGGCGGGCGCTCGACCGTGAGTTGCACCGCGCGGCCCACCATCATCGCGGCCAGGTCGGCCTCCGAGGCGGTCGCGGGCTCGGCCTCGCCGGCGACCCTGCCACCGCGGAGCACGGTGATCCGGTCGGCGACGGCGAGGACCTCCTTCAGCTTGTGCGTGATGAAGATGACGGACTTGCCGCCGTCCTTCAGCGAGCGCATGACCTCGAACAGCTCCTCGGTCTCCTGCGGCGTGAGGACCGCCGTCGGCTCGTCCAGGATGAGCACCTCGGCCTCTCGGTAGAGCGCCTTCAGGATCTCGACGCGCTGCTGCACGCCGACGGGGAGCTCCTCGGTCACGGCGTCGGGTGGGACCTCCAGGCCGAACTGGAACGAGAGCTCTCGCACCTTCTCCCGGGCCTTGCGCCGGTCGATCCAGCCGAGGGTCTCCGTCGGCTCGTTCCCCAGGATGATGTTCTCGGTGACGGTGAAGACGGGGATCAGCATGAAGTGCTGGTGCACCATGCCGAGCCCGGCGGCGATCGCGTCACCGGGCGAAGCGAAGTGGGCGGGCTCGCCATCGATGAGGAGCTGACCCTCGTCGGCCCCGTAGAGGCCGTAGAGGATGTTCATCAGCGTGGTCTTCCCGGCGCCGTTCTCGCCGAGGAGCGCGTGGATCTCGCCCTCCTCGACCGTCAGGTCGACGTGGTCGTTCGCCAGCACGCCGGGGAACCGCTTCGTGATGCCGCGCAGCTCGAGCCGCACCCGCGAGCCTCCCGCTTCGACGAGGTGAGAGGCGCCGCGCGAGCGGCGCCTCTCACCGATGGAACCGTGATGCTAGGCCGGGTAGTCCGCCGGGGTCACGGACACCGAGCCGTCGATGATGCCGGCCCTGAGCTCCTCGATCTTGTCCTTGAGCTCCTGCGGGATCTGGGCGTCCCACTCGGCGTAGGGCGCGATGCCCACGCCGTTGTTCTCGAGCGTCCCGACGAACAGGCCGCCCGTGAACGTCCCCTCGATGACGGACGTCACCGTCTCGAACACGGAGACATCCATGTTCTTGAGGACGCTCGTGAGGAACACGCCGCACGAGTCCGGGATCGCATTGCAGCCGTCGTCGTCGACCCAGATGACGGAGACGTCACCGGCGTCCTCCGCCGCGGCGATCGTGCCGAGACCGGTCGGCCCGGCCACCGGCAGGATGATGTCGGCGCCCTCCGCGATGAAGTCCTCGGTCACGCGGCGTCCTTCGGCCGAGTTGTCGAAGCCGACCGCCGGGTCCGTCGAGATCTGGGTGCCCTCCTGCGCTTCGGCGTCCCAGCCCAGGACCTCGACCTTCGTGCCGTTGTCCTGGTTGTACGCGCGGACGCCCGCCGTGAACCCGTTCATGAAGATGGTCACGGTCGGGAAGAGCACACCACCGTAGGTCGCGACCTTGCCCGTCTGGGTCATCCCCGCGGCGAGGTAGCCGGCGAGGAACGCGGCCTGGTCGGTCTGGTAGGTGAGCTCACGCACGTTGTCGAGCACGACGTCGACGGGAGCATCCCCGGAGAAGTCGAAGATGTCGTAGTCGACGATCGCGTACAGCTGGTCGGGGTTCGCCTCTGCCGACTCCACCGTCGCGGGCCCGAAGTTGAACCCGGCCGGGACGATGAGATCGCATTCCTGCGTCACGAACTCCTGAAGGAACGGGGCGTAGTCCGCCTCGGACTGCGACTCCACGAAGGTGTATTCGATGCCGAGCTCGGACTCCGCCCGCTGCATGCCCTCGTGGATCTTCTGGTTGAAGCTGCGGTCGTCGACGCCGCCGGTGTCACTGGCGTAGCAACCGTGGTAGCCCTCGCCGGGTAGCGCCCCGGTCGTTCCGGTCACCGCGGTCTCGCCGGTCGGGCCCGTGGCGCTCGGCTCTTCGTCCCCGGCACACGCGGCCGTGACGATCGCGAGGACCCCGATCACGGCGAACAGCCGTAGGTACTTCCTCATCCGTCTTCCCCCCTTCGGTTCCGAGCGTTCGCAGAACGCTCCCGACGCATGATACGTGAGGGCTCTCGTCCCCGGTTCGGCTCTCCCGAACGCCGTCCGAGCGCCGAGGCCCACCGCTCAGTCCGTCCCGAACAGCCGGTCGCCGAAATCCCCGAGCCCCGGCAGGATGTATCCGTGCTCGTTCAGCTCTCGGTCGAGCGCGGCCGTGAAGATCGGGATGTCGGGGTGGTCGTGCTGGAGCCGCTCGACCCCCTCCGGCGCCGAGACGACGCACACGAACCTGATGGTCGCGGGCGCCCCGGCATCCTTCACCGCCGAGCACGCCGCGGAGCCGGAACCGCCCGTCGCGAGCATCGGGTCGAGCACGAGCACGTGCTGCCCGTCCACCGGAGGGAGCTTCCGGTAGTAGGACTGCGGCTGAAGCGACGCCTCGTCCCGCTCGAGCCCGATGTAGCCGACGGCGACCTCGGGGAACAGCTCGGTGACCGCCTCGAGCATCCCGAGTCCCGCGCGCAGGATCGGCACGGCGACGAGGTCGCCGAGGGTGCGCCCGGTCGTGCGCTCGAGCGGCGTGTCGACCTGGATCTCGGTCGTCGGCAGGTCTCGGATCGCCTCCAGCGCGAGCGCGAGCGCGAGGCGCTTCGCGAGCGTGCGGAACACCGGCGGTGGGGTCGACCGATCTCGGAGGGAGGCGAGCAGGTGCTCGGCGAGCGGATGGTCCACCACGGTGACGGACATCGTCCGCATCCTATCTTCGCCGGCTTCCGGTCGCCTCCGTGGACGACCCTGGCGGTTGCCAGGGAACCGTCCTCCTGCCAGGATGGATGCCCTGATGAGGGAGTACGTCGGCTTCTGGTTCTTCTACGGCGGGGACGACCCGGCGTAGTCGCCTGAGCCGACCGGAGCACAGGGGACCCCGGGTCCAGGACCCGGGGTTCAGCGTCTCCGGGGAACGGACCCGCCGAGCGCGGAGGACGAGCGATGGTCGTGGTGATGAGCAGGGACGCGACGGAGGCGCAGATCGAGCGCGTCGCGGAGAAGGTGCGCGAGGTCGGGGGCGAGGCCTTCGTCTCGCGAGGGACCGTGCACACCATCATCGGGCTCGTCGGCGACACGGCGACCTTCCGCGCCCTCGACCTGGACAACCTGCCGGGCGTCGACCACCTGATCCACGTCGGCAAGCCCTACAAGATGGTCGCGCGCTCGCTCCACCCGCAGCCGACCATCGTGAAGATCGGTCCGGCCGTCGTCGGTCGCGAGACCTTCACGATCATCGCCGGCCCCTGCGCGGTCGAGAGCGAGGAGCAGGCGCTCGAGACCGCTCGCGCCGCGAAGGCCGCTGGCGCGACGATCCTGCGCGGCGGCGCGTTCAAGCCGCGGAGCTCCCCGTACTCGTTCCAGGGGCTCGGTAAGCGCGGGCTCGAGATCCTGGCCGAGTGCCGGGAGGACACCGGCCTGCCCGTCGTGACCGAGATCGTCGACTCGCGCGACGTGGACCTGGTCGCCGAGTGGGCCGACGCGCTGCAGATCGGCACGCGGAACATGCAGAACTTCGAGCTGCTGAAGGCGGTCGGTGCCACGGCGAAGCCGGTGCTCCTCAAGCGCGGCCTGTCGGCGACGGTCGAGGAGTGGCTCATGGCCGCCGAGTACATCGCCCAGCGCGGCAACTCCCAGATCGTGCTGTGCGAGCGTGGGATCCGGACCTACGAGCCCTCGACCCGCAACACGCTCGACCTCTCGGGCATGGCGGTCGCCCAGCTCGAGAGCCACCTGCCGGTCATCGTCGACCCCTCCCACGCGACCGGCCACAAGGACCTCGTCGCGCCGATGGCCCGCGCCGCGATCGCGGGTGGCGCCGACGGCGTGATGATCGACGTGCACCCCAACCCCGGCGAGGCGCTCTGTGACGGGCCGCAGGCGCTGCGGCCCGAGGAGATGCTCGCGCTCGCGAAGGACCTCGAGGCGCTCGCGGGGGTGCTCGGCCGCAGGATGGGCTGAGGGCTCGGCGGCGGAACCGACCGCTACGCCGAGACGACCGGCGTGAGCTCGGCGATGTCGCAGGCGTCGCGCCAGCGAGCGATCGACTCCTCGGGCGGGCCGACGCGGCTGCGGCGCCGGTCGGCGAGGGCCTTCGCGGCCTCCTCCCACTCGTCGCCCCCGAGGAGCCGCACGGCCGCCGGGAACTCCTCGAGCGAGGTGTCGCGCCCCTTGCGGCGCGTGGTCACGAGCAGCTCGTGCGCTGCCGGCAGCCCCGGGATCGTCTGCTCCTGTGGACCTGGCTCGCGCTGCGAGAGCACCAGGATGCGCCCGTTCTTGTAGGCGAACCATGCGGGGGCGGCCCGGCGCTTCCCACCGCGATCATCGCCGACCCAGATCACGTCCGACTTCTTCAGCCCGTCCTCGGTCTCCTTGGGGAGCTTCGTCGGCGCCTGCTGGACGTAGACCGGAACCTCGATCTCGCCGAGGATCTCGTCGTCGACGATGAACGACAGGATGTGGGTGCCGGTCGACCGGAACGTGGCGTCCTCGATCACGTCGGTCTCGACCGTGAGGTCCATCGAGCCCTTCATCTTCCGCACCTCGGGACCCCACCGATGGACGGTCTGCCCCGACGGGTCGATGAAGCGGATCTCCTCGGTCACGAGGCCGTTCGCGACCTTCCACGCGCGGTACAGGACGAACGGCAACGCGCGTCCAGGCGCGCCCGAGAGGTAGATGCCGTCGGTGCCCCGCTCGCCCTGGGCGTCCCAGATGCGATGGTCGACCGCGTTCGCGAAGACGAGCTCACCCTTCGCCATCGGGCCGGAAATATAGCCGACTCGCTCGGGCGATGCGGGCTCCGCGTGGGCCGGCGCCTCAGGGCGATGCGGGGTCCGCGTGGGCCGGCGCTCAGGCGCTCCGGGCGAGCCACAGCCGCGGCTCGTCGATCTCGGGCAGGGAAGGAAGGGCCTCGGCCGAGTCCCACATGTGCGCGAGCGTGGCCTCGTCGGTGAGCTCGACCACGGTGTCGCAGAACGCCTTGCCCGCCCGGTACTGCTCGCGCTTCATCTCGATGCCGAGGAGGCGCTCGAACACCGGGTCGGCCTGCTCGGTCTCACGGTAGCGGCGCATGGCCTCCTCGATCCGGCCGTAGGTCCCGAGCAGCGTGCGGCCGAGCGCGTGCATCACGTGGTCGCCGTAGCCCTCGGCCGCGGCCATGAACGCCTGGATCCGACCGAGCTTCAGACGCTGCTCGGCGTCGAGCACCGTCCCGAACAGGCCTTCCTCGCCGGCGAACATCTCCTGCATCGCCTCGGGGTTCGACGGGTCGAGCGTCTCGAACCGCCGCTGGAGTGCCTCGACGTCCAGCTCGAGCGTGGACAGGAAGTCCTCGAGCAGCTCGCGGAAGCGGGACAGCGCCCACAAGCGCGAGAACTCGAGGCGGTGCGTCACCTCGTGGATCGCGATCCACGTGCGGAACTCGGTGGGATCGAGTGACCAGTCCCTCTCGAACGCGGCGATGTTCGGCACGACGAACAGGAGCGCGCCCGCGCCGGCCGGACGCGGAACCGCGACGTCGTACTGCCCGAGCACCTGCTGCGCGAGTGCGCCGAGCACCGAGCCGACCTGCGCGCCGAGGAGCAGCGGCGAGAGCTGCCGGAGCATCTGCAGCGCGCCCTCGGGAGCGCCCTCGGGCATCTGCGCCCCCTGCGCTCTCGTCAGGGCCTCGCCGAGCTTGGCCGCCGACGGCTCGAGCAGAGAGCGCAGGCCCTCGAGGTTCTCGGCGATCCACTCGGCGCGGCGTACGGCCTTCACGACGGGCAGGTCGTTCGGCGGCTCCAGCCCGGTGAACGCCGAGACCCGCAGCTCGGCAACGCGGACGGCCTCCTCGAAGGTGTGGCGGTCCTGCTCGGCCGGCGCCGGGTCGTCCGTGCCCCACGACGAGGTGGCGATGCCGACCTGCCGCGCCAGCTCCCAGTTCACCGGCCCGCTCGAGGACAGGAGCACGCGCTGGATCTCGCGGAACAGCGGCACGTCGTTCCAGATGTCGCCGAGCGGCACCCCGAACGGGCTCGGCTCCTGCGGATCGCTCATGGAACCAGCGTAGTACGGGGCGCTCGATACGCGTCCGGCCGAACGGCGCCTCGACCTCGCTAGGATGGTTGATGTGCGCGAAGGCCTCTCGATCCGCGTCACGGCCGACCCCCTCGATCCCGCCGAGGCGGTCGCGTCCGTCGCCGACCCCGCCGCCGGGGGCACGTGCGTCTTCCTCGGGACCGTGCGGGACCACTCGGAGGCGGGCGAGGTGATCGGGCTCACCTACGAGGCGTGGGAGGAGGTCGCGCTCGCGCGCTTGGGCGAGCTCGGCGAGGAGCTGATCGCGACCTGGCCGCTGCGAAGGGTGACCCTGTGGCACCGGACGGGCGAGCTCGGGATCGGCGAGGTCTCCGTGATCGTGGCGTGCTCGGCCGCGCACCGCGCCGAGGCGTTCGAGGCCTGCCGCCTCGGAATCGAGCGGCTGAAGGGCGACGTGCCGATCTGGAAGAAGGAGCACCTGGCCGCCGGCGAGTCCCACTGGGTGATGGGGGCGTAGTGGGCCGGGACATCGCGATCGACCTCGGCACGGCGAACACGCTCGTGGTCAAGCAGGGCGAGGGCATCGTCTTCAACGAGCCGACCGTGGTCGCGATGAACGCCGCGACGGGCGCCGTGGAAGCGATGGGCGACGAGGCGTGGCAGATGATCGGCGGACGCTCGGGCAACATCGTCGCGGTGCGACCGCTCCGCCACGGCGTGATGACCGAGTTCGACATCACGCAGCGGATGATCGAGGTGGTCCTGCGACGCGTCGGCGTCTCGCGCTTCCCGAAGCCGCGGGTGATCGTGTGCATCCCCTCGGAGAGCTCGGAGATCGAGCGCCGGGCCGTGGACGAGGCGGTGCGGTTCGCGGGCGGGAAGGGCGTCGTGCTCGTCGAGGAGCCGCTCGCCGCGGCGATCGGCGCCGGCCTGCCGATCCACGAGCCGCAGGGCAACCTCATCGTGGACATCGGCGGCGGGACGACGGAGCTGGCCGTCGTCTCGATGGGCGGGGTGGTGGCCGGGAGGTCCGAGCGGGTCGGCGGGTTCGACCTCGACGCCGCGATCCAGGAGCACTTCGGCTCGCGCTACGGCGTGATGATCGGCGAGAAGGCGGCCGAGGAGCTGAAGATCGCGATCGGCTCTGCGTTCCCCGGTGGCAAGGCGCGCGCGGCCATCGTCACCGGCCGCGAGCTCGATTCCGGCGCCCCCCGCGAGGTCCGGGTGACCGACGACGAGGTCCGCCAGGCGATGTCCGACCCGGTGCGCCGGATCGTCGAGGCGGCTCGCCGCACGCTCGCCGAGGCCCCGCCCGAGCTCACGCACGACGTGCTCGAGACCGGCATGTTCCTGACCGGCGGCGGCGGGCTCCTCCGAGGCCTGGACCTGCTGCTCTCGCAGGAGTGCGAGGTGCCGGTGCACCTCACCGACCGGCCGCTCGAGACCGTGGTGCTCGGCGCCGGCGCCATGCTCGACCACCTCGACGACTACAAGAGCTCGTTCCAGCTCGTGCGCCGTCGTCCGCCCGACGACGGTCACCGCTCCCGGGTCGTTCGGATGGGGTGAGATCCCCGGGCGTGGCGACCGAGGCCCGCCCGGGCGTCAGGGGAGCGAGGCCCCGCCGCCGTCCTCGCCCACGAACGCGCGGATCACCCGGCTGATCACCACGCCGATCGCGTACAGCGCGCCGGCCACCGCCATCATCGCCACCACGACGAGCGCCAACGAGCCGAGGAGGCCCTGCAGGCGCTCGCGGATCGACGGGCCGTTCGTGACCGCGACCTGCAGGTAGGTGTAGCCGGGCGGCGGGCCGGCGGTCGCGCCGGGTGGCTCGTCGGGCATCGGCAGCTCGGGCTCGAAACCGATCGCGTAGGTCTCGTCCTGGCCGGTCCGCATCGAAACCACGTACACCACCGCGCCGGCCGCGAGCGACAGGAGCATCACGACGAGGTACCGCATCGTGCCCGGAGCCTACCGCTGCCCGGGCCACGTATCGAGCGCGGTCCGTACGATGGAGCGACCGTGCGCATCGTCCGCAAGCTCGCGATCCTCCTGCCCGTCGTCGGGGTGCTGTACCTCGGCGGGTACGTCTTCCTGCCCTACTACGCCGTGGGGCCCGGCCCCGCGCGCGACGTCGAGCCGCTGATCCGGATCGAGGGTGCCCGCCGGTACCCGTCCGAGGGCCGGTTCGTGCTCACCTCGGTCACGTTCCACCAACTGACGGGGTTCGGGGTGGTCGCCGCCTGGCTCGACCCGGATCGAGCGGTGGTCGCGCGCGAGCGCGTGTACCCCTCGGGCGAGACCGTCGAGGTGGAGCGCCGGCGCGCGATCAGCCAGATGGACCAGAGCAAGCTCGACGCGACGGCCGTGGTCCTGCGCGAGCTCACCGACTACCCGAGAGACCATGGGGACGGTGTCCTCGTCGAGGGCGTGGTCGGCGAGTGCGCGGCCGACGGCGAGCTGTACCCGGGCGACCTGATCCTGCGGATCGACGGCGAGCGCGTGGACACGCGCCGCGAGGCCTCCCGCGCGATCGGCGTGGCCGAGTCCGGGAGCGTGCTCCGGTTCGACGTGACGATCGACGGGGAACCCGAGACCGTCCGCCTGGTCCGCGAGCCGTGCGGCGGCGAGGCCGAGCCGCTCGTGGGGGTCTCGCTCATCAACGCGTTCCCGATCGACGTGCGGATCTCGAGCGGCGCGATCGGCGGGCCCTCGGCGGGGCTGATGTGGGCGCTCGGGCTCTACGACCTGCTCACCCCGGGTGACCTCACCGGGGGCAGGACCATCGCCGGGACGGGCGTGATCGGTTTCCGCGGGGCCGTGTACCCCATCGGCGGCATCGGCGAGAAGCTCGCGGCGGCGGACGACGCCGGGGCCGATGTGTTCCTCGTGCCGAATGGGAACCTGAAGGAGGCGCGTGCGGCCGGCGACCACGCCCTAGAGCTCGTCGTCGTCGCCACCTTCGACGACGCGATCGCGTACCTCGAGGGCGGCGGCTGAGCCGGGTCCGTCCGTCCGGAGGGCCGGTGATAGGCTGGCCGTCGTTCCCCTGAGAGGAGACTCGGAGTGGTCGCACGGATCCCCGTCGGAGGCGTTCGCCGTCGCTGGCCGGTCATCGTCGTCGGCGCGATCGCGGGCGTCCTGATCCTGTTCACCGCCCTCTCCGGCTTCTTCGTCGACGTCCTGTTCTTCCGAGAGGTCGGGTTCAGCGACGTCTTCTGGGGCATCCTGCAGACGCGGTTCCTGCTCGCCCTGGTCTTCGGGCTCGTCTTCTTCGCTGCCCTGTATGCGAACCTGCTCATCGTCCGCAGGTTCACGCCGCGTTTCCGCCCGCTCACGCTCGAGCAGGAGATCCTCGACCGCTACCGCATGGCGGCCGAGCCCTACCTGCGCTGGCTGCTACCCGCGTTCGCACTCCTCGTCGCGTTCTTCGTCGGCATCGGCGTCACGACGCAGTGGCGGACGTTCCTGTTGTGGCGCAACTCGTCCGGCGTGTCCTTCGGCGTCCCCGATCCCGAGTTCGGGCGCGATGCGGCCTTCTACGTGTTCAGGCTGCCGTGGCTGAAGTTCGTGCAGGGGTGGCTGTTCTCCGCGCTCGTCGGCATCACGATCATCACCTCGCTCGCGCACTACCTGTGGGGCGGGATCCGGCCGCAAGCGCAGGCGCTCGGCGAGAAAGTCACGCCGCAGGTGAAGGCCCACCTGTCCGTGCTGCTCGGCCTCATCCTGCTCGTGAAGGCGTGGGGGTACTACCTGGGCACGTTCGACCTGCTGACCTCGCCGCGCGGGGTCGTGGCCGGCGCTTCGTTCACGGACGTGAAGGCGCAGCTGCCCGCGCTGCGGATCCTCATCTTCATCGCGGTGGCGTGCGCCGTGCTGTTCTTCGTGAACATCCGGCTGCGCGGGTGGGCGCTGCCGGTCATCGCGGTCGGGCTGCTCGCGCTCGTGTCGATCGTCGCCGGCGCGGCGTACCCGGCGTTCGTGCAGCGCTTCCGCGTGGCGCCGCAGGAGCTCCAGCGCGAGCGCCTGTACATCGAGCGCAACATCGCGGCGACGCGGACCGCCTTCGGCCTCGACCGGATCGAGACCGAGCAACGCACGGTCGCGGCGTCCGTGAGCGCGAGCGCCGTGCAGGAGAACGCGAGCACGGTGTCGAACATCCGGCTGTGGCGCCCCGAGATCCTCGTGCAGAACTTCGAGGGGCTCCAGCGGATCCGGCAGTACTACGCCTTCAGCGACGTCGACGTCGACCGGTACCCGATCGGAGGTACGCGGCGGCTCGTGATGGTCTCGGCGCGCGAGGTCAGCCAGAGCGAGATCCCGGGCGACGCCACGTGGCAGAACCGGCACCTCGTGTACACGCACGGCTTCGGCGCGGTGGCCTCAGTCGTGAACACGGCGACGACCGAGGGCGCGCCGCAGTTCACGCTCCAGGACATCCCGCCGGTCGGTGAGCCGGCGCTCGAGGGCGACGGCCAGCGCATCTACTACGGCGAGCTGTCCGACGTGCCGTTCGTCGTCGTGCGGACCGGCGCCGCAGAACTCGACTACCAGGGGACGGCGAGCGACGACCAGGAGCAGGTCACCTTCGAGTACACGGGCGACGGCGGTGTCCCGATCGGCGGGTTCCTCCAGCGCGCGCTGTTCGCGTGGCGCTTCCGCGACGTGAACCTGCTCATCTCCGGGCTCATCGAGGGCGACAGCCGGATCATGATCTACCGCAGCATCTACGAGCGGGTCCCGAAGGCCGCCCCCTTCCTGAAGTTCGACGGCGACCCGTACTCGGCGATC
>Ga0209342_10004078_pt1 | contig 15263 bp, 13 predicted proteins | sample RifCSP16_2_FD_184023 | JGI IMG/M metagenome (GOLD analysis project Ga0209342, IMG submission 184023) | Soil microbial communities from Rifle, Colorado - Rifle CSP2_sed 16_2 (SPAdes) (version 2) | ecosystem: Environmental > Terrestrial > Deep subsurface > Rock core/Sediment | place: Rifle... | reverse complement strand
CGAGTTCCTCGGCACCTACGCCCGCATCCTGCTGGCGGTGGCCTGCCTGCGCGAGGGCCGGCTCGACTGCGCCCAGGCCGCGGTGGAAGCCCTGCGCGCCCGCTACCCGCGCAACCCCATCTACACGCTGGAGCTCGCCAAACTCTACCGCCAGCAGGAAAACTTCTCCGAAGCCGCGCGCGTCGGCCGCGAGCTCCTGGCCGAGCTCATCGCCCACCCGCACAACCCCCGCCTCGTCGGCCCGGAAGACGCGCTGCTGGAACTGGGCCTCGCCGAAGACGCCGAGGGCCAGCCGGAACGCGCCCTGGAAACGCTGGCGCAGGTGGAGAAGGTGCCCGGGGTCAACCAGCGCGTCTGGGCGCGCGCCCTGCTCGAGCGCGGGAAGATCTTCGACCGGCTGGGCCAGCGCGACCACGCCCTGGCCGAATACGAGCGCGTCATCCAGCTCGCCGCCTATCCCGAGGCCACCCGCCTCGCCCAGGCCTATCGCCGGCAGCCCTACGGACCCGGCAGCGCGAACTAGAAAATTCCTCCCGACACACCCACCCTTCAAACTGCGAAGGGTGGGCCACCCACGCGGGACGGGGTTTTGTCAGCCGGCGCGAAATCAAGTATGATGGCCAGTCCGCCTGTGAGACGAACCCGACGATGATTGCCCGCTACACGCGTCCCGCGATGGGGCGCATCTGGACGGACGAAAACCGGCTGGCCAAGTGGCTCGAGGTGGAGCTGGCCGCCTGCGAGGCGGTGGCCGCCAGCGGCCAGGTGCCCGCCGAGGCCGCCAAACAATTGCGCGCCCACGCCCGGCCGCCCGCGCCCGCCCGCGTCAATGAAATCGAGCAGCAGGTCCGCCACGACGTCATCGCCTTCACCCTGGCCGTGGTTGAAAAGCTCCCGCCGGAAGCCGCGGCGGCCGGCCGCTACCTGCACTTCGGGCTCACCAGCTCCGACGTGCTCGACACCGCCCAGGCGCTGCTGCTGGGGGAAGCGAACGCGCTGCTGCGGGCGGGGCTCGAGCGTCTGGCGGCGGTGCTGAAGAACCGCGCCCACGAATTCAAGGACACGCCCATGATCGGGCGCACCCACGGTGTCCACGCCGAGCCCACCACCTTCGGCCTGAAGCTCGCCAACTGGTACAGCGAAATCGAACGGAACCAGGAGCGCCTGGAGCGCGCCGCCCAGGAGCTGCGCGTGGGAAAAATCTCCGGCGCCGTCGGAACCTTCGCGCATCTCGCGCCCGACATCGAGAAAAACATCTGCCAGCGGCTCGGCCTGGAGCCAGCGGCGGTGAGCTCACAAATCGTCCAGCGCGACCGCTACGCCTACTACCTGGCGACCCTGGCCGTCCTCGCCGCCTCGCTCGAAAAGATCGCCCTCGAAATCCGCCACCTGCACCGGACCGAGGTGCGAGAAGTCGAAGAGTTCTTCGGCCGCGGCCAGCGCGGCAGCTCCGCCATGCCCCACAAGCGCAACCCCATCGTGGCCGAGCAGATTTGCGGGCTGGCGCGGCTGGTGCGGGCCAACGCCCAGGCGGCGCTCGAGAACGTCCCGCTCTGGCACGAGCGCGACATCTCCCACAGCTCGGTCGAGCGCGTCATCCTGCCCGACTCCACCATCCTCGTCGACTACCTGCTCGACAAGACCGCTTCCCTTCTCGACGAGATGCGCGTCTACCCCGAGCGCATGCAGGAAAACCTCGAGCTGACCCGCGGGCTGATTTTTTCCGAAAGCCTGCTGCTGGCGCTCATCCAGAAGGGCGTGGCCCGCGAAGAAGCCTACGCCTGGGTGCAGGAGGCCGCGGCCAAGGTCTGGGAATCGAAGCAGGATTTCAAACAAACCGCGCTCGCCCACCTGCGCATCAAAGAAAAACTTTCCGCGCAGGAAATCGCGGCGGCCTGCGACCTTCACCACGCCCTGCGCTACGTGGACGACATCTTCAAACGGGTCTTCGCCTGAACTTGCTCGCACGCCGCCTCGTCTCCGTCCTGCTGGTGCTGGCCGGGAGCGCCCTGGTCGCGCCGCGCGCGGCGGCCGAAACTCCCTCCTACGCCAAGGCTGCGGAGGGCACGCCGCAGGAGCTGGTGGCGCGGGAATCCGTCCTGCTGGCGCGCCTGGAGCAGTTGCGCGAGCTTGGCCGGCTCTACGCCAAGAACTACTGGCCGGGCTGGGACATCCTCTCGACCCCCATCGCCGTGCACGACCAGGGGCGGCTGGCGGTGCTCATCCAGCACCCGAATCCGCCGGCGCACTTCGTGCGGGTGGAGACGCCGTTGGTCTCGACCCCCGTCTACGTCTCCACCAACACCTCGGGGATGCTGGGCAACACCGCGTTGCCGCTCAACGGCGTCATCACCTCGATGGTCACCTACCAGACCATGATGACCGACGAGGCCGAGGACGCCCTGGCCGTCTGCCTGCACGAATTCTTCCACGCCTACCGCCAGCGGGTGGCCCCGCAGAAGTTCGGCGACATCCTGGTGCTCGTCTTCGGCCGCTACCCGGAGTTTTCTTCCGACAACAACGCCTGGCTGTCGCTCGAAGCCCTGCTGCTCGACCAGGCGCTCGAAGAGCGCGACCGGCGGCACGCCCGCGGCCTGGCGCAGCGCTTCCTGGCCGTGCGCGCCGTGCGCCGCCGGCTGCTGGCGGCCGACCTCGTCCGCTACGAGCGCGGCGAAGAAGCCAACGAAGGCCTGGCGCAGTACGTCGAGTACCGCTTCTTGAGCCAGCCCCTGAAGGGCTATGCCGGCACGGAGTCGCTGCGGCGGCTCGATGCGCGCTTCGCCGGCTTCCGCCGCAACCGCCTGCTGCTGCGGCGCCGCCTCGCTCCGCTCACCGACCTCGCGCTCGCCGGCCCGACCCTGCGCCAGCGCCTCTACCCGCTCGGCATGGCCCAGGCGGTCCTGCTCGACCGCCTGCGCCCCGGCTGGAAAAAAGAGTTCGAGACCACGGAGAAGTTTCTCGATGAGCTGCTGGCCGACGCCGTCGGCTTCCCCACCGGCGACAACGTCGCCGTGCAGACGGTCTACCAGCGCGCCCTGCAAGGCCCCGGGGTCGACTGGAAAGGGATTCAAGAGCAGGTGCGGCGCGAGATGGCCGCGCGGGCGCGGGAGCGTGAGAAGCTCCTGGCGGAGCTCTTCCCGCCGGGGGCGGCCGAGCTCGAAGTGGACGTCAGCGCCGTGCGCGGGCAGTTCCACCTGCACGGCGTGAACCCCAATACGCTCCTGGCGCTGCCTGACGGCCGCCTGCTGGCGCGCTTCCTGGTGGTGGATTTCGGCTACGCCGAGGAGTGCTCGCTGCGGGTCGTGAACGGCGCCGTCATTTACGACCCCGCCCGGCAGACGTATTTGCTCTCGGTGCCGCCGGAGCTCTTGCCCGCGCCCGACGCCGCCTTCCCGCTGGAAGTGCAGACGCAAACCTTCAACGTCCACGTGGAAAAGGGAACCATCCTCACCGGCGCCAACCGGCGCGTCCTCCGCGCCCAGCCCACCGCCCCGCGGCCGACAGGAGACTAAGGGCGTCCCTCTTGTTGTCATTCTGAGCGGAGCCCGCTCCCGGTGTACTCATTCGAGGTGAAGGAGCAGGGCGGAGCGAAGAATCTCAGCTGAGATCCTTCGCTGCGCTCAGGATGACAAGAGGCCTGGGGCGAGCCTACCCTGTTACCTTCATCTCCGGGTTGATGAGGCGCTCGACGGGCTTGCCGCCGATGAGGTGCTGCTCGATGATTTCCGTCACCACGTCGGGCGTGACGTGCTGGTACCACAGCCCGTCGGGCTGGATGACCACCGTCGGCCCGGTCGCGTGCTGGCCGGTGCAGCCGAGCTTGGTGACGATGATATCGGTCAGGTTGCGCGCCTTCACTTCCTCGCGGAACTTCTGAAACACCTCGAGCGAGCCTTTCGACGCGCACTTCCCTTCGCCTTCAGTCGTACAGACCAGCACCTGCTTGCGGAATACCCGTGGCATTTGGTCAGGCTCCTTTCATCTGTATCTATCTGTGTGCATGGTTCGACTTCGCTCACCACAAGTCTGTGGTTACAAACGGTTGATGACGCTGGCGAGGCAGCCGGCGCCGACCTGTCCGCCGAAGCTCGAAGAGCGAAGGCGGAAGCCGTTGTCCCAATTAGAGACGGTTGATGACACTCGCCAAACACCCAGCTCCAAATCCATTATCAATGTTGACCACGGCCACGTTCGAGGCGCAACTGTTGAGCATCGCCAGCAGCGCCGCCATGCCCGACATGCTGGCGCCATAGCCGACGCTGGTCGGCACCGCAATCACCGGCACCCGCACCAGCCCCCCCACCACGCTCGGCAGCGCCCCTTCCATCCCGGCCACGCAGATGATGACGCGGGCGGCCGCGAGTTTCTCCTGGTGGCGCATCAGCCGGTGCAGCCCGGCCACACCCACGTCGTAAACCGCCTCGACGCGGTTGCCGAAAAGCTCCGCCGTCACCAACGCCTCTTCCGCCACCGGGATGTCCGAAGTGCCGGCGGAAAGGACGAGGACCAACCCCTTGCCGACGATTGCGCGGCTCTTCTCGATGCTGATGGCGCCGGACAGCTCGTGGAAGCGGGCGGCGCGCGCCACGCGCTTGACGCGCTGATAGAGCGCGCGGGTGCCGCGGGTGATGAGGATGTTGTGCTGGTTCTTGAGCATCCGCCGCACCACGCTCACCACCTGCTCGGGGCGCTTGCCGGGGGCGTAGATGACTTCGGCGTAGCCCTGGCGGAGCGAGCGGTGGTGGTCAATCTTGGCGAAGCCCAGGTCTTCAAACGGCAGCCGCCGCAGCCGCTCGAGCGCCGCCGCCGGCGTGACGCGGCCCCGCCGCACGCTCTCCAGCAGGTTTTGAATCTCCTTTTCGGTCATGGCCGTACGCCTCAGTGGGAACTGCCATTCTACACCATCGCATTGCGCTTCCTTGACTTGGCGGGAAGGGCGAGCCTAGAGTGTAGGTTTCCCCGATGAACGGCAAGACCATCGTAGTCGGCGTGAGCGGGGCGTCGGGCGCGGTCTATGCCAAGCGCCTGCTGGAGCTGCTGGCCGCGGATAAGCGCGTCGCGCGCGTCTTCCTCGTCGTGTCCAGTGGTGGGATGCGCCTGCTGAAGGAAGAGCTCGGCCTCGCGCCGAAAAACCTGGCCGCGCTGCCGGCCGCGCTCGTGGGGCGCGCCGCGGCGAAGAAGCTTGAATACCTCCACAACGCCGACATCGGCGCGGCGCTGGCGAGCGGCAGCTACCCGACCGACGGCATGGTCGTCCTGCCCTGCTCGATGGCGACGCTCGGGGCCATCGCCAGCGGCTTGAGCGACAACCTGATGCGGCGCGCCGCCGACGTCCACCTCAAAGAGGGCCGGCCGCTGCTCCTCTGCTGGCGGGACTCCCCGCTCAATACCATTCACCTTGAAAACATGCTGCGGGTGGCGCGGGCCGGCGGGGTGAACTTTCCCCTCTCGCCCGGGTACTACTTTGGAGCGAAGAAGCTCGACGAGCTGGTGACGCAGTTCTGCTGCCGGGTATTGTCCAGGCTGGGCCTGCCCCAGGAAAAGCAGCGCCAATGGAAAGGCACAAAGTAAACACGAAACTCGAAATTCGAAAATCGAGACTCGGAGAGTCCGCAGCGCAAGACGAGTTTCGAGTTTCGAGTTTCGCTTTTCGGCCTTTGCTCACGACGTTGCGGATGATCCGCTTCGAGCATTCGGTGTTCGCCCTGCCGTTCGCGCTGCTCGGGGCGCTGCTGGCGGCGCAAGGCTGGCCGACCGCCTGGCAGCTTTTCTGGATCGTGGTGGCGATGGTCGGCGGGCGCAGCGCCGCTATGGCCTTCAACCGCATCGCCGACATCCGGTACGACCGCGAGAACCCGCGCACGGCCGGACGCGAGCTGCCGACCGGGAAGCTCTCGCTCGGCTTCGCCTGGACGTTCACCGTCGTGTCAGCGGCGCTGCTGGTGCTGGCCGCCTGGCAGTTGAACCCGCTGGCGCTCAAGCTTTCGCCGGCGGTGCTCGCGATTCTCCTGCTCTACTCCTACACCAAGCGCTTCACCGCGCTGACGCACTGGGTGCTGGGCGCCTGCCTGGGGATGGCGCCGGCGGGTGCCTGGATCGCCGTGCGCGGCGCGCTCGACTGGGAAATCCTGCCGCTCGCGCTGGCCGTCGTCTGCTGGGTGGCGGGCTTCGACATCATCTACGCCTGCCAGGACGTCGCGTTCGATCGGCGGGTGCGTCTTTTTTCTTTGCCGGCGCGTATCGGAATAGCGGGGGCACTGTGGGTCGCGCGCGCCCTGCACGTCATCATGCTCGGGCTGCTGGTGTGGCTGGCGCGCGAAGCCGGGGCGGGCGCGCTCGCCTACGCGGGCCTGGCGCTCACCGGCGCGCTGCTCGCCTACGAGCACTCGCTGGTCAAAGCAAGCGACTTGAGCCGGGTGAATGCTGCGTTTTTCACGGTGAACGGGTATATTAGCGTTCTCTTGCTGCTCTTCTGGGGGGCGGACATTCTCGTAGCTGGACGCTAGAGGCTGGAGGCTTGAGGGGAAAAGCAGGTTCCTCGCCGCCAAGGCACGCAAGGGCTCGGAATGACAAGCTAGGAGAAATGCCGAGCGAACTCATCCTCGAGGACAGGCGGCTGGAGCCGATTGCCGAGAAGGTGCGGGCGCACGAGCGGCTGACGTTTGAGGACGGGGTGACGCTCTACCGCTCGAACGACTTGCTGGCGCTCGGCTGGCTCGGGAACTTCGTGCGCGAGCAGAGGCACGGGACCGTCTGCTACTACAACGTCAACCGGCACATCAACCCGACGAACGTCTGCGTGGCGCACTGCCGGCTGTGCGCTTTCGGGCGCGACGCCGCGGCCGCGGGCGCCTACACGATGGCGCTCGAGCAGGTTTTGCAAACCGCCGCCAGCGGCTACAGCGAGGCCGTGACCGAGTTCCACATTGTCGGCGGGCTCCACCCTGACTTGTCGTTCGAGTATTACCTCGACCTCATCCGCGGCCTGAAGCAGCGCTTCCCGCCGGTGCACCTGAAGGCCTTTACGATGGTCGAGGTCCACTACCTTTCACGGATTGCGAAGCTGCCGGTGCGGGACGTCCTCGTGAAGCTCAAGGAAGCGGGCCTCGGGTCGTTGCCCGGCGGCGGGGCGGAAATCTTCCATCCGCGCGTGCGCAAGGTCATCTGCGACCACAAGACGTCGGGACAAATGTGGCTTGAAATTGCGCGCACGGCCCACGAGCTCGGCCTGCACTCGAACGCCACCATGCTCTACGGCCACATCGAGACCGAAGAAGAGCGGGTGGACCACCTGCTGAAACTCCGCGCTCTGCAAGATGAAACGCGCGGCTTCGTCTGTTTCATCCCGCTGGCCTTCCACCCGGCGAACACGGCCTTGTCCCACCTGCCGCCCACCACCGGCTTCCTCGATTTGAAGAACATCGCCGTCAGCCGCCTGCTGCTCGACAACTTCGCGCACGTCAAGGCCTACTGGATCATGCTGACGCCGGCCGTGGCCCAGGTGGCGCTCGGCTTCGGGGCCGACGACATTGACGGCACGGTGATTGAAGAAAAGATTTACCACGACGCCGGAGCGAAGACCGCTCAGGCGCTGCGGCGCTGCGAGCTCATTCGCCTCATCCGCGAGGCGGGGCGCGAGCCGGTGGAGCGCGACACTCTCTACCGCGCGGTGACGCGCACGGCGGCGGGCGAGCCCCGCGTCGACACCACGCTCACCGTCAACGTCTAGCCCGCCAGGCTTTCCCCAGCAGCAGGGCGTACACCGGCAGGTACTCCAGCCAGACGAGCCACGCCGAGTAGCGCCAGGCGCCGGCGGCGCTGTAATCCATCAGCACGTGGTAGCTCAAGAACACTGTCCCGGTCCAGACCAGCAGGCCCGCGTTCGGAAAGAAGCACAGGAAGGGCACGAGCCAGGTGACGTACCAGGGGAAGACGCTCGGAGACACCAGCAGCAGGGCAGCGAGCAGCAGATAGCAGGCGCGCAGCGGCTCGAGCCGCTCTCGCAGGCAGTGCAGCCCCAGTCCCGCGACCACGCCCAGCCCGACGCCCGCCGCCACGCTCTCTTCCCCGGTCGCCCCCGCCAGCAGCGCGTAGAGGCTGGCGTTGTTGCGCCACTGCTCGAGATAAGCCAGCAGACCCGCGAACAGCCCCCAGCCGGCGCCGGCGTAGGGCACAAGAAGCAACCCGGCCGCAGCGGCAAAGAACGGAACGCTGCGCCAGCGGCCCCGCCACAAGAAAACGGGGGCGACGACGGCGGCAAACCACTTGCTCAGCACCGCCGCCGCCAGGGCGGCGATTGACACCCCGGCGCGCTGCCGTATAATAAAAAAGTTGGCGACGAGCAGCGCGCAGAGCGCCAGCGAGTCGTTGTGCCCGCTGCCGGCGAACTCCACGACCACCAGCGGGCACCAGCCGTAGAGGAGGGCGCGCACGGGCGGCTCCCCGCGGAGCCGCAGCAACCCCGCGACCACAAGCAGCGTCCCGAGGTCAAACAGGACGCTCAAGAGCTTGAACCCGGCCACGCCGCCCCAGGGCGCCACCAGCCGGAAGAGCAGCTCGGTCACGGGGCCGTAGGCGGCCGGGTAGTTTTTCCCGGGCAGGCGGTCATACTCCGGCGGGCGGAAGCTCGCCAGCTCCGGGTCGGCGGGCGCGACCAAGTACGGGTTGTAGCCGGCCCGCTGGACGGCGGCGTCCCACTGGTAGCGATAGAGATCGTAGGAAAGAGTCGGAGGCAGCGGAAACAGAGTGGCGCGGAAGGCCACGGCGGCCGTGAGCACCACGAGCAGGGCGGCCGGGGTTGACTCCCGCCAGATCAGCGCCAGCCGGGCAGCCAGGAAATAGACGGCGCTCGCCGCCAGCCCCACGGCGATGACGCCGACAACGTTTTCGTCCCAGGGGTGCAGCCGGCGGAGAACGAGGAAGGCGGCTTCGAGCAGCACGGCCAGCCCGACAAGCGCCGCCAGGCCGGGCCGCTGACGGAACGCGGAGAGCTTCATCGCGATAGAAGACGCAGCCGAAGGCTAGATGACAGCGACACTCGTAACCATTCTCGCGAACCCACTGGAGCGCACCCTGCGCTTCCTCCTGGCCGACGACCCTTTCCGCGGCCTCTACAACCTGAACGCCTTCGACCTCGTCCTGCTCATCCCCTATTTCACCATCCTGGGCACGCTGGCCTTCTACGGGCTGCACCGCTACCGGATGATCTACCTCTACAAGAAATACGCCCGGCCGCAGCCGCCGGAGCCGCCGCCCCCGGCCGAGTGGCCGATGGTAACCGTACAGCTTCCGCTCTACAACGAGAAGTACGTGGTCGAGCGGCTGATCGACACGGTGGCCGCCCTGGACTACCCGCGCGAGCGCCTGGAAATCCAGGTGCTCGACGATTCGACCGACGACACCGTGGCGGTCGCGCAAGCCAGCGTCGAGCGCTGGGCGGCCGCGGGGCTCACCATTCGTCACCTCCAGCGCTCGCACCGCGCCGGCTACAAAGCGGGGGCGCTGGCCGACGGCTTGAAGAAAGCGCAGGGCGAGTTCATCGCCGTCTTTGACGCCGACTTCCTGCCGCCGGCCGACTTCCTCCGCCGCACGGTTCCCTACTTCGCCGACCCGCAGTTGGCGATGGCGCAGACGCGCTGGAGCTACGTCAACCGCCACTACTCGCTGTTGACCGAAATCCAGGCGATTCTCCTCGACGGCCACTTCGTGCTCGAGCACGGCGCCCGCTGGCGCGCCGGGCTGTTCTTCAACTTCAACGGCACCGCCGGCGTCTGGCGGCGCGCCGCCATCGAAGACGCCGGCGGCTGGGAGCACGACACCCTGACCGAAGACACCGACCTGAGCTACCGCGCCCAGCTCAAGGGGTGGCGCTTCCTCTACCTGCCCGAGGTCGAGTGCCCGTCGGAGCTCCCGGTGGACATCAACGCCTTCAAGACCCAGCAGGCGCGCTGGGCCAAGGGCTTGATGCAGACGGCGAAGAAAATCCTGCCGCGCGTCTGGCGCGCGCCCGTGCCCTGGCGAGTGAAGCTCGAAGCCTTCTATCACTTGACCGGCTGCCTCAGTTACCCGCTCATGGTGGCGTTGTCGGTGCTGCTGCTGCCGGCGATGATCGTGCGGCTCTACGGCGGCTGGTGGCAGGTGTTGTGGATCGACGTGCCGCTGTTTCTTGCTGCCACTTGCTCGGTCTCGAGTTTTTACCTGGTGGCGCAGCGGGAGCTCCACCCGCAGCGCTGGACCCGGACGTTCTTCTACCTGCCGGTGCTGATGGCGGTGGGCATCGGCGGGGCGCTGCGCAACGCCCGCGCCGTGCTCGAAGCCCTCTGCGGCATCGAGTCGCCCTTCATCCGCACCCCCAAGTACCGCATCGAAACCTCCGGCGAGCTCTTCCGGCTGCGCCTTCAGGACAAGCCCTGGACTGCGAAGGTCTACCGCTCCGCCGAGCGCCACTGGCTGCCCTGGCTGGAGCTCGCCCTGGGCGGCTATTTCGTCTGGGCCACGCTCTACGCCTTCTCCAATGAAGACTACGCCACCGTGCCCTTCCTGGGCCTGTTCCTCTACGGCTACCTCTACACCGGGCTGCTGTCGCTGACACAACCCTTCTGGGAGCGGCTCACGGGTCTCGCCCATCTGCATCTGCACCTGCGGCCGCGCTTGCGGTAGCGCCCCGCCCGGTGTAGCTTCTTTCCCTTGTCCTCTGTGTTCTCTGTGTCTCTGTGGTTCACAAACTTTTCGGAGCCTGCACCACAGAGGCACAGAGGTCACTGAGAAAGCATCGAGGGAGGATCGAATGAGGAAGCAGCTAGCGGGAGCTCTGCTACTGGTTCTATTCGCGATCACGGGGTCGGCCCCGCGGGAGAAGGAAGCCTTTGAGGAGTACGCCGCCCGGCGGGCGCGCCTGCTCGAACAGGTGAGCGGCCCCGTCGTGCTCTTCGCCCACAGCGGCGGCGAAGACGTCTCCCCCGAAGCCAGCTTCTGGCAGGAGCCGAATTTCTACTACCTCACCGGCCACGACGAGCCCGGCGCGGCGCTGCTGCTCATCCCGCAAACGGAAGACGCCAGGGCCGCGGGGCTGCCGAAAGAAACGCTTTACCTTTCCCCACGCGACAAACCCCGCGAGCGCTGGGACGGCCTCCGCGTCGGCCCCGACGATGCCGACGCCCGCGAGCGCACCGGTTTTGCCGTGGTCAAGCCGGTCTCCGAACTACGCGCGGAGCTGGAGCGGGCGCTCAAGCTTTTTCCCACGCTGCACACGCTTTTCCCGGCGTCCGCCGGGCCCAACGCCGAGCACTCGCACGCCGGGCGCTGGGTGGCGTGGCTGCAGGAAGCGGCGCCGCTCACGAGTCTGGCGAACGTCCGCGGGACGCTCGGCGCCCTGCGCCAGGCGAAGTCGAAGAGTGAGCAGCGCCTGCTGCGCGCGGCCATCGAGCGCTCGATGGAGGCCCACCGCGAAGCCCTGCGGGCGATGAAGCCGGGACTGCATGAGTACGAGATCGCGGCGCTGATGGAATACACCTTCGAGCGCGCCGGCTGCGAGCGCCCCGGCTACTCGTTGATTGTCGGCTCCGGGTTCAACTCGACCGTGCTGCACTACGCCGACAACCGCCGGCAGATGCAGGCGGGCGACGTGGTGGTGATTGACGTCGGGGCCGAGTGCGCCGGCTACACCGCCGACATCACCCGCACCCTCCCCGCCAGCGGGAAGTTCACCGCCCGGCAGAAACACATTTATGAAATCGTCCTCGGGGCGCAGAACGCCGCCATCGCCGCCGTCAAGCCGGGGATGACAATGGCGCGCACAGGTGATAACTCGCTCTACCGCATCGCCTACGACTACATCAACACGCACGGCAAAGACTTGAAAGGCGAGCCGCTCGGGAAGTACTTCATCCACGGGCTCGGCCACCACATCGGGCTCGAGGTCCACGACGCCGGCGACCCGAACCGCCCGCTCGCCCCGGGGATGATTCTCACCATCGAGCCCGGCATCTACATCCTGGAGGAAAACCTCGGGGTGCGGCTGGAAGACATCGTGCTCGTCACCGAAACCGGCGCCGAGCTGCTCACTTCTTCGCTCCCCCGCACCGTCGAAGAGGTCGAGCGCTTCATGGCCGAGGCTCGCAAGCAGGTCGAAACTCGAAAAGCGAAACTCGAAACTCGGGAATAGCTCGGAATGCGCCATGCGAGAGATTTCTCTCACCTATCCTTGCCCGAAAGCCAAAGACGGGGAGTGCGAACAAGTAGGCAACTCGTCGTCCTCAACCGGCGGGTGGTGACCTGCCGGAAGTGCCCGCGGCTCGTGCGGTACCGGGAGCAGGTGGCGCGGGAGAAGCGCCGCGCCTATCGGGATTGGGATTACTGGGGCAAGCCCGTCCCGGGCTTCGGCGACCCGAAAGCCAAACTCTTGATCCTGGGCCTCGCCCCCGCCGCCCACGGCGGCAACCGCACCGGACGGGTGTTCACCGGCGACCGCTCGGGCGACTTCCTCTTCCGCGCGCTCTATGAGGCCGGGTTCGCCAACCAGCCGACTTCCGTCCGCCGCGACGACGGTTTGAAGCTCAAGAACTGCTACGTCACCGCCAGTGTCCGCTGCTGCCCGCCCGCCAACCAGCCCACTCCGCAGGAGCAAGCCAACTGCCGGCCCTACCTGGAAGAGGAGCTGCGTCTGCTCAAGAATCTCCGCGTCGTGCTCGCGCTCGGCCGCCTGGCGCACGATACTTTCCTGCGGGTGCTGCTTGACCGGGGGCTCATCCGGCGTCTTTCAGCGTTGCCCTTTGCGCACGGCACTGCCTATGATCTTCCGTTGCCCGACGCACAATCGCAGCGAAGCGTAGACCCTGAGCCCCGAAGCTTCGGGGCCGAAGGGAGAACGATCCGCTTGTTTGACGCCTTCCACCCCAGCCAGCAGAACACGCAGACCGGGCGGCTCACCCCGGCGATGTACCGCCGCCTGCTCGGCCGCCTGCGCGCGTACCTGGAGAGCTAATCAGCCGCGGCGGTTTGACGGAGTGCGGCGGCGCGGCTATAATGACTCTTGCCGCAAGGATTTTCACTGAGCGTGAGAGATCCATGGAGACGGTTCAGGCCACTCGACTGCGCCCGGGAATGGTGGTGCAGCTGGACGGCAACCTCTACGCCGTCTTCAGCCTCACCCACCGCACCCCGGGGAACAAGCGCGGGTTCGTGCAGACCAAGCTGCGCAACCTGCGCAGCGGCGCCATGGTCGAGCACCGCTTCAGTTCGGAAGAGAACGTCGAGCGCGCCTTCCTGGACGAAAAAGAGGTCGAGTACCTCTACCACGAAGGCGACGTCTACACCTTTATGGACACGACCAGCTACGAGCAGTACGCGCTGAGCCGGGAGGCGCTGGGCGACACCGTCGGCTACCTGGTGGCCAACATGCGCTTGAAGGTGGAGTTCTTCGAGGGCCAGCCCATCGGCGTCGAGCTCCCCCCCGCGGTGGAGCTGAAAGTGGTCGAGACCGAGCCGGGACTCAAGAGCGCCTCCGCCACCAACGTCATGAAGCCCGCCAGGATGGAAACCGGCATCACCGTGCAAGTCCCGCCCTTCATCGGCGAGGGCGAAGTCATCCGCGTGGACACCGCCGACGGCTCCTACCTCGAGCGCGCCCGCTCGTAAAACCCGAAAAGCGAAACTCGAAAAACGAAACTCGGCGCGCTCCCTACCACAGATTTCGACGAGTTTCGAATGACGAGTTTCGAGTTTCGTCTTCTAGTCGTGGAGGGCGGCGCCGAGGGCGGCGGCCAGCGCCGCTTGCTGGTCTTCGAAGACGGTGCGCAGGTCGAAGAGCACGCGGTCGGCTTCGACGCGCGCGATGACGGGCGGTCGTCCCGAAGCGTCGGGACGCCGCAGCCGCGCGGCCAGCTCGGCGGCGCTGAGGCTGCGCGGGGACACGACCAGGAGCTGCGTGGGCAGCGCAGTGCCGGGCGTCGAGCCTCCGCCCACCACCGACTCGCCGGCGCGCACGGAGAGCTCGGCGCGGCCGGCGAGCGCGGGCGCGAGTTGCGCCCGCAGCGCTTCGGCGCGCCGACCGATCTCTTCCGCCGTCAGCCGAATCAGCCGCAGCGCCGGCACCTCCTCGAGCGCGCCGCGCAGGTAGCTGGCCAGCGTAGCTTCCAGCGCCGCGTAGGTCATCTTGTCCACCCGCAGGGCGCGGAAGAGCGGATTGCGCCGACAGGCTTCGACGTATTTCTTTTTCCCCGCCAGGAGGCCCGCCTGCGGCCCGCCGAGAAGTTTATCGCCGCTGAAAGTGACGAGGCTGACGCCGGCCGCGAGGCTCGCGGCCGCCAGCGGCTCTTCGCGCAGCCCCTGCGCGCTCAAGTCCGTGAGCAGGCCGCTCCCCAGGTCTTCGACCAACGGCAGGCGCTTGCGCCGCGCCAGCGCGACCAGCTCTTCCAACGCCGGCCGCTCCGTGAAGCCCACCAGGCGGAAGTTCGACGGATGCACGCGCAGGAGCAGCCGCGTCTGCTTGGTCAGGGCCCGGGCGTAATCGGCGAGCCGCGTGCGGTTGGTCGTCCCCACCTCGACCAGCTTCGCGCCGCTGCGCGCCATGATGTCGGGGATGCGGAAGCTTTCGCCGATTTCGATCAACTCGCCGCGCGAGACGATGACCTCGCCGCCGGCGGGGCCCGCCAGCGTGTTCAGCGCCAGCAGCACCGCGGCGGCGTTGTTGTTGACCACCAGACTCGCCTCGGCGCCGAGCAGCCGGTCGAGGAACTTGGCGGCGTGCGTGTCGCGCCGCCCGCGGGCGCCGCGCCCGAGGTCGAGCTCCAGGTTCGAGTACTGCGTGGCCAGCTCGAAGACCCGCCGCGCGGCTTCGCGGCCGAGCGGCGCCCGGCCGAGATTCGTGTGCAGGACGACGCCGGTGGCGTTGATGACCGGGCGCAGCGAGTGGCCCAGCAGCTCGCGCACTTCGGCGGTGACTTCGTGGGCCAGATGAGTCAGGTGCGACTCCAGCTCGGCGCCGGCCAGCCCGCGGCGGATCTCGTGGCGCAGCCCGGCGAGCACCTGGCGGGCGGCGACGACGACCAGCGGCCGGCCGACTTCGTCGGCGAGCTCGCGCAGACGCTCCCGCGCGAGGATCTCATCCACCGCCGGCAGCCGCCGCAGGCGCTCGGTGAGCGGCGAGGCGGTTTTCCTGGCGGCGCGCGGCTGCATGGGCGGAGACGTATTGCATCACAGGCGCTGGCAGGGGTCAACCGGGCGCCTGCCGGCCGCCGGCAGGGTTGACGCCGGCACCGCGCCCG
>Ga0209342_10004076_pt1 | contig 15263 bp, 7 predicted proteins | sample RifCSP16_2_FD_184023 | JGI IMG/M metagenome (GOLD analysis project Ga0209342, IMG submission 184023) | Soil microbial communities from Rifle, Colorado - Rifle CSP2_sed 16_2 (SPAdes) (version 2) | ecosystem: Environmental > Terrestrial > Deep subsurface > Rock core/Sediment | place: Rifle... | reverse complement strand
CCCCACGGAAGCGCAGCAGATAAACTGCCCAGAGATGGCATCGTACGGCCTCTGCTCGTCAGCAGCCGAGAACCGCAAGCAGCCTTCGTTGCCGATCCCCCCGGGCCGCTCTCCAATGGAACCACTGGACGGCCCTTCGGCACCGTCGGATGGCTGGTACTAGATTGGCTCCTGCCCGTGGCCTTGTTCTCGTCCCGCTTTCTCAATTGTGGCCAGGAAGCCGAGTGCCGGGTCCTTGAACTGCGCGTGAGCGAACACATCCCAGTGGCTTCGCAGGTGATCTTCGAGAAAGCGGACAACGTGGCCCAGTGAGATAAGTCGATACGCCGGGTATCGGTGGTTCGTGGCGAGGGAGCGAATACGACCATCCGCGGGCGGTGTCCGTTCGGAAGCGACGTGCGTCCGCGGCGAGCGAGGTGGTCGACGACTTCGGCTGACTCCGAGAGCGAGCAACAGCCGAGGCGGGCAAGCGCGGCGGCCAGCACAGCGGGCTTGCGAGCGGCAGCGTTGAGCTTGGGCTCGCTCTCCTTTACTTCGCCAACGATCATTCCGCTTCCCCGGAGGGGCAACCGAGCTCGCGATCGACCTCGAAGCCGGCTTCGGTGGCTATTCGGCTACTGGACCGCCCTTCGGCACCGGGAAAGCGGAAGGCGAGCGGAGGGCAGGGCGACCGGCGAAGGCGGCGCTGGCGGCGGGCGAGAGCGCGGCCCGCGAGGCGACCGGCGGGCATATGTGCTGGAATCCATGACGGCAGATCTCAACGCTGCTGCCCGATCTGCGAGACTGACTCGGTTCACGCTCCAACAGACGAAAGAGCGGCGGGCAGCGCCTCTATTTGGCGTAGTTGCTTGCGCCGAAGAAGTCGATCAGGACGACTGGCTCGTCTCCGATGACCCAGGCGTCGTGACCTGAAGGCAGGGCGCTGACCTCGCCGGGGCCCACGTCGAACTCATCCCCGTCAGCCATCTTAACGTGGAGTTTGCCGGAGGCGTGGTACTGGAAATGCGGCGCTTCGCACCACTCCGTCTCGGCGATCGGCTTCACGTGTTGCGACCATCGCCAACCGGGCTGAAGGGTCAGGCGGCCTACAGTACCGCCGCCGATGTTCACGAGATCTACGTTCCCCTTCTCGAATGTCCGCGTCTCGTCCGGTGATCCGAGGTCTTTCCGCTCTGCGCTTGCCATGCGAGTCTCCTCCTTGGGGAATTACCAGTAATACACCTGGGGCAGTGGCTTATCTCATCCTATCGTGACCGCCAGCGTGTGACCAGTCGCGAGGTGTGTCGCATGGCCCCAAGGGGTTCGAGAGGTGTATGAAGTGAGTGACGGGTGAAGGCGAGAAGAGGCGTCCGCGAGTCTCCTTTCGTCCTCTACTAGACGCTGAAGCTCCTCAACATACTCGGGCGTCAACCGCAGGTTGGGACTATGACCTCCTTGTCGTCCATCTCTTGAAGCAACACACCGAGGCGTTGTTCGAATGCCCGCAACTCGTCGCGCCCTGCAGGCGATTGGGGGAGGAGCTCTTCAAGAGTCTGTCTGTCCGTGTTCCTCTGCCTGCGCGGGCCCCGAAGGCGAGGCGGCTGGCGGAAGCAGCGCGATGCGAGCGGGGCTGGGGCAGTGCGGATGGGGGCCGTCGGGAGTGGTGGGGGGCGTTGTACTCCGCTCATTCCTTCGATGCCTCAGGGTGAGCGGGAAGGGGGCGCCTACACCGCGAAAGGCGGGCCAGGAAAAGCGACGAGGGCGGGATCGGAAGCGAGGAACCTGGGGAGCCGAAATGGGTGCAGGCCGTGTCGCACATTGTGCGTTTGACCCATACGCAAATCTCTGTACACTGTTATAGGTTGTCCCCGTAGCCTTGGGACTCAGTGACCGGCTGTCTAGAGCGGGTCTTTCATCCGAAAGAGAAGCTATGACGATCGAAAGCATTCTGGGGCGGAAGCCCCGGATTACGCATATGTGGCAGTTGCGGGCTGACCGGGTGTGGCCTCTGAGGGTTAATCTGGTTCCTCTGAGGGTTAATCTGGTCCCTCTGAGGGTTGAAACCCTCAGCTACGGTGATATCGAGGGGCAATCGTGAGCATTGAAGGAATTCTGGGCCGGAAGGTCGGCATGACGCAGGTGTTCGAGCCGGACGGGAGCGCTGTGCCGGTGACGGTGATCGAGGCGCTGCCGTGCACGGTGGTGCAGGTGAAGACGAAGGAGCGGGACGGGTACGAGGCGGTGCAGTTAGGATTCGGCACACGCAAGCGGGTGAACTCGCCGTTGAAGGGGCACATGGGGAAGCTGGGGCAGTTCCGTTACCTGCGGGAGCTGAGCGTGGACGACATCGGCGAGTGGGAGGTGGGGAAGAAGGTGGGCTGCGAGATCTTCGAGCCGGGCGATATGGTGGACGTGTCCGGCGTGACGAAGGGCCGCGGGTTCGCCGGGGTGATGAAGCGGCACGGCTTCCACGGCGGCCCGAAGACGCACGGACAGTCGGACCGGGCGCGGGCGCCGGGCTCGATCGGCGCGGGGACTGACCCCGGGCGGGTGATCAAGGGCACGAAGATGGCCGGCCATATGGGGACGGGACAGGCAACGGCGAGGAACCTGAAGGTCGTGCGCTGTGATTCGGCGAAGGGGATCCTGATGATCAGAGGGGCGGTCCCGGGCAACGAGGGGATTCTCCTCAAGGTGCGTCACACGAAGCGGGTTCCGCTTCGACGCGGCGGGCGGGCAGGACAGGCGAAATGAAGCTCCCGGTACTGAACGCCGAAGGGAAAGAGCTGCGGAGGCTCGACGTAGACGACAGCGTGTTCGGGATAACGCCGAACCAGGCGGTGCTGCACCAGGCGTTCGTGACGCAGCGCAACAATCAGCGGGCGGGGACGGCGCATACGAAGACGCGCGCGATGGTGCAGGGGAGCACGCGCAAGATACGGATGCAGAAGTACACGGGGCGGGCGCGGCACGGCGGCATCCGGGCGCCGATATTCGTGGGCGGCGGAGTCGCCTTCGGGCCGCAGACTCGCGACTTCGGGCTGGCGCTGAACAAGAAGATGAGACGGCTGGCGATACGTTCGGCGCTTTCGGGCAAGGTGGCCGACGGCGAGCTAATTGTGATTGATGAGCTGACGTTCAAGGCGCCGCGGACGAAGGAAGTGCTGCGAGTGCTGCGCAACGTCGGCATCGAGCGTTCGGCGCTGATCGTGACGGGGCAGCCGGACCGGACGGTCCTTGCGAGCGCTCGCAACCTCGAGAAGACGAAGGTGCTGCCGGCGGCGTACCTGAACGTCGCCGATATGCTGAACCATCGCCACGTGCTGATGACGGAAGATGCGGTGAAGGTGGCGGAGGGGTTGTGGGGCCGCAAGGGGCAGGAGGCGGCGGCAGATGGGCGAAAGCGCCGTACGAAGGTTGAGGCCGCGCCGGCAGCGGCCGCCGAGGCGCCCAAGCGGCGCCGAGTGAAGGCAGAGCCGGAAGCCCCGGCCGTAGAGGCGGAGAAGCCGGAGAAGGCCCCGCGCCGCACCAAGGCAGAGGCCGTGCCAGCAGCGGCCGCCGAGGCGCCCAAGCGGCGCCGAGCGAAGGCCGAGCCGGAGGCCGCCGCGAAGGCGGAGACTGAAGTCGCGCCTGAGGCCGCCGGCCCTAAGCCACGGGCCCGACGCGCCGCCAAGCCGGTGGCGGAGAAGCCCACGCCCGAAGCGAAGGCTCCCCGAGCGCGCGCCCGCGCCGCGAAGCCTGCGGCCGGAGAGCAAGCGAAGAAGGAGAAGCCGAAGAAGGCCGCCCCCAGAGCGACGGCCGCTGACGAGACGCCCGCCGAGGATGCGCCCAAGCCGCGAAGGCGGGCGAAGAAGAGCGACGGGGAAGCGGGATAACTGGACCCTCCGGCGGCGCGCGCCGGGATGGCGCTTACGGAGGCGACCCCGAGGCGCCGAGGGCGACCCCGACGCTGCCCGGGGTTCTATGGTGGGAAGGGGCACAGGCCGCCGTTCGTGAAGAAGGCGGGCTGTCCGCCTAACATCGGCGGTTTGGCTGTCGGCGAGTCGACCGCAGGGTTCAGAGCGTTGAGGTCGCCGATGTTGATGGAGGGAGCGCCAGGGCCGACTGATTCCAGGTTCCAGCGGGCGATGCTCGCGTCCTGCGGGTCCGGCACCGGGTGGCCGAACTTATTGGAGGAGCCATCTCCTCTGAGCGGAAAGAGGAAGCTGTTGAAATCGGCGATGTTGAGGCGGTTGTCGCCGGTCAAGTCCGCGGGCCAGCCGTCACCGCCACAGGGCTTGCCGGGATTCGTGCCGATAAACCGCGATTCTGCCGCGTCCGTGTACCCGTCTCCGTCGAAGTCGCCGTGGTCACAGTGATCCCCTATCCCGTCTCCATCTGCGTCTGATTGGCTCGGGTTGGCAACCGTGGGACAGTTGTCCGATGCGTCGGCTATCCCATCGCCGTCGCTATCATCGGAGACGGTCAGGGACTGGGGCCCGAAGAGGTTGTTGTTCTCATTCGACTCCGTAACAAACCAGTCTATGTCTACCTGCGCCCACATCGAAAAAGTGCCTGGGGCCGGATAGACCACGCCAAAGGCGCAGGCTGCCGTGCCGCCCGCCGCCAGGCTGGAGACCTGACAGTCGAAGTCGCCGTAGTCCGGCGCGCCTCCGGGGGGGGCCGCCCGGTGCTGGTAGAAGTCCACGAAGAAGCCGTTGGGACAGGTGGCGACATCGCAGGCGCCGCCCTGGTTACGCACCGTGATCGTGATCGTCACCACAGCAGCCGCCGCCGGCACTGCCGGCGACGGGGTGATGCTCTCGATGGCCAGGTCCGGCGACGGTGCGGTGGCACCTGCCGAACCGGCGAACACCAAGGCGGAAACCACAGCGACAGCGCACAGCGAGAGGCGCGGCGCCGGGCTCCGGGGCCAGGCCGAGAAGGGTTTAGCCTCTACGGCTTCCCGGCCGCTGGCGACTCGCTCGTCGACGGCCTGCTTGCAGCGAAGACGCGCAGCCATTCGTGTCCCTCACCTCATCTTTCTCTTCTGGTCACCTCTCTTCGCGGGGCGGCTGCGCGGCCTCGCGCGCCCGGTTTACCCTCTGCTCCGCTTCGATGAGGTGCTGTTGCAGGGTGTTCGGTGCCTCCCGAGCGCGGTTTCGATCGATGCCGGTCTGTTCGGTCAGTCGCCCCGGCCCCGGACCGATTTGTATCTGGCCGGGGTCGACAGCGTTGCGCACCCTCGTATTTCGTCCCGGCGTTATGGCCACACGCCCTAGAGCGTTCTCTGTTGTGCCCCAGCGTGCGAACCCTCTCATCCCGTAAACGCGGATCTGCCGCTCGCGGAAGGCGTCCACATTTACTCCGGCGCAGACCTGGCAGGCGAAAGCGACCACTGCGCCCTGTTCGGCCACCTGCGCCTGGTTGACCACGTCCCTCAACAGAAGGCCCTGCCCACGAGCCGGAAGCAGCAGGCCGTCTCCCTGGCGTTGGTTCAGTATGCCGTCCATGTCCATCTGTTCTTCCCGCTGAGTGACGGGCTGACGCCCGTGCATAAACACTGCCAGCCCGCTGACCGGCCGGCCCGCAGCGGTTATCTCCTGAGCCGCCTGAGCAACACTTTCGATCGGCACAACCCGGACGCGGTCGCCCCGGAGGCTCGGATCCGCTGCCTGGAGGTTCTGTTGCAGCTGGTTAGCGGCGGCTATCATTGCGTCCTCCTGACGCCCATGACCGTAAGCGATGATGACATCCTGGCCGTCGGGGTCCATGAACTTCAGCGGATTGTTCTTGGCATACGTGTAGAGGGCCAGGAATTCGGAATTGCGCGTGCTCTTCTCCGGGCTCCGCTGCATTAACGGATCGGCCGACTGGAACTGAGCGGTTCGCGGGTCGTAGTAACGCGCCACATAGTAGTACAGGCCGGTCTCTTCGTCGAGTTCTTTGGATGTGAAGAGGTACGGGGTGCGCTGCGTGTTGCTCGACTCCTCAACCCACGTCTCACCGGACGGGAAGTATTCCAGGTGCTCGTAGAACCGGCCCCCGGTGTCCGTCACGTAGTTGCTGCTACCAATGTGATCCGGGTGGTAGAAGTAGAGGTCTTTTTCCAGCGGCATCGTGCCGCCGGGGGGCGCGCCCGGCTTGTCCTGCTTCATCAGCTTCGAGACGAACCGCGTCTCGCCGGCGTACACATGCTTCGTGCCAACCTCGCGGTTCCGGATCGTGAAGAACTCGTTGACGTAGACAGTCTCGCCCTGCGGGCCGCGCTTGATCACCCGCTCGCCCTTATCGTTGTACTTGTACGTCTTCTCGTGGCCATTATCGAAGATGCTCTGGATGCGATTCTCCTCGTCCCAGACGATGTTGCGGCGCGTGCCGTTGCGGTCGTCGTCCCAGCCCAGTTGGTTGCCGTTGGCGTCGTAGGAGAAGGTGCGGTCGCCGATGTGCGTGGCAGCGTGCGGCCGCGGGTCGCCGTAGTCGTAGGCAAAGTTGTAGCTCGTCTTGTGCTGCCGGATCGGGATGCCGGAGGGCTGGACAATGTGGTGCGACTGCTGCTTGGAGAGGCTGTTGTGGATCGTATCGAAGGACATGTTCATGGAGTAGACGCTGGACTTGTCCGGGTTGAACTGCCACGTCCCGCTCGCGTTCGTCAGCCGGTACAGATCATCGTAAATGAACGTCTGAGTCGTGGGCCCTCCGTACTGCGAGGGCGAGGGCACCGCAACCGCGTTCGCCAGCGAGAGCGCGTTGCCGACGTTGTCATACACATACGAAATATTCTGGAACGTGTTCCCGCTGCCTTTACCGGTGTTCAGGTTGTTGAGCCGGCGGTCCAGAGCATCGTACGTGTAGTGTGTGCGCACTTCGTTCCCCGCCTCGACAAACGCTCTCTGGCTGAACTTGTCGTACTCCAAGCGGTTGAGGTACAGGTAGCTGTGTCCGCCCTTCTGGCCAGCCGCGTGCTGGAGCATCCCTCCGCTATCGTAGGAGTAGGTAAGCACCTCGCCGTCGGGGTACTTCAGCGTCTGCAGTCTAGCGAACGTGTCGTAGACATACTCCGTTGTATACACCTCGGGACCATTGCTGCTCTTCCCCTGGGTGTCGCTGTTGACGGTCTTGATCTCCTTCACAATCTCGCCGAGCCTGCCGAAGAACCACTCTTCCTTCCCTGACTCATCGGTGACTTCTGAGATCCGTCCGGCCCGGTTCTGGGAGGCCCCCGGGCCGCCGTATGCGTACGTCACGTTGTTCTCAGGACGGTTGGGGTAGGTGATGCTGACCATGCGGTTGAACTCGTAGTCGTAACTGATCTGCTTGGACTCCGCCCTCAGGTTCGCGCTCACGCTTGCGATCATGTTTGAATCGAGGTCGTAGACCGTCTCGGTCTTACCGCTGTCCGGCGAATCTACTGCCAGCCGGCGACCCAGGTTGTCATAGCTGATCCGCGTGACGTTTCCGGCGTCATCGATGTCCGCGATCAGTTGGTCGAGAGGATCGTATTCGTAACTGGTCCAGATTACCTGCGCGCCGGCGTTGTTGAACTCCTTGAGGCTAACGATGGTGTTGCTCAGATCTTTATACGTCTTCTTCTGAATGCCGTTGCCGTCGGTTATAGTCGTCTCGAACTGAGTGACGCCGTTGCGGTCGAGGCCAAATCCGTGTGCCGTCGCGGTCACAGTGCCGTCGGGGATGGTGCTACTGGTTACGCGTTCGAGGACGTCGTAAGTTGTCCGGGTCGGCGGCACCGCGTCGTAGGCGGGGTTAAAGACTCCCGGCGTGCCTAACGACTCGGTCAGCGGGTAGAACTGCTCGATCGGCCGGTTGACGAAGTCGAATGTCACACGCCCGGAGACGGTCATCACATCCGCCGCCGCTGAGTCCGGTGCGGTGAAGACAGCGGCGTCCTTCTTGGTCTGCAAGACCCGCTTCAACCCGTCGGCGAAGATCACCGTGTCGATCGGGTCAGCAGGGTCCCGGAAGGTGTCGAGGTTGTGAGTAAGCGCCCACGGGATCGCAGCGTTGTGGTGGTATTCGAAGCTGACGGTCGGGTCCGGCCCACCCTCCTGATATGGACCCGTTACCGTGGACGCCCGGCCAAACACATCGTACGTGTACGAGGTGACGTTGCCGTTGATGTCGGGCGTCTTCGTCTGATGTCCATACTTGAGGTTGTACTCGGCTGTCGAGAAGTAGCCAAAGCTGTCCTCAATTCGAGTGTTATGCGTCTGTGCCAGCGAATCGTACTCGTACTGGAGCTCATAGCGCAGCCCGTGCAGATTGGGCGGATCCATAACCCGCTTCAGGTTGCCATTCGCGAAGTATTCCAGCGCCGTCTCCACGACGTCGCCGTTCTCCAGGAACTGCGTGACTTTGGAGATGTCCCCGGTCGCGCAATCGATATCCGCGGTGCGATGCCGCATAACCACGCCGTTGCCCCGGACCGTGATCTCAATCGGGGTCGCGACGATGTAGGTAGCGGCGCAGGACGAGTATGCAATGTCCACCTCGACATCGTCGGACACACCAACATCGGCGGCGTCGAAGAAGTGAATCAGGTTGCCTAGAGCATCGTATTCATTCGTCGTGTGTGTCGCCTTGCCCGGCGCGGGGTCGCCCTCGAAGAAGCGCTCATCCGTGCGCACGAGTTCCGGGAACACTGTACCGGTGGTGCTCTGAGGATCAGCCAGCGCCAGTCCGGTATCGATGTCGAGCAGGAGGTACGTGTTTTCGGTCTCCGTGAACGGGTTGCCCGCTGCGTCCTCCGTGCGTTCTCGCCGAAGTAAGCTTCTGTTGTAGTAGCTGTCGTTGAAGTACTCGCGGACCATCCTCCGGTACACGGCAGCGCCGGCCCCCTCGTCGCGGTGCTCCGATGTCAGCTTCGCATACCCGTAGAACTCGCGCTCCAGCCGGTTATAGAAGCCACCCTCGTACTTGTACGTCGTCAGTTGGTAGTCCTGGCCGTCACCGGCGAACCCGTCAAACGTCCGGACCTTGGTAAGCACCCAGCGTGACTGCGGCAGGTCATAGGTATTCCCGTCCCGCTCGTAGTCCAGCTCGATGACGGCGCCCATCGGCCGCGTGATCGTCTGTAAAAGGTTGGTGCGGGCAGTGCGGTTCTGGGCCACGTTCATTCCGGCGTCATTGGAGCTGTTGACGTGGTCAGGGTAGCCGTCACCATCCACGTCCATGAGCCCCAGCTCCTGCCGGCCGATACTCTGGCCGCCATCAACGCCCGGGTTGATGATGATGTAACAGGCGACGCCGCAAAGCGGTATGCCGAGGGTGAAGTAGACCCCGCCGCCCAGGGTGACGTTTCCGTTCTCGGCGATGCCGGAGAACGCGCCACCCCACACTGTTGGCGGGGTGAAGCCGTTGCCGGTGTTGAACGCCGCCATGAGGGCGCCGCCGCTCAGGAAGAGCCGGTCAAGCAGCCCGTCGCCGTTGATGTCCAGCAACGTCTGAGCTGTCTCGGATTCGTTCTTATCGAAAGAGACGCCTCCGGCGAAGTCATAGATGCCGCCGTTAAAGCTGACGCCGCCACCCAGCGAGAAGCCGTGGCTGGAGCCGTCGTTGATCGCCCCGGCATCCCAGGGCTCCTCGGCAGCGAAGGAGTAGCCGAGGTTGAAGCGTACCCTCAGGTTGACGCCGTCGCGCCTCACCCGGTCGGGCAGCCCATCGCCGTTGATGTCCATCAAGTCGTATTTCACGTCCGAATCGCCTGCCGAGAGGCCTCCCGAGACGAAGATGCCCAACTGCTGCATCTGGGCGCCGGTGTCCTCTCCTTTGGGCGCAGAGTTGGCTGCCCGGTCCACCTCGCCCTTCGAACTGGCCTTGAAGTTGGCGGGGCTGCCGCCGATACCGAAGTTCTTGGCCGAGTTGTCGCTCGATCGCGGCCTATCGAACCCGGAGACGCTGGTGTTGCTGCCTTCCAGCCCCCCCGTCATCGTCGTGTACTGGATGCGGCCGTTGCCGACGATGTCCGGAAAACGATCGCCGTTCATGTCCACATAATCCACCTCGCCGTCGCTGCTGCCGCCGGAAAGCGAGCCGGAGAGGAAGGCAACGCCCACCTGGCCGGCCGTCTGCTGGGCGAAGCTCTGCCGTGAGACCGCGCGGCCACCCGCGAACTTCCCGGGCACTGGCACCTCGAAGTAGTCAGGACCAAGCCGCGAGCTACTGATAGAGGCGGCTTTGGCGAACATCCCAGCTTCCGGTCCACGCCATGAGTCGTCTTCCGGGAAGGGCGTGTACAGGTACACCTTGGCCGTCCTCGGGTCGTACGTGGAGGAAGAGTCGAAACCGGCGTCGAAGTCGCTCTCCACGAGCGGCTGCGAGTCGCGCGGCGGGCTTCCCCTGTAACCGGCTACCGCCCAACCACGGTTCGCGTTCGGGAAGACGCCCTGGAACTGGGCGCTGTGCAAAGTCGCCGGCACGTCGAAGTCTATGAAGCCGAAGTCGATGTTAACGTCGAAGCTAGAAAGATAGAGCTTGAGCTTCGGGTTGTACGCGGAGTAGTCAAAGAAGAGCTTGTCTCCCGCTTCCACGTCCAGGGTGAAGGACGTGTTGGCGACCGCCCCGAAGAACACGGGTATCGCCTTCTTCGCAAGCAGTTCTCCCGGCTTCTTAACCGTGAAGTTCACGGTGCCGGTGGCGTCCGGGTGCGCCGCCGATGCCAGTTGAGTGGTGACAGTGATGGTGGCATCGAACGGCACGGTGAGCGGCGTCTGGAGCGCCGTCAGTCCGTCGTCGGGGTAAAGATCGATGTCGTATGGAGGGTGCAGCTGGATGATGTAGTCGCCGTTGGAGTCCTGTACCCCCGCTACGTTGAAGTTCTGGCCGTCGATTGTGTAGGCGGGAGTGCCCACCGCAACGTAAAAGAGGTTTGGCTTCCACTGCAACTTCGAAACGTCGACGGGCGAATCGACCTTCACGCGCAGCTTGATGCGGTCGTTCTGCGCCACCGCGATGTCGACATTGGTCGCGATATCACCCGTCTGGTCCCAGTTCAGAGTCTGGCTGGAGACCGTGACACCGTTCTTGAGAACGAGCAAGGTTACGTCGTCCGTGGTGACACCGAGCTTGTGGAGGTCGCCGCTGAGGCGCACCGTTCCGTTGTAGGGGACCTGGACATCAATGCTCGGGCGTCCGCCCAGCGTGAAGTCCTCGGAGGCCTTGTAGCGATAGACGTTCCGCAGGTTGACGTCGTTCGTTGCCGAGACGCCCAGGTATTCGACCAGCGGGTCCCAGCTCACCGCATCGGCGGTCCCGTCGAAGACCGACTGGACGCGGAAGTAGATATCGTCGCCTTTGTTGACGTTGACCGAATCGACGCCGCTGGGCGTCACGGTACCGCCGGCCTTACCGATGGCGGCAGACCAGAGTTCCGAGCCATCGTGCTGAATGGCGACGCGAACCCCGTCAGCCGTCGCGTGCGTCTGGGCAGCGAGTGTCACACCGCCGCTGATCTTAATGTCACCGTCCCACGGCGCTTCCCAGCGGCGCACGGTGTCCTGGAGCGGGAAGTTGTCCAAGGCCTCCTGAAGTTGGGGACCGTAGTCGGGGATGATCCCGTTCGCGTCTACCGCACCGGCATCCACCGGTACCGGTGAGGTGCTGGAATCCGCTGAGAAGGTGGGAATGCCGCTTCCATCCAGCCTATTGAAGAGGACGGTTCCTCCACTCACGAGGTCTGTGAGCCCGTCGCCGTTGGCGTCAGCAAAGTAAATCGAACTGTCCGTGAACGTCCTCGCGTGGTTGACCAAGACGCTGACGCCGAAGTACGCCTCAGCGCCGAACGAGAACGTGAACGCGCCCTCCTTTCCGATCTCCGTCAGGGTAGGAATCGGATGCGCGTCCCCGAACGCCAACCCGCCATCCGGCCCCGACTGGTTAAGCCGGAAGCGTACGCTACCGCCGGACTTGAACACCTTGTCCGGCAGGTTGTCCCCGTTGATATCGACCAGAGCGAGCAGGGTTTCGTTGCCAGCGGTGAAGTTGAAGCCTACCTTGCCGCCGCCCGAGAACTGCTTGGTCGGACTCGTGGGGTTGAAGCCGACGTAGATGTGGCCTCCCACGTTCTCGCTCACGAATCCTCCGAGTGCCGTCGCCCGCCCCTGCCCCAGTAGTCCCGCCGTCAAGCTGTCGTCGCGCGTATTCCAGGGCGCCGATGCAGCGAAGCCATGGTAGGCACCGCCGCCGTCCCGGATGTCATCGAAGTACGTAAACTCGTGCGTGTTGAAGACGGAGTTGTCCTCCCCCCGCTGCGTCACCGACTCCAGCAGCGTCTTCTCGAACGCTCCCAACTGGTACTCCAGGTCATATGCACGGACGAGGCCGTTATTGAACTTCACCTCGATCCGCTTTAGCAGCTCGGCCGTGACCATCTTGAAGCCGCCGCGGGCATCGATCTGGACGTCGGGCCGGCGCGTGTAGCCAGGGAGCTCGCTGTCGCGGATAAAGATGACATCGTAGGCGCCGTCAGCGCCGTTCGACTGCGTGTAGTTGATATTCGTTAGGTAGAGCTGATGGCCATCCACCAATCCGCCGTCGACGCCGGTGTCCGTTACGGTGGTATATGTGTAGCGGATCCCATTGCCGTGGGTGTCGAGGACCTCTCGTAGGGCCCATTTGAAGACGTTGCCGGCGCCATCCTTGAGCACCGAGTCGGAAGTGAGCGCGCCGGTATCCGGGTCGCCGCCGAAGAAAAAGCGAGTGCCTTCCTTGTCCGTTACCTCCCACCAGTAGCTGGCGGGGCCATCCTCGTGGCGGATGATCTTCCGGAACTGCCCTTCCACGCGCGTGTGGAACTCCTTCTCGACGCTGCGTGGCTGTAGCGCCCCCCTGTGCGCCACAGGCGTCAGCATTTCCCCATCGAGCAGGTAGGTTTCGGTTTCTTTCCCGAGGGGAAAGCCGGGCTGGTTGGTCGCATCGTAGCGAGGTACACCCCAGCGGGTATCGATCATGATGGCTGGGGCCGGCAGGTCCCAGCCGAGACCGACCCAACCGTTGCCTCCGCTGGAGTTGTAGCTGATCGCTAGTTGCGGCTGCATTCCCTGGCGCCCAGGCGGTATCTCGATCGGATAAGATAGCCGCGCGTCGCCGCTGCTCGTTCCTTCCGGCGGCGCGATCAGGTTAACGCCGGCTCCCGGGTCTGCCGCCTTGATGTCCTTGATGCTAGTGGGGCTGTAGGACAGCGGCTGTGGGTGATCCGGCACTGTCACCGTGGCATTGATCATGTCGGTGAAGTGATTCGTGAGGCTGGTGACGGTCTGCGTCTGCAGATTCACTTCAACGCGTTGCAGCTCCTTCCACGTCCCCGCTTGGTCGTCGAAGTAGAACGTCTTGATATCCTGCTCAGTGAGGCCAGATGGTATGAGGGTCTTGTCGTACGGCATCTTGACAGCGACGTTGTCGTTGAACTCCATCTTGTGCGGCTGGAACCGGTAGCCGTGCCGGGGTGCCTTCGTGACGTTAGTCATGCCCGTATCAAGGGTGGGTAGCGACTCTTTACAGAGTGGACTAATGCGAATGTTGGTGGGTGTCGCGACGGAGTTTGCGCTCAGATCGAGCGTCGTCTCGTCATAACTTATCTTCTTTGCCTGACCGGGGAACGCCCAAAAGGACGCAGGTGCCGCAAGATCCTGGGTGGTGCACTGGTTCCGGCCGGCCCCGAGCTGCTCGGGCCGTGCCAATGCCATGAACAGGACGGTTAAAGCGATTGCGACTCGAAGCAGTACTCGAACGGCGCTGAACATACCGCACCCCCAGACGCGGCCGTGACTGCGCGCTTGGCCTGACCCAAGATGATGGCCGCGAGCGCCCCCTGAAGCGGACCGCTGCCTCAGAGAAATTGAAAGGTGCGCCAATTAAACCGCATTGACATAAGCGTGTCAATATTGGAAATCTAGTATTCCGGCACTGAAAGTGCTCGATTAGTGTCGCAGATCTGTTAGCCAACGCGACGGCGGCGGCGGAGGCGGCTGCGGGCGAAGGCGGCGGCGGCAGAGAGCCGAAGGGCGGATGGGGCGAAGGAGGCGGCGAGGGCGGAGGCGGCGAACGCGCGGGAGGCGAGACGGCGGGCGACGCTGCGGCGGAGCTGGCGGGGGAAGACGCGCCGAAGGTGGAGGAGGGGCCGAAGGCGCGAGGGGGGCGAAGAAGAGCGACGGGGAAGCCGGTTAGCGGCCTTCCTGCGAGCGCGCCTGAGTGCCGCCGCCGGGAGCGCCCCTTCGACTCGAATACCCCGACATTGTGCCCGCCGTACCATCGCACCGCGGTCGCCTTTTGAACCCGGCCCTCTGGGCCTCCCTCATCCAGCAGGCGATTGCAGCGCGAGCAGACCGGCAAGATCGCGCGCTGCCAGGACTTCGGGTCTTTCGGATCGCCGAGGCAGGAAGTCAGCGCCCATAGCGGCGCGGGCGAACGGCCACAGAAGATGCACGGCTTCACACGGGCAGACTAGACGATAACCCGGGCATCTCCAACGACCCGGCGTCACCTTATTGACGCGTGCGGCTCCTCCATCGCCTGCGGGCGTACCAACCGCCCGCCGCCAGCGCTGCAATGCCCGCAGCGGCAGCAGCGCGGATGGGCGCGACCGGAGCGCCGCCGGCTTCGGCGTGCGGCGCAGCGTCGTCCAGCAGACTAGCGACACCACCGACGGGCACCGGTGTCGGTGTGGCTCTCGGCGTGGCTGTCGGCGACGGCGCGGCGGGCAAGAGCGGTTGCCAGTCAGGAGCAAGATCAGCACCGAGATTGCTTGTGAGTCGAGTCTGATCGCTGCCGCCGGCATTCATCACTGAACACTGGAATGGTGCACGCATCATCGCGAGTGGACTGAGCGACGTTAAGCAACCGTTCATCGCAGAGGCCGAGCTGGCGACCATGGTCACCCGGCCTGCGATGTCTCCACTGTTTACCTAACCAGCAAGAACAACACGGCACCCAGTCGCCTCGTGCTTAGCTGGGGAGCAAGCTGGTTCGAGGTTCGTTGAGTCTCTCGCTGGCTTTGCCTTCCCTTTTGTGTTCGCCAGGCGAAGTATTTCTTTACTTATTACGCGTCCTATGTTATACAGACAACTTACGCGTCTTATGTAACACAGACGTGACCCGCATCCCGCCCCGTCAGTCGAATCTCGAGGTGCTGGTATGACCAGATCGAACGGGTCGTAACGCCCTGAAAAAAGTTTCCTTGTCGTTCCGCTCCTCGCGTCTGCCGGTCTCGCCGTGATCAAGGAGATGAAGCGATGAGATACCTGTTTGTCGGCTTTTCGGCCGCCGCCCTGCTTGGGGCGATGGCGGCTTTG
>Ga0209342_10004075_pt1 | contig 15263 bp, 9 predicted proteins | sample RifCSP16_2_FD_184023 | JGI IMG/M metagenome (GOLD analysis project Ga0209342, IMG submission 184023) | Soil microbial communities from Rifle, Colorado - Rifle CSP2_sed 16_2 (SPAdes) (version 2) | ecosystem: Environmental > Terrestrial > Deep subsurface > Rock core/Sediment | place: Rifle... | reverse complement strand
CGTGACCGGCGGCAAGGGCGGCGTCGGCACCACCACCGTGGCCGTCCATCTGGCGGCGGCCCTGGCCCGGCAATCGGACCGCGTGTTGTTGGTCGACGCCGATCCCGACCGAACCGACGTCGCCACGCTCTGCGGACTCGCGCCCGCGATGGACCTGGCCGATCTGGTCGTCGGCCGTCGCGCGCTGGACGAAGTGGCCGTGCCCGGTCCCGAGGGAATTCTCGTGGTATCCGGCGCCCAGCCGACGGCGACCGACGGACCGGCGATCGAACGTTTTCACGCCCATTGGCTCGCCGCGGCGCGCGACGCGGCCGACACATTCGACTGCGTCGTGGTCGACACGGGCAACGGCTCGTCGCGGTCGGTCAAAATGCTTTGGGAATCCGCCGAGGCGGTCCTGCTGGTCACGACGACCGAGCTGCCCTCGGTGCTTGACGCCTATGCCTCGATCAAAACGCTGGCCGATCGGGCCACGCCGCCGGCGATCCACACGCTGGTTAATCACACCGAAGAACCCGCCGCGGCCTACGACGTTCACGGGCGGCTTGCCCGGGCCGTGTGGCGTTTTTTGGGTTTTCATCTGGAAAGCGCCGGCCACCTGGGCGTTGCACCGGGTCCGTGGACGCCGGCCGATTCCGACTCGCCCCTGGCGAGCGACTTCGACCAACTGGCTCGAAGGCTGCGAGCCACCTTGCGGGAATCCACCCGAACGAAAGTGTAAAAACCTTAGCCTTAAAAAAAACGGTTCAACCCGGGAGACGCTTTGTCCGATAGTGGGATCACCGGCAACAGGCACCTGGCCGTCAAATTGCAGAAGATGGGTCGAGTTTAATCACCTTCTGCGGCGACGGCTCACCTCGCGGCACACCCCCGCCGGTATCCCGCCACCCAGCACCCTGGGCACGCACTTACGGCCGAGTTGCCGGCGTGCCCCGCGACGAATCTCGCCCGGCGGCCGACACGTGCCATCACGGAGGATTGCATGGCAACCACCACGCTTGCATCCGAAGACGTCGAACAGCTTTGGATCGAGTTCAAGAAGGACATCACGAGTCAAGAACTCCGGAACCGGCTGATCGAAATCTACTTGCCGTTGGTCAAGTACAACGGCGAGCGGATCTGGGCCCGGTTGCCCGACGGGGTTGAGTTGGACGATTTGGTCTCGGCCGGCGTCTTCGGACTGATGGACGCGATCGACGCTTTCGACATGACGCGGGGCGTGAAGTTCGAGACGTACTGTGTTCCCCGGATTCGCGGCGCGATGTTGGACGAGCTCCGCACGATGGATTGGGTGCCTCGGCTCGTCCGCTCGAAGGCCAGCAAGCTCAACGAGGCGATCAAGACGCTTCAGGCGCGGTTCGGCCGCGCGCCGAGCGAGGCGGAGTTGGCCCAGCACATGAGCATCAGCGTGGCCGAGCTGGAAAAAATGATCCTCGAAGCCAACGCGGTGAGTCTGATCAGCCTGAACAAGAAATGGTACGAGACGGACAGCTTCAAGGACGTCCGCGAGATCGACATCCTCGAAGACAAAAAAGGCGAGGATCCCACCCGCCGCGTCCAAAAAACCGACCTGATGCGGCTGGTCACCAAGGGCCTCAACCGCAGCGAACGGCTCATCATCATTCTCTATTACTACGAAGAGCTGACGATGAAGGAAATCGGCGCGACGCTCCATCTGAGTGAAAGCCGCGTGAGCCAGATGCACAGCTCCATCGTCGAGCGACTGCAAGGCCAACTGGGGTGGCGGCGACCGGAGTTCGGGGGCTGAATCGAGCGTTCGGCGTTATTCGGCTAGTACCGAGTCAGGCGAAATTTTCCCGGACGGGAATAAGATCCACTCTTCTTTTCCGAAAAAAGGTGCTCGTAACCTAAGAAAAGCCAAGAAATGCGCGATCGGGAATACAGCGAATCCCAAAAGTTACCTTTTGGGGGTGCATTTCAGGTTAGTTGTGCCTGGTGATCGTATCCGATTTGCGTGCCGAGCTTTCGTCTCTTTTGATTCTTTGCGATCTTCGCGCCTTTGCGGTAGACGGATTTTCCACCGCAAAGGCGCGAAGAACGCAAAGGATGAGTCAATCCAACCAATCCTTCTCCGCCAGCCGCGTCGGCGCGTATTCCTCGGTCACGTAGCTGATGTCCTTGCTGATGAGCGATTCGACTTCGAGCTTAAACCCGTTTTCGATCATCTGCGCGATTTCTTTCTGCCACGGCTTTTTGTTGACGAACCACGGGTAGCTCGCGATCTGTTTCGCCCGGCGGCGGTCCGTGTCGCTCAGGTTGATTTTGACGCTGTCCGACAGCTTGCAGCGATCGAAATCCTTGCTCCGCAGGCCGAGGTAGCGCGCCTCGGGAATGGCCATCCGCCGCGATTCGTAGGCCAGGTTGATCGACCCTTGTTTGATCACGCTGTAGATATAATATCCCCACGGGTCGTTGTCCAACAGGCAATAGACCGGCAGTTTCAGCTCGTGGTGCAGCCGATAGAGCAGCCGGCGAACGCCGCGCGGCGGCTGGCCCCCGCCGTGGGTCAAAATGCATCGGTGCTTGCGCCAGAATTTATCCTCGTTGAACCGCTGCCAGACCGTGTCTTTTTCGACGTGGAGGATAAACTTCGCGTCGCACTTTTTGAACTGGATCACCTCGGGCTCGACGATCGACGGGATGCCGTATCCGCCCGAGCCCATCCGCGAGCAGTCGATCTCGTCGCCCCGGTCGGTAAGGACCAGCTCGCCGACCATGTCGCCTTTTTTCTGGGCGTACAGGTGCAGTTCCTCGCGCAGGCTGTTCAACAGCACCTCGGAGTCTTCGATCACCGGATCGCATTCCGCCTGGTCGTTGAACGTCTCTTCCTTGGTGCCCGCGATGGTGTGTTTCAACAGGTAGTAGAGACCGCGGATACTGGTGGTCTTGCCTTGGTCGATGAGCTGTTTCGTGCCGCTGGCCACGAGCATGGTCTGCATGAAACTCTTGGCCTGCGACAGGTTGAACAACTCGCGCCGCGTCGTGTTGCCGCCCATCTCGAGAATTTTCTTCGACCGGCAGTAGCGCACGTTCGACAGCGCCCGGGTCGGAATATTCATGTGGGGATCGCGTCGTTTCTCGGCCGCCGCGACGACCGAATCGGCCAATTCACTCAATTGGCCGAGCGTCCGCTTGTCGCGTTCCGTAAGCACCGCCGCTCCGCCACGCGCGGATGTTGCCTTTTTCGCCATAAGATGTCTTTCCATTTTTTGACGTCGAGTAGGTTCGACGGCCAACCGTCTCCGTGTTTTCCGCGTCTCCGTCGTGAAAAAACGCTCGCTAGGCCGTCATGCCCCCTTGCGCATGCAGCAACTTTTGTATTTTTTTCCGCTGCCGCAGGGGCAGGGGTCGTTGCGGCCCACGCGCTCGCCGCGGCGGCGAAACGGCTCCAGCTTGCGGTCGGCCTGGGTGCCGTCGATGGCCGCCTGCTGCTGGTCGGTGATTTCGTCGGCCGACGGGGCCTCTTCGTGGATTGCTTCGGCCTCGGTCCAGGTCGAACCCACGAAACTCTCGTCCAATTGCTCCATGCGATAGACCAGGTCCGTGACCCGTTCGCCGACCGATTGCCACATGGCATCGAACGTTTTCATGCCTTCGCGTTTGTACTCGACCTTGGGATCGACCTGGGCGTAGCCGCGCAGTCCGATGCTGCTCTTCAGGTGGTCCATCGCCAGCAGGTGGTCCTTCCACGCGGCGTCGAGCAGTTGCAGCACCAAGGCGCGTTCCATCTTGCGCATCTCGGGCCGGTAGCGGTCCTCGATCGCCTCGACGCAGTGGAACCGCAGTTTGGCCGGGGCCAGCTTGGCCATCTGGTCCACCGTCATGTGCCACTCGCCGTGGTCGGCCATCCAATCAGCCAGCGGTTGCAGCCGGCCGTCGCGAGCGGCCGTCTCCAGGGCGTCCTCCGGCGGCGTGCCCGGCGGCGTGCCCGGCGGGAACATCGCGTCGAGCCGTCCGTTCAACTCCTCCAGCGTTTGCCGGGCCCGCTCCGTGTCGGTGCGGCTTTGCTCGATTAACAAGGCGCGGATTTCGTCGCGCTGCTTGTTACGCAAGTCCTCGAGGTCCAACTCCACCTGGAACCGCTCGCGGGCCCAGGCGGCCAGTTTTTCGCGATCGTAACGCTTGTGGCCCGAGGCGTCGCGGGTGGTGAAGTGATACAACCCGGCCATGATCGGGAATTCAAGTTCTTTTTCGTGATAGACTTCCCGGGACAGGGCCGCGATCTTGCGGCGAAACGGTTCGTATTCGAGATCCCGATACTCGTCGATTGGCAAATCGACGCCGAACTTATGCTTGACCCAGGCGCAGGCCGTCTGCACGCCGAAGTCGGGCTCCAGGAACCGCACGCCCTGGCTCAGGTCGGTCTCCCGGACGGCCGCGCGGGCTTTCTCGATCAACTCTTCGGCCAGATTCTCCCGGCCGATTTTCTTCAGATCGCGGTCGCGCAGGCTCATCCGCCACCGAGTATCCACCACCTTGGCCAGCGCGACCCAGTTCCATTCGCGCGGGTCGTCGTCCTCGGGCAAGTTTTCCTCGATCGCCTCGTGGACCTGGCTTTCGGCGAGCCCCTCGGCCTTGTCCCGGGCGAACGATTCGGCCTCGGCGAATTCCATGCGGCGGAAGTCGCGCGGATCAAGCTCCACCGAGAGCACGCTGCCGGCCCATTGGGTGAACGTGTCGCTCCCGTAGTCGCGGTTCAAGAATTCCTTCAAGTAGTGCTCGATCTGCTGATCGACCATGTCGAGAATCAACTGCTTGCAGTCGGTCCCGTCGAGGATCATCTGGCGATAGCCGTAGACCCGTTTACGCTGCTCGTCCATCACCTCGTCGTATTCGAGCAGGTTTTTACGGACCTCGAAGTTACGTTCCTCGACTTTCTTTTGCGCGCCTTCGATGCGGCGCGAGACCATGCGGCTTTCAATCGCCTCGCCTTCCTTCATGCCGAGCCGGGTCAGGATGTTTTTGACCCACTCGCCGGCGAAGATCCGCATCAGGTCGTCTTCCAGCGAGAGATAGAACCGGCTGCTGCCCGGGTCGCCTTGCCGGCCGCAGCGCCCGCGAAGCTGGAGGTCGATGCGCCGCGCCTCGTGCCGCTCGGTGCCGATGATGTGCAGGCCGCCCATCCCGGCCACTTCGCGTCCCTCGGGCTTGGTCTGCTCGCGCGCTTCGATATCGGCGATCAGGGCGTCCCATTCCTCGCGCGGGACGTCGAGCCGGGTGGCGTATTTCTCTTGCAACTGGGCCCAGGCCATCGCCTCGGGATTGCCGCCCAGGATGATGTCGGTCCCGCGGCCGGCCATGTTCGTGGCGATGGTCACGGCGTTTTTGCGTCCGGCTTGGGCGACGATCTCCGCCTCGCGCTGGTGATGTTTCGCGTTGAGCACCTGATGCTTCACGCCGCATCGGTCGAGCATGGCCGAGATCAATTCGCTCCGCTCGATCGACACGGTGCCGACGAGGATGGGACGGCCGCGGCGTTCGATTTCCTCGACGCGGTCGCGGGGGATCGTCTGGTGCTGACGCTCGCCCTCGGCCTGGAACTCCAGCGAGCCGTCGCTCTCGCGGACGACCTGGCCGCGTAAGGACTGGCCGCCTTTGAGCCAAAGGACGTCGAACTTGTGCATCTGCTCAATTTCGTCGACGAGCGCTTTGTACTTTTCCTTCTCGGCGCGGTAGATGACGTCGGGGAAGTTGAGCCGATGCAACGGGCGGTTGGTCGGAATGGCGATGACGTCGAGTTTGTAGATCTTGTAGAACTCGGCCGCTTCGGTCATGGCCGTGCCCGTCATGCCGCAAATTCGGTCGTAGAGTTTGAAGTAGTTTTGCAGGGTGATGGTGGCGAGCGTTTGGTTTTCTTCCTTGATCCGAACGCCTTCCTTGGCCTCGACCGCCTGGTGCAGCCCGTCGCTCCAGTTGCGGCCCGGCATCAATCGGCCGGTGAATTCGTCGACGATGATGATCTCGTCGCCTTGAATGACGTAGTTGACGTCGCGTTTGTAGAGATGATGGGCCTTCAGCGAGTTGTCGATCAGGTGGGGCCACTCCATGTTGCCCGCCGTGTAGAAGCTCTCCACGCCGCTGATCTCCTCCGCGCGGCGGACGCCCTGGTCCGTCAGGTGGGCGCTGTGCTCCTTGGGGTTCACCACGCAATCGGCCGCTTCTTTGCGGGCCTCGCGCTCTTGCTCGGTTTCGCCCTTGCGCATCTCGTCCTCGCGAAACACGGTCAACTGCCGGGCGATGCGGTCGGCCTTGGCGTAGCGGGTCACGTCGTCGTGGGCCGGGCCGGAGATGATCAACGGCGTTCGGGCCTCGTCGATCAAAATGTTGTCCACTTCGTCGACCACGGCGAAGTGCAGCGGCCCTTGGACCTGCTGGAGATATTTGGGATAGCGCACATCGCCCCGCGCGGCCGGGCGCATGTTGTCGCGCAGGTAGTCGAAACCAAATTCGTTGTTCGTCCCGTAGGTAATGTCGCAGTCGTAGGCTTTCTGGCGGGCGTCGTTGTCCATGTTGCTCTGGATCGTGCCCACCGTGAGCCCCAGCGCCATGTACAACGGGCCCATCCATTCCATGTCGCGCCGGGCCAGGTAGTCGTTCACGGTGACCACATGGACCGCACCGCGTGGACGGCCCTCCGCGTCGATCTTGACGGGGAGCAAGGCGTTCAGATAGGCCGGCAGCGTGGCGACGAGCGTCTTGCCTTCGCCGGTGACCATTTCGGCGATGTTGGCGCTGTGCAGGACCATGCCGCCCATCAACTGGACGTCGAAGTGGCGCATCCCCAGCACGCGGCGGCCCGCCTCGCGGCAGACGGCGAACGCCTCGACCAGCAGGTCGTCGAGCGTCTCGCCCGCCGCCAGCCGGCGGCGAAATTTTTCGGTCTGCTCGCGGAGTTCGGCGTCGGTCATCTCCCGGAGTTTCGGCTCCAGGGCGTTGATCGCGACGACCTTGCCCTGCAGCCGCTTCAGGTACCGGGCGTTGGACGAGCCGAACAGCGAGGTGATGGCCCGTTCGATAGCCCGGCTCAGCCCGGCGAAGAACCCGGCGATGAATTCCCAAACTCGTTCCAAACTGTCCATAACCACCTAGCAAAAACAGGAAAACCGCAGAGCAGAAGCGGCCAGAAGTGCCCCTGCATCCATTTTAGGGGGCCATCGCATCGCGGATGCCAAATGCGCGCAATCGAATCCAGTGACGCAATCTACCTACTCCCCTACGTGGGGTCAAGAAGAGCTGTGCCGTGACGGTATTCGCCGAGGAGCGGGAGTCATACCACGAAAGACGTGAAAAACACGAAAAAATCGGTCGGTGATTGATTTATGAAACAATGGTATTGACTTAAAGATCAATGTTCATTAAAGTCGATACCATGACAGAAGGCCTGTCGTTAGGGTTCGGCAAAAGGGGACAGGCACATTTTTCGGCCGTCAAGCGTATCCTAGCGCGCAACGCCAACGGGGCCGAAAAATGAGCCAGTCCCCGGAATGCGACGCCGTACTCGACATTGCCATCCAAAGAACCCGGGAATCACCATGCAAAACGAACCGCTTCCGGACCTTGACTATCAATCCCTCGAACTCGACGCCGTTCGTTACGTTGTGCTCCGGGAATCCCACTTCGAGCGACTCTGCCGGGCGGCCGGGATTCAACGAACCCAAACGGAGGCGGGTGAAACGGCGTTCGGGCTGGGGCCCGAGTTGGACCGGCAGTCGCTCGCGGCGCGGCTGATCCGTCGTCGCCGGGCGTCGGGCCTTTCGCAAGCCGAGTTGGCCCGGCGAGCGGGCGTCCGGCCCGAGACGCTCAACCGGATCGAACGCGGCCGCACCACGCCCGACTTCGCCACGATGCGCAAACTCGTGGTCGCCATCGACGAGGCCCAGAGCGAACAAGCCTCGCGGGAAGTCGCCCCTTTCTCACAACGGAGAACCAACCATGCAAAAAGAAAGTGATCCGGCTACGCAAGGCGGCCTCGCGCGCGACGACGTCTTTCGACGGGTGGCGCGGATCGTCGCCGAGCAATCCGACACGCCCGCCGAGCGGATCACCGAGCGGGACCATCTGATCAACGACCTGGGCTGCGACAGCCTCGACGCGATCGAAATCGCGATGGAAGTCGAGGAGGAATTCGACGTTTCGATTCCCGACGATTCGAGCGAGCAATTCCAAACCGTCGGCCAAATCGTCGACGGCGTACTAGCCCTCCTTGCACAGTCGCACGGCGAATAGAATTATTACCACGGAGTCACGGAGAAAAGGGAACCGCGGAGGAATACGGATGGGATCTGAAATTTGAAATTTGAGATCCAGTAGTTCTAAAATTGCCGAATTACCGTAGGCCGGGTCGTGACCCGGCGACAGATAGTCCCGAGCAAGAGCCTTGCCGGGTCGCGACCCGGCCTACGGGATTGTCCCAAACTTGTAACTACTGAAATCTCAAATACCTGTCAGGCACAGCCCGACCTACGGGTTCTTTTCCTCCGTGTCCTCCGTGCCTCCGTGGTCGATTTCGCCCTGTCTACTTCTTCAGCGACTTGCGGACGCCTTCGAGTTGGCCCGCCGAGCCGAGCATCTGGTTCTTGTGGATGATGTACTCGGCGTAGGCCGGCATGAACGCCTTGCCGGGGCCGCGGAGGTCGAAATCCTCGGGCTTGTCGCGGAAGTGTTCGCGGTGGATCGCGCACCAGACGAGCCGGCCGTCCGTGTCGATGTTCACCTTGCAGACGCCCAGCTTGGCGGCGGGCAGATACTGCTTCTCGTCCACACCGCTGGCGTTGGCCAGCTTGCCGCCGGCCGTGTTGATCCGGTCGACCCATTCCTTCGGCACGCTCGACGAGCCATGCATGACCAACGGAAAGTGCGCCGGCAGGACCGACTGGATCGCGGTGAGCACGTCGAGGTGCAGCCCTTGCGAGCCGCTGAACTTGTAGGCGCCGTGCGACGTGCCGATGGCCACGGCCAGCGAATCGCAGCCGCTTTTGTCGACGAACTCGAGAGCCTGGTCAGGCTCGGTCAGGCAGACGCTGCCGTGAACGTCCTCCTCGACGCCGCCGAGTTGGCCCAACTCGGCCTCGACCGAAATCCCCTTCGCATGGGCCCGATCGACCACGCGCTTGGTGATTTCGATGTTCTTGGCCAGCGTCTCGTGCGAGGCGTCGATCATCACCGAGCTATAAAATCCGCTGTCGATGCAGTCGTAGCAGACTTCCTCGGTGCCGTGGTCCAGGTGGACCGCGAAAATGGCCTCGGGAAACACGTCCTGGGCCGTGCGGATCAACGATTCGAGAAACCGCTTGTCCGAATAGCTCCGGGCGCCACGGGAAATTTGGATAATGAACGGGGCGCTCGTGGCGGGGTCGGTTGGCCCCTCGTTTTTTTCTATCTTTCCCAAATTGCCACGAAACAGCCCGACGGTCTGTTCGAGATTGTTGATGTTGTAGGCACCGACGGCGTATTTGCCATAGGCGTGTTTGAAGAGGTCGTTGGTGGTGACGATCATCGTTTAGCTCCTTTGCGGGGGTGGAAAAAGGGGTACACCCCCTGCTGATACCCTTTGTATGGCTCCAAACCCAACTATTTTAGCCAAAATCACGTCGAGAGCAATCCTGGCCTTCAAACCAGCCACGGAGCGAGTGCGTACCGATCTTGTGGCCAACCTTGCGTTGCCCCGTTGGGGTATTCCGGCTACAATCGGCCTCACTTCTTTTTGGCCGCATTGCCGCCCGAGCGTCTTGACGCTCACGGGCCCGGCCTATGTCAAGGATGACAAACATGATGAGTAAGGAAGCTGCCGCCGGCACGGCCGGGCTCAGTGCGTTCGAGAAATTGCGTCTGGCTCGCGATATTCTCGGTTTGGAAAGCCGCGCCCTGGCCGCCATGGCCGAGCGGCTCGACCGGCGTTTCTGCGACGCGGTCGATCATCTCTACCAATGCCGCGGAAGCGTGATCGTCTCGGGCATGGGCAAGGCCGGCTTGATCGGCCAAAAAATCACGGCCACGCTGGCCTCGACCGGCACGCGGGCCCATTGCCTGCATCCGGCCGAAGCGGTCCACGGCGACCTGGGCCGCGTCCACCGCGACGACGTGGTGATCATGCTCTCGCACAGCGGCGAGACGGAAGAAATCACGCGGCTGTTGCCGTCACTTTTGGAGTTGGGCGTGCCGATCATCGCCATTACGGCCCGGGACGATAGTACGCTGGGCCGCGCGGCGACGGTCACCATCGAACTGGGCCCGATGGAAGAAGCCGGCTCGCTGGGACTGGCGCCGAGCACGAGCACCACGGTGATGCTGGCGGTGGGCGACGCGCTGGCACTGGTCACGAGCCAGATGCGCGACTTCGGACGCGAGGATTTCGCCCGATTTCATCCCGCCGGCACACTGGGCCAGAAGCTCAGCCGCGTGCAGCACGTCATGCGACCGCTGGCCGCGTGCCGCGTGGCCGACCAGCAGCAGACGGTCCGCGAGGTCCTGATCCAGGTGAGCAAGCCGGGCCGACGGAGCGGCGCCGTGATGTTGGTCGACGGCCGCGGCAAGCTGGTCGGCATTTTCACCGACAGCGACCTGGCGCGGCTCTTCGAGCAGCACCGCGAAGCGCAGCTCGACGTGGCGATCCGCGAAGTGATGACGCCCCGGCCGGTCATGGTCCAGGCGGGCTCCTTGGTGGCCGACGCGGTCGAACTCATCACCCGGCGAAAAATCAGCGAACTGCCGGTCGTCGACGCCGAAGGCCGCCCGGCGGGCATGATCGACATTACGGACGTCATCGGCATGTTGCCCAAGGAAAAGGAATACGAATCCGCCGCCTAATGACACGTAGGTCAGGCTGTGCCTGACGGAAACGTAGGTCAGACTGTAGCTAAAAGAGAATAAACACGCGTAGACACATTCCGTCAGGCACAGCCTGACCTACGTGTTGCTTCACCGTGGGCTTCCGCCGACGGCTAGGAAACGTCGAGCAGGCTCGACGGCTAACTAAATCCCCAAATCCCCAAATCCCTCTCCCTCATGTCCCTCGAACAACGCTGCCACCCCATCGAACTGATTCTGTCCGACATCGACGGCGTGTTGACCGACGGTCGGTTGATTTTCGACAACCAGGGCGTCGAATCCAAGGCGTTTCACGCCCGCGACGGGCAAGGAATTTGCCTTTGGCGCAAGTCAGGCCGTCCCTTCGGTCTGGTCACGCTGCGCGACTCGCGGATCGTGCGCGATCGGGCAGCCGAACTCGAAATCGACATCCTCCGCCAGGGCGTCACCGACAAACTCGCGGCGGTCGAAAAAATCCGCGAGGAACTGGACCTCCGGCCCGAGCAGATCTGCTACCTGGGCGACGACCTGCCGGACGTGAGGGTGCTGGGTTACGTGGGACTGGGCGTCGCCGTGGCCGACGCTTGCCAGGAAGCGCGCCAGGCAGCCCGGCACGTCACCACGCTTCCCGGCGGCGGAGGCGCGGTCCGCGAGGCGATCGAAATGATCCTTCGGGCCCAAGGACGTTGGACGGACGTGATCCGAAACTACGTGGGCTGAGCACGCCATGAACCAACTCGCGCGCATCGCCGGCAGCTTCGCTCTCGTGTTGGTCGTCTACGCGACCTACGCGGTGACGGCCGTCCCGTTGATCGAGCCGTCGATCGACGAAACTCGCTCGGCGGGGGCCTCCACGGGCGCGATTCCGTCGGGCGAGACGCAGACCAGCCGACAGGTGGCCGAACTGTCCGTTCTTTTTCCACCCGGCTCGCCGTATCTCAATAATCCGAAAATTCTTCAAAGCGACCGCGTCAAACTGCTCATCGGCGACTATCAGCCCGATCCGCGGGACAACACCCGGGTCGAGATTCGGCCCTTCGCCGTGGTCCTCCTTCCCCAGGCGAAGAACCTGACGCCGGCCGAACAACTCAAGCAGGCCGTCGTGCTCGAAGCGCTCCACGGCGCGTTGCTTCAGTTCGACGAGCGGTTCGACCTGGGCCGCGCGAAAATTGGCCGGCTCATCAGCGGCCGGCTCGACGGGCCGATTGTGATCCGAAGCGCGGGCGGGAGCGGCGACACAAGCGACGATCTGCTCGTGACGACCCGCGACGTGCAGCTCAGCGAGCAGCGCATTACCACCGACGCGCCCGTGGAATTCCGCCGCGGGCCGAATTTTGGCTCGGGCCGGGGCCTGGTCATCCGCCTGTTGCCCGGCGACGCCGTCGGCCAGCAGCGAGGCCCGAACATCGGCGGACTGGAGTCGTTCACCTTGGCGAGCCTTGATCGTCTGCACTTGCAGTTGCCCAAGCGGAGCATGTCGCTCGAATCGCTGGCGGGGGCGGGAGAAAAACCATCGCCGCAAGGACCGCTCCCTGACGGTCGCAACTTGGATCGTGCGAACGGCTCGGAGAGCGGCGCGGCGGACGGCGTGCCGGTCGACATCGCGTGCGCCGGCGAGTTCTGTTTCGACGCCGTTCGCCAAGAGGCCACGTTCAACGACCGGGTGACCGTGATCAGCACGCCAAGCGCCGGCGGCCCGTCGGACGAAATCAACAACTGCGATCGTTTGGCGATCTATTTCTCGCGGCGCGGCGGGGTTCCCGCGTCCGGCGCCGTCGCGGGTCGTTCGCCCGCCAAATCGGCCAATCTCGACCAATTGCAGCCGTGCCGGCTGGCGGCCAAGGGCCGGCCGGTCGTCTTCCTGGTTCCCAGCGAGTCGGCCGAGGGCCGCGCCGAGCGGATCGAATACAACCTGGTGAGCAAGGACGTCGCCATGGAAGGCGAGACGATGCCCGTCTTCCTCCGCCAAGGCGGCAACCGCATCGAGGCGCGATGCCTCCACTACGCGTCGCCCGAGCCGCCCTTGCAAATCGGCCGCGTGGCGGCGGCCGGGCCGGGCTGGATCCGCGCCGAGGCCGGCGACCAGTTGGAGCAACCTTTCACGGCCCGGTGGAATGGCGAACTGCGCGTGCGGCCTTATCAACAGAACCAGGTTATCTCGCTTACCGGCGGCGCCGAGTTGCTCTACGGCGGCCTCGGGCAACTTTCGGCCGGCGAGATTCACTTCTATTTCTTTGAGCGTCCCGGGCCCAATGGCTCCCAACGCGTCAACATGCAGCCCGACCGGCTGGGCGCCGAAACCAACGTCCGGCTCGATTCGCCGCGGGCCTCGGGCGCGATCGAACAGCTTCAAGTCTGGTTCGAGCCGAAGGCAACTGACCCGGTCGCAACGTCCGCCGAAGGATGGTCGTCGTCGCCGGAGGAAACGGCGTCCAACGGCACGACGTCCCGCGGACCGTCGGCGCCGGGCGACGCGGCGTCGAACGGCGCGGAACCGAACCGTCATTTTCACGTCACCGGCCGGCTGCTTCAGGCGCGCGTCCTGTTCGATAAATCGAAAGCCGACATGGACGAATTGACTGTCCGCGATCGGGTCGAGCTGGTCGAGACCCAAACGGCCAAGCCCGAGGACAAACCGATCGTCGTGCGCGGCGAACTGATCCACGTCAAGGATGCTTCAAAACCCTACGCGACAGTAAGTGTCAAAGGCGCTCCGGCCCAATTCACGGGCCGCGAGATGGCTCTCTCCGGCGCGAGCATCGACGTGAACGGCGGAACCAACCGGCTCGACATCCAAGGGGCCGGCTGGATGGACCTTCCGGCCATGAAACAGCGCGGCATCGACAACCGGCCCACCGACGACGCCGGTCCCATGCGGGTCCATTGGCGGGACCGGATGGGCTTCGACGGCCGCACGGCGCGGTTCGAGGGTCAGGTCCGCGCCGTCTCGCAACTCCAGCAGCTCTCGGCCGACACGATCGAAGCCACGCTCGACCGCATGATCCGATTTACCGAGGGCGAAAAACTCGACAACCCGGCCGACGTCGACCTCCAGGAACTCCGCTGCCAAAGCAAGGGCGGCGAGGATAAAGTGTGGATGGAAACCCGCTCGTTCAAACAGGGGCTCCAGCAATCCTATCTGTTCGTCGAGGCCGTCAACCTCGTCGTCAACAACACCAGCGGCGACTTGACGGCCGCCGGGCCCGGCGCGGTCCGCAGCGTGGTCCGCTCCGCCGGCGGAATGAGCCGATGGACCGGGTTGACCGGGCTGCAAAAGAATCCCAAGCCGCCCGGGCCCGACAATAATTCCGCGAGCAAGGACACTTTAACCTATTTGCACGTCCGCTTTCTGGAAGGCATGACCGGAAACATCCACCGCCACGAGTTGACGTTCCACGGCCAGATCCGCACGATCTTCGGGCCGGTCGAATCCTGGGAGGAAACGCTGCCCGAGGACAATCCCGACGCCTGGGGCCCCGACGGCGGCCAATTGACGACCGACCAGTTGACCGTGCGAGAAATGCCCTCGCCGATCGGGCAGCAGTCTTCGGTCGAACTCGAAGCGATCGGCAACACGCGGATCGAAGGCCGGGACTACGCCGCCTTCGGCACCCGGATGAGCTATGACGAAAGCAAGGGCGTCATGTTCCTTCAAGGCGACGGACGGACCAACGCCACGCTGCTTCGCCAGAAAGAGGGCGGGCGGCTGTCAACTCAATGGATCCGCTTCTGGCCCAAGACCAAGCAAGTCCAATCCGGCGGATTCGGCTCCATCGAAATCAACCAAACGCCGGGAACTTCCACCAAGCCGCAACGCTCAACCGGGCCGCGACCGTAAGGGAGCGGTGGGTGGGGCGAAAGAGTGTGCCACTCTGCTTGCGACTTTCCGGAACGGCAAGACTTTCCGGCAAGCAGTGTCGTGACGCAATCCCCGCGTTCTTGGGTGTTCCGCAAGCAGCGGCACGCGTGGAGTTCCAGGACAGCCTCGCGCAAGCGAGGCCATGCCACGCCACCGCTCCCTTACGATCGCAGCTCGGTTTTTTTACTCTCCGTGGTTCTATTGATCTCGGCGGTTTCCCTGATCTCCGCGATGCGCCGGGCGAGGCGGCCGGAGCAAAGGTCCGCTTCGAACCGGGCCAGGTCGGCGTAGACCGCATGGCTCAAGAATCGAACAGCCCAATTCACCGCCAGCGGGCTGATCGTGATCACGGCCGCCCCGTGCCGGTAGGCTTCCCACATTTCAATCGCCGTGCCCATCGAGGCCTCGGGCACGAAGGCCAAGAGCACGTCCACCTCCCGGCACATCTCGTTGTGGCGAAAAAAGACCTCGCGGCCCGTCACGTCGTCGTAGCCGATCGAGCCCGCGTGATTGGCCAACGGGTCGTAGACCTGGGCCCGCGGCAAATGCGCGGCCAGAAGCTCCTTCAGGCGGCGGC
>Ga0209342_10004072_pt1 | contig 15265 bp, 12 predicted proteins | sample RifCSP16_2_FD_184023 | JGI IMG/M metagenome (GOLD analysis project Ga0209342, IMG submission 184023) | Soil microbial communities from Rifle, Colorado - Rifle CSP2_sed 16_2 (SPAdes) (version 2) | ecosystem: Environmental > Terrestrial > Deep subsurface > Rock core/Sediment | place: Rifle... | reverse complement strand
GCGGAGGTCTACGGAGTCGCGCCGGGGGGTGCGACCTCAGCGCAGCAGATGGCGACGCTCTTCGCGAGGTACCCCGGCGCGATGCAGGCGATGCAGAAGCTGCGCACCGAGACCGAGAAGGTCGACCTCGAGGGGACGGCAGTCTCGACGACCCTCACGCTCACGGCCATCAAGAGCGCGGAGCAAGTGGCCAAGGCCGAAGAAGAAGGGCTGAAGGCCGACGCCGGAATCGGCGGCTTCCTGGCCAAGCAGATGTTCAAGAAGGCGGCCGGCGACCCGGCCGATCCGCGCACGATGCTGCTCACGTCGGCGCACGAGCTGCTGCGGGTGACGCAGGAGGCGACTGCGGCGGACGTGGCGTTGCCCGCGGGCTTCAAGCCGAAGTGAGGCGGTTGAGGCCGGACTCCAGCAGGAAGCGGGGGCCGGCGCGCAGCAGGCGTCGCTTGAGCCCGACGTAGCCCTGGTCCCCCAGCACCAGCTCGCCCAGGACACGCCGGATCGCCGCGCTGTGCGCCGCGAAGGCGATCATGCGGCGCGTGAAGCCCGGCGCGTAGAAGCGGTCGCGGATGGCCGCCGCCTTCAGCAGCTCGCGCCCGAAGTCCGCGAGCGCCCGCTCCGGGTAGCGCGCGGCCCTGCCCTCGGTCCGGAGCGTGTCGGCGAGCACGAGCGCCGATCGCAACGCATAGTAGATGCCCTCGCCCGTGATCGGGTCGACGAGGGCAGCGGCGTCGCCGACGAGGGCGAAGCGCTCGCCCGCGATCTCGAGGATCGAGCCCGGGTCCGTCGACGGCGAGGGGATCGTGTGGGCGTAGCGCGGGGCTTCGTCGTCGGCCAGGGCCGGGAAGTGCCGCGCCACCTCCGCCTCGAGACGAGCGAGTAGCTGGCGCGTGGGAACGGAGGCGAGCGGCGCGGCGATCCCGACGCCCACGTGGTCGGGACGGGGGAAGAGCCAGAGGTAGCCCTGGAGCTCCGGCGTGAAGCGCACGAGCATCGGCGCCGTACCCCGGGCGAACCAGCCGACGGCCATGTGCAGTCGCTCGGGCGGCGTCGGTGCCCGGAAGCTGCGGCGCACGAGACTGCCCGGGCCGTCGGCCCCGACGATCAGGTCGAAGAGCTCGTCGCGGCCCGTACTGGTGCGCACTCGGCCGGAGGCATTGACCTCCACCACCCGCTCGGCCCGGTGGAGGGCTCCCGCTTCTGTCGCGCGGCGCAGCAGCCACGCGTCCAGCTCGAGGCGCGAGGCCACGGCCACCGGCCGTGACAGCCGCAGGTCCACCGACTCGCCGAGACCCGACTCGAAGCGGCAGTCGTGGACGAAGCGGGCTGGAAGTGGATCGCTCGCGGGAGCGGGCGGCAGGAGCGCGAGCGCCTTGGCCGTGACGCCGCCGCCGCACGGCTTCTCGCGCGGGTGCGAGGCGTCGAAGACCGTGACCGCGGCGCCGTCGCGTGCCAGCTGGTAGGACAGCAGCGACCCCGCGGGGCCCGCCCCCACCACCGCGACCCTCATGCGCCCGCCCCGGCGACCGCCAGGATCGCCTCTAGTGCGGCTGTCGCGAGGCAGCGGACTCGCGCTCGGCGAACTCGCGCAACGAGCGCGCCACCACCGGGCTCAGGATCAGCAGCGCCACCAGGTTGGGCAGGGCCATCAGGCCGTTGAGCGTGTCGGCGACGTCCCACACGACGTGGAGTGAGCCCGTCGCGCCGAGGTACGCGGCGACCAGCCACAGCAAGCGGTAGGGCAGGATTGACTTCGTCCCGAAGAGGTACGCGGTCGCGGTCTCGCCGTAGAAGGACCAGCCGAGGAGAGTGGAGAACGCAAAGGTCAGGATGCCGGTCGTGACCACCACGTCGCCCCACACCCCGGGCAGGCCCGTCTCGAACGCCCTCGCTGCGAGCGCCGCGCCCGTCGCGCCCTTCGTCCACTCGCCGGTGACCAGCACGACGAGGCCTGTCGAAGCACACACCAGCATCGTGTCCACGAACACCTCGAAGATGCCGTAGAGCCCCTGCCGCACCGGGTGATCGGTCCGCGCGGTGGCGTGGACCATCGGCGCCGAGCCGAGGCCCGCCTCGTTGCTGAAGAGGCCGCGGGCGATCCCGAAGCGCATGGCCTGCATCACGCCCGCCCCGGCGAAGCCGCCGGCGGCGGCGTGGCCGGTCAACGCCGACGCCAGCACGGTCTCGATCACGGCCGGTAGCTCGCCCGCGTGCGTCGCTAGGATCACGCCGGCCCCGAGCAGGTAGGAGAGGCACATGAAGGGCACGAGGAACTGCGTGACGTCGGCGATGCGCGTGATCCCGCCCAGGATCACGACGGCGGTGAGCGCGACGATCACGAGGCCGCTCACGACCGGCGAGACGCCGAAGCTCGCACCAACCGACTCGGCGACACTGTTGGCCTGGACCATGTTGCCGATGCCGAAGGCGGCCGTCGCCGTGAGCAGTGCGAACAGCGTGCCGAGCCAGGGCCGTCCGAGCCCGTTCTTCAGGATGTACATGGCGCCACCGCGGTACGTGCCGTCCGCGTCCCGCTCGCGATAGGTGAGCGCGAGCACCACCTCCGCGAACTTGGTGGCCATCCCGAGCAGGCCCGACAGCATCAGCCAGAAGAGCGCGCCCGGCCCGCCGATGGTGATCGCCGTCGAGACGCCCGCGATGTTGCCGACGCCGACGGTCGAGGCGAGTGCCGTCGCCACCGCCTGGAACGGCGTCACCGTGCCCTCAGCGTGCGTCTTCTTGAAGACCTGCCCGAGCACCTCCCGCAGCGCCCGCGCGAGCCAGCGGAACTGCACCCCCCGCGTGAGCAGGGTGAGGTAGACGCCGGTGCCCATCAGCAGCGCCATCGTGACGGGGCCCCAGACCCAGCCGTTGACGGTGGCGTGCCACGCACCGAGGCTTTCGAGCATCCGTGACCTCGCTTAGGATTTTCTTCGACCGGCGCCCGAGTCTACCCTAAGGCCACCATGCGCTATCGCAGACTCGGCAAGACCGGAGTGACGGTATCGGAGATCGGGTTCGGGGCGTGGGCGATCGGCGGCGGCTGGGGCGAGCAGAGGGAAGACGACTCGCGAGCCGCGCTGCAGCGCGCCCTCGACCTCGGCTGCAGCTTCATCGACACCGCTGCCGGCTACGGCGACGGCCGCAGCGAGCGGATCATCGCAGCGGTGCTCCGGGAGCGAAAGCAGGCTGTCTTCGTCGCGACCAAGACGCCTCCCGCCCCCGGGCCGTGGCCGCCCACGCCCTACTGCCGGGACGACGAGCGCTATTCCGAGCCATACCTGCGCGCGAGCGTCGAGGAGCGCCTGCGCAACCTGGGCGTGGAGCGGGTCGACCTGCTGCAGCTCCACACCTGGACCCGCGCCTGGAACCGCAACCCCCGGCCGTTCGAGCTGCTGCGGAAGCTGCGCGACGAGGGCAAGATCCGCTTCGTCGGCGTCTCGACCCCGGAGCACGACCAGAACGGTGTGATCGACCTCATGCGCGGCGGCCTCGTGGACGTGGTGCAGGTGATCTACAACGTGTTCGAGCAGGAGCCGGCCGCGGAGCTGCTGCCGGTCGCGCAGGAGACGGGCACGGGCGTCATCGTGCGCGTCGCGTTCGACGAGGGCGTGCTCACCGGCAAATACACGAAGGACTCGGCGTTCGCCGAGGGCGACTTCCGGCGACGCTATTTTGCCGGCGATCGGCTCGAGCGGGCGGTCGCGCGCGCGGAGAAGGTCCGCGCGGAGCTGGCGGGCTCGGACCTCACGCTCCCGCAGGCGGCGCTGCAGTTCGCGCTCGCCCACCCGGCCGTGAGCACGGTGATCCCGGGTATCCGCAGCGTCACCCAGGCCGAGGCCAACTGCGCCGTCTCCGATCTGCCCCCGATGTCCGACGAGCTGGCGTCGCGCCTGCGCCGGCACGCGTGGCTGCGCGCGTTCTGGTACGGGGGGAAGTGAAGCTTCAGGCCAGCTCGCGGACCAACCTCGCCTCCGCCTCCGCGAGGCTCAGCCCGTGGCGCAGGCGCATGGTGGCGACGCCCACGGGCGCCGGGTACGCCTTGCCCGCGCGACGCCGGGGCTCCACGTACTCGATGACCTCGAAGAGCGCCCGGCACGCGTCCTCGTAGGACACAGAGGCGAGGTCCCGAACGTAGCGGGTCGAACGGTCGACGAGCTTCAGGTTGCTCGGCACGACCCAGATCATCCGGTTGCCGAGGACGCGGCCGAGCCGGACCATCGTGCAGGTCGAGAGCGCGTTCAGCAGCAGCTTCACGCCGACGCGGGTGAGAGGGTCGACGAGGAAGGGCGTGTCGGGGACCGGTAGGCACGCCGTCAGGCCCTCGCTCGCCACGGCCGTGGCCAAGGCGCCGAGCCGCCTGGTGGTGGGCGAACGACCCACGCCGATCACGGCCGCGCTCGCCCCCGTTTCGCGTGCGAGTGCGAGCTGTCGAGCGAAGGCGCCGCCCGCTTCGAGCAGGGGGAGATCCGGCTCCGCCGCCACAGCCGTGACACCGTCGCCTTTGCGCGCCGGGCGGTCGACCAGGCCGTCGAGGCCGATCCGGAAGCGCAGCAGCTCGCTGCTCCGGATCTCGTGCAGGATCGCCCCTTGCCGCTCGGCGGCCTCCTCGTCGAGCAGCGCGCGCAGGTGGCCTTCGGTCCACTCGATCGTCTGTGGCGCGCGCCGCAGCAGCCGCGTCCAGGCTTCCTCGCTCGTCGGCGCGGGGGTGAAGAGGAACGCCCACGACTCGGAGGCCTCCGCGTCGTCCCACTTGCGGAAGGCGGGTGTGCAGAAGGTCGGGCTCCGCTCGGTGGTGTCCGTGAGCACGTCGACTGCGAGCGCGTCGGCGAAGTAGCAGGTCCGACCTCCGCGCCGGTAGACCTCCTCCTCGGCCACGACGAGGCGCGCCAGAGCGCCGCGCAGGCGCTCGCCGACGAGCTCCGCGTGGAGCGCGCCGAGGCCCTCCCGAATCGCCTCGGGCACGCGAGCCGACGGGCCGACGCCGGGCTCGCTCGCCCCGCGGCGGTCGAGGATGTCGCGCAGCGCCATCTCGACGACGGTGAGCATCGCCAGCAGCTCGATGCTGGTGGCCTGCATGCGCGTCGAGCCGGTGATGGCCATCGGCCCCGTGGTCAGGTTGACCTTGAGGATCCGGGACTCGTCGATGACCTCGCGGCTGCGCGTCACGTGGGCCCGCAGCACCTCGTCGGGGTTGTTGTAGACGAACACCACGCGCGCGCCGGCCTCGAGCCCCTGCCACGCGGTGCCGATCACGAAAGAGGTCTCGCCCCCCTCGGTGATCGCGAACACCACGTCGCCCTTCGAGACGCCGAGGTCCTTGATCTGCTTGCGGCCGAAGGGAGCGAAATCCTCGAATCCCTCCACCGACTTGATGAGCGCGTAGTCGCCGCCCGCCATGACGCTCAGGGCCCGCTCCTCCCACGCATCGGGGTCCGGGGTCCTTAGGCCGCGCTGGCGCCGATCCTGCCAGAACGCCCGCCAGATGGAGGCGAGCTGGATGCTCAGCCGTCCGGTGGCACCACAGCCCGTGAAGAAGACCCGGCCGCCGCCCTCGAGTGCGTCGACGAGGTCGTCGCGCAGCTTTTCGGGCTGGCCGCTGCGGGACCAGCGGTCGTAGGTCAGGACGACGTCGCGGTCCACGTCGAAGAGGACGGCGAGGCCGGCCGCTGCGTCGTTTCGGGCGATCTCGCTCAGCTCGCCCGAGCGAGGGTGCGGCGCCTCGGTGACGAGCGCCCCGAGGCGGAACTGGACGGCGTCACGCAGGAAGCTCTCGGCCCGCTCGTGTGGACTCTTCACGATGGCAAGCATGGTCGATCCCCGCGCAGGCTGCCACCTCCATGCACTGCCTGCGGCTCGACGGGCCCAAGCGCCGGCGGCGTCATCAGGCCTTGCCGGCGGCCTCGAGCACGCGCTTGCGGGTGTAGGCGATGAGGCCGCCCGCGTCGATGATGGCCTGGCGGGCCTTCGGCAGGGGGACGACGCCAAACGACTGGCCGGTCGTCTTGTTGACGACCGAGGTGGTCGTGATCTCGAGCTCGTCGCCCACGGAGGCATCGAGATCCGGCGCCGTCACCACGTTGAGCCCGAGGTTGACGGCGTTTTGGAGGAAGATGCGCGCGAAGCCCATGGCGATTATCGTGAGCTCGTAGCCCTTCAGGCACGAGCAGGCCTGCTCGCGCGAGGAGCCGCAGCCGAAGTTCTCGCCGGCCACGATCACGCTGCCCGGCTTGATCTCCTGCGCCTTGAGCCGGCGGCTGAGCTCGGCGTCGTCCGCGAAGGCGTACTGCGGGGTCTCGCTGGGGAGCACGGTCGCCATGTAGCGGCCGGGGTAGATGACGTCGGTCGAGACGTCGTCGCCGAGAGTCGCTATCACCTGAACCAAGATTACGCCACCTTTCTGGGGTCGCTGATGACCCCGGTGAGCGCCGAGGCCGCCGCGACCTCGGGCGAGCAGAGGTAGACCTCCGCGTTCGGGTTGCCCATGCGGCCCTTGAAGTTGCGGTTGGTCGTCGAGAGCGCCACCTCGCCGTCGCCGAGGGCGCCCTCGTGGATGCCGAGGCACGGCCCGCAGCCCGAGTTCATGACCACGGCGCCCGCCCTCATCAGGTCGAGCACGTATCCCTTCTCGAGCGCCTCCTGGAAGATGCGAGACGAGGCGGGGAAGACCAGCATGCGCGTGCCCTTCGCCAGCTTGCGGCCGCGCAGGATCCGGGCGGCGGCCTCGATGTCGTCGAGCCGGCCGTTGGTGCACGAGCCGATCACGATCTGGTGCACGCGCGTGCCGAGCACGCACTCCACCGCCTTCACGTTGTCGACGGTGTGCGGGCAGGCGACCTGGGGAGCGAGCGAGGAGGCGTCGATCCGGATCTCGCGCTCGTAGACGGCGTCCTTGTCGGGCTTCACCAGCAGGAACAGCTCCCGCACGCCCGCGACGCGCCGCAGGTAGCGCACGGTCTCCTCGTCGCCCGGGACGACGCCCGACGTCGCGCCCGCCTCGACGCTCATGTTGCAGAGCACCAGCCGGCCGGAGGTGGACATCGCGCGGATCGTCCCGCCGTGGAACTCGATCACGCGGAAGTTCGCGCCCTGCGCGGTGAGCAGGCCCACCAGGTGGAGGATCAGGTCCTTCGGGCCCACGCCCTTCGGGAAGCGGCCGTCGACCACCACCTTGATCGTCCGCGGCACCTCGACGTTCAGGGCCCGGCCGAGCGCCCACACCGAGGCCATCTCCGTCGCGCCGATGCCGAAGGCGAAGGCGTTGAGCGCCCCGTGGCTGGTGGTGTGGGAGTCGGTGCCCACGACGACGGTGCCGGGCCGGACGTAGCCGTTCTCGGGCAGGATCTGGTGGCAGATGCCGCCCTCGTCGCCGCGGATGTCGTGGAAGCGGGTGATCCCGTGCTTCGCCACGAACTCGCGCACCTTCTTCTGGTTGCTCGCGGTCTTGGACGACTCGGCCGGCACCCGGTGGTCGAAGACGATCGCGATCTTCGACGGGTCCCAGAGCCTGGCTTCGAGGCCGGTGCCCTTGTAGACCTCGCTCCACTGGTTGATGACGAGCGCCGCGTTCTCGTGCGACATGGCGAGGTCCACGGCAGGCTCGACCACCTCACCGGCGCGCAGCGTGTCGCGCCCTGTGGCCCGGGCCAGGATCTTCTCGACGACCGACATTCCCATGGGCTGCTCCTAGACGATTCCCTTCTCCCTGAAGGCCGCCACGTCCGCCTTCGCGTAGCCGAGCCCGGTCAGGATCTCCTCGGTGTGGGCCCCGAGGCGCGGCGGCGGAGAGTCGATCGCGCCGGGCGTCTTCGAGAGTTTCGCGGTGAGACCGAACAGCTTCAGCGCGCCGACGCCCTCGACCTCGACGGTCTGCAGCGCGCCGCGGTGCGCCACCTGCGGCTGCGTCAGCGCGCAGCCGAGCGACAGGATGTCGCCCGACGGCACGTCGCGCGCGTTGAGCGCCTCGACCCAGTGCGCGGTCGGCTGCTGCTTCAGCCTGGCCGCGAGAAGCGGCGTGAGCGCGCGCCGGTTCTTCTTGCGCTGGTCGCGCTCTGCGAAGCGCGGGTCCGTCTTGAGCTCCGGCACGCCCACCACCTCGGCGAGCGCCTCCCACTGCTCCTGCTTGTTCGCGGCGATGTTGACGTGGCCGTCGAGCGTCCGGAAGGTGCCCGACGGGGCCGCCGTGAAGTTGTCGTTGCCCATCGGGATCGGCGCCTGGCCGCCGATCAGCAGGTTGGCCGCCACCCAGCCCATGAGCGGCATGATCGAGTCGATGAGCGCCACGTCGATCATCTGGCCCTCGCCGGTCCGCTCGCGGTGGTAGAGGGCTGCCAGGATCGCGAACGCGGCGTTCAGCCCGCCGACCGTGTCGCAGAGGGGGAAGCCGGCGCGCAGCGGGTGCAGCCGCTCGTCGCCGTTCACGTCCATCACGCCGGAGAGGCCCTGGATGATCTGGTCGTAGGCGGGCTTGTCCGCGTCGGGGCCGGTCTGCCCGAAGCCCGAGATGCCGCAGTAGACGAGACGCGGGTTGATCCCGGCGAGCACCGGGTAGCCGAGGCCGAGCCGGGGCATCACGTCGGGCCGGAAGTTCTCGACGACGACGTCGGCCTTCGCCACCAGCTTCTTGAAGACGTCCTTGCCTTCCTCGGCCTTGAGGTTCAGCGTAAGCGACCGCTTGTTCGCGTTCTGGGCCAGGAAGCTGGTCCCCATCAGCATCTTGTTGAGCTTCGGCACGTTGCCGAGCACGCGCGCGAGGTCGCCCGCCTTCGGGTTCTCGACCTTCACCACCTCGCCGCCGAGCAGCGCCAGGTGGAGCGTGCAGAAGGGGCCCGAGAGGACGTTCGTCAGGTCGAGGACGCGGACTCCCGTGAGGGCTCCCAATGGCGTCACTTCTCCGAAGTCGCGCTGGTGAGCTCGAGAACGGGACCGGTCTCGATGGGCCCGGCCTTGTAGACTGCGCCAGCCATCTCGCGGCCGAAGAAGCGGCTCATGTCGCGGGCGACGTCGATGAGCCCGCTCAGCTGGATGTCGGTGCGCAGGCCGCTTCGCTGCAGGGCGTGCACCAGGTCCTCGGTGCAGGTGTTGCCCCCCGCCACCTTCGTGAACGGGCAGCCGCCGAGGCCGGCCACCGACGACTCGAAGTACCGGACGCCGGCGCGGTAGGCGGCGTAGCAGTTGGTGAGCGCGAGCCCGTAGGTGTTGTGGAAGTGACAGGTCCACGAGGCGCCCTCGTCGAGGGCGCGGAGCCGGGTATAGAGCTCCTCGACCTGGTCCGGCGTCGCGTGGCTGGCGGTGTCGGCGAGGCTCAGGTTCCGCAGGCCCGCGTCGAGGAACGTCTTCACGATCGTGACGACGCGGTCCTTCGGCACCGGGCCCTCATAGCCGCAGCCGAAAGCCGACTGGACCGACAGCTGCACCCGTTTGCCGGCCGCCAGGGCGCTGTTTGCGATGCCGATGATCCTTCGGTTCGCCTCTTCGATGCCCATGCCGGTGTTCTTCCGGCTGTGGGTTTCGCTGGCCGAGACGCCCATGCAGAACATGTCGACGCCGCAGGCGAGTCCGCGCTCGAGGCCCTTCTCGTTGAGCACGAGGCCGGACAGGACGACGTTCTCCGGCTTGCGCCCGGGGGCGGAGAAGTGGGCGAACAGGCGGTCGGTGTCGGCCATCTGAGGGACCTTGTCCGGGTGCACGAAGGAGCCCAGCTGGAGGATGTCGACCCAGGAGTCGAGGAGCGCTTCGGCCCACGCGATCTTCTGCTCCGTGGGGACGACGCGCTTCTCCATCTGCAGCCCGTCGCGGAGGCCGACCTCGTGGACGAAGATGTCCGTCGCGCTCATCTGTGGCCGACCCCCACTGGTTTCGTTTCGCCCACCGCGGCGGCGATCGCCTTGCCCATCTCGCGCGTGGAGCCGGTCCCGCCCATGTCGTAGGTGCGGACGCGTCCGTCCTTGATCACCTCCGAGACGGCGAGCTCGATCCGCTCGGCTTTCTCGCGCTCGCCGAGCCAGTCGAGCATCATCTTCGCGGCCAGGATCGTGGCGATCGGGTTCACCTTGTACTGGCCCGCGTACTTCGGCGCCGAGCCGTGCGTGGGCTCGAAAACGGCCAGCTTCTCGCCGATGTTGCCGGAGCAGCCGAAGCCGAGGCCGCCCACCATCTGCGCGCACAGGTCCGAGATGATGTCGCCGTAGAGGTTGGGCGCCACCAGCACGTCGTAGCCGAGCGGGTTCTTGAGGAGCCACATGCAGACGGCGTCGATGTTGGCGTCGTCCACCTGGATCTCGGGGAAGTCCTGCGCCACCCGCTTGGCTTCTTCGAGGAACAAGCCGTCGGTTGCGCGGACCACGTTCGCCTTGTGGACGATCGTGACCTTGCGCCGGCGGTGCGTCCTCGCGAACTCGAAGGCCGCGCGGACGATCCGCTCCGAGCCTTTGCGGGTGTTGATCTTGCAGGACACCGCGTACTGGTCGGTCGGCAGCTCGGCAAAATGGGCGAAGGGCGGCGACAGCTTGCCAAGCGTCGTCGCGAGCTCCTGCGGGACCGGGCCGAATTCGACCCCCGCGTACAGGTCCTCGGTGTTCTCGCGGAAGATCACGAGGTCGATCCCCTCCCTGTGGTTCAGGGGGTTGCCCGGGTAGGCCTTCGTGGGCCGCAGGCACACGTAGAGGTCGAAGAGCTGCCGCATCCTCACGATGGGGGAGCGATAGGTCAGGCCCTTGCCCTTGAGCTCGGGCGCGAGCTCGGCCTCGGCGGCCTTGACGGGTTTCGACGTGACCGCGCCGAAGAGAGCGGCGTCCACCGTCTTCAGCAGGTGAATCGTACGGGTCGGGAAGGCGTCGCCCTCCCGCCGCCAGAAGTCCCAGCCGATGTCGCCGCGGACGTACTCGGCGTCCAGCTCGACCGAGTCGAGGACGAAGCGGGCCGCCTCCATGACGTCGTTCCCGATGCCGTCACCAGGAAGCCACGCAATGCGGTATTGGCTCATGTCGTAGCCCTCCGCGCGCACGAATTGCCGTTCGCGCGCTCCGAAAGATGGAATGAGCAGAAAGCCTGCCAGCCGCGGGAAACGGCTCGAAACGCCCAAACGGCCCACTGGCACCCTCGCCTCGCCCGGGTGGGAGGCTCGATCCACCCGCCCGGCGTGGGTTATCCTCGGCCCATGCGCAGAACTCGACGGTCGCTCGCCACGCCGGCGTTGCTGGCGCTCGGTTTCCTGCTTCCAGTCGCCGCGGCGGCCCAGGGGCAGAAGCCCGACTTCTCCGGTAGCTACCGCTTCGTCCAGAAGAGGAGCGACGACCTGCGGGAGGCGGTCGCACGGTCGGTCGGGCCCACGTACACGCAGAGCAACAAGAAGTCCGAGCAGGTCCGCGTGTGGATCCGCAGCTGGCTCGAGGGCATCCGCGAGGACCCCGAGCGGCGGCTCCTGACGATCGAGCACACCGCGACCGAGTTCAAGTCCGGCACCGGCGACGAGGTGAACATCTACTACTTCGGGCGCGAGGCGACCAGCATGGGGCCGGGCGGCGGCAACCTGAAGGTCAGCGTGACCTGGAAGGACGAGCAGATCGTCACCGAGGAGCGCGAGGCCAAGGGCAAGGGCCACATCACCGCCGTGTACACGCTCGTGCCCGACGGCAAGACGCTGCTCGTGGCCTGGCGTCTCGAGCACGACTCGCTGCTGCAGCCGCTCGACGTGCGGCTCGCTTTCGAGAGGGTGCTCAGTACGCGATGAGCTCCCGCAGCGCTTGCAGCAGCCGGCCCTTCGGCGAGTAGAGCGCCTCGAGCGCCTTCGCGAACGGCACCGGGGTGTCGAGCGCGCCGAGCCGCGCGACCGGCGCGTCGAGATACTCGAACGCCTCGCGGCCCAGCGTGGCCGCGATCTCGCCGCCGAAGCCTCCGGTGAGGGGCGCCTCGTGCAGCACCAGGCAGCGGCCGGTCTTCGCCACCGAGCGCACCACGCGCTGCACGTCCCAGGGCACGAGCGAGCGCAGGTCGATCACCTCGAGCTCGCGGCCTTCACGCGCGAGCTCGGCCGCGGCCTCGAGCGCCCACGCCACGCCCACGCCGTAGGTGACGACAGTCGCGTCCCGGCCCGGGCGCGCGACGTGCGCCTCGCCGATCGGGATCGAGTAGTGGCCGGCGGGCACCCGGCCCTTCGCGGAGCGGTAGAGGAACTTGTGCTCGAGATACAGCACCGGGTTGCCGTCCTCGAGCGCCGCGATCAGCAGGCCCTTGGCGTCGTACGGGGTGGCCGGAGCGAGCACCTTGAGCCCAGCCACCGACGTGAACCAGGACTCGATGTTCTGCGAGTGGAACGGGCCCGCGCCCGTGCCGCCCCCGATCGGCGCGCGGATCACGAGCGGCACGCGGGCGCCCCAGCGCCAGTGCGTCTTCGCCAGGTTGTTCACGATCTGGTTGAAGGCGCAGGTGATGAAGTCGCCGAACTGCATCTCGACCATCGGCACGTAGCCGCCGAGCGCCAGGCCGATCGCGGCGCCCACGGCGCCCGACTCGATGATCGGCGTGTTGCGCACGCGCGCCTTGCCGAACTCGGCGGCGAAGCCCTCGGTCACCTTGAAGACGCCGCCGTACTCGGCGATGTCCTGGCCGACGAGCACGATCCGCTCGTCGCGACGCATCGCGACGCGCAGGGCGTCGCTGATCGCGTCCACGTAGCGCAGCTCGGGCGCCTCGGCGAGCGCATCGGTCGCGGGCGGCCGCGGCTCGAGCAGGCTGGGCGCGAACACGTCCTGGAGCTTCTCGCGGACGCTCGAGCGCGGCTGCTCGGCCGCGAGCGCCTCGTCCACGAGCGTGTCGATGCGCTGCTTGTAGGCGGCGCGCACGCTCGCGAGCTCGGCCTGCGTGTAAAGCGCGCGCTCGACGAGCAAGCCCTCGTAGCGCCGCACGGGGTCCTTCTTCGCCCACTCCTCGAGCTCGTGCTTCGGGACGTAGTCGGTGCCCGACGCCTCCTCGTGGCCGCGCATCCTGTAGGTCTTGAACTCGAGCAGCGTCGGTCCGTCGCCCCGCCGTGCGCGCTCGGCGGCCCGGCGCACCGCCCGGACCACCCACAGCAGGTCGTTGCCGTCGACCACCAGGCCGGGCATGCCATAGCCCATCCCGCGGTCGGCCAGGTGGCGGCAGGCGTACTGCTCGTGGGCCGGGGTCGACAGGCCCCACTGGTTGTTCTCGACTACGAAGATCACGGGCAGCTTCCAGACCGCCGCGAGGTTGAGCGCCTCGTGGAAGTCGCCCTCGCTCGTGGCGCCGTCGCCGGTGAAGGCCGCCGCGACGCGCTGCTCGCCGCGCAGCTGCGCCGCGAGCGCGAGCCCGCAGGCGACCGGCAGCATCGCGCCCAGGTGGCTGATCATCCCGACGATGCCCTTCTCGAGCGTGCCGAAGTGGAAGGTGCGGTCGCGGCCTTTCGTGAAGCCGCCCTCACGCCCCAGCAGCTGGCGAAAGAGTCGCGGCAGGTCGAGATCCCGGCCCGTGAAGACGCCGAGGTTGCGGTGCATCGGCAGGATGTAGTCCCCGGGCTCGAGCGCCGTCACGACACCGGTAGCGATCGCTTCCTGGCCGATGCCCGAGAACCACTTGGACAGCCGGCCCTGGCGCAGAAGCACGAGCATCTTCTCTTCGATCATCCGCGGCAGCAGCAGCGAGCGGTAGAAGTGCCGGAGCTCCTCGGCCGCGAAGCCTTCGTAACAGCCGTCGCTCGGCGCGGCCGGGCTCGCCGGAACGGGTTCGTCCATGCAGGGACATTCTCGGCAGCCGGGCGCGGCGAGGCAAATCGACCTGCTAGACTCCATTTCGTGAGGGATGCGGGCCCGGACACGGGCGTCCGGCGCGAGTTGCTGCGGCACGCGCTCGCGACGCTCGCCTACCGCGGGGGCAAGGCGGTGCGCGGGGCGCCCGACTCGTTCGGCTCCTTCCACCTGGCGGCGACGAGCCGCACCCCGGTGCAGATCCTGGCCCACATCGGGGACCTCCTCGACTGGGCGTTGTCGCTCGCCCGCGGCCAGGAGGCCTGGCGGGAGTCGGCCCCACTCGCCTGGCCCGACGAGGTCTCGCGCTTCTACGACGGCCTCGCCCGGCTCGACGCGCAACTCGCCGCGGAGGACCCGAAGGGCGCGAGCGTCGAGCAGCTGTTCCAGGGCCCGATCGCCGACGCGCTCACCCACGTCGGCCAGCTCACGCTGCTGCGAAGGCTCGCCGGCTCGCCGGTGCGCGGCGAGAACTACCTGCGCGCCGACATCGCCCCGGGCCGCGTGGGCCCTCGACAGGAGCCGGCCCGCCGCGAGTTCGAGTGAGGCGCGGGCGGCTTCGGCTGGCGGCTACTGCTTGAGGTGGGTGTTGAGGGCTGGGAGGCTGACACGCGGGCCATGGCCCACCTTTCTCAACCACATCGCCGTGGTTTCTGGCAGAATAGCCGAGGTCGTTTCGGGCCGGGTCGCCGGTGTGCCTGAGGCCCAGGCGGGGCGCCAACGGATGGGGAAGGCGAAACAGAGGCCCGAGTCGTGCTGGCTGATGGCGCTGGTGTTGGTGTGCGCCGGCGCGGCGGCGCCGGCCGCCGACGATGCTTCGACCCCGTCGCCCGTCGACCTTCCGGTGCCCGAGGACCTCGTTCTCGAAGGGCCCGAGGCCGACGTCGCGACCCTGCGGGACACGGCGGAGCGGGATCCCCGCGCGCTCGGGCCGCTGTCGATCGGCACGCCCGACGCCGGGCTGCTGCTGAACCCGGTGCTGTTTCCGGAAGGCTCGTACTGGACGCTGCGCGAGCCGGACGATGCCTGGGCCACCGACGAGACGATCGACTTCATCATGAATGCCATCGAAGCCGTCGAAGCGCGCTACCCGGGCTCGCCGCGTCTCGTGATCGGCGACCTGAGCCATCCGCGGGGCGGCCGCATCGACCGGCACCGGTCGCACCAGGCCGGTCGCGATGCCGACCTGGGCTTCTACTACAGGAGCGGCGAATCCACGAGCTTCCGCGCCGCCCGCCCGAAGGACCTCGACCTGGCCCGCACCTGGGCCTTCGTGCGAGCGCTCATCACCGAAAGCGACGTCGAGCGCATCTTCATCGACCGCTCGCTGATCCGCGTGCTCTACGACCAGGCACTGGCGGAAGGCGAGGACCGCGACTGGCTCGCCGACATCTTCGGCCGCAGCAGCGACAAGGGGATCATCCAGCACGAGCGGCGGCACAAGGATCACCTGCACGTGCGCTTCTACAACCAGCGCGCGCAGGAGCACGGCCGGATCGTCTACCCGG
>Ga0209342_10004071_pt1 | contig 15270 bp, 15 predicted proteins | sample RifCSP16_2_FD_184023 | JGI IMG/M metagenome (GOLD analysis project Ga0209342, IMG submission 184023) | Soil microbial communities from Rifle, Colorado - Rifle CSP2_sed 16_2 (SPAdes) (version 2) | ecosystem: Environmental > Terrestrial > Deep subsurface > Rock core/Sediment | place: Rifle... | reverse complement strand
CGCTCGCCGGGCGACCGACAGAGAAACGCTGAACAGGGCGAGCGCCACGCCGATCTTGCCCCCAAGGAAGCCTAGATACAGCGTGCTGGCGGCGCGGGGGTAGGAGAGGCGGTCGAAGAGCAGCGCTACGCCGGAGAGCACCATCGCCCAGACCGCCCACGTAGCGATGCCGCGGAAGCGACCCCAGTAGGCGCCCTGCCAGTCGCCGTCGGGGGCCTGACGCGTCAGCACCGCGCCGAACACCACGCCGCCCAGCCATAGGGCCGCTCCTAGGATGTGTGCCGCCCTGATGGCGATGCGCAGGGTCTCGTCCAGCGGGTTTACTCCTTAATGGTAGCCGTCCCAAGGCGACTTATCACTTATAGGCAGAAGCCCCGCGGGTGTCAAACGCTGGGCCCTTCCCAACCGCAGTCGTGTTGTGTGAGGTAGTTCATAGAGCCCCCATCCTCGCTGCGCTAGTCTGAGACCGTCAAGCGGTTCTGGTTCAAGGAGGTCAATCATGCATCGGCGACTGGTGGCTCTGATTGGGACGGGCTTGGTCCTGGCGGTCGTCTTCACAGGCACGGCCCTGGCGAGGGACAACGCCTCGAAGCTCGGCCCCAAGGTGGACTACGCGGCCTATCGGACAACGATAGAGTCCGAGGACTTCGATAGCGGGTCCTTCTACATCGACCTATCCAAGGTCAACTGGGAGAGCGAGGACAGCGCTCAGTGACCTCGCCATCCGAAGCCCCGCAAGGCCCCAGGGTGCGGAGCTGGGGCCTTGCGGTGTAGCGCGGCGCTTCGCCGAAGGACGCGCGTCAGTCCCACCCTACATCAGTGCCTGCAGCGCCTCCCTGTCCAGCACCGTCACCGAGCCGCGGCCCAGGGCGACCCAGCCCTCCTGGGCGAACAGCGCGAGCTGCTTGTTGACGCTCTCGCGGCTCACCCCGAGCATCGAGGCGAGCTCCTCCTGGGTGATGCGCAGGCGGACCCCGACCGAAGGCCGCTCTGTGGCCCGCGTCCGACTCGGAGCGGCGACCATGTCCAAGAGTCGCTTGGCAAGTCGCTGCTCGAGATCGAGGAAGGCGAGGTCTCCCAGCGTTTCGTTGGTGCGACGCAAGCGGAGGCTCAGCGTCTCCAGCAGCGCCAGAGCGGCCTCTGGGCGGTCGGACAGCCAGCGCACCAGGTCCTCGCGGCCCACGATGAGCGTCCTCGTCGCTTGGGTCGCCACCGCGCTTGCCGACCGCGGTCGCCGGTCGAGCAGGGCCAGCTCGCCGAAGCACTCGCCCTCGCCGAGCAGCGCCATGGTCGCCTCGTCGCCGTCCGGCGAGAGGACGCTGATGCGCACGCTCCCTTCGACGATGATGTGCAGGGCGTCGCCTGGGTCGCCCTCGCGCACAATCGTGGCGCCTGCGGCGTGCGCCTGTTCGCGGCCCCAAGCGGCTAGGGCGCGCAGGTCGGCCTCCCGCAGTCTAGAGAGGAGCGGGACCCCGCGCAGCAGCGCTTCGTTCTGGTCCATGCGATGAGGGCGTCGGGTTGCTGGCCTATTCTCGCCCACTCCCCGCATTCTGTGAAGTCCTCCTGCCCTCGCATAAAGCGTTTGACACCCGAAGCTCCACCTAGATATAGTAGGGTGTTGATCCCAGCAGGTAGGACGGCTCATGGCGGACTATGCCATCATCCTCAACCAAGGCAAGCAGCAGCGCGTCGTCCCGGGACGCTCGATCCTCGTAGACCGCCTGCAAAAGCAGCCTGGCGAGGCCGTCGAGCTTGACGCGGTCCTGCTGGTCTCGCGCGGCGACCAGGTGATAGTCGGCCAGCCCACGGTGCCCGGCGCGCGGGTCGTGGCGACTGTCCTTGGCGATGAGCGCGGCGAGAAGATCACGGTGTTCAAGTACAAGCCGAAGGTGCGGTACCGGCGCAAGCAGGGACACCGGCAGGACTACACGCGGCTGGCCGTGAACCGCATCCTGCTGGCCGACGAGTCTGAGTGAGTTAGGAGTCAGGAATGGCGCACAAGAAAGGCATGGGCAGCAGCCGCAACGGCCGCGACAGCAACGGGCAACGCCTCGGCGTCAAGCGCTACGGCGGCGAGTGGGTGCACGCCGGCACCATCCTGGTACGGCAGCGCGGCACGCGCATCCAGCCGGGTCGCAACGTCGGCGTCGGCCGCGACTTCACCCTCTTCGCCCTGGCCACGGGCCAGGTCCAGTATGAGAACGGCAGCCGCGATCACCGCCGTGTCCGCGTCGACCCTCTGGTGAGCGAATCGGCATGAAAGAGAAGATCCACCCCACCTACTACCCCGAGGCGCGCGTGACCTGCGCCTGCGGCAACACGTTTACCGCCGGCTCCACAAAGCCGACACTGCGGACAGAGGTGTGCAGCAACTGCCACCCCTTCTACACGGGCGAGCAGCGCATCGTCGACACGGCTGGCCGCGTCGAGCGCTTCCGCCGTCGGTATGGCCTGACGCAATAGGCCAACTGTAACTGGCACCCGCAGGGGCGTTCAGTCGAACGCCCCTACGTTTTTGTCGTCACCTGCTCTTCAGGCCTCGGCCAGCGCCCAGGGGAGTGGCTGGAGCGTGCCGTCGGCCTCGATCTCTCGGTAGTAGCAGGAGACGTTGTTCGTGTGGCAGGTGGGCCCGATCGGGTCCACGAGCAGCAGGAGGCTGTTCTCCTCGCAGTTGATGAGCACCTGACGCACGTTCAGCACATGGCCGGAGGTGTCGCCCTTGTGCCAGAGCTCCTGGCGGCTGCGGCTCCAGAACCAGGCCTGGCCGGTCTCGCGCGTCAGGCGGTACGACTCCTCGTTCATGAAGGCGAGGACTAGCACCTGCAAGGTGCTGGCATCCTGGACGACGGCTGGCACAAGGCCGTCCTTGTCGAACTGCAACATGCTCGCCACCTCTTTCAAAGTTGTCCTGTCTCTTGGCATCAGCTTGGTGCGGTCAGGCTGATGGTCATCAACTGAATATCATGCGCTGAGGGTTTTCAACCCTCAGCATCCATGTCCATTCGTAGCTGCGGGATTCATCCCGCAGGACCAATTCTTCTCTTGATGACCATAAGCCTCACCCCGCTGTGATTAGAGCCGGACCGGCAATCCCTGCTGAGCCAGATATTCCTTGGCTTGGCGGATTGTGAACTGGCCGTAGTGGAAGATGCTGGCCGCAAGCACCGCGTCCGCCTTGCCCTCGGTCACGACCTGGCGGAGGTGCTCCAGGTTGCCGGCGCCACCGCTGGCGATGACCGGGACGGAGGTCGCCTCGGCGATCGCGCGCGTGAGCTCTATGTCGTAGCCGGTCTGCTGGCCGTCGGCGTCCATGCTGGTGACCAGGAGCTCGCCTGCGCCGAGAGCAACGACCTCCTGGGCCCACTCGACGGCGTCGCGGCCCGTGGGTCGCCGTCCGCCGTGCGTGTAGACCTCCCAGCGCCGGGGCGCGGCCCGCTTGGCATCAATCGCCACGACGATGCACTGGCAGCCGAAGCGGTCGGCGGCCTGGCCGACGAGCGAGGGGCTTTCGACGGCGGCGGTGTTCAACGACACTTTGTCGGCACCGGCCTTCAGCATCCGCCGGATGTCCTCGACATCGCGGAGGCCTCCGCCCACCGTGAGCGGAATGAAGACCTGCTCCGCGGTGCGGCTCACGGCATCCAGCAGCGTCTCGCGTCCCTCTGCCGAGGCGGTGATGTCGAGGAAGACCAGTTCGTCGGCCCCCTCCTGGTTGTAAAAGGCGGCCATCTCGGCGGGGTCGCCGGCGTCGCGCAGTTGGACAAAGGAGACGCCTTTGACCACGCGGCCGGCGTCGACGTCGAGACAGGGGATGATGCGGATGGTGAGCACGGTGACTATCATGGTAAGGTCTCTCGGCGCTGAAGCGCAATCTCGGACCGCTGCCGTCCTCGGGCGTGATTTGTCCCGGGCACGAGGCAAACGTAAAAGGCGGTAAGAGTTTTCCCACGTGGTTCGTGAGAGTATTGACAGGCATCCTGGTTGGGATTAGGGTAGCAATAAGGTTTGATGACGAGGTGAGCTAGCCGAGTAAAAGAGACCCCAGGGCTGTAACAAAGGCGAACCCGTCGCGAGGCGGGGGTGCAAAGCTACGGGTCCCGGCAGCGGGACTACCGGGCCGCTGGAGGTAAGGGGAGAGAGTCTAGCCAGGCCTTTCCTTCAGCGCAACGGCGCAAGGGAAAGGCTTTTTCTGTCGCCATGTATCCCCGTCCAGTATGATAAGGAGGACTGAAGGGATGAGTGCAGTGTCGATATACGGAGTTGACCCGACTGCCGTGGCTGATCTGCCAGAGGAAGTCTCCCTCGACGTGTCCCAGCGGGGCACGCCCTGGCGAGGACAAGAGAAGGCCACCATCCTCGTCGTGGAAGACGACCGTCCCGTCAATGAGCTCCTCGCCCTCCGCTTTCGAAAGGCCGGCTACCGGGTGCTGCAGTCCTTCGAGGGCGAGACAGGCATCGCCCTCTTTGCGCAGTTCTCCCCAGACCTGGTGATCCTGGACCTGATGCTCCCGACCATCGATGGTTGGGAGGTGGTCCGGCAGCTGCGACAGCTCTCGCTGGTCCCCATCGTCATGCTCACCGCCCGGAACCAGGAACGCGACGAGGTGCGAGGCCTCTCTCTGGGCGCCGACGACTACGTGACGAAGCCGTTCAACTTCGCGAAGCTCCTGGCGCGGGTGGAGGCGCTCCTGCGGCGGTCCAGCCTGGGCAGCATCGAAAACAACCGCATGATGTACCAGGACCCCGTGATCACGATCGATCTCTGGCGTCGCCAGGTCTCCGTCCGTGGTCATGCTATTGACCTAAGTCCCACCGAGTACCGGCTGTTGCTGACCCTGGTCCGCTACTACGGCCAGGTCCTGAGCCATGAGCAGCTCCTGCTCGAGGTCTGGGGCCCGAACTATGATTCAGTGGCTTCGGTCAAAGCCTATGTCAGCTACCTGAGGCGCAAGATCGAACGCCACCCCGACGACCCGGAGCTGATCCACACCTGTTGGGGTATCGGCTACCGGTACGAAGTGCTAGATCACACGTCCGCCGATGGACTGGGCGTGGGAGGCCAGTAGGCGACGACGAACCGAAAACGCTCGTAACAAAGGCGAACCCGTCGTAAGGCGGGGGTGCAAAGCTGCGGATCCGCCATAGGCGGACTACCGAGCCGCTGAAGGGAATCAATCCGACCAACCCTCTCGGCTCGGCATCGAGCGAGAGGGCTTTTTCGTCGGCCTGGTCACACAGAGCGGAACTGAAAAGCAGGCCCCGTAACAAAGGCGAACCCGTCGTGAGGCGGGGGTGCAAAGCCACGGGTCCCGAACTCCGGGACTACCGGGTTGCTGAAGGGAGCAGGATGTCGGTCCAAGTTGCGAGAGCGGGCAATAGCGCAAAACGCAAGAACGCCTTCACGGACGTTTCGCTTCTAACCACTGCGGTTGCGGTAGCGGGACTTCTGCTGCTCCTGACCGGCTTTCGAGGGCAGCCCACATCCGCCGCGACTATAGAGCACACGTTTTCCAGAGTCGCCTTTGAGCCTGAGCCACGCGACGCCATTGCCGCCGAGTTCGCTCTTTCGGTCGAGGAGCCGTCCGCGGCGGAGACGCCTTTCCTCGCCAGCGCTGCCGGCGACGCGGGCTCTGACGACGGTATAGCTGCCCGAGAAACGCCATCTCTCGACAGCCGCGGTCCGGATCCAGCCGCCGAAGCACGGGCAGCCGCCCCTTCGCTGCAGGAAGAGCCACAGACCACCGCCCGGGAGTCCGCCGTCCGCGGCAGCGCCACAGTCGTGAGCGCGGCCGAGACGGCAACGGTGGCCGAGCCTCGCGACTCCAGCGGCTCGGGGGCTTTCGTCACGCTCAACCCGTTGGAGTCAGGCATGCTGGCGGCCATCAATGCTCGGCGCATCGCGGCTGGACTCAAGCCCGTGGCGATCGATCCGGTCCTTACCGAGGTAAGCCGCACGCGCAGCCAGGACATGGTGAGTCGCAACTACTTCAGCCACACCACCCCTGACGGCACCACGTTCGTTCAGGCGCTGCTGGACAACGGCGTCGACACGGGCACGGTTGGGGAGATCCTGGGGCGCAACAATGCGGGCGACGACGCGTCGGTCGGCATGGTTGTGGAAGCCTTTACCAAGAGCCCATCGCACAACCTTCACCTCGTTTATCAGAGTTATGAGTGGGCGGGGATCGGCGTCGCGGTCGGGCCAGACGCCATGAAGTACTACACCATCATCTTCCGCGCGCCGGTATAGGCGTCGGGAGGAGGAGCCAGCCTTGTCATACACTGCTCCGTCGCTCGTGTTCCGTTTTGTCTTCGGCGAGGCAAACTTCGATGACTGGGAGCAGGTGGCTGGGCTGTTTGCCCGACCTGCCGGTGACCTCACCGACGACGAAGTCGAAAGGCTCCTCGTCTTGCGCAGGATGGTCGCTACCAGAGCGAAGACGCTCGATCATACCCTGCATTTGGTCCAGAGCGCCTTGGAGCGGCTCCTTGCCTTCGTCGCCGAGCTATCGAACGCGACCTCCGACCCTCGGGACGGCGATCCCACTCAGAGTATCCGACGGCTACTCAGCGGGAAGATGCAGAGCTCGGTGGACATCTCGTCCGCCGAAATGGGGGTCTTATTCGGTCTGCACCGCGCCGTGGCACATCCGCAGTCGGTGGACGAGGACGCCGACGACGAGGACGGCGAGGATGTTCCCTCCATCAACGTGAAGCCGGCGGTGAACGCGACCGTCCCGACCACGCCAGTAGGAGAGGCAGACAAACTGTATCCATCCGAAGAGCCTACGACGATGGAGTCCTCGGATGCCGAGGAGGAGTTGCTATATCCTCAGGACATGGAGGGGGATGCCGAGCAAGTGGAGGCCCCTTCTCTGGTCAATCAAATCCTTCGCCCGTCCCAGGAAGGCCAGCCCGCCGATGAACCGCCTGATACCGCAAGCGAGCCCGTGGACGACGCGGCCAAGAAAGACAGTGTGGCGACACCGGTGGCTCAGGCGGCTCGCGGAGCCGTCTTCGGCGATTACGCTGAGCTGAGCGACGTCGCCGTCTGGCAGGCTATCTCCTCCGGTGCGGCTCGCACGCCCCGCGACCTCCAGGGCCTCGGCAAGCAGAAGGAGGAGCCGGAGACGAGCGACGGCTCCAAAGCCCGTAAGTGACGCCCACCGGGAGCGCTGCAAGAAGGCGCCGACGGACTGGGCAGCGGAGTCAAGAGGAGACGGCGGTCTGCCTCCTCTACGGTTGTTGACCGAGCGCGGATCGGCAGGCCTCTGATTCCCGCGCAGCAGGACTGACGGAGCTCCTCCGCACAAAGACCGCCTCGACGGGCCCCTCAAACGCCTCTTGCCACTCCGGGTGGAAGCGCAGCGCAACGCTCAGCGGCGCGTCCTTTTCGAAGATCACGAGGTCCACTCCCCGCCCCTCGAGAACGGCATCCCATCCGGGGCGCAGCCGGGCAACGGTGACGTAGTCGGTGAGCATCTGCGCCCCGTGCAGGTCCGCTCTCCCGTCGATGAACACCCGCTGTTCGGGGTAGAGCCGCCAGATGAGATATCCTCCCCACCCGTAGAAGTTGTACATCCGGGCGCCTGGGTAGCAGGCCGAGATGACGCCGGCGCCCCGCTCTGGGTAGGTGCTCTTCCCGCTAAGCGGGTCGCTGTTCAAGCTCGAAAGCGGGAGGCGGACCAGCACGATCATGGCCAGCGCACCGAGCACCAGGACGACGGTCCAGTTGAACAGGTAACCACGCTCCGACTCAGCCCTCGGCGTGCCGGCGCCCGCCCACGCGAAGCGGTCGCGCATGGCTTCCGCGATGGCGGGTATCGCCATGAGGCCGAAAATGGGAATGAAGCGAACCGACTGTAGGGCCATCGTCGCGGTCAGCGCGAAGACCGCCCAGGGCCATAGCCCAAGGTTGGCCCGCGCCAGGCCGAGGGCCGTGCCACCGAGGATAGGGCCGACCAATAGGACCGTCCAGACGATCATGTGAAAATTGGGCGACTGCCACTCCGTGATGAACTCGCGCGAGGCGTTGTCGCCGCCCAGGTAGGTCAGTGGGTAGAGCGCACCCTGCAGCCCCGCTGGGTTGAGCAGCGTCGCGAGCACTGTTGCCAGAAGGGTCGCCCCCAGCGGCACGAGCGCATTCGGCCTTCCCCAAATCAGGCGCTCCACGGCTCGCACGGCCAGAAGCGTCGCGGTCAGAACGATGCCGATGAAGAAACCACCGTGCAGATTCGCCCATAGGATCATGAGCAAAGGGGGCCACCAAAGTTGCCCCGTCTTGCCGCCATCCACGCCACGGTGGTAAGGAACAAGGACAAGCAGGTGCGCCGTAAGGAAGACCCACGTGTAAACGAGGGGACGCACACTGATGAACGGGAGGAGGATGATAACAGAAACGAGAGTGAGGACAGCTGACAGCAAGTAGTGCACGGCCAAACGACGCAGGAGCAGGTACTCGAGCAAGAACGCCAGCGATGCGAGGAAACCATGCAGCAGCACGAGGCCGGCATAGCCAAACGAGCCCTCCACGGTGGCCATCACGACCTGCGCCAGCCACTCGTGCAGGACCCAGGGACGATCTCCCGCGGTGTAGGAAAAGGGATCGCGGTCCGGCAGCGTGCGCGTTTCCAGGATGTACTGCCCGGTGCGCAGGTGCCAGTAGTAGTCGGGGTCTGGCCGTGCCGCCAGATAGAGCAGCGCGTTGATGCAGAGGACGATGATAATCGCCAGGTGCGGCGTTTGTAGCCGCAACAGCGGCCAGCGGGCTACCGCGTTAGACCAGAAGTTCACGGTGTTCGCCTCACATCCACCCTATAGATGACGACCTCGTCGTTGGCATAGATGCGCTCCACATACCTGGAGCCGCCCGGATCGAAGTCGCCCGACGCCCGCTCTCGCGGGCCAACGATGATGAGCGTGACCCCCCGCGTTCGCAGAAACGACTCACGCTCGCTGTCGACCGTGGTAGCGTCGAAGAAGCGTCGGACTGACGCCTCCTTGGCCTCGGCTTCCAGGGTCGCGATGGGATGACCGGAGAATGCCCGCCCGGGGATGTACCGAAGAGCCACGTTGGCGGTGCGCCATTCGGCGAGGACCACGTCCTCCCGGGTGCTGTGGCCGGCGAGCCAGCGGCTGGCGTCGACCACGGACGCTCTCTCGAACGCCGGCATGACGGAGACGGCGCCTCTCCCCGTGATGAGCAGGGTGAGGACAAGGACGACGACGCCGAGTGCGGAGCTGAACAGGGCCACGACGGCAGCGTAACCACCGAGGCGCCGCAGCCCTCCAGACAGTCGTCGCCATTCGCCGCTGGCTGTCACGGTTGCCAGGCCCCGGGCTGCCAGCAACGCCAGCAGCATGGGCATCCCCAAGCCGTAACGTCGCTGATACGGCAGCGGCAGCAACATCAGCGCGAACAGGACGAGGGTCCAGAGCAAGACCAGGCTCCATCCTCCCGGCCGCTCGCGAACGAGCGTTACGGCACCGATGAAACCCAGGGGGATGAGCAGGCCGAGGCCGCTGAGCAGCGGCAGGAGCGAGGGGGTGAGCAGGTGCGGCACGTTCTGGTCGCCGTAGACCGTCGCCCAGAAGGGGTCTTGGCCGAAAGTGCGCCACGAGTAGAGCAGGAACGGCGTTGCCACCAGCAGAAAGACGAGTCCGATGGCTAGCTCTCGCCTGAGGACCGCCGACCGCGTCGCGACCCGCCACAGGCCGTACGCGGCGAGGGCGATTGCCGTGGGGACCAGCGCGAAGGAATTGGCCAGGGCCATGAGGGACGTCGTCGTGGCCAGCATGGCTAGCCCTCGAGCGGACACCCGCTCATCCAGCTGTAAACGGACCACCAGCAGGAACGCCAATGCCCCGAGGGAGACCAGCACATGCGGGTACGAGAACAGCGCGAGGAACGTGCTGAGCTCGACGTAGCGCCAGTCCACTGCCCATTCGCCGACCAGATCAGGCCTGCGCATGGTCGCCGCGATCAGCAGCACGAGAAAAGCGAACCCGCCTCCGGCGAGCGCGAGTGCGTACGCAGACCGTCGTCGTGCCGGTTCAACCAACGCCGCCACCAGCGCGCCGAGCGCGATCAGGAAGAAGAGCCGTCCCAGCCAGGCGAAGCCAATGTAAGCTGCTTCGATGGAGGCGCCGAGCATCGCACCGACCTTCGCCGCGGCTAGGTACAGCGGGTAGACCAGCGCCGGCGCGTGTGGCTCGGACGTCAGCCGGTCGTGGACGAGCCAGCCGGCCTGGCCCGCCGCCTCGCGCATCGCCGACCAGTACGCAGCCACGTCCTCCGTCGCCCAGAAGCTACCCAGGAAGGCCATCCCCGCCGGCGGTCGCCACCAGGCCCACAGCTCCAGCGCCGTGATGGCGGTGGCCAAGGCGAGGGCGAAGGCGAGGAGGCGGGGCCAGGTCGCTCTGACCAAGGGCCTTGAGACGGCTGCGGCTGCCTCGGTGGCCTGAAGGGGCGCCGCTAGCGACGTGCCTGTGCTCACGCTCGTACGGCAGCAGGAACGACGGGCCGGGCCGTTCGCCACAGCAGCAGCAGGGCGACAGCCAACAACATCGCGGGCACGGTGAGCAGTGGAGCGTCCTCGAACTGAGTGCCCCGAAAGGCCAACGCGAATAAGCCGACTTCAACCGCAAACCAGAGGCTAGCCCATGTAAAGGCAAGGACCGGCCGTTCCTTGAGAGCATCCCAACCCAGCGCCGCGGCTGGCAGGAGCACGGCGAGGTCGTAGCTGTGGGTGTGCAGCGAGACCAGCACGCTGGTGAGGATGAGCAAGGCGTAGCTTTCCGGCCCGAATCCTCGCCGGGCCCGCAGGAGCGTCAGGATGACGAGCAGGCCGGCAAAGAACAGCCAAACCGATCCGCTCACGCCGAATACGCGGAGCAGCAGACCGCTGAGGGTGTTGTAGTTGGCGGAGAACACGCTGTATTCGGGCCCAAACGTATCGATCTGGGTCACGAAGCGCGTGTACGACGCGAGGCCGTCGAGGCCGACCGTACCCCACGACGCGCCGAGCAGGACAAGCGTGGCTCCGGCGAACGCTCCGGCGCCCAGCCAGCGGCGCCAGACAAGCAGTGCCGGGAGGACGAGAATGGCATACTGAGGTTTGATCCAGAGTATCGAGAGCACGACGCCAGCCAGCAGACCCTGATCACTCCGCAGTGCTAGATAACCAAGGGCAAATGCTACCGCGAGAAGGGTTGACATCTGCCCCTGCATGAGTGACCAGGACACGGGCAACCATAACACGGTCAACATGAGGAGCAAGAGCCGGCGGGATTCTGGCCAGGCGTTAGCGATGCGCTGAAGCGCGACCACTAAGACAGCGATGAGCAACACCTGCAGGCCGCCCGTCACGGCATAGAAGACAGGCAGACTGAGGCCTGCCAGGGGCGCCAAGGCCAGCGCCACGAACGGCGGCGAGATGAAAGGTAGAATATCCCACTGATGCGGGCGGTCCAGTCGGTACTGAGATGGGAGCAATTTCTCCTGAAGCGAGCGCTGCGTTTCGAGGTCGTAAAGATCGTTAGCCCGCCCGTTCCAGATCAATGTGGCCCCAGTGTAGAACGCGAGGCTGTCTCGATAGGTCGTTCCTCGTTCAAGCGCCAGGCTCACCTCGCTAACCCAGGTCTGGAGCATGAAGGTGAGCAGGACTAGGGCGACGAGGAACGTGAGGGAGCGGAGGAGCAGCTTCATTGTATGTCTTTCGTCATCTGAAGCCGATACATCACCAGCAGCAGACTCAAGCACGGCTAGGCGCGGCCTTCATGCCCTGTGCGTATGGCTACCCAAAGCTGCGCCACCTGAAAGAGGAGAAGCTGTCGCGCAAACGGCATGTCATGACGGTTGGCATCAGGGAGAGCCACGCTTGTCCAGGCCCGCCTTCACGCTCGAGACTCCGCGACCCGAGCGGTAGCACTTTCGCTTGGTTGCTTCATTACAACGAGCGCATATATGCCGACGAGAAAAATTCCAATCGAGCCTAAGAGTAGCGCCTGTGCTCCTAGTAGCCACAATAGGGTTACTTGTTTGAACGCTAGGGCGAATCCTAAGGCGGTGAACAGCGATGGGCTAATTAACGTGAAATCCAATAGTGACGGCCAAAATCGAGGCACGGCTGTTGGCGCCTTCGCTAACTCTGCCAGAGATAGAAGAGCAGGCACTAGCAGGAGTACAAAGGTGTAAGGGAAAGTCTGATAGCCGGTAAGCAGAGCGGCGGTCATAAGCAATAGGAAGGCCTGTGGCTCAAGGCTTGTCGCTGCGGCCGGGCGTCGGTGCCATGACCAGACCACCAACACAGCGCTAACCAGAGTCAGCGCCACGGTAAGAGCACCCACAAGGTCAGGACCGCCACTGCCAAACCATAAGAATGCGAGGGCTCGCCAGTTCACCATATGCCATACGCCGATGGATGCAGTAGGTGAGCCGATGCCGTGGGAAATCATACGAACATAGGCTGTAACACCCGATACTCCGCCCGATAGGAATACCGTCAGCGCTAGCGAGCACAGTGCGGCGACTGTGAACCAACCAAGCACCGGCCAGCGTCTCCGCCAAACGAGATAAAGAAGGAGAAGAGGCACAAACTGTGGCTTTACCAATTGAAGAGAGAGCCAGAAGCCGGCTGAACGCTGCGCCTCTTGTCGCAACGCTAGCCAAAACTCGACCAGGGCGAGGAACTGCCAGCCATGTACTTGACCTTGAAGCAGTCCGCTAAGGGTTGGGTAAAAGCCTAGAGCAATCAGGCAAAACGACCAGAGCGGGACACGACTCACTTTGGCCAAACGCCATAGTCCAAAAAGGAACATCGCTAGAGTAAAGGTTGTCCAGATATAATAAGCGCTCCTTGGCGGGAAAATCGTCAACGGCAAGAACGGCACAAGGAAAGCGAGCCAATACTCCATAGGCCAAGCAAAGCTACAACCCCCACGCGTTTCTTGGAGAAGAAAGGCACCTGCCTCGTCCAGGAGATTCAGATCGTAGACCGCGGCACCCCTTCCTGTCAGCACAAGTTTGCTGCTGGCATACAGAGTAATGAAGTCCTCCCCGAAAAACGCACAACCGAAACGTTGCGGCGATGTGATTTGGCTACCGAAGAGCCCAACTGCGAATAGCAGCGCAGCCGACAGTAGCACAAGTGCCGCTGCCCGGCGGAGCCCCGGTTGCGAACGAAGAAGTGCTAAGAGCACCACAGAACCTCCCAAGGACCGATCCGGGCCGCGGGAGATACTGAACCGCCGATAGGCTTCGCCAAGAACAACAGGTTCATGCTGCAGCAGACTGACGGGCGTCGATGGACAGTTGCCTAAGCTGCGGAAAGACGAACACTACCAGGGCCATCAGCAGGAGGACGAAGTAGTCAGTCTGCAGGATAGCACGATCAAGCTCACCAGTAGCAAACGCCAAGAACAGAAGAAGGAACGCGGGCGCAGATAGAAGCGCCTCCAGCACGAGAGACTGTACGACGCTAGGAGCATCCTCCTTCCGATGTACGGCTGCCCCTAGCAGCAAAAGAGCTGGAGCGATCATCAGGACATCGCTGTGCACGTGAGTGTGAAATCCTACCAGAAGGGCTGCTATCGTGACTCCCAACATCAGGCTATCACGCTCGACCTCCCCTAGACTTTCCCAGGCCCGTCTTCGCCATCGTAAGAAAACAGCTGCCAGCGTAGCCGCGCTGAGGAGTAACATGATCGCTAGAGACCCATTCAGGCCGAAGATGCGCGCCAGGTCTACTCCTAAAGCACGCCAATTAGTCATGGCTATAGCCGCCGCACCAGTAGTGAGCCCATCATCTCTGAGCGTCAAGAGGGCTCCCGAATAAGCTTTCAATCCCTCTGGACCCACTATCAAGACACTTGCTAAGAGGAACATAAGTCCTCCTGCTGATGCTGCGATTACAGCCTGCCATTGTCGTTTCCAGACGAGGAACAGAATAACTAATGGGGCAAATTGTGGCTTCACCAAGAGGAGAGAGACCCAAAAGCCTGCCCTACGTTGGCGGTCTTCTCGCAAGGCGATGGCGAATTCAGTCACGATTACAAGCAGAAGACCATGTACCTGGCCAACCATCAATCCAAGGTACACGTAGGGACTCCCGAGAGCCCAAAGCCACAGAGGCCAGGCGCGAATCTGTGATACATGAGCCAGTCGCCAGAGCGCAAAGGAGGCTAGAGCCAAGGTAAGAACTGACCATGCGGCAAAGGCCCAATGGAGCGGCAGCAAAGCTACTGGCAGAAACGGCGTTAGTGCAGCTCCAAGGTACTTCATCGGCATATAGCCGTAATCGCACGCGGACCCAGCTTCACGCAGGAGGGATTGTTGGAAAGCCTCAAGTGCCTGCCGGTGGTATATCGCAGGACCCTCACCCGCGAGTATGAGGCGTGCGCTGCTGTAGAAGGCGATGAAGTCGCCGCCGTAGTACCAGCAGCCAAACCGCTCTCTTTGTGTTGCACCCACCGCGACATAGAGGACACCGAATAGGGCGAGCAGCCCGAGCAAAACCCAGGCTACACGCTGTCCAAAGGTAGGAACAGGTGATAGAGCAAGCCTAAGCATGCTCTGATGCCATGTGCCAGCTGGATGGCGACTTCGTTCTTGTGCTCCAAGGCAGCTGCCAGCAGCCGGCTCCAGCAGCGTGACGAGAAGGCAAGCATGTCGAGCATACGAATGCTACCCAGCGGTGCGCCGGGCGACGCCGGTTGCCGACACTCATGTTGCCGCCGAGCACGATGGCGCTTCGGCATCGCAAGCATCCGGCACGCGGTGGATGTGGGTATCGCACCCTACAATCAAGAAGCCGGCGCGTTATTCCCTCTCATTCCGTTGACTCTCGCAACGGCTGTAGTATAGCATCGGGCGTGAGTGCCGCGTGGTGGATGGTCGGCAGAGGGTGAAATAGTGGTATCAATAGAACAGTGGAGCCTCCTCTTGCTCGTTGGAGGCATCGTTCCAGTTACCTATTTCGCGGTCCAGGCCTTTCGTCACCGGTTTGATACCACCAACGCTCTCCTCGTCGTCCTAGGTTTCGGCGCGATCCTCATCGGCATGGCCGCCCTCCAGCAGAGCGGCTACCTGAGCGACGAAAGGTCGTTCCTGCCGCTCCCCCAGCGGATTGCCGGGCCACTCGAAACAGTCCTTGGCATGGTCGGTCCCATGCTGCTTCTCTTCGGGCTCGCTCGAGAGGCGCGGCGCTGGCGTGTGGAGGAGGAGGCGCTGACGCGGCGCGCCAACCTCGACGAGGAGCTGCTCAACAGCCT
>Ga0209342_10004070_pt1 | contig 15271 bp, 14 predicted proteins | sample RifCSP16_2_FD_184023 | JGI IMG/M metagenome (GOLD analysis project Ga0209342, IMG submission 184023) | Soil microbial communities from Rifle, Colorado - Rifle CSP2_sed 16_2 (SPAdes) (version 2) | ecosystem: Environmental > Terrestrial > Deep subsurface > Rock core/Sediment | place: Rifle... | reverse complement strand
ACGGCCGTAGTGCCAGCCCATGGGGTCCCAGACCACGGGGACGAAGGCGCCCATGGCCGGGTCGAAATAGAGCCTCCAGTTGTGCTCGTTATCGTAGTGCGCCGTCATGGATATGGTTATGTGGGCGGCGAAACGCGCCCATGCGTCGAGGTCTATGATGTCAAGGAGGGCGTCCATATCCTCGGTGTAGACGGCGGAGGAGAGGCTTTTTAAGGCCTCGTTCCACTCCGGGGGGTTATGGTCGTTCACCGAGGCCTTTGTCCAGTACGCCGGGTTTAAAAAGACCTCGTTCGGGACCCCGGAGAAGGAGTCCCTGCCGACGAGCTCTCCCACGTAGAGGTCCCCGGGCATAAGAGAGTTTCTACGGAGGAGCTGCTCACCGGGCTGCTCCGCAAGGAGGTGCACCCCCGAGTATCTGCCGTTTATGTACACCTCCACGAACCCGCTCTCGGGTACGGGGAGAGCGAGCCTCCTGGCGAGTAGATAGGAGAGGTGGTCGGGCACTATGGAGCTGGTCTTCGGGATTATGAGGTTGAAACTTCGCATCCCCTTGTAAAGGCGGCCCTTCCTTGTCTTTATCCTTATCGATTTTTTCTTTCCCGCCCAGTGGTATGAAAAATCTCCCCTGTAGCGCATCTTGACCTTGTGGACCTCGCCGTCAGGGTACATGAGGGCGGCCTCCACGTACTCTTCCCCCGAATAGGGGAGGTTGGAGTCGAGTTTCTTAAGCTCCGACTCCCTGGCAAAGATGTGCACGGCCTCGAGGCGCTCGGCCCCTGTGTTCCACTTCGATGTCACGGACCCCAAGGCCTCGTTTGCCATAAGCCGCGCCTGCATGGCCCCTACCCCTGAAAGCCTCACCGTCATCGTGGGGCTGTGTCTTATCTTGAGGAAGTAGTACATGGACGCCGTGTCTGCCGCCCAGAGGCAAAAGGCGACTGCAGCCGGCAGGGTCACGAACCAGCTCCAGCGCCAGATGAACCTCAAAAAAGCCCTTGTCCCGCCGCCGTCCCTCATAAGACCCCTTCTATGCCCCGCGCATCATCTGTTTAAGCCTCTCCGGGAGCCTTCTCTCGAACTCGATTTCCGCCTCGAGGCCAAGGAGCTCCGAGCCCCCTATGACACCGGCTATGTCCAAAAAAATAATCGGGGACTCCCCGGAGACCTCGAAGGCCCCGCCCTTGACTCGCTCCATGTCCTTGACTCCCGAGATGGACGAGTCGAGGTCGAGGCCCTTTTTGCCTTCCGAGGTGGTCATGGCGATAGAGCTTATCCTGATATTCACCCCTGTGGCGTTTATGAACCCGAGGGCGAGTCTCGTCATGCCGGGGGAGTTTACGGGGAATTCGTAGGAAAGGGGCTTGGGGCTCAGGGCCAGGGAGGTTAAAAGGGTCGACCTGGCCGATGTAAAACCCTCGTCCCCGGAAGTATAAAAGAGCCTCAGGCTTCCTCCCCGGTTCGCCTCCAAAAACCCGGAGAGGACTTCTCTCGCCTCCTTTCTCATGCCCTGTCGGTAGAGCATGATGGCAAGGGGCTCGGCCGTGTCAAGGGAGGAGGGGAATATCCGGTAGGCCTCGCCCAGGGCCTCTATGGCCTCACGGGTCTTTCCGATCCTGTTCAGGTCATAGGCGTGTGCGAGGAGGTATCGGTAGTTTCTCGGGTCGAACTCCACGCTCGCCCCGGATATCTCCGAGGCGCGGGAAAAATCCCCTCGCTTTATCGAGACCTGTCTCAGGAGGGCGAGGGTGTCGCTGTAAGTCGGTGCGAGGCGGTCACGCTTGCCTGCGCCATCCATGGAAGTAAGGAGGTCCTCGAGGAGTTTTTCCGCCTCGGCGGTCTTCGAGGCCTCAAAGAGCCTTGTCGCCTCGTCGAGCCTCGAGGAGTAGGCTTGCACGTAACGCGCGACCATCTTTTCGTCGAGGCCGTCTATCAAGTCGACCCTTGCAGTCCATAGCCACCATGTGCCGACGGCCAAAAGCGTAACGAAGAGCAGCAGCCCCCTGATTACATGAGCGGCCCTCCTCAGAAACCTCCTGGTTCTCATGCTTCTATCGGACATCTTCCCTCGGTGTCTTCCGGGGTCTTTGATAATGTGCCGGGTCCCCGCAAGAAATTAATGCTTTAAATATATAAAAATTATAACTTATGCCTCTACGGGATTGCAAGGGCGTCGGTACCCCTGAGGGTGAAGGGCGGGGTCCGCAAGGGCAGGGGGAGTGGGGTTTGCCCATGACCCGCGGGTTCAAGGGCGATTTAAAAAAAAGATTCTCTTTATTCGAACGCAACCGGGGGGTGAGACCACCTACTTGCCTAAGGCCTTTTTCCAGTATGAAAGGTCGTAGTCTTCGATCCTGCCTATCCTTTCCCCCGTGAAGGATATGAGCTCGAAGCTTACCCTCGAGTCCTTTACCAGGACCTTCAGGAGAGCGTCCCTTATGGTATCGCCCATGCCGGCGGCCATGAAGGTTACGTTGTCCGACCTGTCGTAGAAGAAGGGGAGCGTCCAGTGGCACCCGATATCTCCGCTTATGAAGTAGACTGCCTTCTTGATCCCCTTGACGAGCGGCAGGACCTCTTCGGCGAAGTTATTCGTCGTGGAATAACCCTTCAGGTTGTTCACGTTCTCGTATACGATAGCGTACCTCGCCTCCCCGACGCTCCAGATGAGTTTGTGCGTGAAGATGAAGATGTTTTTTATCCGGGCCTCCCCTCGGGCCTCTCCAATGGAGTGTTTAAGGAATTCGAGCTGCCCTCCGGTTATCTCCCCATGGGAGGTCTCGGTGTCGAGGACTATGAAGTATTCGGAGCCCCGAAGGAAGCTGTAATAATGGCCGGAGAGGTTAAAGAACTCCTTGTACCTCACGGAGATGTCGTGGTTTCCTACGGCGTTGAGCACAGGGGATGCGAGCCTGTCGGCTATGGAGGTCTTGAAGGCTTTTAGGAAGGGCTGTCTCGAGGACCTTACCGAGTCCCCGAGGGAGATGAAGAACTCGGGCCTTGATCCGTTTACGAGGTCGACGCTCGAAACGACGGATGCCGCCGGAAAGACGGAGAAACGGTTCTGGGGGTTGCCGTAGATGTGGCCTATCGCGAAGAAAACGTATTCCCCCACCTCCTTCCTCCTCTCCAGGGGGACGGAGTTGAGCGAATACCCGGCCCTGTCCGTGTCCGCAGCCTGGACCGGGCAGACCCAGGAGAAGACAACGACCAGGGCGAGAAAAACCGCAGAAAACCCTTTAAGAATTCTCAAAAAAACCTTCACCGCCGCTCTCCGGTGCGGAAAATGCGAAACTCCGGATATATTAACATAATACGATGCCGTTGTTAACGTGTAAAGGCGGGGCAAAAAGGCCCCCCTTTGGCGGGGACGTAGGAGTGCAGGGGTATGCTTGGGTTTAACGGCAGGGTATGGGCGAGGTCATTTAATCAACTTTTCCCTTTTCATCCTGGCGATAGTCTTTTTAAGGTCTTTGCTCGTAGGGGAGTCCTCGGGCAGAAGTCTCAGGGCCTCGGAAAAATGGGTGTAGGCCCTCTTGTAATCGCGCAACCTGAAGTAGACGACGCCGAGGTTATTGTGGACGAGGCCGTCTCCCGGGTCGAACTCGAGGGCTTTTCGCAGATGCTCGGCGGCCTGGGGGAGCCGGTCCTCCTGGAAGTAGAAGTTGCCGAACTTCCTGTGCATCATCCGGTAGTCGGGGTTTCGGACCTTGTCGGTTACATCGATGAATTTGTAGAGGTAGTAGGCGGTTGAGAAAAAGCTCCTGTCGGGCAGAACCTCGAGGTCCGTGCCGAAGTAGCGGTTCAGCACAATTCTAAAGACGTTTACCGGCGAGATCTCCTCGTAGAGAAGCTCCGTAGCCCCTCCTGGCAGATAAAAGGCGCTCAGATTGGTCAACGACTCCCCGTAAAAGGTGTCGTCCGGGTCGTGCCACACGAGCATGGACCTTGGCCCGTGGTCCCCGAGGATGATGATTACCGGGGGGCGCTCGGAGCGAGAGAGTATCCCCTCGACGGCCTTCTTCACCTCCTTGTTTATGAAGGTTACCTGTTCTGCGTATGCCTTGAGGTACTCGCTGAAGGTTAGCCTGCCCCTGCGGATGAGCCAGTTGGCGTCGAAGTCGTTGAAGGTGGTCTCGTAGACGACCTTCTCGCCGTCGGGGCCGAATACGAAGGGCGGGTGGGGGGCCTCCACGTGGGCGAAGACGAAGGTCGGACCGGGCTCCTCCGTCATCTCCGGGAGGTTTTTGAGGATGTAGAGGATCCTGTCCCTGTGCTGGTCTATCTGGTCCCTCGCCCCCATGGCGCTTATCATGCTCGTGAAGAGCGGGACGGGGGTTGTGTTGATGAGTTCGACCTGGAATATGTTGAGGGTCCTGCCCGAGGTAAGGTAAAGGTCAGCCCCCTTGAGCTCCGTCTCCGGTCTGCCCGACTCGAAGGCCGCCACAGTGTAGCCCCTCTTTTTGAGGAACTTCAGGAGCCTTGATTCGGCTACAAGGGTGTTCATGATGTCACGGTTCTGGGAGGTTTCGCCTATTGTGGAGACAAAGGCGTCGAGGTACTCGAAGTTCAAGATGGAGGAGAAGGCGAGCCCGGTCTGGCAGTAATTGGCAATAGAGCGCTCTGCCACGTAAAAGCCCCTCTCCGAGAGGAAGCCGAGAAAGTCCGAGTTGTCGAGCCCGTATATCTCCTCGAGCATGTCGGCCCTGCCGTACCCGTCGAGGACGATGAAATATATGTCTGGGAGCTCCCCTGCGGCCGCGGCCCCGGCTTCCATCAACTCCGAGTTTGTCCCTCCTGCAAAATACTCCGTGCCGTCCCTCTCCTTGTAGGCGTAGACCCCTATGTTCGCAAGGGAGATGAATACGAGTATCGCCGACACGGCGTTAAGAAGGCCGGTCAGGTTAGCGAGGTCCCTCCTCGTCCTTACGGAGAGAAAACCCCCGGCGAGAAAGGCCGCGGGCCAGAGGAAATAGATGAGGTAGACGTAGGGCGTGCCGGAGACCCTGTTGTGGGCGTGGCCGAAGGAGAAGAAGAGCACGACGAAGAGGCTTGCTACGAGGGCGGCCTTTTTTCCGTCCCTCAACGCCGCCCCCGAGAGGAGCCAGACTGCGAGGGCAAGGGCTGCTGCGAGGACAAGGGGGAGCCAGACCATCCGGCCGGGGACCTCCCCGATGTTGTGGGAGTAAAGGAAGAGGACGGGGAAGAGGGCGAAGAGGAAGGGGTGGAGGGGGAATTTTCTGGTCATTTTTTCACGGACATGTTCTCACGGACATGAGGTAAAGGGTCCTGTGGGTGGCTTCTATCTCCACGGCCTCCTCGACGGTAAAGTATTCGCCGAAGGCTCTCTCAAAACCCTCTCTCGTATAGTCCGGGAAGATGTCCTCCCTCGATGCGAGGAGGCGCTGGACCTGGGAGTCGGACTTGGGCACGAACTCTATTATGAGCGAGTTTGCGAGCTTGGAGAAGAACTCCGCCACCATCGCCAGCGGGAGGTTGTTCGATATGGCGAGGTGGTGTATTAGGGCGAGGGCGAGGACCGTGTCCGCCGGACCCCTCTCGGTTAAACTCATCCGTTCGGTGTTGGCCCAGCCTATGGAGGAGCTCGGGTTCGTAAGGTCGAGTACAAGGGGCAGCAGCCTCTTCTCGCCCGATTTTTTGCACTCGAGGTAGTTTTTCTCTATGCAGGCGGGGTCCATGTCAAAGGAGACGGTGTATACCCCCTTTTGCGCCGCTATGCGGCTGAATACCCCGGTGTTGGCTCCCAGGTCCCATACCCTGCCCGCCCCGGTCCTGTCGAGAAACGTCGAGACTATCTTTTTCTTCTCCTCGAGGGATGCCTCGGAGTAGTTGGTGTCGTCGTAGTACCCGGCCCACTCGGTGCCCTCGGGGTGCCAGGAGAGCCCCCTGACCGTCGTCTCCAGGTTGTCTATTATACCGAGGAGAGCCTTCCTGCCCATCTTCCTCTCATGTTTATTGCTGATCCCCTTGTCCGCGAAGCGCCTCTGGTATTTGGCGTGGAGGTGGATGTGGGACTGCAGGGAGAATTTCAGACGGGTCCTCTTCGGCAAAAGAGCGCTCGCGAGGTCCAGAGGCACCCCGTCTATATAGATCCTGAGGAGCTGACCGAGCCGTATGTCCCTCATGGCCATGAGGGAAAGGGGGGCGAGGAAGTGCTGGCAGAACTGCCTGTAGGCGACCCAGGGAGATCCCTCGCGGTACGTCTCGAAGCTCAGCGTGTCTATGAGCACGGGCTTGCCCCTCATGAACTGGATGTTGTAGGCGCTCGAGTCCTTTAAGGACATCCCGAAGTCGAGGGACCTTTTCTGGATCCTCAAGGTCGTCAGGGCGGCGTCCTTCAACTCGCTGAAGCACCACTCGTAGGGGTAGGATATGAAGGGGACGGGCTCGGGCTTTATCGTCCTGTAGGGCTCTCCGGGGAGGAGGTAGTCCACCTCGGTCTCCTCGTGAGCTACGAGCAGACCATCGTCCACGAGGCCCCGGTAGAGCCCGGAGCCCATAAGGCGGTCGTAGTGCTCTTTGTAGACCCTGTTTACCTGGCGGTAGAGTGAACCGTTATGAAAAAAAAGGGTCCCGCTCGGGTCGCGAAAGGAGGCCGGGAACCTGCTATTTCTCGGTTTTTTCACTATTGCTGTTCTTGGAGCCGCCGAAAAATGATTTTAGCTTCCTCCAGTATATCTTCAGGGTGAACATGGCGCCGAGGAACGCCCCGATGAGCATCTGAAGGATGAAGCTGCCGCTTCCGGGGTCGAGGTAGGCGAAAGACTTTTCCGGAAAGATCAGAAGGCAAAAAAAGGCTGACAGAATAAATAATGTTTTGTTCATAATGTTTACCCCCAGACTCCATTTTAATAAAAACCGGGTATGGGGTCAATTTTTTTTTGCTGCCACCGGTGACATTTTTGAAAACCCCCCTTTTTATCCAGAACAGGGAAAGTTTCGTTGGATTGGGCTCCTTTTTGTGGTAATAGTTCAAATGGCGCCCGCCCGGGGCGCAGGTTTATTCATAAAATCCAAACAGAGGAGCAAAAAATGAAGAAGATGACAGAGGAGAACCTGAGGGCGGCCTTCGCCGGAGAGAGCCAGGCGCACATGAAGTACACCATCTTCGCCGAAGAGGCCCAAAAGGGCGGAAGGGCCAACATAGCGAGGCTCTTCAGGGCGGTAGCCTACGCCGAGAGGGTCCACGCCGCAAACCACCTGAAGGCCCTCGGGGAGATTGGCACTGGCTCCGAGAACCTGAGGACCGCCATAGGCGGAGAGACCTTCGAGGTCGAGGAGATGTACCCCGCATATCTCAATGTGGCGAAGCTCCAGGATGAGAAGGGGGCGCAAAGGAGCATGAACTGGGCCCTCGAGACCGAAAAGATCCACGCCGGCCTTTACGAACAGGCGCGCCAGGCCGAGGAGAGCGGCACGGACGTCTCCCTCGGGGATATACACATATGCTCGGTATGCGGCTATACCGTGGAAGGGGAGCCTCCGGACAAGTGTCCGCTATGCGGGGTCTCTAAAAAGGAGTTCAAGTCCTTTTAACGCCGGTTTTGTCCGGTGGGCGCGGGGGGGGGCCGGGGGAATGGGGGAATGGGGGAATGGGGGGCTTCCCTTAGGCCGCTGGCCCCCAAGGTGAAAAAACGATCCCATTTTTAAGGCCCCCGGAGCTAAAAAGAATCAGCCCCAGGCCTTTTCCCTGATGGTCAATCTCTCAACGGGCCTTCCGCCCAGGAGATGCTCCTTTACTATCTCCTCGACGTCTCCGGGCCCCACCATGCCGTACCAGCGCTCGTCGGGGAATACGGCCACCACAGGGCCTTCATAGCAGGGCCCCAGACACCCGGTCTGCACGAGCGAGACCTTTCCTATTAGCCTCTCGGAGTCGAGGACCTCGGCGAACTTCATGAGCACCGCTCTTCCTCCATTGTTGGCGCAGGAACCCTTTGGGTGACCATCGGGGCGCTGGTTTACGCATACGAATACGAACTTTTCCGGTTTCATCGTTAAGAACCTCCTCTACGTTGATCAAGAAAAAGAAAAACGAGCTGTATAGCGCATCAGGGCTTTGAATCGAAGCCAATGGGGGGCTTGTAATATCTACTGCCCGGGAAAAACGTGTGTCTACTCGACCCCCTCGGCAGCTTGCCTTGCGAAGGCTATGCCTCCTCGAGGTAACGGACATCGGGGGAGCCCTCGACACCCGCCTCTTTCATCTTCTCCCTGAGGTCGTCGGAGCCGATGAACTTCCTCGCCCTCTCGATGTCGTCCCATTCGAAGAGGAGCACCACCTCGTCGGGGTCCTCGGCGTTTCTGAAGACCAGTTCGCCCTTGCAGCCGCCGGCTTTTCTCGCCCCGGCGTGTTCGTCGTACACGGGCCTCCATCTCGCATAATCCCTTACCTTGTGTCTGATGAGAACGCTTGGCATGGTACTCCCCCTTTCGGTTCGTCCTTTCAGGACACGAAAGCCCCCGTTATTCGCCCCTTTCCGGGTCTCTTGATTATAAAGACAATGTGCCATAAAAACAGGGAGTGTCAAGCGAGGGGGGAGGGGGGAAGGGGGGGGGATATTGCAGCCCATCACCCTTGTCCCGAGGAACTCAATGGAAGGGTGATGGGCTTAAGGCGGCTGAGGGCACAGGAGCAGGTTCCAAAAAAAAAGGGGGCCTTCAGGCCCCCTCGTGCGCTGATAACCTGTGACGATGGTTCAGGGTGTGAAGTCGTGGGTGGTTGTCTCTCCGGCAGTAACCGTCACGTTAGCGGGAAGCTCGAAGGTAACGGGGTCGTCGGTTGCCGGGTCGTCTAAGTCGGCGTCGGCGGTGAAGGCCACTGTGTAATCGCCGGCCGTGAGAAAGCCCACCGTGTACTCTCCGGTGACCTTGTCCACCGTACCCGTGTTTATCGGCTCGGGTGCGTTCGAGTCTATGTCGTCGGGGCTTACGTCCGTGCCCTCGAAGACGTAGACGGCGTTACCGCCGTCGGGGTCGAGGAGCGAGGCGTCTACGGTCCCCACGATCTTGCCCACCTCCGTATTGTCCACGATCCTGAGGGTGGGCCTCAACACATAGTCTTCATAGCCCTCCGGGTTGTGGACCGATTTTCTCAGGTCGAAGTCGATGGTGAAGTCGGCGGAGCCTCCTGCGGGCACGTCAAAGGGCCTGTTGAGCTTGAGCCCCGTTTCGTCCCCCGAAGGCACGTAAAGGGATATACGGTTTTCCGGGTCGCCCTCGAATACTATGAAGGAGTCGACCACTCCGAGCTCGGCTTTAACCTTGAGCCTTATCCAGTTGTACTGTCCGGCGGTGAGCGTAACGCCGTCGAGTATGGTCTCGGACTCGTCCCCTGTGAGCTGAAGCAGGTCTATCTCCCTGTCGGAGGCGAAGTCGAAGTTTATGCGCTCTCCCTCGGCGGGTTGAATCTCAACGCCGGAAAAGACCACCACAACGGATACCGCCCCCGAGACCGGGGAGTCGGTGACGTCGAGCGTGAGGGTCCCCGTCGAGGGCCCTCCCTGCCCGCACCCGGCCAGGTATACGGAAAAGACGGTTGCCGTAATAACGGCGATAAAAGCGTAAATCCCTCTCCTGAAGGCGTTCATTCCCATGCCCCCTTTCTCAAGATGCAAAGAGTTAATAAACCGTGTAACCAATTATACCAGAAAATGTCCCTTTCCGTAAGGCCTTATGCCGTTTCCGCCGTTTTTTAAAAGGTTAGACGCCGTAAAAGGCGTCGGCAGAACGGGTCTAATCTCTCTTTAATCATACATTTCGTATACTCAAGTATGTGATTTTTGTCACAACGGTCGGGTGGTTTACCGTTGATTAAATAAGAAAATATGGGAAGAATGTATTCAACATGCAAACCGAGAGGGAAGAGAGGGTCATGATGAAGGTATGGGACTGGGAGACGAGGGTTCTCCACTGGATAAACGCCACACTCATTATATGCCTTGTGCTCCTTATGCTCGGCTACGAGGGCATGGAGATAATGGGGGTGGAAAAGGCGTTGAGGACCCCTGTAAAGAGGATTCATGCCTACGTGGGGCACATATTCGTGGTGACCTTCATACTGAGGATACTCTGGGGGTTCCTGGGGAACAAATACGCGAGATTTTCTGATATAATACCCTTTAAGGGGGAGAAGCGCAGGGCCATGGCCGCAAACGTAAAGTGGTACCTGAGCGGCTTCAGGGGCTCTCCGGCCCGTGTCCCAGGCCACGACCCGCTCGCCTCCCTTTTCTACATCGCGCTCTTTATCGTGCTCGTAACGCAGGCCCTCTCGGGGGTGCTCCTTGCAGGGATGGAGTTCGACATGTTCCCCGGCTATCTCCTCGTAGGAGGCCTCGGCGAGGCCGCCATCGAGGGGCTCGAGGAGGTCGCAGAAGGTTTCCACGCCTTCGGCTTCTACTTCATGCTCTTTTTCATCGCCGCCCACATCCTGGGTCTCGTGGTCCACGAGGTCAAGGAGAAGACGGGGCTCTTTTCCTCGATGATACACGGGAACAAGTACCTTACAAAGGAACGGTAAATGAGGATTCTCATAGTAGAGGACGAAAAGGACCTTGCCGGGATAGTCAAGCAGGGCCTCGAGGAGGCGGGCTACGTGGTGGACATGGCCCACGACGGAGAGGAGGGCCAGTACATGGCCGAGAACTTCCCCGTGGACGCCATAGTCCTCGACATAATGCTCCCCGTGGTGGACGGCCTAACCGTGCTCTCCAACATCAGGAAAAAGGGGATAGACACACCGGTCATACTCCTTACGGCCAGAGACGCCCTCCTTGACAAGGTAAAGGGCCTCGACACCGGCGCGGACGACTACCTCACTAAACCCTTCGAGTTCGGCGAGCTTCTCGCCAGGCTGAGGTCCCTCCTTCGCCGCAAGGGCCAGGCCAAGGAGGCCGTCATAAGGATAGCGGACCTCGAGATAAACACGGCGAGCCACGAGGTGACGAGGGCCGGCAAGAATATTCAGCTCTCCGCCAGAGAGTACAAGCTCCTCGAGTACCTCGCCTACAACGCTGACTCGGTCCTGAGCCGCACGGAGATCGTAGAGCACATCTACCACGAGGACAGGGACATGGACTCCAACGTGGTGGACGTCTACATAAACTACCTGAGGAACAAGGTCGACAAGGATTTCGACAAAAAGCTCATCCACACAGTAAGAGGCGCCGGCTACGTCCTCAGGGAAGAGAACCCCTGACCCCCCATGTTCAAATCCATAAAACTTAAGATAATAATCTGGTTCCTGGCGATCTTCTCGATCGTCTTCGCCGGGCTCGAGCTCTTCCTCTACTACGAGCTCGAGGACGTGGCCATAGGCTTCGTGGACGACCACATGAGGTCCGAGGTGGATTTCCTCGCGAGCATCCTCAAGGTGGAGGAGGAGCACGGCCAGCTCGAGTACGAGCTTGTGGAGATATCGCAGGCCGCTACCGGCGAGTACGCCGAGAAACTCTCGGGGCACTACTACCAGATAGTCTCCTCAGAGGGGGAGGTCCTGGCCAGGTCCCCATCCCTTGCCCTCGCCGATGCTGAACTCCCGATCCTCCCTTCCACGAAGGAGGCGAGCTTCCAGACCATCGTAGGCCCGAACAAAGAGCCCCTGAGGGTAATGACCAGGACCACGGATTTTTCCATAGGGCCCCTTGTCTTCATAGCCGGGGACTCCCTGAAGGAGCCGTACAAGCTCCTCGGCTCCTTCAGGCGGATAGTGCTCTTCGTCTATCCCGTTGTCTTCTTTGTCTGCGGCATGGGGATATTCATAATAACGGGCTGGGCCCTCGCGCCGCTCAAGAAGTTCTCCACGGAGATAAGCCACATAACGGAAGAGAACCTCGACGAGAGGGTGGGGGAGGAGGAGACGGCCGTGGAGCTTAAGCCCATGGCATCGAGCTTCAACACCATGCTCTCTCGCCTCGAGGCCTCCTTCGAGAGGCGAAAGCAGTTCCTCTCCGACGCCTCACACGAATTGAGGACCCCCACCTCCATAATAAAGAGCTACTGCGACGTGACCCTCGGCAGGGATAGGACCCCCGAGGAGTACAGGACGGCGATAAGGAAGATAGGCGATACGGTGAACAGGATGGTGGAGCTGATAAACCGGATCCTCGTCATATCGAGGCTCGACGCCAAGGCCATAGAGTTAAAGCCCGTGAGGATAGACCTGAAGGAAGTGATAAAGGACGTATTGAGGCTCATGGAGTCCTCGGCAGAGAAGAGGGAGATAAAAATCCATACCGAGGGCGGCGAGGTGAACATCCGCGGGGACAGGGAGGGCATAACCGAGGTCTTCACCAACCTCGTGGGTAACGCCATAAAGTACAACAAGGACGGCGGGACAGTCTGGATACGCACGGGAAGGGAAGACAAAATGGCCTCCGTGGAGGTGGAGGACACGGGCATAGGCATCCCCGGAGAAGAGCTGGACAAGATATTCCAGAGGTTCTACCGGGTGGATTCAAGCAGGGGCGTTACCGTGGGCACTGGCCTCGGCCTCTCCATAGTGCGCTCCATAGTCGAGGCCCACGGCGGAAAGATAGAGGTTAAGAGCGAGCCCGGCAAGGGCTCCAGCTTCAAGGTCCTCCTCCCGCCGGGGAGTTGATTTTTGGGGGGAACCTTTCTGAAGAAAGGTTCCCCCCAAACCCCCTTCCAAAGACTTTTAGCTGTTTATCTTGAGGAGGGAGACCCCCTCTTACGCGAATTTCATCTCTCGGGGGGTCTCCCTCCTCAAGATAGCCAAAAGTTTTTGAGGGGAGTCTGAGGGGAACTTTTTTCAAAAGGTTCCCCCCAGCAAACTCACCAGAACTTCTCGGGTGTGAGGAAGTGTCTTATGCACAACCCGAGGTTTCCTATTATGTCTGGCTTGCTGTTAGTTATATAGACCCTCCCGTCTATTACGAAGGTCTCCTCCTGTAGCCTTATCACCTTCAGCCCCTTCTTCTTCAGGACCCCTTCGAAAAAGGGGACTATCTTGTCCTTCATCCTCAGTTTCGTGTCCTCGAGAAAGACCGCCGCGGAGGGTTTTAGCGCCTCGACCCTCTTTATGAAGGACGCCACCTCCACCTCCTCTACGTTCCTCGGGGGAGAGGACTTTACCTCCACGTAGACGAGTCTGCCCTCGACCGAGGCTATGACGTCGTAGTCCCCGCCTGCGGCCGCGCCCTTGAGCCTCACGCCCCAGAGCGCGGGAGAGCTGAACTCCTTCCCGAAGACGTTGGCCACGAACCACTCGAGGGTGTCGCCGAAGCTGAATACAGAGGTCGTCTTGAGCCTGTACCTGCCGTCCTTCCCCGTATCCACAACACCCCTGTCGACGAGAAAGCGTATGTACCTTTCGACCCACTCCCTTGTCGAGTATTTTGTCAGGTCTTCGGCCTCGAAGGATTTTCTGTTCTTTATTACGTCCCTTATGAATATCCTGAAGGAGTACTTCTTCAAGAGCCCGTAGAGCTCGTCCTCGAAGGCTGGGTCCCAGTCCGGCGGGAAGACGAGGTAGTCCTTCGGGTTGCAGAGGTCCAGGCCGAAGCCACGCCTTTTGAGCATCTCTATTATGGTCTTCGCGTCATTTACGTTTCTCATGCCTTCGCACCTTTCAGGACACCCCCATGGTACTATTATGGCCGCTGAAATTCAATTGCGCCGCTGTCTTAACGAGGAAATAAAGATTAGAATAACCGGTAAAAACTGCTATAATCCCGCCATGGAAAAGACGGGAAAAGAGAAGACCACCGAGATAGTCATCCCTAAGAGGAGGCTCGGTAGAACGGGGCTCGACGTTACCATCCTGGGGCTCGGCGGAGAGGGGATATTGAGGACCTACGGCCAGGAGGAGAAGGCGGAGCGCCTCATAAACACGGCCCTCGACCTCGGGATAAACTACATGGAATCGGCCCGTGCCTATGACGGGAGCGAGGCCTACTACGGAAATTCGCTGAAGGGCAGGAGGAGCGACGTGGTCCTCGCGAGCAAGTCCCACGCGAGGGACAGGGCCGGGGCCATGGCGCACCTCGAAGAGACGCTAAGGAACATGAGGACCGATTACCTCGACATCTGGTATGTCCACGACATGAGGTCCGAAGAGGATATGGAAAAGGTCTTCGGCCCGGGAGGGGCCATGGAGGCCTTTACTCAGGCCAGGGACAGGGGGGACGTGAAGTATCTTGGCGTTACCGGGCACCACGACCCGGTCATCATAAGGAGGTGTCTTGAGGAGTTCGACTTCGACGTGGTCCTCATCCCCGTAAACCCCGCCGAGCCGAGCCACAAGTGCTTCCTCGAGGAGGTGGTCCCCGTGGCCGGGGCGAAGGACGTGGGGGTCGTTGGGATGAAGGTCTATTTAAGGGGGATGATCGAGGCCCCGAAAAAGCTCCTCTTCTGCTACGCGCTGACTCAACCCATAACTACGGCGGCCATAGGGTGCGACTCGGCCGACCAGTTGAAGGAGAACGCGGAGATAGCCTCGGAATTCATCACCCTGAAGTACAAGGAGGTAAAGAGGTTCACGGAGTTCATCTCCCCCTACGCACGGGAGCTCATGTACTACAAGCCTTGAACCTGCCGCCTGACTTCCTCGAAACAAGTGGCGTACGGCAGGATTTATACGCCGCCCACCATTACGACGTCCACGACAAGGAGCTCGCTATCTCCACCGGCCTTTATGGCGATCCCCTCTTCCCCCTCCACCTTGACAGCGCCGAGGACGGGCACCCTTTCCCCGTCCACCCTTACGGGTCCCCCTTCAACGACGTAGAGATAGACTCCCCTCTGGGCCTCGATCGCGTGCTTGACTAACTTGCCCTCTTCGAGGAAAGAGGAGTATATGCGGGCGTCCGAGTGGATGAAGAGCGCTTCGGCGTGTACGGGGGATACGAGGGGCAGGAGCCTGTTCGTCCTCTCCGCCTTTTTTACGGCCTTCTGCTCTACCGTTGGGGTGAGCCCCTCTACCGACGGGTAGAACCACATCTGTATGAAGCGCATGGGGGCGTCTCTTCGGTTGTTTATCTCGGAGTGCCACATGCCGCGGCCCACGGTCGTGTGCTGGACGTCCCCCTTTTTGAGGACCCCTCCCTCGCCGTGCTCGTCGGCGTGGAGGAACTCGCCTCCTGCGCAGTATGTTACGACCTCGATATCCCGGTGGGGGTGGAGCGGCCAGACGGCCCCGGGGGAGATGGTGTCGTCGTTAAAGACCCTCAGGGCCCCGAACCTCCTGAACCCGGGGTCCGAGTAGTCGCCGAAGGAAAAATGCCACCTTCCGGTG
>Ga0209342_10004069_pt1 | contig 15273 bp, 11 predicted proteins | sample RifCSP16_2_FD_184023 | JGI IMG/M metagenome (GOLD analysis project Ga0209342, IMG submission 184023) | Soil microbial communities from Rifle, Colorado - Rifle CSP2_sed 16_2 (SPAdes) (version 2) | ecosystem: Environmental > Terrestrial > Deep subsurface > Rock core/Sediment | place: Rifle... | reverse complement strand
CACCCTCATAGATCGGCTCGTCCGCGAAGTCGTCGGCGGCACGGGCGAAGGCGTAGAGGGCGTGGACGTAGGGCCGCTTCTCACGGGGGACGAAAAGACCGACCGGGAAGTTCTCGTAGTGCGCCCGGACGCGCGCCTCGCAGTGGGCGAAGGCCTCGTCGACGGAGACGGACATCGCCCGCGGATGTTAGCACCGTGACGCGAGCAAGGGCGGGGACGCCGCGACGGGCTACACTGAGCCCGCTCCATGCGCCTGCCGCCGCCGGGCCACCCGCGACGCGTGCTCAGCCTGCTCGCGCTCTTCGTTGGATTGAGCCTCCTCACGCGCTGGCTCTCGCTGGTCGTCGAGATCCTCGACACGGACGAGGCGGCTCACACGGTGGGCTCGTGGGTGCTCCTCGACGGGGGACGGCTGTACACCGACTTCGTGGACAACAAGCCTCCGCTCCTCTACGTGTACTACGCCTTCAGCCAGGTGCTCTCTGGCCGGGGGCTCATGGCGGTCCACGCTCTGACCGCGTTCGTCACGGTGCCGATGACCGCGCTCGGGGCGTCAGCCGTCTTCCGCCACGACCGCCGCGGGCTCGTGGCCGGTCTCCTCTACCTCATCTACGGGAGCGCCTTCCTCGCCCACGACATGGTCGCTGCGCACGCCGAGCTGATTCTCCTGCTGCCGGCGGCGTGGGCGATCGCCCTCGTGAGCGACGAGGCCCGGGCGGCACGGCCGATGGTCCTGTTATCGGCGGGTCTGCTGCTCGGACTGGCGACACTCGTCAAGCACCAGGCCGTCTTCTGGCTGCCGGCCCTGGCCTGGGCCGCGGTCAGGACGAGAGACGGCGTCGGCGCCACGCGCGTGCGACGGGCCGTCGCTCTCGGTGCGGGCTTCGCCCTGCCCCTCGCGGCCACCTTCGCCGCCTTCGAGGCGACGGGTGGGGCAGCGGAGATGCTTCACTGGCTCGTGTGGCGAAACGTCTCCTACGCCGCCAACCCGATCCCTCCGCGGGAGGCCCTCGAGCGCGCCGCGGGCTTTCTCCTGCCCTGGCTGCTGGCCACCACGCCTCTCTGGTGGACCTGGATACGATCACGGCCCCTCCTCGACCGCCACCTTCGGCCGCTCGTGGACGGCCTTGTGGTCTTCGGCCTGCTCGCCGCCTTCGCCGGCCTGCGCTTCTTCCCCCACTACTTCGTGCCGACGGTCCTCGCCCTGGCGATCGGGGCGGCCCCCGCGGCCGCGGCCTGGCTCCGCCGCCCGCTCGGGAGGGAGGGCCGGATCCTCGTGGCGGCGACCGTCGGCCTGGCGCTGGGGTTCCAGATCGTCAACGCCTGGCTGTACCTGGGCGGCTCGCGTGTCTACCGCGAGACCGATCCCGTCTACCGGGCGACAATCGCGCGTCTCGCGGCTGACGCGTGCTTTCCCGGCAGCCGCATCTTCGTCTGGGGCTGGGCGCCGGCGTTCTACTACGAGGCGGGTCTCCTGGGCGCGCGTCCCGCGTCCCGTTTCGCGGTCCTGGCCCAGGCGGGGCTCACCGGATACGTGTCTGGGAACCTGGCGAGCGCGAGGGGCGGCGCAGCAGGCCCGCCCGACCCCGTACCCGCTCACTGGGACTTGCTCATGGGCGACCTCGAGCGGAGCCGCGCGACCTACATCCTCGACACCGCTCCCGCCGGGATCTACCGCTGGAACCGCTACCCGCTGCGCGACTACCCCCGACTCGACGGCTACGTGCGCGAGAACTACGAGGCGCTCGACACCGTCGGGGACGTCCAGATCTTCCGGCGCCGGGACTGCCGCGCAGAGGCCCGATCGGGGGAGAATCGCGGGCGGTGACGACCATGAACCTCGGCGATTCGCTGGGCCTTCTGACCCTCCTGACCCTGCTCGGCCTTGCCGCGACTTTCGGCGCCGCGGATACGAAGCCGGCCGCGAGCCTCATCGTCACGAACGCGCATGTGTGGACGGGCGACCCGCGGCGGCCCGAGGCCGAGGCGATCGCCATCCTCGGCGAGCGGATCGTAGCCGTGGGCTCGCGCGGCGAGGTCGCTGCCTGGCGGGGCCCGCGAACGGAGGTGATCGACGCCGGCGGCCGGCGGATTCTGCCCGGCTTCAACGATTCCCACCTGCACTTCTTCGACGGCGCCGCGAAGCTCTCGCAGGTGCAGCTCAAGGATGCGCATTCGCCGGAGGAGTTCGCCCGCCGCATCGCCGAGCACGCGCAGACGCTGCCGAAGGGCGAGTGGGTGCTCGGCGGCACGTGGGACGATCAGGCCTTCGCCCGGTCGGAGCTGCCGACACGCCGGTGGATCGACCCGCTGACACCGGAGACGCCCGTCTTCGTCGACCGCTACGACGGTCACACCGCCCTCGCCAACAGCCTCGCCCTCCGTCTCGCCGGCGTCACCGCCGCCACCCCGGACCCGCCGGGGGGCGAGATCGTGCGCGACGCGGCGGGAGAGCCGACCGGGATCCTCAAGGACGCGGCGATGGGCATGGTCAGCGGGGTCATTCCCGCGCCCTCGCGGGAGGCGCGCCTCCGCACGATCCGCGCCGGCCTTGCCCACGCCGCCGCGCTCGGGGTCACGAGCGTGCAGGACATGAACCCCTCGTACGAAGACGTCGCCGCCTATGCGGAGCTGCTCGAACGCGGTGAGTTGACGCTGCGCATCTCCACGGCGCCGCTCGAGACGCGGTGGGAAGACCAGGCGCGGCTCGGGCTTCGGCGCGCCTTCGGCTCGTCGTGGCTGCGCCTCGGCGCCCTCAAGGGCTTCGCCGACGGCTCGCTCGGCTCGACGACCGCCTACTTCTTCGAGCCCTACGCCGACAACCCGGCCACCCGCGGCCTCCTCTCCGACGAGATGCACCCGATCGACGGCATGTGCGAGCGGCTGGTGAAAGCGGACGCCGCGGGGCTGCAGCTCTGTGTCCACGCGATCGGAGACCAGGCCATCTCGATCGTGCTGGACCTGTTCGAGGAGGTGATCCGGGCGAACGGCGCGCGCGATCGGCGGCTCCGCATCGAGCACGCCCAGCACATGGCGCGGAAGGACTTCGCGCGCTTCGCCCGTCTGGGCGTCATCGCCTCCGTCCAGCCCTACCACGCGATCGACGACGGCCGCTGGGCCGAGGCCCGGATCGGCCCCGAGCGCGCGAAGACGACTTACGCCTTCCGCTCCTTCCTCGCCGCGGGCGTGCGCCTCGCCCTCGGAACCGACTGGCCCGTGGCCCCGCTCAACCCGATGGAGACGCTCTACGCTGCCGTGACCCGGGCGACGCTCGACGGGAAGCGGCCCGGCGGCTGGGTGCCGGAGGAGAAGATCACGCTCAGGGAGGCGATGGAGGCCTACACGACGGGCGCGGCTTACGCCGAGTTCCGGGAGACCGACAAGGGCAACCTGACACCGGGGAAGCTCGCCGACCTGGTCGTCCTCAGCGACGACGTCCTCGCCTTGCCGCCGGAGCGGATCCGGGACGTGAAGGTGGACGTCACCATCGTCGGCGGCCGCGCAGTCTACCGCCGGGGCCCATAGCGCTCGATGTCCTCGACGCGCGACCGCGGTGTCCGCACACGGTGACGGCGGGGCTCCCTCCGGCCCCTCCTCGGCCGACCCCGCGCCGGAGCTGGGGGGGACAGGGGCGCGGCGTGCCCGCGCCACGGCTGGTCTCGGGTCAAAGATGTAAGGGCTTCGCAAAACCACTTGTAAAGCCGCGGGGGCAGCCGCCTTGAGCCCCGGACGGGCGCGTTCTTTGCTGTCGAATGGAGTGCCGGCCGGGCGCGGGGTACCGCACCGGGCCGGCCAAGGAGGTCAAACGACGATGACGCACTGGAATCGAGCGGGGTCGATCCTCGTGGTGGCGATCGGTCTCGCAGGGACGGCCCTCCTCCCGCGGGCAGCAGAAGCGCATGGCCGCGGCCGCGGCGGGTTCGGGGGCCGAGGTGTGTACTTCGGCGGCTTCTACGGATTCAGCCCCTACTTCGGCTTCGGCTTCGGTCCGTACTGGGGCCCGTATTGGGGCGCCTACCCCGGCCCCTACTACCGCCCCGAGGGAGGGGTGGACATGAACGTCGCCATGATGGCGGGCTGGGGTGCGGTCGATCTCGACGTCAAGCCAAACCGTGCCGACGTGTGGGTCGACGGACGCTACATCGGCGAGGCGCGCGACCTCGACGGCTACCCTTCGTACCTATGGCTGGAGCATGGCGCGCACAAGCTCGCGATCTACAAGGGCGGCTACCTCACGTTCGAGGGAGACGTCGACGTCCAACGCGGGATGAAGAGTGAGGTGAGGGTCCGTCTCGAGAAAGGCGACTCGCCACCGCCGGGGCCGAAGCCCGAAGAGAAGAAGACCAACTGACGCTGCTTAGACCGGGTTGTGTCTGGACGGGAGGCAGCGACCCGCACCCTTGGTGTGTTCACCGTCGACGTCGGCTACCGCTTCTGAGGCCCGTCGCGCCCCCCGCTAACACCCCGCCGCCCCGGCGCGTCCTGTCTCACGAGCGCGCCCTTCGCGCGCCCGGGAGGAGACCATGAGAAAAAGCGTTTTCGCCGCCGCCGTCCTCGCCCTGACCGGCCTCGCCGGCTCCGTTTCGGCCGGCGGGCAGCAGATCTCCGCGGAGGCTAGCCCCGACGGCAAGTCGGTCGTCGTCCGAACCTACCGCTGCGGCTCGCCCGCCAGCCTCTCACTCAACGGGACTGCGGAGGGCCTGGTGGGCGGCGAGCGGAAGAGCATCCCCCTCAAGATCGGCCGCGCCGCGGAGCCGGGGGCCTTCACCGTCACGCGCCAATGGCCCGTGGAGGGGACCTGGGTGCTCGTCTTCACCGCGGCCGGGGAACGCTCGGCCAGCGCCCTCGTCGAGCTTGCGCGCGGGGAGAAGATCCGCATCGCCTCTCAGGAGTCGACCTACGAGAGGCCGTCGCGCCAGCGCATCGAGACCGCGCTCGCGGGGCCCACGTCGCGCGCGACGGCAAGGTGAAGGTAGAAGACCGGCGGCAGCCCCGCTCGGGGTGACGGATCACTCCCCAAGGAGACGGCGCCGCACGCCAGAGGAGCCCCCGAGCGATGTGCGGAACGCGTAGACCGCCAGGAGGAGAACCAGCGGCACGACCAGAGCGGTGCCGCTCCCCCGCCAGGCGCCGAGGTCGGTCGAGTGGGGCACGGCGACAAAGAGCACCATGACCCAGCCAGCGGCCGCAGCGGCGAGCAGCCCGAAGCGCAGGAGGAGTGCCACGTACGTGCCCCACACGAGCAGGCTCCCGCTCAGCTCGAGCCAGAACGGCGCCTGCATCTGGCCCATCTCGTTGATGGTGAACAGGCCCACCACGACCGTCGCCGCGAGCAGGTCGCGACGGAGAAGAAGCCGAAGCACGAGGAAGAGGAGCAGCATCCCCAGGCCGAGGAGGGCGGCGTTTAGGGGCAGGTCGAGGAGCAGGCTGAGGAGCCGAGGGAGCCCGAGGAGCGCATCGAGGTGCCCGATCTGGGGAGGGCTGGCGGGCTGGCCGAGGGCGCGTACCAGGAGGTCGAGGAGCATCAGGACCAGCGGGGTGAGCACACCCCAGACCATCCCGAGGAGCAGGTCCCGGCCCACGACGGCGTCGCGGAAGCCGCCGTTGAGCAGGCGGGCCCACGAGATGAGCGTCCACGGCCGCAGCCGCCGTACGTAGGGCTCGAGGGCCAGGTAGAAGAGCCACAGAACCGCGGCAATGAGCAACACGATCCCGGCCCCCTGCACGAGGAGCATGAACTGGCCCGAGATGTCGGCCACGTGGTGCGCGCCGACGACCCACGCCGCCATCCCGAGCACTACCATCGCGAAGGCCAGGCGGAACGCCCCGCCGCGGTCGCCCCGGCCGAGCCGGAGGTTCCGGCGGGCGAGCACGCCACCGCCGACCAGGAGCACGACCAGGATCGCGAGCAGCACCGCCCGCCCCATCTCCTGCCCACGCGTCAACACGTACGGCTGCTGGCGCTCGGGCCGGGTCCAGGGACTGACGATCTGGAACCAGACCGGCCGGCCGCGGTAGGCGGCGGCCTCGACGCGGATCGGGACCTCGGGCCTCTCCGGCCACGCGCCCTCCCACGCCGCGCGCGCGTCGCAGAAGAACGGCGGCGTCCAGCGCGGCTCCACCGGCCGTAGGCGCACCGGGTCGAGCCGCGCCTCGGCGAAGAGCGCCGACCAGTCGGGAGCGGCCGACGTCGGCGCGGCCGACTCCTCGAGCTGGGGCGGCACCGCGTGAAGCGCGACGAGCCGACCGCGCAGGTCGTAGCGCACGCCGGCCATCCCCGAGATGAGGACGGGCGGATCGCTCCATCGGACATGCGACCAGCCGAAGCGGGTCGGTACGAGGGGCTGTTGGCTCTGGCGGTACCAGAACTGCACGACCGGAGGCTCGCCGCTCCGCAGCCCATCCCACCGGCCGGGAGAGGAGTCGGTGGAGAGCACGTGCCGGAAGTAGGCCTCGTCGACGCTCAGGCCGGTGGCGTGGTCGGCGGCGCCGGTGTGACCCAGGCGCCCGAGCAGCTCCCGGGCGCGGTCCTCGAGCACCGCCGGGGCCTTCTCGACCGGCACGAGGTCGAGGACCTGGCTCTGTCGGCACAGGACAGGCACGGCGAGCGCCCCCGCCACCACGACGGCGAGGCAGGTCCAGGCCACGGCCGGCCGGAGCCCCTCGCTCTCCCCCGCCGCCGCCACGAGCTCCGGCGAGGGGGTCTCGCCCGCCTCGATGGCCGCTTCGAGGGGATCGCGCCCGGAGAGAAGGGCGGAGACGGCGAGCGCGGAGGGAGGCCGGCGCCGCGGGTCCTTCTCGAGGCAGGCGAGGATCGCGCGCTCGACGGAGGGGTCGAGGTCAGGGACGAGCACGGCGGGATCCACCGGGCTCTCGTCGCGGTGCTTCCGCGTCAGCTCCGCGACCGTCTTGCCCTGGAAGGCACGGCGCCCCGTGAACAGCTCGTAGAGGAGGAGGCCGAGTGAATAGATGTCGCTGCGGGCGGTCACCTCGCGCCCGAGGAGCTGTTCGGGGGACATGAAGGACGGCGTCCCGGAGCGCACGTCCTCGCCCTCCAGCGTCTCGGCGAGGGCGGCGAGGCCGAAGTCCGTGATCCGCACCTTGCCCTGCCCGTCGAGCATGACGTTGGCGGGCTTGAGGTCGCGGTGGAGAATGCCCTTTTCGTGAGCGGCGGCGAGCCCCGCGCAGAGCTGCTTCGCGATGTCGAGGGCCTTGTCGACCGGCAGGCGGCCGATGCGCCTGAGCAGCGAGGAGAGGTTCTCCCCGTCCACGAACTCCATCGAGAGGAAGTGCTGGCCCTCGGCCTCTCCCACGTCGTACACGCGGCACACCGCGGGGTGCGAGACCTGCCTCGCGATCCGCACCTCGCCGAAGAAGCGCTCGAGGCGCTCACCGCTCTTTTCGAGCTCCTGGGGCAGGAACTTGAGCGCCACCGGGTGCTCGAGCTTGAGGTCGTCGGCGCGGTAGACCTCGCCCATGCCGCCCCGGCCGAGGAGGCCGAGGATGCGGTAGCGCTCGGCCACCACGGTCCCGGGCGCGAAACGCTCGGCGAGTGCCGCGCGGGCGGCACCGCCCGGCGTGGGCGTGCGCCGGGAGCCCCCGGCCGGCGAGGCCGAGGCCGGCGTCCGGTGCCGGGGAGCGGTGCCGGTCGGGCTATCCGACACGTCCAGCGCGGCCCCGCAACCGGGACAGAAGCGCTGAGCGTCGGCGATGGGTCCGGCACAGGAGGGACAGCTGGCCATCGGCTCACCAGCCTAATACGAAGAAGCGGGTGCAGTCGTGCCCCAAGCGGGCGCCGGGTCGCCGGCGCCGGGGAGACCGGATTCCGGACACCCCACGACACACGGCCCCCGCAACTGCCCGGGGGCCAGTCAGCTGCAGGCGGCGTGGAACTTGCAGCCGGACAGGGGTGGCCGGGGGTTGTCCGGCCGGAGAGGTCGTTCACCGGAATGATCGGACAGGCCCGGGACACACAGCACATCGATCCGCCGGAGGCCGAGCGGACGCGCGAGCGGATCCGCGCGCAGGCGGAGGCGGCGGCGGCACGGGGCGCGTGGGCGCTGCAGAGCCACAACGGCGACGGCTCGATCCGCCGCACGCCCATCCGGCCGCTGCCCTTCCGCATCGGCCGCCTGCCGGCGTTCGAGCTCTTCCTGCCCTCGGCCCACGTCTCGAAGACCCACGCCGAGATCTATGCCGAGGGAACGGCACTCCGGATCCGCGACCTGGGCAGCCGGAACGGGACGTTCGTGAACCGCGAGCCCGTCACCGACGCCGCGCTCTGCGAGGGAGACATCCTGCACTTCGGCGACTTCGAGTTCCGGCTCTCGCGGGACGAGGATGCGCCTCCGGGCCCGGACGAGTCCGGAAGGACGCTCGTGCGGACGGGGCCGCTGTCGAACCAGTTCGCGCAGGGCCATCTCCATCTCAAGGAGCTGCTGGCGCAGGGGGCGGTGACGATGGTCTTCCAGCCCATCGTGCAGCTCCCGTCGCGGAGGGTCGTGGCCTGCGAGGCCCTCGGGCGCGGGCGCCACCCGGGCCTGCCCGAGGGCCCGGTCGAGCTCTTCCTCATCGCGGAAGGGATCGGGGCCGAGGCCGAGCTGAGCCGGCTCTTCCGACGCAAGGCGGTCGAGCTCGTGCGCGAGATGGCCGAGCCTCCGGCCCTCTTCCTGAACACGCACCCGGTGGAGCTGCAGCGGCCGGGGCTCCTCGAGTCGCTCGAGGAGCTGCGCGCCTTCGCCCCCCAGGTCGACCTGGTGCTGGAGATCCACGAGAGCGCGCTCGCCCAGGCCGAGTTCATCGCCTGGCTGCGTTCGCGCCTCTCCGAGATCAACGTCGGGCTCGCCTACGACGACTTCGGAGCTGGCCAGGCCCGCCTGCTCGAGCTGGCCGAGGCCCCGCCGCACTACCTCAAGTTCGACCGTCGGTTCGTGACCGGCCTCCATCAGGCCCCCGTCTCGCGGCAGCGCCTCGTGGCCTCGCTCGTCGCCGCCGCCCGCGAGCTGCTCGTCCACAGCCTGGCCGAGGGCGTCGAGACGGCGGAGGAGGCCCAGGCCTGCGTGCGGGCGGGGTTCACCCACGCCCAGGGCTATCACTTCGGCCGGCCGGTCCCGGTCGAGGCGATCCCCGGGAGTGGCCCCACGTCGTGAGGAAAACGGAGTCATGAGGAGGAAGCAGGAAGTCACCCTGACGTCTGCGATCGCCGACCGCATCATCGCGCTGCTCGAGCGCGGGCCGGACGACCCCGAGGCCTGGCAACGTCACATGTCCGAGCTCGAGGCCGAATGCGGGCCCGAGGCCTACACGATGCTCCTCTTCGTGCTCACCCAGCTCGAGTTTCCGGGGGACAAGGCGCGCGAGCACTGGGCACGCGTGCTGCGACAGTGGGAGGAGCTCCGAGGCGGCCTCGGGGAGGGGGTCGACCTGCGGGTGGCGGTGCTGCACTACTTCCTCCGAATCCAGCGCAAGCTCCGCAACCCGGCGATCGTGGAGATCAAGATCCTGCGCAAGACCCAGGACTCGGTCATCTACGACGAGCTCACACGGCTCTACAACTTCCGCTACTTCCAGGACCGGATCCGGACCGAAGCGCGCCGCGCCGACCGCTACGGCGCGCCCCTGACCCTGCTCATGGTGGACGCCGACGACTTCAAGGCCTTCAACGACACGCGGGGCCACCTGGCGGGCAACATGGCGCTGCGCCGACTGGCCTCGGTGCTGAAGCGGACGGTGCGTGAGGTGGACGTCGTCGCGCGTTACGGCGGCGAGGAGTTCGCGATCCTGCTCCCGAACACGCCCAAGCTCGGGGCGCTCCAGGTGGCGGAGAAGGTACGCCAGGCGGTGGAGAAGGCGCGGATCGGCCGCGGGGAGGACGAGAGGGCGAGGGGGATCACGGTGAGCATCGGGGTCGCGAGCCTCCCCGGCGACGCCACCGAGGCGCAGGAGCTGGTCGACAAGGCGGACCGGGCTCTCTACCTCGCCAAGAGCCTCGGGAAGAATGGCGTGAAGCCCTTCTCCGACGAGAGACGGGAGTTCAACCGCATCGAGGCCTCACTCGTGGGACGCTTCAACCTCATCGCGGTGCAGAGCCATCCCCTCACGACGCTCAACCTCAGCGAGGGCGGGATCCTGTTTCTCACCGACAAGCCGCTGTCGGCGGGGAGCCTGGTTCGGGTCAACCTCGGCCTGCGCGCGTCGGCGGACACGATCGAGTGTGTGGTGCGGGTCGTGCGTGTGACCGAGGCCGCCGCCGGGTACGAGGTCGGGGCGCAGATCGTGCACATGCCGAAGCCGCACCAGCGGCGGTTCCGCTTCTTCCTGAGGGAGCTGCGCACGACCGACTCGCCGCCTGCGCCTCGGAGCCGCCGACGCGGCGAGCCGCCCGCCGACGGACGCGACGCCCCGAGCGCCTGAGCCCGTCCTACTTCAGCCCGAACTCCCGCGCGCGGAGGCCCTTGATCCGATCGCGCAACGCCGCCGCCTTCTCGAACTCGAGGGCCTTCGCCGCCTCCCGCATCTGCTTCTCGAGGGCGTTGATCTCCCGGTCGATCTCGTCGAGCGAGCGGTAGGGCTCCTCCGCCCCCTCCGCCACCTCGGGGATGGCGGCGTAGTCGTGCTCGTAGACCGAGGCGAGCAGCTCGCCGATGTGCTTGCGGATGGTCTCGGGGGTGATCCCGTGCTCCCGGTTGAAGGCCTCCTGCAGCGCCCGCCTCCGGTTCGTCTCCTCGATCGCCACCTTCATCGACGCCGTGACCTGGTCCGCGTAGAGGATGGCCGTGCCCTCCACGTTGCGCGCGGCGCGGCCGATGGTCTGGATGAGCGAGCCGCTCGAGCGCAGGAAGCCCTCCTTGTCCGCGTCGAGGATGGCCACGAGCGAGACCTCGGGCAGGTCGAGCCCTTCCCGCAGCAGGTTGATGCCGACGAGCACGTCGAACTCCCCCTTTCTCAGGTCGCGCAGGATGCGGACGCGCTCCAGGGTCTCGATGTCGGAGTGGAGGTAGCGAACCCTGACGCCGAGGTCGTGGTAGTACTCGGTCAGGTCCTCGGCCATGCGCTTGGTGAGGGTGGTGACGAGCACCCGGTGTCCCCTCTGCGCTCGAGCCCGGATTTCGGCGAGGAGATCGTCCACCTGCCCCGTGACGGGCCGGACGTGGACCACCGGGTCCCTGAGCCCCGTGGGCCGGATGACCTGCTCGATCACCACCCCCCCCGACTTCTGGAGCTCGTAGGGGCCGGGCGTCGCCGAGGCGTAGACGACCTGCCCTTGCCGCGCCTCGAACTCCTCGAAGCTCAGCGGCCGGTTGTCGAGGGCGGAGGGGAGACGGAAGCCGTACTCGACGAGCGTCTGCTTGCGCTGGCGGTCGCCGTGGTACATGCCACGCACCTGCGGGATCGACTGGTGCGATTCGTCGACGACCATGAGGGCGTCCTTGGGGAGGTAGTCGAGGAGTGTCGGGGGCGGCTCGCCGGGGGCGCGCCCCGAGAGGTGCCGGGAGTAGTTCTCGATGCCGTGACAGTGCCCGGTCTCGCGGAGCATCTCGAGGTCGAACATCGTCCGCTGGTAGAGCCGCTGGGCCTCGAGCAGCTTCCCGTGCCGCTCGAGCTTCGGCTTCTCTTCGAGGAGCTCGGCCTCGATTGTCTTGATGGCGTCGGCGAGACGCGGCTGCGGCGTCACGTAGTGGCTGGAGGGGTAGATCGCGACCTGGGCCAGGCGCGCGGTCGTCTTGCCGGTGAGGGGGTCGAAGGCGCTGATCTGCTCCACCTCGTCCCCGAAGAGCTCGACCCGGATGCCGCTCTCCTCGTAAGCGGGGACGATCTCGATCACGTCGCCGCGCACGCGGAAGCTGCCCCTCCGCAGCTCGTAGTCGTTGCGGTCGTAGCGCGCCTCGACGAGCCGCGCCAGCAGCTCACGCCGGTCGAGCGTGTCCCCCTGGCGCACGAAGAGGAGCATGCCGTAGTAGGCCTCGGGGGAGCCGAGGCCGTAGATGCACGACACCGAGGCCACGATCACGACGTCGCGCCGCTCGAAGAGGCTCCGCGTGGCGCTGAGTCGCATGCGGTCGATCTCCTCGTTGATCGTGGCCTCCTTCTCGATGTAGGTGTCGGACTGGGGGACGTAGGCCTCGGGTTGGTAGTAGTCGTAGTAGGAGACGAAGTACTCGACCGCGTTCCGCGGGAAGAAGGCCTTGAACTCCTGGTAGAGCTGGGCGGCGAGGGTCTTGTTGTGGGCGAGGACGAGCGTGGGCCGGTTGAGGTGCGCGATGACCGAGGCGACGGTGAAGGTCTTGCCGCTTCCGGTCACCCCGAGGAGGACCTGATGGCGGTCTCCGCGCTCCAGCCCCGCCGCCAGCTCGTCGATGGCGCGCGGCTGGTCTCCCCGCGGCTCGAAGTCGCTCACGAGCTGGAAGCGCGAGTCGGCGGGGGCGGGGGCGAGCCGCGGCTCCTCCGCGCGCAGGCGGCCCGCGGGCGGGCCGGTGGATCGGGCGCTCATCCGCTCATCTTAGCCCGACGCGGCGCCCGGCCGACCCGGAGGGAAACGGCATGCTGCTAGAATGACGGCGCAGGGGGTCATTGGGAATGGCGCAGGAAGAGATCACCCTCGTCGACGCTCACGCCGACATCGAGGGCAAGCTCAAGGGTCGTGACATCCGGATCCTCGGACGACTCCGCGGGGAGATCACGGCCGCGGGACGCCTGGTGCTCGGTCAGGGATGCAAGGTCGAGGCGAAGGTGGTGGCGGAGGCGGCCGAAGTCGCGGGTGAGCTCAAGGGAGACCTGCGCGCCCGCGTGGTCACGCTCGCGGAGACGGCGCAGGTGGAGGGCAAGGTGGACGCGCACAAGCTGGTGGTGAGGGAAGGAGCGCGCCTGAACGGGGCGGTCAACGCGGGCGAGGCCGCGACCGGACCCGCGGCCGCCAAGCCGGCGGCGCAAGCCGCTGCGATCCCGCTCCCCCCTCCCGCCGACAAGGAGACCCCTCGCGCGTGATCCTGCGCGAGCTGGCGGAGCGGCTCGGCTGCGCCCTGCGCGGGGACGGCGAGGTCGAGGTGCGCGGCGTGGCCGGGATCGAAGAGGCGCTGCCGGGCGACCTCACGTTCCTCGCCAACCCCCGCTACGCCCACCATCTTGCGACGACCCGGGCCTCCGCGATCATTCTTCCCCCCGGCCACGAGACGCCTTTGCCGAGCCTGGTCAGCGACAACCCCTACCTGTCGTTCGCACGGGCGGTGGGCCTGCTCCGGCCGCAGGGCCGGCCCCCTTCGGGCGTGCACGCCACGGCCGCGGTGGACCCCAGCGCCCGGCTCGGTCCGGACGTGCACGTCGGGGCGCGGGCGGTCCTTGGGCCCCGGGTGCGGGTGGGCGCGCGCACCGCCCTTCACCCGCACGTGGTCCTCTACGAGGACGTCGAGATCGGCGAGGACTGCGTGCTGCACTCGGGGGTGCAGGTCCGCGAGCGCTGCCGGCTGGGCAACCGGGTCGTGGTGCAGAACGGCGCCGTCATCGGAGCCGACGGCTTCGGATTTGCCCGCGACGCCGAGGGGCGGTACCACAAGTTCCCGCAGGTGGGGACGGTGGTGATCGAGGACGACGTCGAGATCGGCGCCCTCACCGCCATCGACCGCGCCGCCCTCGGGGAGACGCGGATCGGGCGCGGCACCAAGCTCGACAACCTGGTACAGATCGGCCACTCCGTCCGCGTCGGAGAGGACACGGTGCTCGCGGGGCAGGTCGGCGTCGCCGGCAGCTCGCAGATCGGCAGCCGCGTCACCCTCGCCGGACAGGTCGGTGTCGCCGGCCACCTCACGATCGGCGACGGGGTCGTGGCCACCGCCCAGACGGGCATCCCCAACTCCGTCGACCCCTGCACCGTCGTTTCCGGCTATCCCGCCATCGAGAACCGTGCCTGGCTCAAGGCGAGCGCCGTCTTCCCGAAGCTTCCCGAGCTCCAGCGCCGGGTCCGCGAGCTCGAGCGAAGGCTCGAGTCGCTCCTGGAGCGCGTCGGCGGCGGCTGATCAGCGCCGCTCCGCCTTCCTCGCCTCCGCCTCGCTGCCCGGCGCGTGATAGCCGGGCCGGCACCGCACCCGCAGGCCGGGCTTCTTGACCTCGACCCTGAGCCGCCGGTAGGCCCCGTCCCGCCGCGGGTTGTCGGAGACGTACCCGAGCACGTACTGGTGGCCCAGCTCGTCGAGGATCTTCTCGTAGATCGCGGCGAGGTCGCGCGAGGCCTGCGGGTTGAAGACCTGACCCCCGCTCGAGCGGGCGATCTCGTAGAGAAAGGCGCGCCCCCGTATCACGGACTGGCCGGCGAGCCCGAACTGCGGCGGTCCCTGGAAGAAGACCGGGTAGATCGTCACCGGGACCGAGCGGACGAGGCGGATGACCTCGCCGGCGTCGATCGAACTCGTGGTGTCGTCCCCGTCCGTGAAGACCACGAGCACCTTCCGGCCGCTCGTGTCCGCCACCCGCGAGAGGTAAACGGCGATGGCGTCGTAGAGCGCGGTGTTGCCGGACCCTTGCGTCTCGAGGATACGCCCGAAGATCCCCTGCTGGTTCTCGCTGCTGTAGCGCGAGAGGCGGATGTCCTGGTCGAAGAAGACGAGGACGAGGTCGCGCGCGCGGGGGATGGAGTCCAGGAAGCGGATGGCGCTCTCCTGGCTCAGCCGCAGCTGCTTCTTCATGCTCTCGCTGGTGTCGAAGAGGAGGCCCAGGTTGAGGGAGAGCGCCTCCTGCTCGCCGGGCTTGAGCGCGGGAGCGAAGAGCTGCAGGGCCTGGGGCTGGTTGTCCTCGAAGACGGCGAAGTCGGAGGCCGCGAGGTCACCGACGAGCCGGCCCTTGTCGTCCCGGACCGCGACCGTGACGTTGACGAGCTCGAGCGCGCTCTCGAAGACGGGCGGCTTCTGGGCCGCCACCCTCGGGGCGAGGGCGAGCAGCAGCAGGGCGCCGAGGAACGGGCGCGGCATCACGAGGCCCTAGTGTAGAACCTCGATGACCCTCAGCGCCAGGTCGACCTTGTTGAAGGGCGGCATGAGGTAAACGCCCTGGCCCAGCTCGCGGGCGGCGAGTGTCGCCTCCCGTGCGATGGCCACTCCCTCCGCCTGGGCCTTTTCCCCCGAGCCCGCCTTCTTCATCCGCTCCCGGATGTCGTCGGGGATCGTCATCCCTGGGATCTCGTTGTGGAGGAACTCCGCGTTGCGGTGGGAATAGAGAGGCAGGATCCCGACGAGCAGCGGCACCCTCAGATGACGGATCATCGAGAAGAACCGCTCGAGCGTCCGC